>Ga0187772_10000188_pt1 | contig 26031 bp, 23 predicted proteins | sample 0116_SJ02_MP15_2_FD_133137 | JGI IMG/M metagenome (GOLD analysis project Ga0187772, IMG submission 133137) | Tropical peat soil microbial communities from peatlands in Department of Meta, Colombia - 0116_SJ02_MP15_20_MG | ecosystem: Environmental > Terrestrial > Soil > Wetlands > Peat | place... | reverse complement strand
GGCGTCTTGTGGACAGGTATTTTGAAATAAACCGCCGCGCCTATCCCCATTGAGTTCAGCTTAGCTAGCATTCTATCTCTGTTCTTCCTGAGAAAAATTGTGTACAAATAGTGGGAATGCGTCCTGTCTCTCGCGTCCTGAGTGTAGAGCGCCTCTCCCACCCTTGCTACGCTTTGCTGCAGTGTGGCAACATTCATTGCCCTCGCCTTCAAGAACCCGTCAAGTCTATCCATCTGAACTGACGCAATCGCGGCCGCGTATTCAGGAAGTCTGTAGTTGAAACCCAAGTGCCTAGAGTCGTATCCGTGGACCATCCCGTGGTTTCTGACTAGCCTTAGCTTGTCTGCGAGCTCGTCACTGTCTGTGGAGATGGCACCCCCTTCGCCCGATGTCGCAACCTTCGATGCATACATGCTGAAACATCCAGCGTCTGCAATAGTCCCCGTTTGACTCCCCTTGTATTCGGCCCCCAGCGACTCTGCCGCGTCTTCGATCACATGGATCGACCTTGCGGAAGCCACCTCCATGATCTCGTCCATGTCGGCGGGGTAGCCGTACAAGTGGACGGGAATAACAGCCCTGGTCCGCGAAGTTATCGCCTTCCGGAAGAGGACCGGATCAATGTTGTAGTCCTGTTTCGAGTCGACGAAAACAGGTTTCGCGCCGCAGGCAAGGACGACGTTTGCTGTAGCCACAAAAGTGAAGGTTGGAACCACTACCTCGTCTCCAGGCTTCACGCCTAGCGCGAGCAGGACTGAGTGCAGGGCCGCGGTCCCAGAATTTACTGCCACAACGTGCTTTGTCCCTAAGAGGGTGCGCATTTTGGCCTCGAAGCTCTTGACCCATTTTCCCCCTTCGTAAGAGCTGTCCGTCAGTTTTCCACTTTCGAGGACAGAGAGGACGGCCTCCTTCTCTTCGTCCCCAAGAATGGGCACGTTGATTGGAATGAAGTCCATGCAATCGACCGCCGACGTTGCCTATGGCGGGAGAGTATTTGAGATTCATGCAGAAGGCCTCCCGGTGTGACAGTAGGACTGCGGGCCATCGACCTGAGGAGACGAGCCCTGCCTGTCGGAATAGCCGTGGTAATCGCAATAGGAGTTGCCATCAGGATCGTCCTCATCGCAACCCCATTCACCTACATTCCGGACGTCTTCCACTACGACACACAGGCGGTAAAGGCGCTTCTTGTCGGGTCGAACCCATATGGTCACACGTATGTTGTCCCTTCAGCCTTGGCCACGGTCGGCGCGAGAAACGTCTTTGCCTATCTCCCTGGAGTCGTGGAGTTCCTGACACCCTTCGGTGCTGTAACAGATGTTCGGGTCGGACTGGTAGTCTGCGACGTTCTCGTGGCGACCGCGCTTTTCTCGTTGAGAGGAAAGCGGTCTAGGCCCGTTGCGGCCGTTTACATGCTCCTTCCAACCAGCATCCTGTTCACTTCTTGGTATCCGAACGACACCTTAGTCGGAATGGCGTTCCTCGGGCTCTCAATCGCAGCGAATGAAAGAGGTCACCGTTGGGTCTCTTCGGCTCTCTTGGGCGCTGCACTGGCGTCGAGCCAATTGGTATGGCTTATCTACCCTTTCATTCTGTTCCCAAACCTCAAAGCTGGAAAGTCCAGAGAGGCTGCCCTCGCAATACTTGTGGCACTTGCGTTGGTTGCACCGTTCGTCATCTTGAACCCGGCGGTTTTCCTAGGGAATACCGTCTCCTTCGAGTTCAGCCGCCCTGTCCAGGGACTGCTGACGCCGCAGCCGTTCGGAGCCAATGTGAACCCTACACTGAGCGGGGTGGCAATGACCCTGCTGCGGATCACAGTTCCTCTCCCAGTTAAGGGGGGAATCGCGCTTGCGGCTATGCTTCTCTTTCTTCGTAGGTCGCCCACCACACTCAAGGCACTGCTAAATGGTTCTCTCTTCGTCATCGTCGGGATATTCGTGCTTCCGAGCGATTTCTCGTGGTGGTATCTCGAGCTTCCACTTATGACACTAATGGCGTGGATCATTCTTGTCGGCAAGCCGTCAACCGAGGTGGTCCCCGGCCGCGAATCCTTAAAGCACGGAGGAGTCGCGCGCGACCACGACTAGCAGTTTGACTGCCCCGGAGCCCCTCGACCCGGGCACGAAGAGGATTTTCACTGTTGTCGCTTGGGCCTCTTTCGCCGTCATAATCGTCATCTCGGCGTACGGAATCGTAGAGGCGTTGACGACCTTTCGTGGGGCAGTTGGCACCGAGTGGGTAGACGTCTACTGGCCCTTCCCCCCGTACTTCGCGCAGCCCGTAACGTACTTCTCCGTGGCTTGTCTGGCCCTGTTCTACTCAGGGCTCAGGCTATGGGAGGCACGGATAGCGAAATGGCCAGCCGGAGTCATCTCTTTTCTCCGGCTGTTGGGATTCATAGTCGCGTTCTCAGCAGCCTACGAAGTGATCTACAACTTCGTGTTTTGGGGCGCAGCCTACAGCGAAGCCGCTCTTACGTCACATGCGGCCATAGTGCCTGACACGCTCGCCAGTGACTTTCCAGCCCCCTGGAACTTTGTTTTCGCAACCAGGATCTTCGCGACCATCTTCGCCCTCAGCGGATATTCGGTCTATTTTCTCAGGCGACTGAATCGAGCCGTAAGGGCCTAGACCTGTGCCTGTCCCTGGGGCTTCGTGGCAGCAGGGGAATAGCCGGTGTAGAAGAGGACGATGTGGGCAACTGCGAATACCGCGAAAGCCACTAGGCTCTCCACTGCGACTGTGGAAAACACGCCGCTGATTAGAGGGAGAGCCACATACACCTGATAACCGGAAACCATGAAACCAAGGAGGGCAGAAGCCGAAGCCCAAGCCCAGCTGAGCCTTCCCGAAGGCCAGAGCTTGAGCAGGGCACCGGCAGCTATGCACGTCAGTGCCGGCCAGAGGACGACAGCCCGATCTACATATACGGCGGCTACCACCCATAGTATCCCTACGGCAATGAATTCGTAAACGAGATAGCTCTTCAGGGCCTCAGATAACTTCGGCAATGCCGCAGGCGCGCGATGTTGTCGTTATAAGTTCTGTTGTCGGATTCCTCCGTGCGCGGTAGGCTTATTTCATGACTGCTTCGACGACCTGGGCAATGCCAGGAGCATCATCATCTTCAGCGTCACTCGAGCCACCCTCCCCCGAGCCGTCTCTAACAACTGAGAGCCTACTGCTCGCTCCAAAACTGGCTAAGCTGACCAAGCCGGTTACGGAGCTGGGAGAATCCCTCCTGGCGTCAGCCTTCTACGACGGCGACCAGAGGGTGGCGGTCCTGAAGTTCTACGACCAGAAGACCGGGCGTTTCTGGCTCTGGCGCGACAACACAGGGCACAGACCCTACTGTTACACGAAGCTCCCGATGGAAGATCTGAAAGAAGTGAGGGCCAGAAAAGATGTGATCGATGTGGTAGAAGAAGAGAAGCTGGATCTCCTGAAGGACGAAGTGGTAAAGGTGCGCAAGATAGTGACTACCGACCCGCTCGCCGTAGGAGGGGGTAGCACAAGCATCCGGGATCAGATCAGAGCATGGGAGGCCGACATCAAGTACTATGAAAATTATGCCTACGACACTGGTCTCAGAATGGGGACATACTACCGGATTTCAGGCGGGAAGGTAATCCCGGCCGAACATCAGGTCCCGGATTCGGTTGCTCGATCGCTCGACCAGATACTGAGGCGAAACACGGAGGAATTCGCCCCATACATCAAGCGATGGGCCGAGCTATTGGGCGAACCGTTATGCGAGTTTAGACGCGTAGCCATGGACATCGAGGTGGCCAACGAGGCAGGGAGGATCCCGGACCCTGAAGACCCCAAGCAGCCCGTAATCGCCGTATCATTCTTTGGGGAAGGCGAGAAGCTCGTCTATCTGCTCAAGGGAAAGGAGAGCGACCAGGCAGAGCTCGACGGAAAGCCGTACCAGTGGAAGCTGTTCGACGACGAAACAGACCTCCTGAGGGCTGTGCTGTCGAAGGTCATGGACTACCCTGTCGTTGTGACATTCAACGGGGACGATTTCGACCTGAGATATCTGCAGCACAGAGCCGAGAAACGAGGGATCAGGGAGGACGAGAACCCCATCCAGCTGGAGAGAGTAGCCGCGTCACTGAAGCACGGCATCCATATTGATCTCTACCAGTTCTTCCGGAACCGCTCAATACAGGTCTACGCCTTCGGCAACAGATACACGGAGCACACTCTAGGTGGGATCTCGGAGGCGCTCCTTGACAAGTCCAAAATCGACGTAGAGGGCGAGATAGTGGACCTCCCCTTGGGAAAACTTGCCGACTACTGCCTCAATGATTCGAGGCTCACCTACGAACTGACGACGATGGGGAGCTCGGTGGTGATGAAGCTACTACTGGTGATATCGAGAATAGGGAAGATGCCGATCAACGATGTCTCGAGGCTGGGGGTGTCCAACTGGATACGGAGCATGCTCTTCTACGAGCACCGGCGGATGGGAGCACTCATCCCGCGCCCCGACGAGCTGACAGAAAAGGGGGGCGCATCTTCGCAGGCAATAATCAAGGGGAAGAAGTACAAGGGGGGACTAGTAATCGAGCCGCAACCAGGCGTTTTCTTCGGCGTTTCCGTCCTAGATTTCGCAAGCCTCTATCCGAGTCTGATCAAGGTACACAACCTCTCTTACGAGACTGTGGACTGCCCTCACGAGGAGTGCAGGAAGAACGCAATCCCAGAAACGTCGTCATGGGTCTGCAGTAAGCGAAGTGGAATCATTAGCCTGGTGACAGGCTCATTGAGAGACCTGAGAGTCGGCCATTACAAACCTCTCATCAAGGACCAATCACTTTCAACCTCAGAGAGAGAACTATACAACGTCGTTACGCAGGGCCTTAAGGTGTTCTTGAATGCGAGTTACGGCGTCCTTGGCTTTGAGACATTCGCCTTCTATTGTCTACCTGTTGCAGAGGCAACTGCCGCTCTGGGTCGTTACGCCATAACCAACACCATCCAGAAGTGCGCGGAGCTAGGGATCAACGTCCTCTACAGCGATACAGATTCCTTGTTTCTTCAGAACCCCACTCCGGAACAAGTCACCCAGGTGACAACGTGGGCAGACAATGAGCTCGGGGTCGAGCTGGATCTCGATAAGACCTATCGCTACGTTGCATTCAGCAGCCGCAAGAAGAACTACTTCGGAGTGCTGCCCGATGGAACCTCGGATATCAAGGGACTGACGGGCAAGAAGAGCCAAACTCCCGAGTTCCTCAAGCAGAACTTCTACGAAGCGCTAGAGATACTAAGCAAGGTGCAGACCGCGTCGGACTTTGAGAAGGCAAGAACGGATACCAAGGCCCTGCTTACGAAGATGATAACCGAGCTCAAGAACCATCTGGTCCCTGTCCCGCAGCTTGCGTTCAACGTGATGATGAGCAAGGAGACGGCGAAGTACAACGGGACGACTCCCCAACACGTGAGGGCGGCCATGCTCCTTCAAGACAAGGGGAAGGAAGTGAAGGCGGGAGAGATAATCGCCTATGTAAAGACGAAGAACCCACCCTACGTGAAACCCGCCGAGATGGCCAAGGTGGAGGAGATAGACTCAGACAAATACATAGAATATGCGCATTCTATGTTCGATCAGATGCTCGACGCGCTGGACTTCAGCTTCGACGAAATGCTAGGTGCGACGACACTCGACTCATTTTGGTCGCACTAACTATTCACGCGTAGACCACTCGATTAGGCATCCCACCGCTTACGCCAGGCCAGATGGAGAGTGAATGAGGCAGGAGCACGAGGACAGCCTGAAGGACCCAACGTCGATCTATGGCGTGAAGAGATTGGGCGAACTCAGCGCGCGCGCCGTCATGCGCGCACGGCCATGAGCTGATCCTGTTTGGGCCCCAAACACGAAATACCTTTACACTAACCGCCGCCTAGTTTATTACGCCAAGCCCTGACGCCGGCCGAGAGGCACTGCTGCAATTTCTTTTTGAGGTCAAATGATGGTCACTCGCGACGTGAAGATTGGCATGGTTCAGATGGGAACCACGCTTTCGAGAAGTGAGAATGTAGCTAGGGCCTCCGAGATGATAGCTGAAGCCGCCCATAGAGGGGCGGATGTCGTCTGCCTCCCCGAACTCTTTTCCGCACGATACTTCCCACGAGAGAAAGGGAACGAAGCCCCTTCAGAGCCTGTTCCCGGACCGACCACCAGAGCTCTGTCTAAAGCCGCCAAGGAGAACAGCGTCATTATTGTCGGAGGATCTGTCTGCGAGCGGGCGGGTTCCCTCACCTACAACACGTGCGCAGTATTCTCGGAGGAAGGCAAGATGCTCGGCACGTACAGGAAGGTGCACTTGCCGCAAGACGAACACTATTATGAGAAGGATTACTTCGAACCGGGGAGAAAATACAGGGTCTTCCGGACGTCTCGCGGGAATCTGGGGACGCTGATTTGCTTCGATCAGTGGTACCCAGAGGCGGCGAGGATCAACCGACTGATGGGTGCTCAGATACTGTTTTACCCTACATCCATAGGCTGGGTAGAAGGAATCGAACAGGTAGAAGGGAACTGGAAGGCTGCCTGGGAAGCGGTTCAGGTGGGGCATGCGATATCGAACAGCATGGTCGTTTGCGCGGTCAACAGGGTGGGAATCGAAGGTGGAACGACCTTTTGGGGAGGGTCGTTCGTTTGCGACCAATTCGGGAAGGTGCTTGCCCGGGCTGGCAGCAAAGAGGAGAGCGTCTATGTTGTGAGTTGTGATTTGGGACTGGGGAAGATGGTTGAAGAAGGCTGGGGCTTCTTCCGCAACAGGCGGAAAGAGACCTACCAGAGGCTCATTCAGTGAGTCCGAGGGGTGGGCATATGTTAGGGACGAGAAGAACGCCGACCAGTCTTGGTTACCGAATGCCGGCGGAGTGGGAGGAGCACACAGGGACGTGGGTGTCTTGGCCGAAAGACCCCAACACCTTCCCTCAGGGTGTCCTGGGGGCGGTGGAGAGGACGTTCTCGAGGATCGTCGAAGCGTTGGCTGAGGGAGAGGAAGTGAGGGTGCTTGTCGACGATGAAGCGTCAGAAGCTCGTGTGAAGTCAACTCTGTGGAGCGTGCAAAACATGAAGAGGGGGAACGTAGTGTTCCTGAGGCTGAAGACCGTCGACGTGTGGGTCAGGGATTACGCGCCGATTTACGTGTCTCGTAGCGCTGGCTCCGCGTACGGCGAAAGCGGAGCCAGAGGCGCGCGAAGAGAAGCAGTCGCAGTGACTAAGTGGGTGTTCAATTCCTGGGGAGAAAAGTATGACGACCTGAAGCCTGATAACGAAGCTGGCTTTCGTATCGCGAAGTCGACGGGGTTTACCGTATTCGAGCCGGGAATAGTCTTGGAAGGGGGATCAATAGATGTCAACGGAGAGGGCACCCTAATGACGACAGAACAGTGTCTGCTCAACCCTAACAGGAATCCTGGACTCGGCAGGGATGCGCTGGAGACAATCCTAAAAGACACCCTCGGAGCGACGAAGGTCATCTGGCTAGGCTCGGGAATCGAAGGCGATGACACAGACGGGCACGTCGACGACATCGCGCGTTTTGTGACCCCCCGCGTCGTGGCAGTAGCCAACGAGGAGGACCCCTCGGATCCGAATCACCGCCCGCTCGAGGAAAACCTCAGACGCCTCGGAATAGCTAAGGACCAAGACGGCGCCCCATTCGAAGTGGTGCCTGTTCCGATGCCCGCTCCCGTCAGCACCTCCGAGGGGAGGCTACCGGCCAGTCACCTAAACTTCTACATCGGAAACTCCGCGGTCCTCGTGCCAACGTTCGGTTCGCCATCCGATTCAAGGGCGCTGAGCATTCTTAGAGGCTACTTTTCGCAACGGGAGACTGTTGGAATTGACTGCAGGGCGCTTGTATATGGACTAGGCACGCTGCATTGTGTCACTCAACAGATTCCTGCCGGAGCGAACAGACATGAAGGAGCGGACAGACATGAAGGAGACTAACCGTCTAATCACTTGAACGAGGCCACGTCCCCCTGTACCTGAGAGACAAAGTCGTCCACCTTGACGTCTGCCGTTCTATCACCCCTTCTCGTCCTGACCGCCACAGTTTCACCCTCCTCCTCCTTCTTCCCTACCACCAGCATGTATGGAGTCTTCTGTAGCTGCGCCTCCCTAATCTTTGCGCCCATCGTCCCGCTCTCGAACTTCCCCTCCGCCCTAATCCCCGCCTTCGTCAGGGAGACAAGTACGCTTCTGGCGTAGGAAAGATTCTCGTCAGACAGTGGGATCACGCTTACCTGCACGGGAGACAACCAGACCGGAAGCGAGCCCTTGTAGTGCTCGAGTATAATCCCCACAAACCTCTCGATTGAGCCGAGGATGGTCCTGTGAAGTACGACTGGGGTGTGTTCCTTGCCGTCCGGACCTGTGTAAGAGAGTCTGAACCTCTTTGGCATCTGGATGTCGAGCTGGAATGTCCCACACTGCCACTCCCTCCCTAGTGAGTCCTTGATGTCGACATCGATCTTTGGGGAATAGAAGTTGCCTTCTTTTTCTTTAATCGTGTAAGACCACCCCCTGGCCTTGACGGTACGGATCAGGGTGTCCGTGGCCCTCTGCCACTCCTCGTCACTCCCCATTGATTCGTCCGGCCGAGTTGAAATCTTCACCTTGTACTCAAGGCCAAAAACACCGTAAACCCTTTCCATGAGGTCAAGCATCCCCGCGAGCTCCTTCTCGGCTTGTTCCTCTGTGGCAATGATGTGCGCGTCGTCTTGGGTTAGCGCCTTGACCCTGAATAGCCCGCTGGCTACCCCTGAAAGCTCGTTCCTGTAGAGCGGGTCGAAAGTAGCGTAGCGGACGGGCAGCTCGCGGAAACTCCACTTGCGCGACTTGTAAATCAGGAAGGTCGAGGGGCAGTTCATCGGTTTCATCCCCATTTCTTCGTCTCCGAGCGAAGTGAGGAACATGTTGTCCCTGTAGTGGTCGGAGTGCCCGCTGACTCGCCAAAGTGCGGTGTTAGCGAGGGCAGGTGTGCTCGTCTCGATATACCCTCTGGCCCTCAGCTCTCCGCGAAGGAACTCGCACAGGACATTTTTGAGCACGAGGCCTTTCTCGTGCCAGTAGACCATTCCCGGTGAGACCTCTTGGAAGCTGAAGAGGTCTAGCTTCTCGCCTATCATTCTGTGATCTCCGTCGGGGAGTCGGCCGAAATCACTCTTCTTCACCCTTGCGAGAGCTTCATGCTCCGAAACTTCCCTCTTGGTAGCGCGGAGCGGTCGTGGAGTAGCAGATGCGCCGTCTGTTGTAGCGCCAGTCACGCCCGGCTCAACGTTGGAATAGGACCTGGACATTTCAGCGAGTGGGTGCCCCTTCACCTTCACCTGCAGGGCCTTCGTCCACCCGAATGGAGCCCTCATGGTCTGTAGGCCCCGCGCGGTCGCTTCTTTTTCCATGGATAAGAGAAGCGGCAGGGCGTCGGATGGGCTCGCAAGGTTCTGGCTAAGGTGCGCAAAGGGGTAAATCATGATGCGAGTCGTGCCAAGCTTAGCGAGGAAGTCGCTTGCCTCCGAAACTGCCCTCTTTACTATCGACTGGTCGTCCCCTTTTTCAATGGCCGTGAATAGCACCACCAACTCTTCCTCTCTAACGGTGACGGTCTTGGCCTCTTCAGCCCCCGAAATCTCCCTCTTGACGGGGGTGTACTCGATAAAGTCAGCATGCATCTGGAGTATCTTCATTGCGATTCAGGCCCCGCTTACCATCTCGACCTTTCTAGTGTCTTGGTCTTCTTTGTCGCTTTCTTCCAAGCTTTGTAGTGGTCGTGGCAGAGGTAGGCACGTCTGCCCTCCCCTCCCACGCTCAGCCCACTGCCCCCTATTTCTGCGCGGCTGAGCGACCTAACCGCCTTGTTGTTGCAGCCGCTCACGCTGCAGTTGACCCCCTTGTCGACTTTTCCCAAGGACGAAACTTCAGATGGTATCTGACTATATATAATCTTGGCAGGAACGACCCCCACATCCTTGGTGCTCGACAGGTTGAGGGGAAGGCTAGAAGCCTACTTGGGACGGGTCGGGCGCGCGTTCTCCTGGGTCAGTCCGTCGCCCACGTCGTGGACTCTAGTTGGGCTCGCCCTATCTGTGACTTCTGGACTTGCCTATTCAAGGGGAGCGTATCCGGGTCAGCTGGTCGGTGGGGTCCTCATACTTGCTGCAGGCTGGTTCGACATTGTAGATGGTGCGGTAGCAAGGGTGACTGGGAGAGTCTCAAAGCGCGGGGCATTTCTGGACTCGACTCTGGACAGGGTCGCCGAAGTTGCGATATTTCTCGGAATCCTTGCGGGAGGGTTGGCCCCACCCATCTTTGTCCTCACAGCACTGTCGCTCAGCCTCCTGGTAAGCTACACACGCGCAAAGGGGGACGCCCTCGGGGTGAAACTATCCGGAGTTGGAATTGGCGAGCGGAGCGAACGACTCCTCATACTTGCGGTGGCCTCGGTGGTTGGCTACGCCGACTGGGGGGTAATAATCGTGGCCGTGGTGGCTTGTTACACATTCGTTGAAAGAACCTACAGGGCCATACACTCCCTGGGTTAGGAATGTTTACATTAGCAGCTGTAGTTGTCGTTCACGAACTGACGACTGCGATCTTGGCCAATCGCCGGAGCCTCTCCCCATCAACAGATTGGTCGCAGAGAACCAGCAACGAGATTTCGGTCTGCCTATCACGGGGGGTGTTGTCCAGACCTGCGAGTTTTACCAACCGTGCCTTTCGGATCTTGCCCTGACTTTCACGATTCCGTAGTGCACTGCGCAGCTAACGCAATAGTACCTGACGGTAGTTGGGGCGGCGATGTAGGCGCCAGCGGCCCTAAGCTCTCGGGCAAGTGTCGGCTCTACTAGCGATGTTCTTGTTGTCACCTTCTTTGCCTTATCCCTTGGGACTGCCGAACCGCAATTGCTGCAGTAGATTGTGCTGCTCTTTCCCTTGCCACCCTTCGAACGACCTCGGCTCTTTCTTTTCTTTGTCAAGTTGTTCTGGTGAAGAAGACCAGCTCGCGTCTCTCTTTAAACCTATGGTGATAGAGCGGAAGTGTCTCCGTCACCAAAGATCTCGGGAGGAGCCTTCATAAGAGAAGCCTCCCAGAGGCGTGCGCGCTTGTTGCGAGTTATGGTCGCTGGGTTCATAACGATAGACACCATCCAGCTATCCCTTAGGCAAGTAACATCTGTTGGTGGCCCTCCCTGCTACGCCGGGTTAATCTGTTCGAGGTTCGGATTGGACGTAACCGCACTCACGAAGGTGGGCAACGATTTTCCGGACGAGCAGGCGGTCTGGTTAGCTAGAAACGGCATCATGATTAAGGCATCGGACAGGAGCGTTTCGAAACCGACGACGAGGTTCCGCATTGCGAACTCATCGGGGAGCAGGTCTCTCGTTCTGATCAGCAGGTGTGAGGATATCTCCCAATCACAATTTCCCCCCGGCGTAAGATACGACGCATCACTGATCAGCCCAGTAGCCGGCGAGGTTTCTACCTCTCTCCTCACGGAGATTTCCTCAAGGTCAGACTTCACCTTCATGGACCCCCAGGGGTTCGTGAGGAGTTTTGCCCCCGACGGCGCCGTCTCGTCGGGAATGCCGAGAGACAGAAGCATCCTCTCCAAGGTTGACGCCCTGAAGATGGACACTCAAGAGGCACAAGCCCTCACGGGAAGGTCCAATCCCAGGGAGGCTCTACAGAAAATCGCCTCTGTGGGCGTCAGGAAGGCCATTGTGACTAGAGGAGCAGAATCATGCTTTGTACTGGACGGGTCGCGGATCTATGAGATATCAGTGCCACAAGCACAAGTCGTGGACACCACAGGGGCGGGCGACATCCTCAGCGGAGCCACGCTGGGTTGGTACCTAAAAACGAGGGACTTCCTCAGAAGCGCCTGTTTCGGCGTCGCAGCTTCCTCGTTGTCCCTCCACATGATCGCGCTGGCCAAAGTGGATCTGCCAATGAGTGTCGACGACAGCGCGATGAGGCTTTTCTCCCTTGCCAGTCCGGTTGCTGTTATCTAGGAACCCGAGGATCATACCAGAGTGTTAGACCAGAGGGCCATGTACCTGATAGCAATCAGTACGACTTCGCGTAGTTTACAGTCGTCACGGTCTTCTTTCCGCAAGAAACACAGGAGCCCGGATTGGACGCTTGTTCGAATGGAATATTCAATATCTTCCCGCCAGCAGCCGCCTTGAGCTTTTCCTCGCACTCCTGGGCCCCACACCAATGGACTCTTACGATCCCACCTCTGCTGGAGACTATCTCCTTCAGTTCTTCTATCGAAGATGCCTCGGAAGTGTGTGTCGCAAGGAACGCCCGTGCCCTTTCGAGGAGGTTGGTTTGAATCGATTCCAGTTCTGCCCCGACTGTCTCTTCGATTCCTTTCAGCGGAACTACCTTCTTGACGCCCGTGTCACGCCTCACCACGACAGCCTGGTTAGACTTGATGTCGCGTGGCCCGATCTCGATCCGCAAGGGAACGCCTTTCAATTCCCACTCGTTGAACTTCCGCCCCGGAGTGAGGTTGTCTCGGTCGTCGAGCCTTGTCCTCCAGGATCGTGAGAGGTCACGCTCAATCTTCGCGGCCTCCTTGAGCACGTGCTCTTTGGTCTCGTCGTTGACAATGGGGACCACAACGACCTGTAACGCTGCAAGCCTTGGGGGGATCACGGCTCCCTTGTCGTCGCCGTGGACGGCGAGCATCACACCAATCTCCCTCGTCGTAATGGCCCAAGTGTTCTGCCAGGCGAATCTGTTTTCACCCTCCTCGTCCACGAACGTGATGTCGAAGGCTTTCGAGAACCTCTGGCCGTCAGAGTGGAAGTCTGGACCCTGGATGGCCTTTCCGTCAGGGAGGAGGTGCTCTATACTGTAGGTCGCCTCAGCGCCTGCGAATTTTTCCGAGTCGGTCTTCCTGCCCATGTAACCTGGAAGCGCCAAGAACCCTTCCGTTATGGATTTGTAGATCCCAAGGATCTGGTCCCTCTCGGCGTCTGCTTCTTCCTTACTGGCGAAGAGGCTGTGTCCCTCGTTCCACAGAAACTCCCTTGACCTGAGAAATGGCGTGGGGTGTCTAAATTCCCACCGGACCACATTGTTCCACTGGTTCAGGCGCAGAGGCAGATCTCGCCAGGACCTTATCCACCTCGAGACGACTTCGTACATGACAGTCTCCGACGTCGGTCGGATTGCCAGCCTCTCGTCGAGAGTAGAATCTCCAGCCTGCGTCACCCACGCGACCTCTGGCGAGAAGCCCTTGACGTGCTCCGCCTCTTTCTTGAGGAGGCGCTCAGGTATGAAGATCGGGAAGTAGGTGTCCTGGATTCCGACCTTCTTGAACTCCGCGTCAGTCGCCCTCTGGATGTTCTCCCATATCGCGTAACCTGAAGGTCTGTATGCTAGGCACCCGGAGACTGGCGTGTAGTCGGCTATTTCCCCTCGGAGAATTACCTGGGTGTACCACTCGTCAAAATTCTCCTGTTTTTTCGCCGTGATGCCCTCCTTCCCCGGTTCCGACATGCGACCTTAGGCGTCCAACCCCACCGATTAAAGAAGATGCGCCCGGCACGAATTCCAGGCCAAGAGAGGGCTATCCAGGTGATCGAGAGCGAATCGATTTCCCGTATCGAAGTCGTCGGCTAGACTGCCGAGAGGCCGTGCTCAGATGAGTCCGGACGTAATGATCCAAGTGCCTAGAACGAGAAGGATCACGGTCGAAAAGTACCTTAGCCTGTGGGGTGTCAGAACCTTGCCGAGGCGACTTCCCAGCGCGGTCTCGAGAGCTGTCGCCGAGATTAGACCAGTACAAGCAGCCAAGAAGACAAGGATCGCATCAGAATACTGAGCCACTAGGACAATCGTCAGTACTTCCGTTGCGTCACCCGCCATGTCCAACAAAGCAAGCGCGCCGACGACGGCGAAGAATCCTCTCAACCCACCAAGCCGCGGGCGGTGGTTCTCTCGCGACTCTTTCTCCGAGGTTTTTTTCCCCCCAGCCATTCCCCTCAGTTGCCATAGGGCATACCCTAGCATTACTGACCCGCCAAAGAGCCTGACCCAGAGGATCGGGATAGCGGCGATGAGAAGCGTCCCAACGCTGACGAACAGTGTGGTGGTAGCTATGAAGGCGGTGGCCCCAGCCAGGAACACCGTCGCGGCTCGTTCGCGGGTTGCAAGAGTAAGCAGCAGGAGGGCGTCCTTGTCGGTCAGCTCTGCAACGAACAAGGCGAAGGCGATCGCTGCGAAGGCATCGATGAGGGGGCCTGTCATGCAAGGTCAGGCGTAGATTACGACCCCGCCATTGGAGCAAACACGCAAGAGATATGGAATGGAGAAGGCGCGTTTCGCGCTCGGAACCTGGGCAGGAATTCTGCAGCTTGTGAGGCGAAGGCAGCGGGGAGCTGCAACGCCCAATACTACCGGCCTGCGGATTCCATCTTCTTCTGGTCTGCCGTTCTGTATGCTTTCCAGAACAGAGCGGCCCCCACTGCTATCAGAACCAGAGAAACCGACAAGCCGGCCGCAGAATTCCTCTTCCCGATCTCGTGAAGGGCCAAAGGGACAAGCAGCATGGAGATGAAACCGAGAAACGCGGGCTTCTCGACATCGCCCACCCTAAGAGGAATGATGAGGAGGTAGCTGAATCCCACCATAAGGATGGGAAATATGATGCTAAACCTCCCTGAAATAAAGTCGCTCGCCGCCCCGGAAATGGACCCCCCGTTGGCATAAAGAGCGCAGATCAACGCAAGAATGAAACTGGCTGCTGCAATTACCTGCAGGTTGCTGCTGATTGACCCCAACTTTGTGCGCCTTGAATCTGCCCCGGTCGAGTAGACCTCCATGACCACCCCCAAGCCGACCCCTAGCGTGCCGATTAGGAAAATGATCGGGTCTCTTGTTACGTCGAGATAAACCGAAGACGAGAGAAGGTGAGAGACTCCCCCAGTGACTCCTAGGTAGATTCCGTAAACCCCGCTTGCAATGAACGGAATCATGTAGAGGAGGACAGACACATCGTCGGAGGTCGTCTTACTACTCATCAGTCAGCGGCCGGGCCCCTGCTGGCCTTAAAACTGTTACCTCTGGAGGCTCTGGCAAGGCGCTGGTTGATCCACTCCCTACTCAGCCGAGATGCACCAAGCGATATCACTGCTTACCAGTCTTCCGCTCAAGGCCCGGAAGTTCTGCGACCGAAGGTAAGGTAGGCGGTGTGACCAACCATGATGTTGGAAGGCCTGGTCATCCCGACCCTGGCCTCGAGATGCCTTATGAGAACTTCCACGGTCTCGATTGATACGAAGCCTTCGTCGTACATTTTTGACACCAACTTCTCAGCCTGGTTTGTGGTCGGGGTAATGACGGCCATCGGAGCGGCTGGCTTGAGACTTACGCGCATGCTGCGGACGACTTCCCAAGGGTCTCCGACGTCGAGGACTCCAGCATCGAGGTTTCTCTCTTGGAATCCAGCTTTGGAGTCTCCCAGACGAAACTTGACGAACGCAGAGAGGCCAAGTTTCTCCACATTCTCCTTCGCGGTCTCCTGGAAGTCGGGTCTAACATCGTAGGTGTAGACCATCCCTCCAGGTTGTACGAGATAGGCCATCAATGCCGTAGTCGCCCCGGTCCCCGTGCCTGTTTCCACGACTTTCGATCCTGAGTGTATCCCGAGCTTGACCATTATGAGGCCGAGGTCCTTTGGATAAATCACCTGAGTCTTCCTTGTGAGCTTCATGACCAAGTCTTCTATTGTCGGTTTTAGAATCGTCAGGGAATCCCCCAAGGTCGTTGTCGCCACTACTCCGTATTCCCCTCCGACCAGCGCCGCGACGTCTAGGATACCAAGGTGGGTGTGAAGTTTCGGGGTGTCCCTCGGCCTGACGAGCCACCTTCTTCTTCTGTCCCTGTAAACAAGAACCAGCGAATCTTCGGTTATCTTCTCGGCGCCTGGAGTCGCTCCTTCCCCACCCTTCCACCCTTCGGCGGGGTCCAACTCCTACGCCCGCCACCAGTCATACCGAAGGAACTCTACACTCTTCTTGCCGCGGTCAGGGATAGCCATTATGAATTGTTTCCGAACCGTCGTTGCCAGCCTTCCTGATCTAACCATCGAAGTCGCAGTCATGGTGGAGTCTGGTCCGACGACTTGGACGATGTATGGGGCGTGATCTATCCCTGGCCCATGTTCGTAGACGGCAAAGTCGGATCCGAATTTGATTCCCGGGGAGACGACATATCCAGCCTCCCTCAGCTTCCTGTAAACAAGGAACTTCTCGTCGAAGTCTGTGTAAGAAGCTTCGCAGAAGTCCTTGAGTTGTTTCGGAGCCAGTTCCTTGCCCGTCTGGTCCTCCACATAAATGGTCTTCTTCATCGTCAGATAGTACGCCTCCATGAGGTCGAGTATCAGCGGAGCGTCAAACTCGAAGTCTTTGGGCTTCGGTATGCCGAGAGGCTTCCCGTAATAACCGTCCTTGAAAAGTCTCCGCGAAGCCTCGATGTCCCAGACGACGACTCGATTCTCGAAGAGCCTGCCGCAGACTCTCTGTTTGTGCATGACTGCCTAGAGTCCTAGCGCGAGGATGGTGCTCGCATCCGCTGCCCGCAACATGGCGTCCGCACAGTTCTCCATCGATTCGAGGACCTCTTTGACTACGATGAGCTCCTTCATATTGGTCGCCGTCTTCATTACCATCGCAACATACCCTCTGTATTTCGTGTCGATGGCGCTCTCGATCTGTTTGACTTGTGCTGCCATCTGCATTGACTGCTCTGAGTTCACCGAAAGTGCCCTGACGCTCTCATTGAGCTTCGATATCCCGTCGATGAGCAACCCGAGCAGGTCTGTCACGGCCTCGTGATACTTCTTATTCTTCGCCGAAGAGCGCGACAGTTGGGATATCTTGAACGCTACTCCGTTGATGTGTCCGAAGATGTCTTCTACGGAAAATGCGGCGCGGAGCATGTCCTCCCTGTTCACAAGGAGAGTCCCCACCTGAGAGAGCTCACGTATCAGGGCACTCCTCAACGTCACCACGTCCTCCTCCGCTTTCCTTACCTTCACCAGGGCCGTAGCGACCTGCGTCTTGTCTCCCTTCGTGAGGGAGGTGAATTCGTCTAGAAGGACCCTTGTCGCATCCAGCACCCTTCTCATCTCGTCCTGGAGGACTACAACTGTTCGACGTCTCGCTTGGATTTCACTTTCTGGACCGGACAAAAAGGGCTATCGCTTCAGCCTTGAGAGGGTGAGAATATAAGACTGGGCCTTCTCGACGAGTCTCAGTCTTTCATCTACCCAGGGAGCATAGACTGCTTGTGTAGGTAACTACTTGCCCGACTCCTCCTCCCTTGGCTACAGCTCATCCTCTGTTACAAGTACCGCCATTGCAAATAAGCGAATCTTGTGTCACTTGTTAGCTTCGTCCGCGTACTTTTGTATGTTGCCGAAGAGTCGAGTGAATTCCAAGGGGAAGATGTACTTCGTTGAAGGACTGACTCCAAGCGCCTTCAACGTATCGAGATACTGAAGCATCATCGTCTTTGAGTCTATCCCCTTTGCAGCGTTGAATATCTGGTTCAGAGCCCCGGCGTATCCTTCTGCCCTGAGAATCGAGGCCTGCTTGTCGCCTTCTGCCCTGAGGATATTCGACTTTTTGTCTCCCTCAGCGACCAATATCGAGGCTTCTCTCTTCCCGTCTGCCTCAGTTACTGTTGCCCTTCTTGTCCTTTCAGCAGACATTTGTCTGACCATTGCCTCCTGAACATCCTGAGGCGGACGGATCTCTCTAATCTCCACATTCGTCACCTTAATCCCCCATCTCTCGGTGACTTCGTCAAGCTTCGTCCTCAGCACTTGGTTGATTTGCTCTCTCTTGGCGAGAAGTTCGTCGAGAGGAATGTCTCCGACCACGGCCCTGAGCGTCGTCGTCGCGATTCCAATGGAAGCGCCTTCGAAGTGTTGAACCTGGACAACGCTGGTTGCAGCGTCAGTGACCTTGTAATAGATCAGAAAGTCAATGTCAGTTGGCGCATTGTCCTTCGTGATGCACGTCTGGTGCGGAACCTCGAGGTAGCGCTCACGCAGGTCAATCTTCATCACTCTGTTCACGAAAGGAAATACGAACACGACTCCAGGTCCCCTCGCGCCAGTAAGTCTGCCTAAAGTGAACTGGACGAGCCTTTCGTATTCCCTCACTATCTTAACGCTGTATCCAATGAACCCTATGATGATTATTATCACGATGATGTATATTGCATAGCTGATCAAGTCACCAGTGCTCGTCTGTAATGCAGCAGAAGCCAAGAAGCTCATGTCTCTAGCTTTTCCACTACCAAGCGCAACCCATCAACTGCTATAACCTTTACTTGGTCCCCGCGCTTCAGATCGCGATTGGCCGTGACACTCCACTCCTCCGCGCCAATCCGCGCGTCCCCCTTCCCGCCTGCAACCAGATCTGTCTTCATCTCCCCAGTCTTGCCTATCGTGCCGGACGAATCAAATATCTTAGGTTTCTTCATAAGGCCCGCCCGAATGTTCCTCAGGTAAAGGCTCCCGATCACTATTGCTGCTCCGAGAGCGAAAAGGAGAGCGTAAGTGATTTCAGGTATTCCAGAGAAACTCGCATTGCCTGGCGCCCCGGCCGCCGAGGCTGCGGGAAACTGGAATACGAACAGGAAGCCAATGATGAATATCACGACTCCCATAAGAGCACTTATTCCATGCTGGGTCTTCACTTCAAGGAAGATGAAGGCCGCGCCTATCACCATGAGAGAGATGGCAAGGGGAGAAGCGCCGAATGTTCCCAGACCGAAGAGCGACAGTGCGATTACTGCCACGCCGGCAAACGAAAGTACCAGGGTCGGATGGAATATGTCGACTAATATTGCGAAGATTCCCACTAGGAAGAGTAGGCTCGCGACATTCGGATTGCTGAATATGGATATGAGTATCGAGCTGACCCCTGGAGTGTTGATTGGAGTCCCTGGAGGGACGCCGAGTGCCTGAAGGGCCGTGCTAAGAGAATTAGTTGGAATTATCGCCGTTATCACGTCGAGGGCAAGGGCCCGTGAATCGGTGTAAGAGTAGCCCTTCGTGACCATCAGCCCGGTTGCGGTCGAGTTCCTGCCATTGGTCGAGGTGAGGGTCTCCATGTAATTGGCGAACGCAGAGATGTCCTTTGCCATTGTAGAGTTGACTTCACCGGTTGGGATTCCCGACACGATAGGCGTGGCCGAACCGATTGTCGTCCCGTTAACCATGTAGATACTGTTGGAGGCCTCGGCTATGTAGGACCCGGCCGAAAACGCGAAGGCGCCTTCCGGGGCGACAAGAGTGATGAATCTCCCACCCCACTGCTGGAAGCTAGAGATCGAGGAGACCATCGACTCCATGCTTCCTCCATCCCCTCCGTTGGTCGACAAGATGAAGACGATGTTGGCGTTGCACGCAGATTCGGCGTTCGAAACTGTGGTTGACATGAAATTCGCTGCGCCTGGGTCGATGTCTGCGTTAAGGGAAGCAACGTAGTACCCCGACTTGGTTGTGCACGAGTCAGCATGAATGGGAGCGAAAGCTCCCAATAGGGCAACCAACATTATCACAACCAGGAAACCCTTCACGGTCATCAAGACACACCACCGGTTTCATTCTCTGACATAAACGCTGTGGACGACTCTGTGGGAGGTCTAAGAATTCGGGGGTGTTTCATCGTGGCGATGGCTCCGCTTTGACGGCTCGGCTTCGAGAAACATGTCACATTGCGAATGAAAGGAATGGTCAAGGCAGGAATTGAGTGTCTGCCTTTGGGAGTAAGGTCATCACGGCTTAAGACGCTACGGCGATTTTCTTCAATTGGCTCTGATACATTTCTAGAATTTCTTTGGTAGTCGTCGCGTCCTCTGCCCTCTTGTCGTCCCTGATTTTCCCGGTGAACTTCGGGAACCTCAGTGAAATCCCGGAGCCTGCCCTCACGCTGCCGAAGGCTGCCGTGTAGGTAGGAGAAAGGGTGAGCTCAGACGCGATTGTCTCCAGCACAAGGTGTGGTCTGAACCACGTGTCAGGAACAAGGTTCGACTCGACATTCTGAGGTTTCACGTGAGTCTCAAACGGTCTCAAGAGCTTCGGAATCCTCTCAAGGTCTTCGTCCGAGAACCCCGTTCCGACCTTCGCCACGCTCGCGAATAGTCCTCTTTTCTCGTCTAATGCGCCGAGCAAGTATGAGCCGTACACCCCTGTCCTCCGCCCCTTCCCATAGAAACCACCTATAACGGGAAGGTCGATGGTATCGGTGAGCTTGCTTCTGTACTCGCGCTTGAGCTTTATCCAGGCGAACTCCCTCGCGCCTGCTCTGTATGTCGACCCTGCGTCCTTGACCATGAGGCCCTCACATCCATTCTGGATTGCCTCCTCCATGAATCGCTCGATCGCGGCGGGATCGCGAGAATTCAATGAAGGGACCAAGCGCGCCCGATCCGTGGCCTTCACCACCTCGCCGAGTGCCTTACGTCTCACTGAGTAGGTCTTCTCAGTAAGGTCGGTCTGCCCTGACAGGAGAAGGTCGAAGAAGTTCAGGGCAACGGGATACTTCTCGACCGCCTCCGCAATTCCATGCTTTCTTCTTCTGTGCATGAGCTCTTGAAACGGGAGGTATTCTCCTGTCTCCTCATTAATCGCCACAACCTCCGCCTCAAGAATTGCGTCTCTTGCGGCGACCTGCCGAAGGACGAGATCGACAGCGTCTGGGTAGTGAGCCGTTATCACTTCCAGTCTCCGCGAGAAAAGGGATACCACTTTTCCTTGCTTGTGAATCTGGAGTCGTTCGCCGTCGAGCTTGTACTCGGAAACGATCCTCCGGTCCTCCCCCATTTTCCTAACGATAGCATCCGCGGATTCGAGTCTTTCGGCGAGCATCGGCCGTATTGGGACGCCGACAGTTATCTTGACGGACTCTAAACCCTTAATCCCCTTTGCAGCCATCGTCTCTACCACAAATCCGAGGTCCGGATGGACGTTGTAGGCCCTCTCTGCGTTAACCCTCCCCTCCTTTCCTCCCAGGAACGCTGCGGCGGCGGCGTCTAGTACCGTGTACTCAGCCACACCTAGCCTAAGCTGGCCCGTTACTGTCCTCATTATGAACTTGGCTTCCATTGGGGTCGCATCATTCAGAAGGCTGACGAGGTCGCGCAACTTCGCGTCCACCGAACCTTCGCCACTCTTGGCCGCTATTTTGAGGAGCGTGAAATAAACACGGTCGAGGGTGAGTGCTTCGGCAAAGAGAGTTCCCTGTGACCTTTCCTTCAGAAGGAGTTCGGCTGCGCTACCAATGTCTCCGGCCTTGATGTATGACTGGTACACCGTGGCTGAAGGAAGGCCCGAGGCGGCACTGATGGCCCTAAGAGCCAACTTCTCGGCCAGACCAAGTTCAACTCCCTCATAGTCTGGACGAAGCTTTCCCTGAGTGAGGTATGCCAGCTTTCCTAGTTCGTCCTTAGGGGTCGACTTCAGGAGGGTGGACATGACTTCAGCCATCTCGTTCCTACCTGAGATGGACTCCAATCGGTTGTATGCCTCGGCTACCGTCGCATAGTCCATGCCACTACCTTGTGCCCACTGGCGGTTAAATTCCATTGCCTCCCGCGGCAATTCTGACTGAGGCGATAGGAACAATTCTGCAACATTCAGCGAGGATTGGTAAGCGCGCGCCAGTTGTTGGATGTTGACTCGACTTTTTGATCCTGGCAGATGGTCTCGATAATGACAGGCAAGTTTACTGAGAGCCGCGGGGCATCGAGCTTGGAGGATTCCGACTGCTTCAATTCCTGACTCCCTCCCACATGCCAGGTCAAGAAAGGCTTAACTCCGCGGGATGCCATAGGGGTTTGGAAAGAGTTGGGCGGCGTAAAGAAGAAGTCTCTTGCCTCGATGGAAAAGAAGCAAGAGGCGTCAGAGACAGAGCAGCAACAGGCCGGAGAGGTCACGAAGGGGAAGAAGGGAGCGAAAGAACAAAAGGCGCCGCCACAGCAACAAAAGCGTCTCCCGTTCCTGGTGCCCAAGCTGACTGAGACGGAGATGTTGAAGAGCTTGAGTCCTCTTAAGGCGATTACAACCTATGCCGCTTCGAAGGCTCTCGGGGTTAACGCTTCAATTGCAACGGGAATACTCCGCGAACTTGAAGTGAAGAAGGCAATCGTCAAGGTTGGCGGATTCAGCGGTCACGAGGTCTGGAAGGTAACGTAATCATCACCTGACAGAACGAGCTCACGCTTCGAATACTTCTTGATTTGAATTCGATCACTAAGACCATTGGACATCTGGTTGCACTGCTTGTTCGACGTGGTTGAGCGAGTGCACGCGCAGTCGATGCTAGGTTGACACGAGGCTGGCGTCCAGGTTAAATATAACATATGTTATGGCTCGGCTTCATTGGTCGCCTTCGCCTACATGCTTCTGTTCTCGGGGATGATGGGCTTCTCGATCTACCTTTCGCTTCCTGTCATCTTTCGAAGAGGACGCAACCCCAGAACAACAGAGCTCTTCGTCGCTGTTGCGATAGGAATCCTCGTTTTTCTCATGGCCGACGTCTTCGCGGACGTTTCACCCATCCTTTACAGCTCTGGAAGCTATTATGGTTACGGATCCTCTCCTGAGTATGATGCGATCTTCGTTGCCTCGTTAGCCGTCGGCTTCATGGCGTTGTACTTCTTTGAAAACCGGTCGAAGACTGCCCTCACACCAACTCAGCTGTCTTTGATAATTGCGCTTGGGATTGGGTTCCAGAACCTCACGGAGGGACTCGTCTTCGGGAGCCTCGGCGTGGCCATCGGGCTCAGTGGTGCGACCCTTGTCGTCCTGGTGGGGTTCACTTTCCAGAACGTCACCGAAGGATTCCCGATAGCGTCCCCATTCCTGAAGAACGTCGAAGCAAGGACGAGCGCACTGCTCGGTCTCTTCTTTGTCGGCGGAATCCCGACTGTGATAGGGGGGGCAGTCGGGTTCTATTATAGCTCAACCATATTCAACCTGGCCTTCGACGGGATTGCCATAGGCAGCATTCTCTACGTGATTCTTCCAATGCTCAGGAATCTCTTCAAAGGACTTGAAGAAAGCGGCAGGCGTCCTGTCTATATCGGAGTGTTCATCGGGTTTCTGATAGGTTCACTGGTAAACATGATCTAGGTGGAGGCGGCTTACTCGGCCACCGAACCCTTAGATCAGTATTGTCGAAACGCTGAGATCAGCCGCCCGAGGTAGGTTCCGCGAGAGAGATGCGAATGGTATCCCCAGGCCCAGTCGCTTCGAAAAGCTCAACGTTGTCAACGACGTTCCCCAGAGGATTCAGAGGTCGGTCGCTGCGAGCCTCCTGAAGGAAGAAGCAGAGGAGCCCCCCCGATGCTAGAAAGGCTACGTCTCCCCTGGCGAAAGAGACCCTCGGTTTCTCTACGCCCACTCCAAGAGGAGTGAAAAGGCAACGCATCCCAGGTTGGATCGTCACTCGGCTATCGACCGGAAGTAGGCGGAGGAAGGCGTTGACCGAAAGTGGTGAAAGATGCCTGTAGAGCGTGATGCGAGATCTATTGCCTGTTCGGAATGTAGCAACGCATTCCACTTTTGAGACTGAACCTGCCTGGGGTTGCATTAGTGATCACTGGGTCGTTCCTGCTTCCCTTAAGCACTTCTCTCAGAGTCAGCTCCCTAGGTTACGCTGGTATTGGACTGTTGTGACCCCATTCGCCTGCTACCCCTCAAGACAGTTCCGGCGCCTATTGAGAATACCCGGTTGATGAAGCAAGACTGCAGCCTTCTGCAAAGACTTATCTGAGGACTCAAGCGGGCGCATATTCTCCGAGGATTCCTGTTGTCGCCAGCGAAAACACAGAAAAAGTCTAGGCAGCCCTCAATCACGTCGTTTGAGGTTAAAGTGGGCCCGAACAAACTGACGAGGTTTGAAAAGGCAAGAATCGTGGGGGCACGATCGCTGCAACTGGCGATGGGGGCGCCTCCGTTCATCTCTGTGGAGGGAGGATACAGGGGTCCCATAGAAGTCGCGACTGCTGAGCTCGAAGAAGACGCTCTCCCGATCTCGATCAGAAGGTCACTCCCGGATGGGACGACCCAAGACATACCCATTAAGGCTCTGACCAAGTAGTGAGCCAGAGATGGCATCGAAGCAGGCGGTGTTCTCGATGGCATCCTTGCCTGAGAAGGCGAAGGAGCATCTAGTCGGATTCCAAGTCTTCGAAAACGAAGCAGGCGATGATGAGCTCGCCAGATGCGAAGTTTTGATGGCATGGCCGACAAGGACGAAGAAGGAACTGTTGGAGAAGATGGACGACTTGAGGATGGTGCAGGCCTTGTCTGCAGGAGTAGACGGGCTCGACTTCGCTTGTCTGCCGAAAGGGGTGAAGGTGTATTCGAACGCGGGGGCGTATACGAACTCAGTAGCCGAGCATGGGTGGGGGCTCCTTCTCGGAGCCGCCAAGGGACTCCACGCAAGAAAGGTGCGACTCGTCCCTAGAAAGCTTGGCGGAAAGACACTTCTTGTTGTCGGTTGCGGATCCATAGGGTCGGAATTCGCCCGGTTTGGCAGGTCGATAGGAATGACAACGTTAGGCGTCTCCAGGTCATTCAAGATCCCTGAGGCTTTTGACGAGATGTATGCGCAAGGGGACCTCAAGGGCGTCATAGGGAGGGCGGATGCAATTGCAATTGCGCTTCCACTCACTAACAACACACCGAAACTGTTCGACTACGAGACGCTAATGCTCACAAACGAGAATGTCACTATTGTCAACGTGGGTAGGGGAGATACCGTGTCGGAAAGGGGACTAATCAAGTGGCTCCGCAAGCGACCGGGGAGTAGATATACGACCGACGTCTTCTGGAAGAAGGACGGGAAGGAGACATTCGAGACAGATGCATGGGAGCTTCAGAACTTCTCAGGGACGCTGCACATTGCAGGAACGCCCATGGGAGAGACCTTGGAATTTCCTCTCGTCGAGGCGGCGAAGAATGTCCGCAGGTTCCTAGCGACTGGGGAAGCCCAGAATCTTGTCGACAACAATGAGTACCTTGCGGCTTTGGCCAAGAACTGAGGACGGCGTCGCGACCCGCACAGTGTGGCATCAGAAGCGATAGTGCGAAAACGCATAGTGTTTCGCACAGGAAATCCCTATTTTTTTAGACGTGTCGAACAAATCAACGGACTAACAGATAAATACGCGCCAGAGGGTCCGAGTCGATAAGGACATCCATATGCCAAAAAGGAAATCCGACTCAGACGAACCAGAGGAATCCTCTGTCGAAAACATGCCAACATCAGCACATCGCTCCGACGCACCCCATCAGCAGCACGACGGTCAGGGCCAGAGGCCCTCCATGCCAAACCACATCTTTGTCGGCAAGAAGCCGGTCATGAGCTACGCCATGAGCGCGCTCATCCAGCTCACTCAAGCCGGTGAGATCACCGTCAAAGCAAGAGGGCTGGCAATTAGCAGAGCCGTCGACGTGGCGGAAATCGTCACCAAGAGACTCGGCAACGGCCAGTTCAAAATCAAGGACATCGGAATCGACACCGAGATCGTTGGCGAAGGCGCAGAACAGAGAAACATCTCCTCCATCCAAATAGTCGTCGGCAAGTAGCACCAAAACTCTCCAATCTATTTGACAACAGGAGGGTAGGAACGCCAGCGGCGGCTATGACCTGCTGCCTGGCCTCTTTTTTTCTCTCTTATGTGGTGGATATGGCGCATTTCTGAGGAATCTGGTAAGTGAGAACTGGTAAGTTAGAACAGCGACACAAGCGGTGCCTTATTCGTCCCGCGAGAAAGTCCGCTCTACCCCCGGTTCAGCAGATGAACGGCGGTGCAGAGAAGGAGTTTGGAACTCCTTCTCATGTTTTTGATCTGAATCTCGCGCTTCAAGGCATTGTTTCTGCTTTTGTGCTCCTCCTCGTAAATGAGCACTACGGGTCTCCTCGTTCTCGTATATTTCGCCCCCTTACCTGTG
>Ga0187772_10000186_pt1 | contig 26066 bp, 23 predicted proteins | sample 0116_SJ02_MP15_2_FD_133137 | JGI IMG/M metagenome (GOLD analysis project Ga0187772, IMG submission 133137) | Tropical peat soil microbial communities from peatlands in Department of Meta, Colombia - 0116_SJ02_MP15_20_MG | ecosystem: Environmental > Terrestrial > Soil > Wetlands > Peat | place... | reverse complement strand
GAAGAACGACGAGCGACCGAGGCCGCGGTCGATCGCGCCCTTGGAGATGACGAGGGCGTCCTGCATGTTGTACCCCTCGTAGGAGAGGATCGCCACGACGAAGTTCTGCCCCGCCGGCCGCTCCGTGAAGTGGACGTAGCGCATCGTCTGCGTCTGCAGGATCGGCGCCTGGGGGTAGTGGAGCAGGTGGCCGCGGGTGTCCGGCCGCCGGCGGTAGTTCACCGACTCGACGCCGAGCGCCTGCTTGGCCATCCCCGAGCCCATCGTGTTCCGCGGCGCGGCGTTGTGCTCCGGGTACGGGATCAGCCCGGTGCAGACGCCGAGCATCAGGTTCGGGTCGATCTCGAGATGGGAGTTGCGCTCGGTCAGGATCCCGCCGGCCGGGAACTCTCCCTGGCAGAGCCCGCAGGCGACCAGCGGCGGGTCGCGCTTCTCCCCCATCGACACCCAGCGGACGTCCGAGCGGGAGAGCGCCCGCTCGCACTTCGGGCACCGGTCCGGGAACGTCAGCGGGTCGACGGCGATGAGGGCGTCCTCCTCCTCCTCGGCGTCGGCCCACTCGATCTTCCCCTGGCGGATGAGGTCGCTGAACGAGAGCGTGCCGCGCGCGAGGTCGTCCAGGTCCGAGCGGGAGACCCGCGGGACCCCGTTCTTGACGACGATGAGCGGACGCCGGAGGCGGCCGGAGTCGCAGTGGACGATCACCTCGTTCATCACCTCGTCGTACCGGGCGTTGATCTCGTAAGTCCGGTCGCCGAGGGTCGGGCTGAGCGTGCCGGTCCGGCGGCGCTCGCGGATCTCCCGGACGAGCTCGAGCGGCTGGGAGTGCAGGCCGACCAGGTTCCCGTTGACGTAGACGCGGGCGGCGCGCTTGCCCTTCGGGGCGGTCGCCTCCTGGAACACCTCGGGCCCGATCTCGCGAGTGTTGAGGTCCCTCAGGATCAGCGCGACCTCCTCCTCGTCCGCTCCTTCGGAGACGTCGACGCAGAGGGCGTAATTCTTGACGAGCCCGCAGTTCTGCCCCTCGGGCGTCTCGTTCGGGCAGAGGCGGCCCCACTGGGTCGGGTGCAGGTCCCGCGCCTCGAAGTGCGGCTGGCTGCGGGTCAGCGGGCTCGTGACCCGCCGGAGGTGGCTGATCGTCGACATGTGGCTGGTCCGGTCGAGGACCTGGCTGACGCCGGCGCGGCCGCCGACCCAGTTGCCCGTGGCGAGGGCGTGGACGAGCCGCTGGGTGAGGAGGTCGGGCCGGATCGCGCTCGCGATCCGCAGGTCCTTCTTGCGGGCGAACGAGCGCTCGAGCTGGTACTTGAGGTCCTTGAGGAGGAGCGAGAACGCGACCCGGAACAGGTCCTCCATGAGGTCGCCGGCGAGCTTGAGCCGCTTGTTCGCGTAGTGGTCCTTGTCGTCCTCGCCGCGGACCTTGAGGTGCAGCTCGAGCACCGTCCGCGCCATCCGGGCGAGGTAGAGCGCCTTCTTCAGGCGGTCGGCGCGCGTGTCGCCGAGGTGCGGCAGGAGCGAGCGGTCGAGGATCCCGTCGACCTTGCGCTGGCGGTACTCCTTCGCCTGACCGGTCGCGAACTTCTTCTCGAGGAACAGGAGGGCGTCCTCGGTCGTGAGGATCCCCTCGGGCGGGTAGAGCTTCTTGGAGAGGCACTCCTCGAGGTTGACGTTGAGGAGGTGCTTCATCGTCTGGACGAACGGCTCGTCCAGCGGGAGGAGCTCGCCCAGGACCGCCTGGAAGATCTCCTCGTCGTTCTTCATCCCGAGCGCCTTCATCAGGATCACGAGCGGGATCTGCCCGCTCGCCGTCGGGACCGAGACCTGGAGCACCCCGTCCTTCTTCTTCTCGACGACGGTGAGGGAACGGTAGCCGCCGCGCTGGCTGAACACCTTCGCGCTCTCGATCGGCGTGCCGTACCGCTCGTTGAACTCCGCGAAGATCCGGTTCGGGGCGAGGTCCTCGAGGCTGATGATCACCCGCTCGGTCCCGCCGATGACGAAGTAGCCGCCCGGGTCGAGCGGGTCCTCGCCGTACTCGACGAGCTTCGCGCGATACTCCTCGTCGGAGAGCCAGATCTGGTCGTCCTCGGTGATCTTGTAGCGGTTGAGGTTGCACGGTCGGCTCTTGACCATGATCGGCAGGTCGCCGATGTGCACGTCCTCGGGGGCGCGCTCGACCCCGTTCTCGACGACGGTGACCTTGAGGTAGATCGGCGCCTGGTAGGTGAGGTTCCTTAGCCGCGCCTCCATCGGCGTCAGCGTGGGCTTCGAGCCGACCGGCTCCTTGACGAACGGCGCCCCGATGAAGATCGTCGGCTCGGCGGACGGAGGCACGAGCCCCCGAGCGTCCCGGCGCCGGCCGACGCGCACCGAGATCGAGCTCTTCGTCTTCTGGACGTCGAGGCGGATGACGCCGCGCTCGGTCGAGTCCTCGCTGACGCGGGCCTCGTCGACGATCCGCTGCATCCGCGAGTTCGGGTTGTCGCGGGTCGGCAGGAAGTCGTTGAAGCTCGCCAGGTGGTGGTTGACGATCGACCGCTCCCGGAAGAAGGCGTCCACGATCTCGCGCATGCCGTCTCACTCCTCCCGACCGGGGAGGACGATGACGCGGTAGGCGACCGACTCTCCGGCGGTCGCGCTCGACCGGCGGATCCGGACGAGGCGCCCGGCCAGGCGCTCCCCCGACTCCTTGAGCGCGAGGTACTTCGGGTCGGTCTGCAGGCCGGGGTCGTTCACCAGGATCTTCGGGAGCCGCTCCACCGGCGTTCGGATCCCCTCGAGGACCTTGGCCGACTCGGCCTCGGTCAGGATCTCGTGGGGCGGGGCAAGATGGTGTGCGACGAACGGGCGGGGCGGCGGCGCCGGCGCTTTCGCCCGGGACGACGCGCGCGCGCGGGGCGAACTGGGGGGGTTCATGCGGACCTCGAGGGAGCAGGACGGGCCCGGGGGGATGTTCGGACCGGCCGCACGCCGGGCGCCGACCGGCTCGTTCGAACCCCCGACCACCTGGTTAAAAGCCAGATGCTCTGTGCCGGGCCACCGGAGCTGCCGGCCGGCCGACCGAACTGAGCTACGGGCCCGTTCCTGCTCCGAAAGGGTGCCACCCCGGCGCGGTACTTCAACCTAACTGGCGAGGGGCTCACGGCAGGCTCTCCAGGCTCGAGATGATCGACCAGATCGTCGTCCGGCCGTGGATCGGAAGGTTCGGGTCGTTGGCGAGGTCGTCCAGCGTGTAGACGGCGCTCGCGATCCGGACGTCCAGAGGGACGTTGGCCCGCCCGAGCTCGTCCTTCGCGACGAGCGCCCCGCGGCGGACGTTGCGGGGCACGCTCGCGTCGTCCGCGAGCTCGACCAACGAACGGACGGCGCGCAGGACCTCGGGGCCGTCGGAGAGCTCGACCGGCGTCGGGGCCGGGCGACCGGCGGCGACCGCCGACGAGGGGGTCGTCATACGGCGTGCGTCTCCCCCGCCTCCTTGTAGGCGGTGACGACCAGGAGCGTCTTCGTCTCGCGGATCCCCTTGACCGCGGGGAGCCGGTGGAGGACGAACTCCTTCAGCTCCTCGTAGTGGGGGAACCGCGTCTTGAGGAAGATGTCGGTGTCGCCGGTGACGAGGAAGACGTCCTCGACCTCGGCGAAGCGGGCGACCTCGGTGGCGACGTTATCCGCCTCTGTGGTCTCGACCTTGAGGGCGACCAGGGCGACGACGTGCTCGTCCCCCCAGACCTTCGTGAACGCGCTCTCGACCGCACGGCTCACCGGAGCCTTCGGCGTGGTTGGCTTGTCCATCGGCGTGACCTCGAACGGACGCTGCGAATGCTGGATCCCGGGCGCCCTACGACGCGGGGGCGGACTCGAACTCCTCTTGCAGGTCGTTGACGACCTGGTCGATCACGCTACCGGCGTCCTGCGCGCGATACTCTCGCACGCCGCCCGCTTCGCTCGAGACGCGGGCCAACAGGTCTGCCGGACCTCGAAGAAACTCGACGCTGCAGATGAACTCCTCCATGATGGCCGGACCCCCAGGCCGCTCGGGCCGACATAGGTCCCCTATATATCGATTTGCAAAGCCCGGCACCCCGGCGCGCGCCGGGATCGGCCGACGGCGTTCCGCCGGCGCGACGGGTGGCCAGCGTTATCTCCGCTCTCCCGGTCGACCGGCGTGCGCAGCTCGAGCTCGCGGACGAGCCGGGTCGAGGTGCGGGTCGAGCTGAAGCCTGAGGTCGCCGACGCCGAGGCGGAGAGCGTGGCGCGCTCCCTCGGCCTCCTGGGGATCGGCTCGCTGCGCAAGGTCCGCATCGCGCGGCTGTTCGAGCTCGAGTTCGAGGGGGTCGACGCGGCCGAGGCCGACCGCCGGGCACGCGAAGCGGTCGAGAGGCTGCTCGCCAACCCGGTGATCCATCGGGTCGCGATCCGACCCGCACCGGAGTAGCGCGCGGGTGAGCGACTGGGCGGACGGCGTCGAGAGCGTCCCGATCCGGTCCCTCGGACCGCGGGCGCTCCGTCGCGTCTCCGACGCGCGGGGCCTCGGCTTCTCGCCCCAGGAGCTCGAGCGGATCCGGCGCTACTACGTCCGCGCCGGTCGCGAGCCGACCGACGTCGAGCTCGCCGGGCTCGCGCAGAGCTGGAGCGAGCACTGCAGCTACAAGAGCTCCCGCGCGTTCCTCCGCCGGTCGTTCCGTCGTCTTCACGACCCGCGGCGGGTCCTCGGTACCGGCGACGCCGGTGTGATGCGGTTCCCTGGAGGTCACGCCTACGCGCTCCGGATCGAATCGCACAACCACCCGTCGGCCGTCGAGCCGTACGGTGGTGCGGCGACCGGGATCGGAGGGATCCTGCGGGACGTCCTCGCGGTCGGCGCCGAGCCGATCGCGCTCGCCGATCCCCTGTTCTTCGGACCGCTCGACCTCGCGCCGCACGACGTCCCGGTCGGTGTGAAGTCCCCCCGGTTCATCGCCTCAGGCGTCGTCAGCGGGATCCGGGACTACGGCAACCGGGTCGGGGTCCCGACGGTCACCGGCATGGTCGGTCTCGACCCGGCGTTCGTCGTGAACCCGCTCGTGAACGTTGCCTGCGTCGGCTGGCTCCCGCGGGGGCGGCCGCTGCCGAACCGCGCCCGGGCCGCCGGGGACCGCCTGATCCTCGCCGGCGGCAGGACCGGTCGGGACGGGATCGGGGGGGTCGCGTTCGCCTCGCGCGAGCTCGACGAGGCGAGCGGCACCGAGTCTCGTGGGGCGGTACAGCTCGGGAACCCGATCCTCAAGGAGCCGCTGATCCGCGCGTCGCTGGACGCGTTCGACCGCGGGCTCGTCCAAGGGCTCAAGGACCTCGGAGGTGGGGGCCTCGCGACCGCCTCCGGCGAGCTCGTTCACTCCGGGGGCCTCGGCTCCTCCCTCGACCTCGCCCGAGTCCCGCTGCGGGAGTCCGGGCTCCTTCCGTGGGAGGTCTGGATCTCCGAATCCCAGGAACGGATGCTCTACGACGTCCGCCCGGAGGACGCCGAGGAGATGCTCGAGCTGTTCCGGCAGCGGGACGTCGAGGCGACCGACATCGGCGAGGTCGTCCGGGGCCCCTACGAGACGCTCTACTGGAACGGGCAGCCGGCGGCCCAGCTCCGCCTGGAGTTCCGGGTCTCGCCCCTGCCGCAGTCCCATCCGAGCCGGGCCCCCCGGGCGAAGCTCCGCGCGGCCCCCCGCGTGCCGGACACCGGGATCGACGGGACGGTCGAGGAGCTCCTGCTCGCTCCGGACACGGTCTCCCGGGAACCGGTCGTCCGCGTCTACGATCACGAGGTGATGGGCCGTACGGTGATCAAGCCGCTCCACGGCGCTGTCGCCTCCCCGTCCCACGGCGATGCGGCCGTGCTCCGACCGCGACCGGAGGTGCGCGCGGGGCTCGCGGTCGCGACCAGCGGGCACCCTTGGGCGTGCCGGGACGACCCGTACCAGGGCGCGATCGCCGTCGTGGAGGAGGCGGCCCGGAACCTCTACGCCGTCGGCGCGCTCCCCGACGCGCTGTCGGACTGTCTCAACTTCGGCTCGCCGGAGAACCCCCGGGTCGTCCACGACCTCGACCTCGTCACGCGGGGCCTCGGCTTCGCCGCCGCCCGACTCGGCTTCGCCGTCCCGTCCGGTAACGTCAGCCTCTACAACCGAGGGTTGGGCCAGGAGATCCCTCCGACCCCGGTCCTCCTCGCGACCGGCATCGTGCCCGATGTCGCCCGGGCGGTGACGAGCGACCTCAAGACGGTCGGGGACGCCCTCTACCTGCTCGGCCGCTCCCGCCCGGAGCTCGGAGGGTCCCTCTGGGCGAGACGCCGGGCTCGGGTGGGTCTCGCGGTTCCCCCGGGAGACCCGAGCGGGTTGCGGCGCCTCGGCGAACGGCTCCTGCGGGCGTTCTCCCGGCGGGAGGCGGTGGCGGCGCACGACGTCTCCGACGGGGGGCTCGCGGTCGCAGCGGCGGAGATGGCGTTCGGGGGCGGGGTCGGCTTCGACCTCGACCTCGAGGCGACCGGTCTGACCGGCCCGGGAATCTCCGCGGTCGCCGAGGGGGGCTCCCGCCTGGTCGTGGAGGTCCCGGCCCGAGCCGTCCGCCCTTTCGAGCGGACGATGCGCGGCAGCCCGGTCTCCCGGCTGGGGACCGTGGCCGCCGCGGGCGGCACGCTCCGTTGGGGTTCCCGTGCCCTCGCCCAGCTCGACCTCGCCCGGCTCTACCCGCGGTGGCGGACCGGCCTCGCGCTACCGTAGTGTCCGTGACCGTCACGGCCCTCGTCTCGGGTGGCAAGGACTCCGTCTACGCCGCCTACCTCGCCGACACCCAGGGGTGGCCGGTCGACGAGCTCCTGACGCTGCGGCCCGCCGACCCCGACTCGATGATGTTCCACACCCCGAACCTGGAGCTCGTCGCGCTCCAGGCCAAGGCGTGGGGGAAGGAGCACCGCTCGGTCCCCGTCCCCACAAAAGGAGAGGTGGGCGAGCTCGAGGCCCTCGACCGGGCGCTCGCGGGCTCGACGGGGCCGGTCGTCGCCGGCGCGATCGCCTCGTCGTACCAGTGGGCTCGCCTCGTGCGGATCGCCGACCGCCACCATCGGCGCGTCTACGCCCCGCTCTGGCGCAAGGAGCCGGGACGGGTCGTCCGGGAGGAGATCGCCGCCGGCCTCAACATCCGGTTCGTCCACCTCGCCGCCGAGCCGCTGCCGACCGAGTGGATCGGCGAGCGGCTCGAGCTCCAACGCCTCGCCGAGCTGGAGCGGATCCACCGCGAGGTCCGGGGGGTCAACGTCGCGGGGGAGGGCGGAGAGTACGAGACCCTCGTCGTCGACGCCCCGTTCTTCCGCTCCCGCCTCGAGATCGACCGAGCGAGCACGGTCGTCGGCCGCTCGACCGCCACTCTCATCATCTCGAACGCACACCTCAAGAGAAAGGCCGGGGTCGGACCGGCGAGCTCGCTCCCGTGACACGACGCGCGCGTCCTCCCACCCTCGATTCGCTCTCGGCGGAGGCCCGGGAGGCCGCGGCCCGGGCGCGCCGAGCGCTCGGCGACCGCCGGGCGACGCCCAACGTGGCGTGGATCTCGGCGCTCACCGGGGCCAACCGACGCGAGATCGGCGCCGTCCTCGAGGAGCTCGAGGCGCTCCTTCCGCTCGAGGAGGAGATCCGGCACCGCCACCTCTCCGCCGGCCGCGAGGTCTACGCGCAGATCTGCGCCCCGTTCGAGCTGTTCGCGATCACGCGCCTCCTCCGCCCCGAGCACGTCGTCGAGGCCGGGGTGAGCAGCGGGGTCTCGAGCGCGCACTTCCTCGCGGCGTTGCGGCGCAACCGGCGAGGTCGGCTCCACTCGATCGACCTTCCCGTTCGTCAGCGGGGAACGGCGCTCGCGAGGGGCGAGTCGTCGGTCGCCGTCCCCCCCGGGCGCGACAGCGGCTGGGCCGTACCGGACCGGCTCCGGGACCGCTGGGACCTGCGGCTCGGTCCGAGCCAGGAGCTCCTGCCGAGGGTGCTCGGGGGGCTCGGCGGGGTCGGCCTTTTCCTCCACGACGACCTCCACACCCCCGCCCACCTCACCTTCGAGCTCGAGACCGTCCGACCCCACCTCCTTCCGGGGGCGGTCGTCCTCGCCGACAACACCCGATGGACGGGCGAGGCGTTCCCCCGGTTCGCCCGCGAGGTCGGGGCGAGGGTCGTCCGACGGGGCCGGGGCGACCTCGTCGGGCTCCGGTACCCGCTGTCGCCCCCATCGTTATAGCGCTCGGGGCCCATCGGACGCCGATGGCGGCGGCCCGAGCCCGAGGCGCGGGGGCGTCGGGGGAGCGGAACCCGGCCTCGCCCGGCGACCCGGTCGTCGAGATGACCCGTCGGTGGGAGGCGGAGGTCCTGGCGCCGACGCTCGCGAAGTCCCCGGAACGACGGCCGTCGTTCGAGACGCTCGGCGGGATCCCGGTCGAGCGGCTCTACACCCCTCGTTCGGGGCGCCGGGGGTTCGAGGGGATCGGCTACCCGGGCCAGCCCCCGTACACCCGGGGGATCCACCCGACGATGTACCGCGGCCGGCTCTGGTCGATGCGCATGTTCAGCGGCTTCGGCTCGCCGGAGGACACGAACCGTCGCTTCCGCTACCTCCTCGCGCACGGCGAGAGCGGCCTCTCGATCGCGTTCGACGACCCGACGCTCTACGGCATCGACGCCGACGACCCCGAGGCCGTCGGCGAGGTCGGGAAGTGCGGGGTGAACGTCAGTTCGCTCGACGACATGGGCCGGCTCCTCGGGGGGATCCCGCTCGACCGCGTCACCACGAGCATGACGATCAACGCCCCGGCGAACGTCGTCTGGGGGATGTACCTCCTCACGGGGCGGTCGCACCGCATCCCGTTCTCAGCGCTCGGCGGGACGATCCAGAACGACATCCTCAAGGAGTACATCGCCCAGAAGGAGTTCCTCTACCCGCCCCGCGCCGCGCTCCGGCTCGTCGTCGACACGATCGAGTTCGGGACCCGCGAGACCCCTCGGTGGAACCCGATCTCGATCTCCGGCTACCACATCCGCGAGGCCGGCTCGACCGCGGTGCAGGAGCTCGCCTTCACGCTCGCGGACGGCCGGACCTACGTCCAGGAGGCGGTCGCCCGGGGCCTGGACGTCGACGAGTTCGCCCCGCGCCTCTCGTTCTTCTTCAACTCGCACAACGACCTCTTCGAGGAGGTCGCGAAGTTCCGCGCCGCCCGCCGGATCTGGGCGTCCGTCATGAAGGACGAGTTCGGGGCGAAGGAGGAGCGCTCGCGCTGGCTCCGGTTCCACACCCAGACGGCCGGCTGCTCGTGCACGGCGCAGCAGCCCGAGCTCAACGTCGTCCGGACGACCGTGCAGGCGCTCGCCGCGGTCGTCGGCGGCACGCAGTCGCTCCACACGAACTCCTACGACGAGGCGCTCCAGCTCCCCAGCGAGGACGCGGTCCGGATCGCGTTGCGGACCCAGCAGATCCTGGCGCACGAGACCGGCATCGCGGAGACGATCGACCCGTTCGGCGGGAGCTACTACGTCGAGTGGCTGACGGACCGGATGGAGGAGGAGGTACGGAAGTACTTCGACCGGATCGACCAGCTCGGGGGCGTCGTCGCCGGCATCGAGCGGGGGTTCTTCCAGAAGGAGATCCAGGAGGCGTCGTTCCGGTTCCAGCGCGGGGTCGAGAGCGGGGAGACCAAGGTCGTCGGCGTCAACGCGTACGCCGTCGACGAGCCGATCCGCGTCCCGCGCCTGAAGATCTCGGAGGCCGCCCGGCACGCGCAGAGCCGTCGCCTGAGGGCCCTTCGGGAGAGGCGGGACCCGGCGCGGCACGCCGCATCGCTCGACCGCCTCCGGCGGGTCGCGGCGACGGAGTCCGGGAACACGATGCCCCCGGTCCTCGAGGCGCTCCGGGCGGGGGCGACGCTCGGGGAGATTGTCCGGGCGTTCCAGGACGTCTACGGCTCCTACCGCGAGCGCTCGATGTACTAGCCGGGAAGGCGGACGGCGGATTCGCGTGACGCCGCAACGGTCGGGCACGGCCGAGCGACCGGCCTCCGGGTCCCCGACAGGCTATCGCGCCGCCCTGGAAGCGCTCTACGCACGACGCCGGTTCGGCCTGCGGCCCGGCCTCGAGGTCGAGCAGGCGCTGCTTGCCGAGCTCGGGGGGCCCGAGCGGCGGCTGCCGGCGGTCCACGTCACGGGCAGCAAGGGCAAGGGCTCGGTCGCGACGATGGCCGCCGCCGTCCTCTCCGCCCACGGCCTCCGGACCGGCCTGTTCACCTCGCCCCACCTCGCGAGCTACCGGGAACGCCTCCGACTGGACGGCCGGGAGATCGCTGCCGACGAGGTCGTCGAGGGGCTCGCCCGGATCGAGGCCGCCGCCTCGCGCCTGAGCGCCGCCGGGACGATCCCCCGCGAGCCGACGTTCTTCGAGGTGACGACCGCGCTCGCCCTCGACTGGTTCGCCCGCGCGGGGGCGGACGCGGCGGTCGTCGAGGTCGGGATCGGGGGCCGGCTCGACGCGACGAACGTCCTCGCCTCCCGCGTCGGCGTCGTGACGACGGTCGAGCTCGAGCACACCGACCTCCTCGGGGAAACGGTCGAGGCGATCGCCACGGAGAAGGCCGGGATCCTCCACCGCGGGATGCGCGCGGTCGTCGGCGACCTCCCCGCCGACGCCGCGGCCGCGGTCGCGCGGGTCGCCGACCGTCACGGCGTGCCCGTCTGGACTCACGGGCGGGAGGTCCGCGTCCAGCGCACCGAGCTCCGGGCGGACGGCCAGACGGTCGACGTCCGGGCGCCCGGGGTCGAGCTCCTCGGGCTCGAGCTCCCGCTCCTGGGCGCGTTCCAGGTCGGCAACGCGGGCCTCGCGGTCGCGGCGTGCGCCGCGTTCCTCGACGCGGGCGGCGCGGCCCTGGACCCGGGGGCGGTCCGGCGCGCGCTCGCCCACGTCCGGATCCCCGGTCGCCTCCAGCGGCTGGCCCGGGACCCCGAGCTGATCTACGACGTCGCCCACACGCCCGGGAGCGCCCGGGCGGTCGCCCGCAGCCTCGCGGAGATCGCCCCGCTCGCCGATCCTTCGTCGAGCGCCATCGTCTTCGGCTGCCTCGCCGGCAAGGACGTCGGGGGGATCCTGGACGCGCTCGCGCCGGTCGCGCGCAACCTGGTGGTCGTGCCGGTCCGCTCCGAGCGGGCGATGCCGATCGGGGACCTACGGGCCGCGGCGGCCGGCCGGTTCGCCCGCGTCGTCGTCGCCCCGAACGCGGCCGCCGGCGTCCGCCTGGCCCGGGCGGCTACGGGGGCCGACGGGTTGACCCTCGTGGTCGGGAGCGATTACCTGATCGGGGAGCTCCTCCGGGACCCGGCGGCGGACGACGAGCCGGACCTGAGCGACCCCGGTCGAGGAGCGCCGACCGGGGCCCGTGCGTCCCGCCCTTCCCCGCGGGGGGCGTCGTGAACGGACCGCCGGCCCAGGGGTTCGACTGGGAGCTCCTGCTCGACCGGCTCTCGGCGCTCTACCGGACCGGCGACTGGCGCCGGCCCTACCTCCGCGACCACGCGGAGAGCGCGTTCCAGGTCCTCATCGGGACGATCCTCTCGCAGCGGACGCGCGACGCGAACACCGACGTCGCCTCCGCCCGGCTGTTCGCCCGCTACCCGGACGCGCCGAGCCTGGCCGCCGCCCGGCCGAGCGAGCTCGAGCCGATCATCCGACCCGTCGGCTTCTACCGGGCGAAGAGCCGGGCGATCCGGGCCTGCGCGCGCGCGCTGCTCGAGCGCTTCGGCGGCGAGGTCCCGCGCTCGCTCGAGGAGCTCCTGTCGCTCCCGGGCGTCGGGCCGAAGACCGCCAACTGCGTCCTCGTCTTCGGCTACGGGATCCCCGCGATCCCGGTCGACACCCATGTCCACCGGATCGCAAACCGGCTCGGGGTCGTCCGCACGCGCCAGGTCGAGGAGACCGAGGCGCGGCTCCGCGAGACGGTCGACCCCCGCTACTGGATCCCGCTGAACCCGTTGCTCGTCCAGCACGGGCAGAACCTCTGTCGGCCCCGGGGGCCGCGGTGCGACGCCTGCCCGATCGCGGAGCTCTGCGCGACCGGCCGGGCCCTCAGGGAGGGCCGGCGGCCGCCCCGGCCGGAAGACGTGCCGGCGACGTCGGGGTCAACGCGACGAGCGCGAGGAGCGTCGCCACCTGGACGGCGGCGACGACCTCCCAGCCGACGGCGTACGAGCGGGCGGCCACGATCAGCCCGAACGCCGCCGACACGAGCGCCCCGCCGCCGAGCTGGATCGCGTTGAAGAGGCCGATGGCGAGGGGGATCTCCCGCGCGGGGAGCTCCCTCCAGTAGTGCGGGATGACGTACATCACCGCGTAGACGAACCCGTAGCCGAACGAGAAGACGGAGCCGATCGCGACCGCGGCGGCGACCCCGGCGAGCGGCAGCGCGGCGAGGGCGACCGCGCCGAGGATCGTCACGACGATCATCTGGGTCCGGTGCCGCATCGACCGCTCGGAGACGACCCCGCCGACGGGCCCGCCGATGACGCTCGGCAGGACGAACGCCGACCCGACGGCGCCGGCGAGCCACGCCGGCCAGAGCCGGACGACCTCCCCCCACGGCACGACGAACTGGCCGGTCGCGAACGTCGCCCCCTCGAACCCCACGAAGGCGAGCCCGACGGCGAGCACCGACCCGCTCCGCCACGCGCGGCCCGGCCGTGCCTCGGGCAACGGAGGCCCGGGCCGCGCGCCGAGAGCACGGGGGATCGCCGCGAACGCGACCAGGCCCACGAGCCCCAGTCCCACCGCCCCGAGCGCGAGGCTTCCCTGCCAGCTAACGACCGGAACGAGGAGCGCCGAGCCGACGACGCCGGCGGCGGCGCCGGCGCTGAACGCCGAGGAGAACGTACCGACCGGGACCCCTCGTTCGCCGGGTCCGTAGAGCCGCCCGACCCAGCTGATCGCCGGGGAGAAGAACAGGCCCGCCCCGACCCCCGCCACGACCCGGCTCGCCAGGAGGAGGACGAACGTCGGGGAGAACGCTCCGGCGAGCGCGGCCAGCGCGAGAAGCCCCACCCCGGCGAGCGCGACCGGTCGCTCCCCGTGACGACGGGAGAGGATCCCCGCGGGCACCTGCGTCGCTCCCGCGCCGACGAGGAAGCCGGCGACCAGGACCCCCCACGCCCCCGGCCCGACCCCGAACGTCGCCCCGATCCGGGGCAGCGCCGGGCCGATGTCGAACCAGTTGTAGGCGTAGCCGAACCGCAGGGCGACCAGGAGCGCGGTCGCGCGCCCGCGACCTGGCGGCGGAGCCGACGGCCGGCGGCCGGTCTCCGCTCCCGCCCCCACCTCGCCCGCGCCCCCGCGGAGCGCCAGCCTCGCAGGACCTTATCTTGGCACGGGCGTAGGCCGCCGCCGATGGACCCGAAGGAGTACGACCTCACGTTCTTCCACCGGAACGGGTTCCACCGCCGGGTCTGCGCCGGCTGCGGAGCGCCGTTCTGGACCCTCGGGGACCACGACCGGTGCCAAGAGGCCCCGTGCCGGGAGTACGGGTTCATCGGGCACCCGCTGTTCGCCCGCGCGTTCCCGCTCCGCGAGATGCGGGAGAGCTACCTCGGGTTCTTCGAGCGGCGGGGGCACAGCCGGATCCGGCGGTACCCGACCGTCGCGCGGTGGCGGAACGACGTCTTCTTCACCCAGGCGTCGATCTACGACTTCCAGCCGTGGGTGACGAGCGGCGCGGTGCCGCCCCCGGCGAACCCACTGACGATCAGCCAGCCGTCGCTCCGGTTCATCGACCTCGAGGAGGTCGGCCGGAGCGGCCGCCACTTCACGCTGTTCGAGATGATGGCCCACCACGCGTTCAACCGGCCGGACCACGAGGTCTACTTCAAGGAGCGGACGGTCGAGCTCTGCCACGAACTGCTCACCGACGAGCTCGGGGCGGACCCGAAGGCGATCACCTACAAGGAAGAGGTCTGGGAGGGGGGCGGGAACCTCGGGCCGTCGCTGAGCGTCGGGGCGTCCGGCCTCGAGCTCGCGACGCTCGTGTTCATGGAGTACGTCCGGGACGGCGAACGGCTCACCCCGATGCCGCTCACGGTGGTCGACACCGGCTACGGACTCGAACGGTTCACGTGGGCGAGCCAGGGGACGAAGACGGCCTACGAGGCCGTGTTCGGGGCGGAGTACGACGAGGTCCGCCGCTCGTTCCCTCCGCGCGAGGCGTCGATCCTCATCGACCACGCCCGCGCGCTCAACTTCCTCCTGGTCGACGGGGTCGTCCCGTCGAACAGCAAGGAAGGGTACTTCGGCCGGCTGCTGCTCCGCCGCTGCTTGAGGATCCTCTCGAAGGTCCCGGAGGCCCCGGAGCTCACGTCGATCCTCGACCGGGTCGGCCGGGACCTCGCCCGGGACTTCCCGGAGATCGGCGAGCACCGCGACGACCTCCGACGGGTCGTCGAGGCCGAGATCGACCGCTACCGGGAGGCGATCGAGCGGGCCCGCGTGACGATCCGACGCCACGAGGCGAAGCTGCGCTCCGAGGGCGGAAAGGTCTCCGGGGACGACCTCCTGCGGTGGTACGACTCCCTGGGGGTCCCTCCGGACGTGGCCGTGGAGGAGCTCCAACAGCCGCCGCCGGTCCCGGAGGACTTCTATGCCCTGGTCGCGGCCCGACACGAGTCCGAGCGGCCGACGACCGACTACGTCGACGCCTCCGAGGGGTTCCCGACCGTCCCCTCGAGCGTGCCGCCGACCGAGGTCCTCTACTACCTCGACCCGTACACCGTCTCGTTCGAGGCGCACGTCGTGCACGTCGACGGAGCGTGCGTCGTCCTCGACCGGACCTACTTCTACCCGACCGGCGGCGGCCAGGTCGCCGACCGGGGCCACCTCGCCGACCTCCAGGTCGTCGACGTCGGTCGCACGGGACCGCACGTCCTCCACCGCCTGGAGCGGCACCCGCCGTTCCAGGTCGGGGACCGGGTCCGGGCCCGGATCGACCCGACGCGGCGGACCCAGCTGATGCAGCACCACACCGCGACCCACCTACTCAACGGCGCGCTCCGCGAGGTCCTCGGGCCCCACGTCTGGCAGGCGGGGGCGCACAAGGCCCCCGAGGTCGCCCGGATCGACATCACCCACTTCCGCGGCCTCTCCGCGGACGAGCTCCGGAAGGTCGACCGCCGGGTGAACGCCGTCGTCCGCGACGACCGCCCGGTGAAGAGCTACTTCGAGAGCCGGAGCGAGGCCGAGCGACGGTTCGGCTTCACGCTCTACCAGGGCGGGGCCGTCCCCGGCAAGGAGCTGCGGATCGTCGAGGTCGAGGGGTTCGACGTCGAGGCGTGCGGGGGGACGCACTGCACCCATACGAGCGAGGTCGGCGCGATCCAGCTCCTCGACGTCGAGCGGATCCAGGACGGGATCGTCCGGCTCTCGTTCGCGAGCGGCGAGCGCGCGCTCGAGCTGCGGGAGGAGCACGAGGCGATCCTGAAGGAGGCGGCGCGGCGGCTCGGCGTCCCTCCGGACCGGCTGCCCGACGGGATCGACCGGCTCCTGGCCGAGGTCGAGGAGGGGCGCAGGCTCGCCCGGGCGAGGACGAAGGGCGACCTCGAGACCGTCGCCGCCGAGCTGCTCCGGGACCCGTCGCGGACAGAGACCGTCGGCGCGAGCACGATCGTCGCCGCCCAGGTCGACCTCGACCGGGCCGGGCTTACCGACCTCTCGCGCCTGCTCTGCAAGGTCGAAGGCCGCGTGGCGATCCTCGGCGCGGAGCGCGACGGGAAGGGCACCGTCTTCGTGGGGTCGACCGCCCCTGGGGTCTCGGCGCTCGCGGTCCTCGAGGCGGCGAAGTCCGCCTTCGGGGGAAAGGGGGGCGGGAACCCCTCGGCGGCGACCGCGGTGGGGGACCCGGGCGCCCCCCTCGCGGAGGCCGTCGCCGCGGCGCGCGCCGCGGCCCGATCCGCGGCCGCTTCCTAGGCCGCCGGAGCGCCGCCGTTCTGCGGGAAAAGCTTTAGGTCCCCAGACCTCCCATTTCCTCGCGGGACGCTCGATGGCTCGGGGTCTGCGGGAAGCCTCGTTCCGACCGACCGGCCCAAGGTAAGCATGGCCGACGAGAACGGTGGCGCGGTGGGGCGTGTCCCGCCGGAGGTGGTGTCGTTCCTGAGCGGAAAGGGCGGGCGCTCGCTCATCATCAAGGGCGGCGCCGGTACCGGCAAGACCACGTTCGGGCTCGAACTGCTCGAGCGCCTGGGGCAGCCGACCCGCTCGTTCTACCTCTCGACCCGCGTCGGCGACGAGTCCCTATACCGCCAGTTCCCGTGGCTCCGGACGACGGAGATGCGCTCGAGGATCCTCGACGCGGCGAAGCTGTTCCTCGACACGATCCAGGCCTCCGGCAAGCCTCGGCCGCCCGACCTCCCCGACAGCGAGGCGCGGAAGATCAAGGCCGGCCGGGAGGTCCTCGGGAGCTTCGGGCAGGAGCGGGGCCCGCCGACCCGGGTCGACCGGAGCCACCTGACGGCGCTCCTCAAGCGCAGCCCGATGCCCGAGGTCGAGAACGTCTACGGGCGGATCGAGCACGCGCTCCCCGAGAAGTCCCTGCTTGTCATCGACTCGCTCGAGGGTGTGACCCACAAGTACGGTCTCGAGATGGAGGAGTTCGTCATGGCCCTCCAGAAGGACCTGGTGGAGGGCTCGAGCACCGACGTCGTGATGATCCTCGAGAAGCCCGAGGCGGGCGGGATCGAGTACCTCGTCGACGGGCTGATCTCCATCCAGCGGGAGGAGCTCGACGAGCGGCGGGTCCGCCACCTGCGCCTCGAGAAGCTCCGGGCGACGAACATCGGACGTCCGCGCTACGCGGTGACGCTCGACGGCGGGCGGTTCGAGGCGCTCGGGGTCGCGGGGGCGAGCAACGGCCAAGGGGCGACGGCGAGCTGGTCGCCGACGCCGGACCCGGACCGGTACTACTCGACCGGCATCCCGGACTTCGACGCCCTGCTCGGTGGCGGCCTGCGCCGGGGGAGCTTCAACGCCTTCGAGGTCGACGTCACGGTCGGGGTCGACGACTACTACATGCTGTTCACCCCGACGTTCCTCAACTTCCTCGGCCAAGGGCGCGGGATGATCGCCGTCCTCGCGGCGGGGGAGTCGCCCGAGAAGCTCCGCGAGGCCCTCGTGAAGTACGTCCCGGCGCACCACTTCGACACCCGGGTGCGGATCCCGGACTACACGATCTCCGAGACCGAGGAGCCGTACATCCTGCCGATGGCCCGGTTCGGCCGGGACGAGGCGATGCGCGCGATGGTGACCGCCGAGAAGGCGGCGGCCGGCCCCGACCGGAAGCCGTTCATCGAGTACATGGCGTTCGACACGTTCGAGAGCCTGATGGGGGACCAGGTCGCGATCCGGATGTACTTCAGCGGGGTGTCGCGGACCAAGCACGTCGGGAACCTCGGGATCGGCCTCCTCAAGCCGGGGCTCCTCGTCTCCAGCGAGATCCTCAACATGATGGACACCTACTTCCGGATCGTCAACATCGACAACGCGCCGTGCATCTACGGGATCCGGCCGCGGACGACGATCTACGCGATCAGCCCGGACCCGGCGAAGGGCGCGCCCCACGCGGTGCTGACGCCGGTCGTCTAGGCGGCTTCGGCAGGGGCCCTCGGGGTCAGCGCGCCAGGCCGAGGAGCCCGATCCCGACCGCGTAGAGCACGAGCGCCGGCACGACGGTCATCGAGAGGTCGTCGTCGACCCAACGGAACCTCCACCGCTCCACCGAGACCCCGACCGCCGCGGCGAGCGCGCCGAGGCCGACCGACCAGCCCCACGGCCACGGGCCGAGCAGGCCGAGCGCGACGGTGGCGAGCACCGTGTAGACGGTGAACGGGGCAACGAGCTGGAACCGGGCCCACCGCGGCTGCGCCCGAAGCTCTCCGGCGAGCGGGTCGACGATCGCCGTCCCGAGCACGACCGCCGCGGCGATCGGGACCGGGAACAACAGGACCGCGATGACGAGGGCGACGGCGTAGAAGACGTAGCTCGCCGGACGGCGCGCCTCGTAGTCCCGGATCGTCGGGACCTTCGTCCCGAAGCCGAGACGCAGGACCTCGATCGCCCCGACGGCGGCGAGGGCGAGGAGAAGGACGGCCTCCTTCGGAAGGACGAGGAAGAAGTAGACCGGCATCGGGTAGTAGACGAGGATGAACGCCCCCGCACCGTGGAGGATCCGACGGCTGACCCGGTCGGCCGCGGCCTCGTCCCGACCCAGGGCGACCGCCAGGCGCCGGCGGAGCCGACCGGCCCCGGGGGCCGGGTCCCCCGTCTCGTTAGGGTCGGTCACGCTCGGCCGCACGCGCTCAGGACCTCGAGCACCGGGGCGGTGCTCCCGCCGCTCGTCCGCCCGGGGGTCTCCGGGCCGGCGTCGCGGAGCGACCGGCGCCGCAGCCTCGGGGAAAGCGCGGGCATCTCTAAGAGCCGCCGTCGGCGGGATTTCATGGTTGCGTCAGGGGTCGCTCCCACCGCCGGGCCGACGGGGTCGGCCGGTGCGGCCGCGAAACCCTCTATACGCGGTCCGCCTCCGTCGGGCGTGAAGGTCACCGTACTCGTTGGGAGCCGGTCCGACCTCGAGCTCGCCGAGAAGGTCCGCGCCCGCCTCACGGAGTTCGAGGTACCGTGCGATGTCCACGTCGCGTCGGCCCACCGGACCCCGGAGAGGGTCGAGGAGCTCGTGAAGGATCCGGCGACCGACGTCTTCGTCGCGATGGCCGGCCTCTCCGCCGCTCTCCCCGGTGTGGTGGCGGCCCGGACCCTGAAGCCGGTCGTCGGCGTTCCCCTCCACCGGGGGCTCGGGCTCGACAGCCTGCTCTCGGTCGTGCAGATGCCGCCCGGCATCCCCGTCGCGTCGGTCGGTCTCGACGCGGCGGAGAACGCCGCCCTGCTCGCCGTGGAGATCCTCGCGCTGGCCCACCCGGAGCTCGTGCCTCGGCTCCAGCGCTATCGCATGAAGTGGCGGGAAGACGCCCCCACGAAGCCTGCCGGGGGCTGAATGGTCGAGCCCAAGTCGTTCGTCGCGGAGGCCTTGGAGAAGCTCCGGGCGGAGGTCCCGGGGAGGACGATCGTCGCCGCGTCCGGCGGGATCGACTCGACCGCGGCCGCGCTCCTCGCCCAGCAGGCGCTCGGGGACCGCGCGCGGGCGGTGTTCGTCGACACCGGGCTGCTGCGCGCCGGCGAGCCCGAGCGGGTCGCCGAGCTGTTCCGTGCGAGCGGGCTCGCCTACCGGCCCGTGGAGGCAAGCGAGCGGTTCCTGAAGGCGCTGCGGGGGGTCCGTGACCCGGAGCGCAAGCGCAAGAGGATCGGCGCCGAGTTCGTCCACCTCTTCGAGGAGCAGGCGGCCGAGTTTGGTACCGACCGGCTCGTCCAGGGGACGATCGCGCCGGATTGGATCGAGAGCGGCGGGGCGCTCCGCGACACGATCAAGACCCACCACAACGTCGGCGGGATCCCGAAGACGAGCCGGCTCAAGCTCGTCGAGCCGCTTCGCGACCTCTACAAGGACGAGGTCCGGGCCGTCGCGCGGGAGCTCGGCATCCCGGAGCCGGGACGCCAGCCGTTCCCGGGGCCGGGGCTCGCGGTCCGGGTCCACGGCGCGGTCGACGGCGACCGGGTCCGCCGGGCCCGGGTCGCCAATGCGGTCGTCGAGGAGGAGGTCGAGCGCGCCGTGGCGGCGAACGAGATGCGGCCGCCGTGGCAGTACTTCGCGGTCCTCCTCGATGCCCGCACCGTCGGCGTCACGGGTGACAACCGAGTGCACGGGGAGGCGGTGAGCGTCCGGATCGTCGAGTCGGTCGACGCGATGACGGCGACCGCGGCCGCCGTGCCATCGGCGGTGCTCGCCCGGATCGCCCGCCGGATCACGCGGGAGCTCCCGCGCGAGGTCGTTCGGGTCCTCTACGACGTCACCGACAAGCCCCCGGCGACGATCGAGTGGGAGTAGCCGACCCACCGGCCCGCCGGGCGCGCGCGGGTCCTCCGGATCCGGCCCGCCGCGGAGAGGCTATCTATCTCCCGACGCCCTTAGCCGTTCGAATGAAGACGCCGGCCGCCCCCGCGGTGAGGACCGTCCGGATCCCGGAGGAGCTCGCCCGCCAGCTCGATTCGCGTCTGGAAGGGACCGCGTTCGACTCCGTCGACGCGTTCGTGGCGTTCGTCCTCGGCCGCCTGGTCGAGGAGCACGGGGGCCCGGGGTTCACCGAAGAGGACGAGCGGGTGCTGAAGGAGCGGCTGCGCTCCCTCGGCTACATCGACTGAGCGGGGGCCCGGACCGGGACGGCGCTCGAGCGCGGGGAGGTACGATGCTGCGCTGCCCGTTCTGCGGAGCGGCCGAGACCGACCGGTTCGACCTCGAGGGACAGCGGTTCCTCGTCTTCGCCTGCATGTTCACCCCGGCGGTCGACCCGAGCCTCAGCGAACGCGAGCTCGAGGAGCATCTCGCGAACGATTACCGGCCGGACGGTTCTTCCGCCTACTTCCAGCGGATGTGCGACCGGCTCCACCTCTACGTGACGAAGGGGGCCGGTGCCCGCGCGCTCCGCGACGAGGGCGCGGACCACCGGCCGGGCTGAGCCCCCCGAGGCGCGTCGCCTCAGCGGGCCGCCGGGGGGACCTTGGCCACGACGGCGTCGGTCGGTACCAGATGGCGCGCGAGCCCGAGCTCCTCGGGCGTGGCGCCGAACGCGAGCCCGACCAGCTGCGGCAGGTGGAAGACCGGCATGTCGAGCGGCCGGCCGACCTGCTTCGCGGCGGGGCCCTGGTAGGCGTCCAGCGAGATGTGGCACAGCGGGCACGGCGTCGCCATCGCCTCGGCCCCGTGGTCCTTCGCGTCGAGGATCTGGCGGCCGGCGATCCGGCCCGCGGTCTCGCCCTTGACGAACTGGACGGGGAACCCGCAGCAGAGGACGCGGCCCCGGTAGAACACCGGCTCGGCGCCGAGCGCTGAGAGCAGGTCCTCGAACGCGTGGGGCTCCTCGCCGGACTCCCAGCCGAGCTCGTCGGCCGGGCGGAGGAGGTGGCAGCCGTAGAACGCCCCGACCTTCATGCCGGCGAGCGGGCGCCGGACCTTCGCGCGGACGGCGTCGAGTCCGACCCCCTCGACCAGGACGCGCAGGAGATGGGTCACCTTCGCCGTGCCCCGGTAGTCGATCCCGAGCGGGCGGAGCGTGGCGTCGACCTTGGAGCGCACCGCGGCGTCGCGCATCCGGAGCTGGGCGAGGGTCAGCATCCCCTGGCACGTCGAGCAGACCGTGAGCAGGTCGAGGCCCGCCGCCTCGGCGATGGCGATGTTCCGGGCGTTGATCGCGACGTTGAGGACCTCGTTCGCCTCGTCGATGAACCCGGAGCCGCAGCAGGAGAACTTCGGGAAGTCGACGAGCTCGATCCCGAGGGTCCGGCAGACGTACCGGGTGGCGAGGTCGACCTCGCGACCCGACTCCTTCGCGACGCAGCCCGGATAGTAGGCGAGCTTCACCGCTTGGCCTCCGGGTCGAGCGCATCGTAGATCTTCTGAAGGTCGTCCAGCCCCTCGATCGGGTGCGGCTTGCGGGCGACCTCCGGCTTCTTCCGCCAGATCTTGAGCCCGTGCGGCAGCTGCGGGAGCATCCCGAGGACGCCGTAGGTCTGGCGGACGAGCTTCATCTCGTTGAGCGTGCCGCCCTCGCGCAGGTTCCGCTTGAACCCGACGGCGTGCCGCGAGCCGAGCTCGGTCGCGCCCTGGGCGGCGATCGCCATCTCCTTCAGGTCGCGGATCCGCTCGCTCGGCCGCACGTCCTTCGGGCACGCCTCGGTGCACAGGTGGCAGCGGAGGCAGAGCCAGAGGCCGTTCGGCTGGATCCTCAGGAGGCGCTCCTGGTGCGCGGTGTCGCGGGGGTCGACCGCGAACCGGTAGAGCTTGGCGAGCGCCATCGGTCCCGGGAACTCCGGGTCCGCCTCGGCCGCCGGGCACGCCGAGTAGCACGCCGCGCAGGCGATGCAGCGCGGGGTCTCCCGGAACCGCTCGACCTCGGCGGGGGTCATCGGGGTCGGCTTCCCCGCGGGCATCGGCCGACGGGGGTCGAGCTTCAGGTGGGGCTCGACCTTCGCGTACTCCCTCCAGAACGGGGTCTGGTCGACGACCAGGTCGCGGAGCACCGGCTGGTTGCGCATCGGCTCGACGACGATCCGGCCGTGGCGGGCGAGCTCCGGGCCGACCTGGGTCTCGCAGGCGAGCCGGCTCTTCTGGTTGATCTGCATCGCGCACGAGCCGCAGATCGCGCTCCGGCAGGAGTAGCGAAGCCCGAGGGTCGGGTCGACCTCGTCGCGGATCCGCAGGAGCCCGGTCAGGACCGGGGTGTGGGGAGTGAGCTCGAGGGTGTAGCGCTGGTAGCGGGGAGCGGCGTCCTTGCCCGGCAGGTACCGGTAGACGTCGAACGGGACGGAGACCGTCTCGCTCGCCATCAGTAGACCCTCTCCTTCGGCTCCCACCGCGTGAAACCGACCGGGCTGTAGGAGAGCGCCGGGCCGCCCGGGGCGCGCTGGGCGAGCGTGTGCTTCATCCACCCCGCGTCGTCCCGCTTCGGGTAGTCGGTGCGGAAGTGCGCCCCGCGGCTCTCCGTGCGGGCCTGCGCGCCGACGATGATCACCTCGGCGAGGTCGAGCATGTGGCCGGTCTCGACCGCGTCCGAGAGGTTCAGGTTGAAGACCGTCGACCGGTCGACGACGCGGACCCTGGCGAACCGCTCCTGGAGCGCGCGGACCTGGCGGAGCCCCTCCGCGAGGTCGGCCGGGTTACGGAAGATGTTGACGTAGCGGTCCATCACCCGCTGCAGCTCGCCGCGGAGCGCGCTCGGGTCCTCGCCGTCCGTGCGGCCGAGCCAGCCCCGCAGCTCCGCCTCGACCGGGGCGAGCTCCTCCGCCTCGACCGAGGTCGGGGCCGCCTTCGCCGCGTACGCCGCGGCGGCGACGCCGGCGGACTTCCCGAAGACGAGCGTCTCCATCAGCGAGTTGCCGCCGAGGCGGTTCGCGCCGTGGATCGAGACGCACGCCGCCTCCCCGGCCGCGTAGAGCCCCGGGAGGTTCGTCTCGCCCTCGATGTTCGTGCCGACGCCCCCCATCATGTAGTGCTGGGCCGGCGCGATCGGGATCGGCTGCGTCACCGGGTCGATCCCGGCGAACGAGCGGCAGAGGTCGCAGATCTCCTGGAGGCGGCTCTCGATCTTCTCCTTCCCGAGATGCATCACCTCGAGGTGGACGTACGGGCCGTACGGACCGGAGAACCCGCGGCCCTCCTGAATCTCCGTCGTGATCGCTCGCGAAACGACGTCCCGCGAGGCGAGCTCGAGGACCTTCGGCGCGTACCGCGACATGAACCGCTCGCCGGAGGCGTTCTTCAGGATCCCGCCCTCGCCACGGGCCCCTTCGGTGACGAGGATGCCGCCCTCGAGCAGGGCGGTCGGATGGAACTGGACGAACTCCATGTCCTTGAGGAACGCCCCGGCGCGGTAGGCGACCGCCATCCCGTCGCCGGTGCAGCTGTGGGCATTGGTCGTCCGGCCGTAGATCCGGCCGGCGCCGCCCGTCGCGACGATGACGGCCTTCGCCGCGATGCCCTGGACCTCGCCGGTCCGGCGGTTCAGGGCGACGATCCCCTGGGTCCGCCCGTCACGGACGACGATCCGGGCGAGCTCCCACTCCTCGTAGAGCGTGAACCGCTCGCTCCCCAGCCGCTCCCACAACCCCTGCAGGAGCGCGAGGCCGGTCCGGTCGGCGGCGTAGACGGTCCGGGGAAAACCGGCCCCGCCGAACGGGCGCTGCGCGAGCGTCCCGTCCTCCGCCCGGGTGAAGATCGTGCCGAAGTGCTCCATCTCGATCACGGTCGGGCCGGCCTCCCGACAGAAGTACTCGATCGCGTCCTGGTCGCCGAGGTAGTCGGAGCCTTTCACCGTGTCGTAGATGTGGGCGTCGACCGAGTCGTCGACCCCGATCGCCGCGTTGATCCCGCCCTGGGCGGCGCCGGAGTGCGAGCGCAGCGGGTGGAGCTTGGTGACGATGGCGACGTCCCGTCCCGCCTCGACGGCGGCGAGGGCCGCTCGCTGGCCGGCGAGACCGGCTCCGACGACGACCACCTCGTGACGAAGCATCGGCGCGAGACCCCGAGCGATGGCGCCCTATAATGCGTCCCGTAAGACGAAGGTGAGCGACGCGCGACGCGCGCTCGCCCGGGGTTCGTCGGTGGCCCGAGCGTAATCGCTTCGTGAGCCCTTATATAGCGAGCCCGGGTCGGCCCCGCGTCGCTCTGGTCGAGCGCAGGTGTCATCGATGCAGGCTCCGATGGGGATCGCGCCGGAGGACCGCTACCGGACCGGCACCACGACGATCGGGATCGTTGCGAAGGACGGGGTCGTCCTCGCGACCGAGCGCCGGGTCACCGCCGGCAACATGATCCAGAACAAGACCGCCCAGAAGATGTTCAAGATCGACCAGAACGTCGGGATCACCATCGCCGGCTACGTTGGGGACGCCCAGGTCCTCGCCCGCTACCTTCGTGCCGAGGTGTCGCTCTACCGCCTGCGACGGAGCGCCCCGCTAAGCACCGAAGGGGCGGCGACGCTCCTCGCGAACATCCTCTCCGGGAACCGCTACTACCCGTACCTCGCCTGGATGATCGTCGGCGGCGTCGACGGGAAGGGCGGCCACATCTTCTCGGTCGACCCGGCCGGGGGGTGCATCGAGGACCGGTTCGTCTCCGTCGGCTCCGGTTCGCCGTTCGCCTACGGGATCGTCGAGGAAGGGTACTCCCGCGACATGAGCACGAGCGACGCCGTCGACCTCGCGATCCGGGGGCTCACGGCGGCGATGAAGCGCGACAGCGCGAGCGGCGACGGCTACCTCGCCCACGTCATCACCCCCAAGGAATACCACGAGCTCGCCGAAGACGAAATTAATAAACGCTTGAAGGCGCTCAAGATACCGTTGCCCCCGCCGCAGCCGTAGAGGCGCGGGGCGGCGCCCGCCGCCGAACCGTTTCGCGCCAACCGCTTCCCCGAGAGGATGAGTTTCGACTCGCTCCTAGAGCAAACACGAGTAGCCCTGAAGGAGGTCCTGCCGGAGACCGTCGAGGTCACCGACATCGAGCTCGAGGGCCCGCACGTCGTCGTCTACACGAAGCAGCTCGACACGTTCCTCTCCGGCGGCGACTACCTCCGGCAGGTCGCCCAGCGGCTCCACCGCCGCGTGCTCGTCCGCTCGGACCCGGCGACGCTCATCGACCCGAAGGAGGCCGAGAAGGTGATCCGGGAGGTGATCCCTCCCGAGGCGGAGCTGACCCAGCTGTTCTTCGAGCCGGAGACGGGGGAGGTCTCCATCGAAGCGGCGAACCCGGGCGCGGCGATCGGCCGCGGCGGCTCGGTCCTCAACGACCTCAAGCGGAAGATCGGGTGGATCCCGACGGTCGTGAGGACCCCGCCGATCCCGTCGAAGACGGTCGAGGAGGTCCGGATCCACCTCCGCAACTCGTTCGACGAGCGGCGGGGGTTCCTGAAGAAGGTCGGGATCCGGATCGCCCGCGACCCCCTGCCGGAGAAGCTCTGGGCCCGGTCGACCGCTCTCGGCGGCTACCGGGAGGTCGGCCGGAGCGCCCACCTGCTCTCCACCCAGAACTCGAAGGTCCTGATCGACTGCGGCCTCGACCCCGGTTCGGAGCGGACGCCGTTCCTCAGCGCGCCCGAGCTGCTCCCCCTCGACTCCCTGGACGCCGTCGTCATCACCCACGCCCACCTCGACCACTGCGGGCTCGTGCCGGTCCTGTTGAAGTACGGCTACAAGGGGCCGGTCTACTGCACGGCGCCGACCCGCGACCTGATGACGCTGATGCTGCTCGACGCGATCAAGGTCGTCAACCAGGAGGCCCGCCGCGGCCTCTACGACTCCTCCCACGTCCGCGACCTCGTCACCCGGACGGTGCCGCTCCGGTGGGGCGAGACGACCGACATCGCCCCGGACATCCGCCTGACGCTCCACAACGCGGG
>Ga0187772_10000185_pt1 | contig 26118 bp, 24 predicted proteins | sample 0116_SJ02_MP15_2_FD_133137 | JGI IMG/M metagenome (GOLD analysis project Ga0187772, IMG submission 133137) | Tropical peat soil microbial communities from peatlands in Department of Meta, Colombia - 0116_SJ02_MP15_20_MG | ecosystem: Environmental > Terrestrial > Soil > Wetlands > Peat | place... | reverse complement strand
GATGAAAACCATTGACAAGTTCACCGCGGTGCGCTCGGCGGCGATGGGCGTGGCGCTCTCAGCCGTGAACCCCAAGAACCTGCTCCTGGTCGTCGGCGCCGCGGCGGCGATTGCCCAGACCGGAGCCAGCGCCGTCAGCCAGGCGGTCGCCCTCGCCGTGTTCATTGTGATCGCGACGCTCGGCGTCGGCGCACCGGTCGCGATCTACTTCCTGATGGGGGCGCGCGCCACCAAGATTCTCGACGGACTGCACGACTGGATGGCGCGCGAGAACGCGACCATCATGGCCGTCATCTGCGTAATCATCGCCGCCAAGCTGATCGGCGACGCCATCACCGCGCTCACCACCTGAGACCATGAAGCCGATGACCGACGAAGACATGGTCAAGGTTGCCCCCGGAGCCTTCTTCATGGGCTCCGAGGGCTTCTACCCCGAGGAACAGCCGGTACGAGAGGTGGCGGTGGACGGGTTCCGGATCGACCGCGGACCCGTTACGGTGGCCGCATTCGCGCGATTCGTCGAGAACACCGGCTACGTGACCGTCGCCGAGCGGCCACCCGACCCCGCCGAGTACCCCGAAGCTGACCCTGACCTGCTCGTCGCCGGATCGGCCGTCTTCCACCCCACGCCGCACCCGGTCCCGCTCGACGACCCGCGCCGATGGTGGGCCTACGTGCCGGGCGCGGATTGGCGTCATCCGTGGGGTCCGCGGAGCGACAACGCCGGCCGCGACGATCACCCGGTGACCCACATCGCATACGGAGACGCCGAGGCGTACGCGCGATGGGCGGGCAAGGATCTGCCGACCGAAGCCGAGTGGGAGTACGCGGCCCGGGGAGGCCTCGATCGCGCGACGTTCGCATGGGGAAACGAAATGCACCCCGGCGGCGAGCTGATGGCCAACTTCTGGCAGGGCGATTTTCCGTGGCGGAACACCGGCGCCCGCGGCTGGCGCGGAACCACGCCGGTCGGCCTGTTTCCACCCAACGGTTACGGACTCCACGACGTCACAGGAAACGTTTGGGAATGGACGGCCGACTACTACTCGCCGCGCGGCGCCGCCGGCGAACCTCCCGCGGCGCCCTGCTGCGCGCCGCCGGCCAACCCGCGCGTGCAGACCCCGGACGCAAGCTACGACCTCGGTGCTCCGGGCGGGCACATCCCGCGGCGCGTGATCAAGGGCGGCTCGCACCTCTGCGCTCCGAGTTACTGCCTGCGCTACCGCCCCGCTGCCCGCCAACCCGAAGCGATCGATACCTCCACCAGCCACATCGGGTTCCGCTGCGTCGTCCGCGAGCGCTCGTCAGCGGCGTAGTCGCCGCTCGATTGCGAGGCTGATGCGCCTTACCGCCTCTCCGTAGGTTCTTGTCGCGATCTCGGGCAGCGGCAGCGGGGAGCGCCGGATCGACGGGGCACGCTTCTCCCAGGCCTGCTCGTGGTCGCCGTGGGACCCGCGTCGCTCGCGGCCCATTGCGGCTACGGCTGCGTCGTCCCTCCCCGAGGCTGCTCCTGCATAGACCCACGCCAAGCGGAACAGCAGGCCGGCCGCGAGGTACATGAAGCTCGCGAGTTCGTTCTCCCGCGGCCCGGTGCGGCGCGCGACCAACCGAAGTGAGATGCCGATCGCGACGAGCGTCTTAGCGGTACGAAAGTAGAGGCCGGGCCGTCCGCCACGGAGCGCACCGGCGGCGTCTCCGAGGCGACGCTCGCCGAGCGCCGAGATGGACAGCTCGGTCAGCATCGAGGCGGTCTCGATCGTGCCGAGCGCTTTGCGGGTCGAGTGCCCGTGCGGCAGGCCGCTGGCCACGAGCACGAGGCGGGTCGCGGCGGCACCCGTGGCGGTCGCGGTGGCGACGAATGCGGGCCCGAGGACCGTGCGGCTGCGCGCCCATACCGGGACCGCAGTGCAGGCGAGCAGGACCCCCGTGTAGGAGCCGAGATAGCTGCCGAACAGCGACGTGAGCGCTCCGAGCGCGCGGGCGGCCCTCGCCTGTCCGACGAGATCTGCGGCCACCGCCAGACCGCCGGAGCCGCTGAAGGCCACCAGGCACCACGCGCCCGTGTTCATCGGCGAGCGCGGCTTGAAAATCCTCGTCATGTTCAGGAACCGTTCGGGGCGGCCGAGGTCGGCGATCAGGAGAACGGGCGCGGGCGCGACCGCGCCGAGCGCGACCTTGCGGGCGATCGCGGCGGAGCGATGGTCGCCGGCGGCGTCGCAGGCGAGTGCGACGAACGCCGAGCCGGATGCCATCCCGCCGAGCCAGAAGTAGCTCGCCACCTCCCAACTCCACACCGGCGGGTGGATCAACGGCCCGTGGATGTCCGAGACCGGCGCGGCACGCATCCTGCGGTTCGCCTCGGCGACCTGCCCGGGAGCCGGCACGGCGGCCGCGTACTCGGTGTCGCGCGCCTTGTAGAGATACGACCAGCGAGCGTCGCCGAAATCAGGACGTGCGAGCGCCACGGCCGCTCCCGGCTCGGCCGCGGTCCACGGGCCGGGTCCGCCGCGCGCGCCGAGCGCCGGCTGGATGTCGCGGGTCTCGGTGTCGTGGTCAGCCACCCACTCGGTCTCGCGTCGGCGGGCGCTATCCGGGGGCTCGTGCGCTGACGCCAGCTCCGCGGCCTCGCCGCCGTGTTCGAGCCTGCCCTCCCAGGCGTGCTCGCGACTCACCAGGTCCCCCTTCCGGGTGTCCCGCGGCTGCGGCGGGCGGCCGTGACGAACGCCAGGACCGCACCCGCGCTCGCCAGCAGACCGGCGGCGACCGCGGCCACCGTGGCCGGGACGAGGTTCTCCTCAACCGGCGAATCAGCGTTGGCCGGTAGTCCGTAGCGCTCGGGCGGCTCGGTCAACAGGAAGAACGCGCCCAGACCACCGGCGAGCTGCTCTCCGGGCTCGTCTCCGGCTCCGTACAGGTAGGCGCTTTCGATGCCGCGCCGATGCAGCTCGGCAACCCGGCGAGAGGCGAGCTCCACCAGCTCCTCGTGCGGGCCAAACTGGATCGAATCAGTCGGGCAAGACTTCGCGCACGCGGGCTCGAGTCCGTCCTCGAGGCGGTCGTAGCAGAGCGTGCACTTGCCGGCGCGTCCGTCCTCGGGGTCGCGGTTGACCACGCCGAACGGACACGCCGGTACGCAGTAGCCGCAACCGTTACACACGTCCGGCTGCAACACGACCGTCTGATGCTCGGTGCGGATCAGCGCGCCGGTCGGGCAGGCATCGAGACAGCCCGAGTTGGTGCAGTGCTTGCACACGTCGGACATGAACACCCAGTCGCCCATCTTGCGCACCGCCTCGGCGACGTCCACGAGGTCCGGCGCCGGCTCGGCAGCGTCGGCGAGACCGATCGCGCCGGCGGCCGGGATCGACGGCAACGCGCCCCCGGCCCCGGCGTCGACGGCACGCTGCGCCTCCTGCCTGAGCTGCGGCGAGGGTTCGAACAGCTCGACGAACCGGACATGGCGCCACGTCGAAGCCGAGAGATCCCCGGTGTGGTCATAGGAGACACCCTTGCCGGACTGCGACCCGTCCGCGGGTAGGTCGTTCCACTGCTTACAGGCGACCTCGCACGCCTTGCAGCCGATGCACACCGTCGTGTCGGTGAAAAAGCCCATCCGCCGCGCGCCGGAGCGATGAATGGCGATCTCGGTGTCCGGGACGCTCGTGCTCACCGACTAGCCTCCTGCGGATCCTCGGCCACTGGATCGTCGTGATCGGGCTGGATGTGGTGCCCCGCGAGCGTGGCGCCGGCCAGGCGCGCGGTGGTCGGGCCCTGCCTGCGGCCAGCCCGCACGTCGCAGGTGAACGCCTTGTCGTCCTGGATCGAGACGTTCGGATCGCCGGACAGGGCGACGAGGTCGTTGGCCGTGTCTCCGCGTGAGAGTCCGCTGTAGCCCCAGTGCCACGGCAGCGCGACCTGGTGGATCACTCGTCCGTCCACCCTTACGGGGCGGATGCGGTCGGTGACCTTGGCCCGCGCCTCGATCTCGGCCCGGTCAGTGACGATCGTCATCCAGCCGCCGTCCTCGATCCCGCGGTCGGCGGCGAGCTGCGGATCGATTTCGGCGAACATCTCGGGCTGCAGCTCGACCAGCCATGGGACCGTGCGGCTCATCCCGCCCGCCGTGTGATGCTCGGTCAGCCGAAAGGTCGTCGCCACGAGCGGATAGCGCGCGTCGCCGGGCGCGTGGTATGGATTCTCGGGCCGGCGCCAGCGGATCATGGCCGGGTTGCCGTTCAGCTTCGGATAGAGCAGGTTCGGCATCGGCGACTCGAACGGCTCGTAGAACGTCGGCAGCGGCCCGTCGAGCAGACCGCTGGGCGAGTACAGCCACCCGCGACCGTCGCCCATCATGATGAACGGGTCGGTCCCGCCGATGGCATCCATACCTCGAGCGTCCGGCGCGGGCCGATAGTCCGGGTGCTTAGCGGTCGGGAAGTCGGGAACATCGTATCCCTCCCAGCGTCCCTGCTCCTCGTCCCACCACACGTAGCGCTTGCGCTCAGACCACGGCCTCCCTTGCGGATCGGCGCTGGCGCGGTTGTACAGGATCCGCCGGTTCGCGGGCCACGCCCACGCCCACTCCGGCGAGACGATCCCGCCCGGAGCGCTGACGTCACCGGGACGGCGCCGGCGCGCCTGGTTGACGCCATCTTTGTAGATGCCGGAGTAGATCCAGCACCCGCAGGCGGTCGAGCCGTCGCTGCGCAGCTCGTCGAACGAGCCGACGGGCCTCTCCGTCGCGACGTCGTAACCGTTGATCTCCTTGATCACGGCCTCGACGTCAGGCTCGTGCACCTCGCCGAGCTCTGGGTAATCCCACTTCAGGTTGACGATCGGCCAGTCGCGCCGGCGGTCGGACCCGGCGTAGTGCGCCTTGACCCGCTTGGCCAGATGGTGCATGAACCACAGCTCCGAGCGCGCGTCACCCGGCGGGTTGAGCGCCTTGTCACGGAACTGCACCAGCCGCTGGGTGTTTGTGAACGTGCCCTCCTTCTCGACGTGCGACGCGGCGGGCATCAGGAAGACCTCGGTCTGGATCGTCTCCGGGCGGAGCTCGCCCGACTGCACCTCCGGCGAGTCGCGCCAGAAGGTGGCGGTCTCGATCTCGGCCAGATCGCGCACGACCAGCCACTTCAGCTTGGCCAGGGCGCGGCGCTGAAGCCCTGAGTGCTGAGAGCCGACCGCCGGGTTCTGCCCCATCACGAACAGGCCCTCCACTCCGCCGTCGAGTGCGCGGAGCATCGTCGAGAAGTGGGAGTGGTTGCCGGTCAGCTTCGGCAACCAGCCGAAGCCGTAATCGTTCTCCTGGCTCGCCGCCTCGCCGAACCACGCCTTGAGCAGCGACACGATGTAGGCGTCGAAATGAGACCACCAGCCGCGATCCGCCTTGCCGACCCCGATGTACTCCTCGAGCGTTAGGTGACCCTCGCGCGTTCTCGGCATGTGCAGATAGCCGGGCAGTAGGTCATACAACGTCGGGACGTCGGTCGATCCCTGGATCGACGCGTGCCCGCGCATCGCCATGATGCCGCCGCCAGGCCGGCCGACGTTGCCTAGCAGGAGCTGGAGTATCGCCGCGCTGCGGATCATCTGGACAGCCTCGGAGTGCTGCGTCCACCCGTTCGCGTAGCAGAACGTGCTCGTGCGCTCGCGCCCCGAGTTGGCGATCAGCGCATCGGCCACCGACATGAACTGATCGCGCGAGATCCCGCAGATACTCTGCACCACCTCCGGGGTGTAGCGGGCGAAGTGCCGGCGCAGGATCTGAAAGACGGACCGCGGGTGCTCGAGCGTTTCGTCGAGCTCGAGACGCTCGAGCAGCATGCCCGCACCCGTGTGCTCGCTGAACGCCTCGGTCGCGTGCTCATGTATCCCAGCCGAGAAGTTGACCTGGCAGCCCCCGTACATCCACGAGGTCGGGTCGTACCTTCCGGTCGCGGGGTCGTAGCCCGAGAAGACGCCGTCCAGATCCTCGGTATCGCGAAAGCTCTCGCCAACGATCGCGCACGCGTTGGTGTAGTTGACGACGTAATCCCGGAAGTAGGACCCGGTCTCGATCACGTGGCGGATCAGCCCGCCGAGGAATGCGACATCCGTTCCGGCGCGAATCGGAACGTAGGTATCGGCCATCTGGCTCGTGCGGCCATAGCGCGGATCGACATGAATGACGCGCGCGCCCCGCTCCTTCGCCTTCATGACCCACCGGAACCCAACCGGGTGCGCCTCGGCCATGTTCCCGCCCTCGATCACGATGCAGTCGGCGTTCTGGAGGTCCTGCTGGAAGTTGGTCGCGCCGCCGCGCCCGAACGAGCTCCCCAGACCGGGGACGGTGGAGCTGTGTCATATCCGGGCCTGGTTCTCGATCTGGATCGCCCCCATCGCGGTGAACAGCTTCTTGATCAGATAGTTCTCCTCGTTGTCGAGCGTCGCTCCGCCCAGGTGGGCGAACCCCAGCGTCCGGTCCACCCTCGAGCCGTGGCGGTCGGTCTCTTGCCAACCGCTTTCGCGCGCCGCGATCACCCGTTCGGCGATCATGTCCATCGCCCGCTCGAGCTCAAGCTCCTCCCACTCGGTGGCGCCCGGCGCGCGGTATCTCACTTTGCTCAGCCGCCCCGGCTGCTGCACCAGCTGGCGCGACGAGGCGCCCTTCGGGCACAGCGTTCCCTGATTGATCGGCGAGCGCGGATTGCCCTCGATGTCGACCAGCTCGCCGCCCCGCGTGTACACCAGCTGACCGCACCCGACGGCGCAGAACGGGCACACCGACTCGGTCACCTTCAACCCGGCGATCCTTGCCTCCGCCCGCCGCGTCACCGCCGAAGCCGCGCTCGAACCGAGGCCCCAATCCATCGCCCGACCGACCAGCGGCAGCCGCCGCAACGACTCAAAGGAGCGCGGGCGCGACCCCGACGGGCTCATCGCATCCGTCCAGTCGTCTTGATCCGCACCACGACAACGACAAGCCTCTCACGCGGAGGGGAGTGTTGCCAACACGACCGGCGAACACTGTCGAGCTCCGGCGGGTTCCCGGCCCAGCGCGGGCCAGCCGCGTCAGCGCCGAAGCGAGGCTCCTAAAGCTCGTCCTTCTCGAGTGCGACCGCCGTGATTTGTCCCATCCTCAGACGCCGAGGCTGAGAACTGACGGGGAAACGCCACGGGCGAGACGTTGACTAACGCGGGTGAGGGGCCGCACAGATCGAAGCGTCCGGCGTACCACACCAGTCGGGGCGACGCCATGGGTGGGGTGATCGCCATACCGTAGGCGAACACCGCCGCCGAGCAGGGAGCGCTCACGGCAAAGGTGACGCTGAAGAACGCGCGCTGCCATGGCACGAGGACGACGTTGTGTGGAGGTCCACCGAAATGACCTATGGTCGTGGGCAGCAGTTGCGCTGTGGCGCCAAGCAAACCCACGGACGGGTAGCCCTTCAGATGGCAGGTGCTCGACCCGACGTTACGCAACGCAAAGTCCCAGCCTCTATGGCTCGTGTAGTCGTTCTCTCCGATCTTGTCCAGCCTCAGATTCGAGGTCGGGCAGATTGGCACGGATGCCGCGACGCCGCCCGCCGGCATGGTCAAGGCCACGACGACGAGCGCGAGGACGCAGACAATCACAACCACTCGGTGACATCCGCGTTCCTGTTCACAAGAAGGCACAGCACACGCCGCCTTTCACCACCACGCATTACCTGACGACATAGCTAACCACCCGGTCTTCTCGATGTGGTCGTAGTGGCTGCCGGCGCGATACAGCATCGCGGCCTTCTCCGCCCGCGACGCCGGGCGGTGCGCCGATGCCAGGGTCGGTGCTGCCAGGATCACCGCCGCCACCAGCAGCACTATCACGACGACCAGCGCGCGCCAACGACGACCGCAACCAGGCATCACTCACCTACCTTCGGTTCAATATCCCACCGCAGGCCACGCTACCGCCCCGACCTGCCCACTCCATCCGCGCCAACCACGGATCATCACCCCGTGCAGACCCGACTGAGCGACGCAGTGACGCTCACCGCTCGGTGCTAGTCCCGCGGGAGCCGGGCCGCGCTAACGGCCGCGACGAGATCCTCCCGGCCATGGGCCGCACTGATGCTCGACCGCGCCGTTATTGTGTGCCATGTGAACGGACCGTTCGGCCTCATCGAGTTTCCGGCTGATGACCCCGACCGCGCGCGTAGGTTCTGGTCAGGGCTCCTTGGCATCGAGCTCGCCGAGCGAAGTCACCTCGAAGGTCGCGGTTGGCAGACCCAGAGCGGGACTCCCGCGGTCGGCATTCATGAACGTGGCCCGGGCCCAGGCGACACGGCCTCGCTGCCGTATTTCACCGTGGGTAATATGGAGCCGGCGCTCAAGCAGGTCACCGCGCTGGGCGGAAGCGTGATCCATCCCGGGGAGCGGTGGTCGATCTGCCGGGATTCCGAGGGGAGTCCGTTCGGCCTCTCTCTCGCCACGCGGCCGTAGCTCGTCGCGTCGCCGGCGCACCAAGACTCCCGCCTGTTTGGGACCGCCGGCGCCGGCTCACTCCGGATGCCAAGCCGATCGCGTTCGGAACCAGCCATCTCTGGACCCCGATCTCGGGCGCGTGCTTTCAGAACATCAGTTAGCTGCCTGCCCCGGCGATTTGTCGCCTCAGATGATCGGGCGACACCCTTGATGAGGTTTGGGCTGGACGCTCGACGCGGCCTTGCGCAGACAGCGCGCCACCGCGGTAGCGCTCGTCGCGCTGTCGCGCCCTACAGCGTGATGGTGCGGCCGGCCTCGAACCCGTCGCTGGCGACGATCTGCTCGATCACCTCGCTGGGGACGGGAACGTCACTGGTGACGATCATGACCTGCTGGCGAGCCGTGTCTGGGAGCGGATCGTCTGGGTCGCGGCCGGCCGCGGCGGACACGATGTTGATCCCGTGCTCCCCGAAGCACGTCCCAACGCGACCGATCATCCCCGGTACGTCGCGGTAGCGGAACACGGTCAGCTGATCCTCGAGCTGGACGTCGAAGCGCTGACCCCACGCTTCGAGCAGGTGCGGGCGGTGACGACGTCCCTGCAGCGTGCCGACGACCCGGACGGAGCTCTCGCCAGAGACGATGGTGACCCTGACCAGATCGGTGAAGTCGCGCGCGAGCGAGGTCTTCGTCTCCGCGAGCTCGATCCCGCGCTCCGCCGCGATCGTGGGCGCGTTGACCACGCCGACCTCCTCCTCGGTGTGGCCGCTGAGCACACCGATCAGTGCGTGGATCGAGAGCAGACGCGTGTCGCGCTCGGCGATCCGCCCGAGGAACTCCGTCTGCACGCGGTCGATCGAGCCGCCCTCCGCAAGGGCGCCGGCGATCCTCCCGAGGGCGCCGCAGAGCGACACGAACGGGATGAGGATCTCCATGTCCTCCGGGGCGACCGCCGGTACGTTGACCGCGGTGGTGACGACCCCGCCGATCAGCGCCGCCGTCACCTGCTCGGCGGCCTGATATCCGGCGCGGTCGGTCGCCTCCACCGTGGACGCGCCGAGGTGCGGCGTGACGATCACGTTCGGATACGAGAACAGGGGATGATCGGTCACCGGCTCGGAGCGGAACACATCCAGCGCGGCACCGGCCACCTTGCCCGAATCGAGCGCCGCCTGCAGATCCCCATCGACGATGAGGGGCCCGCGTGCGACGTTGAGGATCCGTACGCCGTCTTTGCATTTCGCGAGCGCCTCCGTGTTGATCAGGCCCTCTGTGTCGGCTGTCCGCGGCAGGTGCAGAGTGATGAAGTCTGCCTGCGCGTAGACCGCGTCGGCGCTTTCGATCCGCTCCACGCCCAACTCCCGGTAGCGGCCGGCGGCAACGAACGGGTCAAAGGCGATCACGCGCATTCCGAACGCGAGCGCGCGGTGGCCAACGAGCTGGCCGATCCGGCCGAACCCGAGGATCCCGAGCGTCTTTTCGTACAGCTCGACGCCGGAGAACTTCGAGCGTTCCCATTTCCCACTGGTCAGAGAAGCGTGCGCCTGGGGCACGTTCCTCGCCAGCGCCAACAGCAGCGCCATGGTGTGCTCGGCCGCGGTAATGACGTTTGACTGCGGCGCGTTGGCCACCACGACTCCCCGCTTGGTCGCCTCCGCCACATCGACGTTGTCGACTCCGACGCCAGCCCGCCCCACGGCCTTCAGCCGCCGCGCTCGCGAGAGCAGCCCGGCGTCAAGCCGCGTCGCCGAGCGAATCAGGACCCCGTCGAACTCGCCGATCCGCTCGGCCAGCTCGTCGGGAGACCAGCCGATCCCCAACTCGACGTCGAAGTGCGTGCGCAACAAATCCACCCCGGGCTCGCCGATGTCCTCGGCGACCAGCACCCGCAACCGGACGGGCTCGGAATCCGGGACTGCCGCCAGCGCGCTCACGACCGGCAGGATAAGCGACGGGCGACGCTCAGGTCCGGGTCACGGTCAATCGAGTGTGCATGCCCATCTTCAGGTGGCCCGGCATCGAGCAGTAGAGCTCGTACTGGCCCGCCTGGAGATGCCACGTCGCCTGGCTCACACGGCCCGAGAGGGTGATCCCGACCCCGCCGAGCACCGGACCGATCATCTGGCCGCGGGCGTCGAGCCTGCGGATCCGCAGATCGTGCGCATCCTGACCCCGATTCCACAGCTGCACGATCACCGTGCCGGCGGGCACCGAGCTGCGCGACGGCCAGAGCGACCACTCCTGCGCATACACGAGCAGGTGGGCGGGAGCCGGTGCGGGCGCCGCTTCGCCTACGCCGGCCGCAGGCAGCAGGGCCGCGGCGGCACAAAGGAACAGGGCGAGCAGGCGCTTCATGCCAGCAGCTGGTAGCGCGGGAACTGCCCCGCGTCGGGTATCACGGCGCCGGCGTCCTGACCGAACCACTGCTCCAGAAGCGAGCAGTAGACGCCGCGGTAGTCGACGTTCTCCTCCTGGTTGCCATTGGCGTCGAGCTGGTTGAGCGGGGCGAACTCGCCGATCATGCCGCCGTTCACGCGGCTGCCGATTAGCAGCGAGGCGCCGGCGGCCCCGTGATCGGTGCCGTCGGAGCCGTTCTCCTGGGCCCGGCGGCCGAACTCCGACCAGACATGAACGAGGACGCGGCCGTCGACACCTCGCGCCTCGAGGTCCGCCTGGAATGCGGCCAGCGAGTCGGCGACCAGTTTGACCCCGGAGTCGAACGTCGCCTCCTGGCCCGAGTGGGTGTCGAACTGCGTGTCGGTCGTGAGCGCGACGCAGCGCAGCGGGACGCCGGCCGCGATCATGGCTGCGAGGCCGGCCAGCCGCGCCGGCAGGTCGCCGGTCGAGGCGGTCGGGTAGGTGACCGAGCTGCCGTAGGCGGCACCGGGGTTCGCGCTCCCGCCGGGCTGGCCGCCCGGGTTCCCGTTGGTGGTCCGGAACGGCTGCAGCGTGCGCCGGACGATGCCGACTTCGGAGGCCGCGCCGGCGACCTGGGCGATCGCCGGGTCCCGCGAGTAGCGCTGTGCATCTCCGAGCGCGGACGCGGAGTCGAGCGCCCACTCGGCCGCGTCGCCCCATACGCCACTCAGGTAGACCGCGAAGTTGTTCGGCTGGTCGATCGCCGCCGTCGGGTTCCTGGCGGTGGCGAGCGTCGGGTTGATCTGGCCGTCCATCGACAGGCCCTGAAACGGATTGGCGGCGTCCCCAACCACGTCCAGGTACCGGCCCATCCAGCCGGTCAGCAGCGACGCGTCGGTGGCACCCACCTCCCAGTAGTGACGGGAGGTGAAGTGCGACATGTCCGGGCTCGTGTAACCGATCCCCGGGAACACCGTGACTTTGCCGGCATCGTGGAGTTGTGCGAACGACGAGGCCGATGGATGCCAGGTGAGGCTTGGGTCCTCGCGGAACGGCGTCCCGGAGCCCGGTGCAACCGCCAGCGTTGGCCGCAGCTGCTGGTACAGAGCGTCGCCGGCCGGCGCCAGCAGCGACAGCCCGTCGAGGCCGCCCTGCATGAAGAGCGAAACGAGGATGGGACTATCGGCGCCTTGCAGCGCCGCCGCCCGCGCGATCCCGTCGCCGAGCATCCGGTTGGTCAAACCGAGCCGCTCGGCGCCGTAAACCGTCATCACGCCACCCAACGCGCCGGCGAGGAAGCGCCGGCGGTCGATTCCGGCCCCCGCGGGGATCGGCATCCGCGGGTCCCACTCTCGGGCGACCGGCAGCTTGCCGCCGGCGAGCACGCGGCGGATCGCTTGCGCGCGCGAGAAGCCGTCGCAATGCCCCTCGTGGCTGCCAGGCGTGCGCGGGTCCGGCGCAGTGGTCATGCGGTCATCCAATCCGGGGTCATCGGGATCAGGTTTCGGAGCGCGTTCTGACGCAGCTGCCGGAACTCGACCTGCTCCCAGGTCTGGTTCTGGCCTCGCGCGATCTGCCGCCCGAGCGCGAGCAGGTTGCCCTGTGCGGTGCCCGACAGCGGCCGGCCGCCCCAGAACTCGATCGCGTGCTGGTAGGCCTGCTTGGCGTTCTCAGTGATCCCGTACGGATAGGTCTTGCCGTTTAGGACGTGGTTCTGCAGGGCCACGTCGACCGCCTCGAGCCGTCCGGCCCAGCGCGAGGTGTCGAGCCATTGGGCGTAGTTCCACCCGGACACGTTCGGCGGCTGGAACAGGACCTGCCCAGTGAGCCCAGCGATCCAGGCCCAGCTGGTGGTGGTGATCGTCTGGCGGCTCGCGCGGAGTAACCCGGCTGTCCACACGACCGGCGGAGTGACGAGACGCGGTCCCTCGTAGAACAGCGGGTGGCGGAGAATCGCCTCGATCAGCGGCCGGATCTCATGGCCGGAGCGAACGTACGCGAGCTCGAGCGCGTGGGCCGTGTTCCTGGGGATATCGGCGCCGACGAAGTACCCCCAGAGCTTGCGGATGAGGAAGGAGGGGTGGTCGGGGTGGGTCACCGCCAGCCGGCAGCTGTCGCGCCAGTCGAAGCGACCGCGGTGGCCGAAGATCCGCTTGATCCCGTAGTCGTGAAGCTTCGGCTCGAACCGGAAATTGACCGGTCCCTGCTCCTCGTCCCAGTCGTTGGTCCAGCCGGTGAGCGCCCGCGCGTTCTGATGCACATCGTCCTGGTTGTAGCCGCGGTCGGCGCCGAGCGTGAACAGCTCGAGCATCTCGCGGCCGTAGTTCTCGTTCGGGCTGCCCTTGTAATTGGTATTGCCGTTCAGCCACAGGAGCATCGCCGGGTCGACAGTGACGTCGAGCAGGAGCTGATGGAAGTTGCCCAGCGCATTGCGGCGCATCATCCAGTTCTGCTTGATCATCAGCCGCGCGTTGGAGGCCTCCTCGGAAGTCGCGAACCAGCTGTGCCACACGAGCGTCATCCGCTCGACCAGTTGCTGGTTTGACCGAACCATGCGGTCCAGCCACCAACAGTGGTCGTCGCCCCACGTGTTGATCGGATCGAGCGGATAGCCGTGCTCGTCGTGTGGTGCGGCGCCGATCAGCCGCGCGGCTCCCACGGGTCGCGTCAGCGAGGCAACGGCGCCCTCCATGCCCAGTCCCGCCAATCGCTCGGCGTCGCCCGGGCGCGGCCCGAAACCCGCCCGCCACAGAAGTCGGGTGGCCTGCTCCTCGGCGAACTTGCCGCCGTACACGGCGGTTGGCGACGGATCCAGCATGGGCAAGATCAGCTCCGGTTCTGTTGTTGCCGCGCACCGGCGGTACCGGTGCGCACTTTGTCGGACCGCGCGGACGTGAGCATACGGATTCGCCGGTCAGCTGGACGGATGGCTCGCGTCCGCCCGGTGGAGACTCGGCTGCCGGTGGAGCGATCGGAGCTGTATGACGGCCGCCCCCCGAACTGCCAGTTGTGCACCTCGATGGCGGCATACCGGTCTGTGGTCAGCACCGCGCGCGCCGTGTCCGGGTCCGTCGCCTGGACGAGCGCCGCTGTGCCCAGCCGGGTGGCGCCGCCGTCTGACAGCAACGGCCCGTACGCGATCAACTCGTCCGGCTCGGGCGGCACCGCGATGTCGGCGGCCTGTCCCGAGCCGAGGCCGAGCACCAGGTAACGATTGCCATCGGTCTGGCCGCCGCGGAAGTCCAACACTGTGCGCCCCAGGCTATTACGCCACCGACGCAACAGCACATCCCCGGTAGACGCCCGCCTGGTCGTTGGGTTCATCGAACGCGAACGCGCGGACGGCGGCATAGTTCAGTAGGTCGACGATGTGCACACTGCCGGTCGGCGTGTCCTCGCCGGCGAAAGTCGGGCCGCGGGCGATCATCTCCGACGCGCAGCGGTCCATGTCTGACCAGTGCTCCTCCAGCAGCTCGTCACGCAGCCCAACCGACCCCCGCCGATCACGGTGGCAGCAGAAAAACTGCATGCCACGTCTTACCACACACCCGCACCGACAGCTGAAGGCGTGACTCGTCCGCGTCGATAGCGATTGTTTTCAGGTCCCGCTCGTGTGCCTAGAGTTCACGTACGTTGCCGGCGTCAATCGAGCGGCTCCTCGACGAATCCGAGCGGCATCCCGTCGCATCGGCCATGCCCCGTCTTCCAGCCCCCAACCACCGACTTGCGACGAGCTACGACCAGCTGAGGAGCACCGACTGATGGGTGCTGTAGTTCGTCATCACCATTCCCCCAACCCGGCAGGAGCTCGCGACGAAGCCCGTCGCCTTGAGTGCGTCCATCTCCCGCTGGAACTGCCGTGTTGAAACGCGGTTGCCCTGCTTCGCGGCTCGCGGATGGGCGCTCACGTCGCTGATCGCCACGACGCTGGTTGCCGCGACGCACACGCCGAAAGCGGCGATGCCCTTCCAGGCGCGACGGCGAATGGGCCCCCGGTCGGAAGTGGCGTCGGCGCGGACGTTCACGACGTCCTGGGGATGGATCGTTCGGGCAGCAATCTCTTCCTGGCGGGTCCGGATCATCTGGGCGTTCAGCTGCGAATACATGGCGTCTCTCCTCGGATAGGGGCCGCTTGGCGGCGAGATCTCCCGGGTGGTCTGGCTCTGTGGGGTCCGGGCTTGTGCCGTGTACTGTCGCGCCGCGGGACGCTGGCGCCCACGTCCTGTGACTCGGTGGTTCTGCGTCCTTTGACGCAGTGATCCGAGAGCGCCTAGTGGTCCTAAGCGACGCCGTGGGCGTGACGCCGCAGCGCTTCGGCGTCGCAGATCACGACGCTGCGCCGACCGGTCGCAATGCAACCCAGGGAGCGCAGCGCCGCCAGTGCCTTGACGGTCGCTTCGCGAGACGCGCCGCACCAGCTCGCGAGCTGGTCCTGGGAGAGTGGGAGCTCCACTTCGACCCCGACTGGAGTTCGCTGGCCGAAGCGCTCTCCCAGCTCCTGCAGCCGCCACGCCACCCGTCCGAGCGTGTCGAGCGCCGCGAACTCGAGCCGCTTACGATCAGCGTCCCGCAGCCGGGCGGCGAGGATCCGGAGGAGCTCGCCCGCGGCGGCAGCATCGGTGAGCGCGCGCGTGAGCGCCGACCCGGGTGCGACCGTCGCCTCCACGTCGTCGACGGCGAGCGCCGTCGCCGATCGAGGAGCGCCGTCGAGCACCGAAAGGTCACCGATGACGTCGCCGGGACCACGGATGCCAAGCACGATCTCGCGTCCGCTGGGAGCGACGCTCGAGATCATCACCCAACCGCGCTCGATGATGAACACTCGCTCTGCGAGATCGCCCTCCGTAAACAGCGCCTGGCCCCGGCGGAACTGCACGCGCCGTCCCTCCCCACGCAACGCGCCAGCCAGCAGATCGCCAGTCTCTGTCGGCGCGGACACCAGCACAGTTTCGCGGATGTGAGTGACGCTCGCCAGGGAGACGCCGTGAGGCTCCGAGGTCCGTGACGGTTACCTCGCCGGAATGGAAGTCAAACGGCCGCCGGCTGTGTGCCGGCGGCGCGACAACGGCCCCGCACCCGCCGACTGAAGCCCTGCTCACGCTATTACTTCCATTTCCCGACGTCTTCAAGTCGGGATCGCATTCGCCCCGAGATGAGTCGTCCGGATCGAGGGCCTGTGAAAAGGGAGCAGGCGTCGGCAGACCTGCCGTATCTCCGGATGGTTCCACCCGAGTGTGGCCGAGTCGGAACCAACGCGCGCTCGGTAGCCTGGATGTGTGGCGACGACGCGGGTGGTTCGAAGCGAGCGGTTCCCGGACCTGGCCGACGAGGTTCTGTTCCCGCGGCTCTCGGACGCCAAGCTCGAGTGGCTGGGCAAGCGAGGGACGCGGCGCCGGTTCAGGCCGGGGGACGTGCTCTATGAGCATGCCGAGCGGGATGCGCCGTTCTACGTGATCGAGCGCGGGCTGGTCGAGTTCATCGATCGAAAGCCCGGCAAGGATGTGTACGTCGCACAGGCGGATAGCCGAACGTATATCGGCGACATCGCGGCATTTACCGGAGAGCCAACGATCAGCGCGTGCGTGGCGGTCGAGCCAACGGACGTGATCGTGTTCGACCGGGCAGGGTTGCGGGCCATGGTCGCCCGATGGCCGGAATTTGGCGAGCAGGTGTTCGCGACGCTGCTGGCCCGGCGGGCGTGGCACGAGGCCGAGGGGAACGGGGTCATGCGGTTGATCGCGCCTCGCAACTCTCGGCGAGCGTTCGAGGTTCGGGACCTCCTCGAGCGCAATCTGCTGCCGGTGCGCTGGTACGACGCCGACACCGACAGCGAGAGCGCGGCAATGCTCGAGTGGCTCGATATCCCGCGCTCCGAGACTCCGGTGCTGATCTACGCCACTGAGGTGATGCGCAACCCCTCGGCGGCGCAGGTCGCACGGTTGCTTCGCTTGCGCGCGGACGTCGATGGGGAGCGTTTCGACCTGGTCGTCCTCGGGGCCGGACCGGCCGGCCTCGCCGCGTCCGTCTACGGTGGCTCGGAGGGTTTGCGGACGCTGGTGGTCGAGGCTTGGGCGCCCGGGGGTCAGGCCGGGACGAGCACGCGCATCGAGAACTATCTCGGCTTCCCGACGGGGATCCGGGGGACGGAGCTGACACGCGCGGCGACGCTCCAGGCCCGCCGGTTCGGCGCGGTCCTGTCGAGCTTCCACCGCGCGGTCGAACTGGCCGACGGGCCGGACGGGCTCCTGCGGGTGGATCTTGACGATGGCCAGTACGTACTCGCTCGTTCGGTGGTGGTCGCGACGGGCGCTCGGTGGCGGGAGCTGCAGGCTGACGGTGTCGATCGCTTCCGCGGCGCCGGGGTGTACCACTGGGCGATGGCCGGCGATGCCGAGCGTTCCCGCGACCAGGACGTGATCGTCGTCGGCGGGGGGAACTCCGCAGGACAGGCGGCGGTGCACCTCGCCACGCGGGCCCGCAGCGTGCGCATCGTGGTGCGTGGCGCGACGCTGAAATCGACCATGTCCAACTACCTCGTCGAACGCCTCAAGCGCTCGCCGCGAGTCGAGCTCATGACCGACACCGAGGTCGTGGCCATCCACGGTTCGGCCACGGTTGAATCGGTGTTGGTTGCCGACCGGCGGGACGGAAGCAGGCGGGAAGTGCCGGCAACGGCCGTGTTCGTCATGATCGGCGCCGATCCGTGCACGGAAGCGATCACGGGCATCCTCCCGGTTGACAGCGCGGGGTACATCCTGTGCGGGCCCGGCGCCGCGAGCCACGACGGGCACCTACGCTGGCCCGTGTCGGACCGCGAGCCCCACCTGCTCGAGACGACCCGGCCGGGCGTGTTCGCGGCGGGAGATGTCCGCGCGGGGGCCGCAAATCGCGTGGCCGGCGCAGTGGGCGACGGAACGATGGTCGTTCGGTTCGTACACGACGTACTGGCCGGCTGACTCTCAGGCCCACAAGGCCCCGTGTCCTGGACTCGGATGGTCACGAGCTAGTACTGGGAGGCGGACCGGACAGGCTCGCGTCACGCCCGTCTGCGACTGCCTCGAGGGAGACGCCTTCTGGATCATCGCCCAGCGCGGACGCGACGCCGACTACGTGCGAAACATCAAGGCACTTTGGCTCATCGATCGGCGTCCGGCTCGGATCTCTGCCGCTCAATTTGCCGGACTGCTGCGACGCAGGCTTCGAGCCGGTCATCACCTTCCCCGACGGAGGGGTGCCGCGCTGGCGCGGATGCCTGACGAGTGCCTTGGCACCGCCGGCCACACGCCGCCGACGATCCCGCAGAGTCGCACTCAGGCCGTCGGTGGCGAGGCCGCCTCCGGATCTCCGGCGACCGCCTCCGCGAGGACCTTCGCGTCCTCGGCGCTCAGCCGGTGGCGAACCAGCCGGCCGCCGTGGCTCTCGAGCGCGCTGACCATCGCGTCGACGCGATCGGGCGCGGCCATCATGATCACAGCCGAAGATCCCTCCGGCACCTCCCGGCGGACCTCGTCGAAGAACGCGTTGCGCAGGTGCGGAGAGTTCCTCTCCTGGGCGACGCCGCCAGCGAGTCCGCCCCCGACGAACCCCACAGCGAGGCCTGCGGGGCCGAACAGGAGGCCAACCGCACCGCCCGCCACCGCGCCTTCGGCGGTCTTCGTGCCGATGAACTCCTGCTCGTCGTCGGCGTCCACGTAGCGGCCGGCGAACGTTCCTCGGACGATGATTCGGTTGCGCCGATGGTGCTCGACGAACGCGATCTGGTCGGCCCAGGCCACGCCGTCGACCGACCTCGGCGCGCGCGAGTACGCCTGCTCAGCGCCCTCGGTGTGCTCGAACACCATCAGCGCGAAATCGAGGCCATTCGTCTCCAACGCCCGCGACGATAGGGGTCCCAGCCTCGGAAACATCGTCCGAATCGGATGACGCCGGGCGCGGTTGGGAGAAACTCGCAGTCTCCGAGACGATCCGCTTTCGCAACTGGATACCGGCCGGCGGGGACCATGGTCGCCTTGCCGAGGCTGCGGATCGACTGGTGGTGGCGCTCGAGACCGATCTGGAGTGGGAGCGTCAGCACACCAGGTTGACAGTCAGGGCGCTGGAGGGGGATGAGTCGGACCCGGATCGCAGGAGTACCTGCTGGCAGCGAGACGGGCGGCGTCGCGGCGACAGCGCACTTCGCCGCGTGACTCGCAGCACTGAGGAGCTCCCGATTCTGAAAGAGCTCCGACGCGCAAAAGCGGCTTGCTTGTTACGGATGCGGCGAAATACGGCTTGTGTTGTGAACTTGAGTAAACATCTTGTGACTTGTCTTGACAAGTCGATAAGGCCGCAGTGAGGTGTCCTCGGCCAAAGCGAACAACTGGGGTTCCTGCGCGATGAAGAAAGCTCTCATCTTGTCGTCGTTTGCCGCAGCGATTGTGATCGCCGGGTGCGGTTCGAGCTCGAGCTCGAGCACGACAGCCAGAAACGCGGCGACGGCGACGCCCGCGTCGTCAACAAGTGCCGCGTGCCCGCACAGCCCGGTCAGGTTCGCGGTCGAGCCCTATGACACGGGCCCCAACCTGGAGAAGGCATACGCCTCGGTGGCGACTGACATCGGCCAGAAGCTCGGCTGCCCCGTCCAGCTGATCATTTCCAACAGCTACGTCGCCGAGATCGAGGCGATGCGCGGTGGCCAGCTCGAGATGGGTGAGTTCGGCCCGCTCGGCTACGTCCTCGCGCACCAGATCGCGGACGCGCAGCCTGTCGCGGCGTTTGGCGACAAGAACGGCAAACCAGACATTTACTACGCGGGGATCTGGGTTCCCAAGAGCTCGCCGATCACGAGCCTGACGCAGCTGAACGGCAAGACGCTGGCGCTCTCGAGCACGACCTCAACCTCGGGAGGCCTGTATCCGATCTCGGCGCTGATCAACGCCGGCTTCAAGTGCACCGCGACGAACTGCTCGGGGGTCAAGATCAAGTTCACCGGCAGCCACACCGACGACATGCTCGCTCTCACGCACGGCACCGTCGACGCGGCCGAGGTGAATAGCCAGCAGGAGGCGGTCGGGATCGCGGCCAAGGAGTTCAAACCGGCCGACTACCGCGAGATCTGGAAGTCGACGGCGATCATCAACGACCCGATTACCGTCTATGGCAAGCTCTCACCCGCGTTCCAGGCCAAAGTGAAGGCTGCGCTGCTGTCGCTGACCGCGGCGCAGACCTCGACCGTCGATACCGAGCTCGGCACCTCCAGCAACGGCCCGATGGTGCCCGCGAATGACGCGCTGTACAACCAGGTGCGCGCGGTCGCAAATGCAGTACATCTGACCCCATCGGACCTGTAGGACCAGTGAGGCCGGAGACGGCCATCGATTCGAGATCAGCCAGCACGTCCAGGGCGAGCGCCCCGGACGTGCCGTTGGTCGTCGAGGGGATTCGCAAACGCTTCGGGTCAAACGAGGTCCTCAAGGGCGTCGACGTGCAACTGCGCCGAGGTGAGCTGCTGACCGTCCTGGGCGCGAATGGTTGCGGCAAGTCGACGCTGCTCCGGTGTGCGATTCGGCTGCTCGATCCGGATGCGGGCAGCGCGAGGCTGCTCGGCCGCGACCTGGCGGAACTCGGCGGGAAGGAGTTGCGGGTCGCGCGCCGCGAGGCCGCGGTGATCTTTCAGCAGATCGCGCTCGTCAAGCGCCGCAGCGCGATCGACAACGTCTGCGCCGGCGCACTCGGGCGGATGCCGCTCGTGCGCTCGCTGACGGTGCGTAGTTTCCCTGGCGAGGTGCGCGAGCGCGCGGCCGTCGCGCTCCAGCGGGTCGGGATGCTCGGCAAGGCGTGGCAGCACGCTGGCACGCTGTCCGGGGGTCAGGCGCAGCGCGTCGCGATCGCGCGAGCCTGCTGCCAGCAGGCATCCGTGATCCTCGCCGACGAGCCGGTCTCGGCGCTCGATCCCAGGGCCGCCGAGGAGGTCCTGTCGTTGCTCGCGGACCTCGCCCACAGCGACGGTCTTGCCGTGTTGACGGTGCTCCACCAGCCTGAGCTCGCGCTCAGGCACTCGGACAGGATCGTTGGGATGAGTCTCGGCACGGTGATGTTCGACAAGCTCCCGGCCGAGGTCTCGCACGATGAGATCGACGCTCTCTACCAGCACCTCCACGGAGCCTGAGCGTGCCGACGCCTACCGACCTCAGCTTCGCAGCGCCGGATTCACCCGTTGTTGCGCCCACGCTCCCGCCGCGACCGCGGCCGGCTACCTCCCGACCCGTCCTGCTTGCCGTCGCAGCTCTGCTGATCGGGCTGCTCGTCTACTCGTGGATCGAGGTAGGCGGTTCGGTCACCGAGTTCGTCGACGGCTGGTTCAACAGCAAAGGTCTGATTCGCGACGTGATCCCGCACTCGCTGCCTCCACAAGGCGACCAGTTTTGGCCTGGCATCAGGTACGCGATGGTTACCCTCTCGATCGCCATCCTCAGCATCGCCTTCGGCGTGATCTGGTCGATCGCGATGCTTCCGCTGGCGGCTGCCAACCTCGCGCCGTCGCGTACCGTCTACGCGGTCGCCAGGCTGATCCAGGCGGTCCTGCGCGCGATTCCCGAGTTGATCATGCTGCTGTTCTTCAACATCACGATCGGGCTCTCGCCGTTCGCGGCAGTGGTCGCGCTGACCTTCCATGGAATCGGGGTGAAGGGCAAGCTGTTCGCCGAAGCGGTCGAGGAGATGGACATGGCGCCCGTCGATGCGCTCCGGGTGGCCGGGGCCGGGCGGATTCAGGTCTTCCTCCATGGCGTGCTGCCCGAGGTGCGTAACACCCTCACCGGGCTGACGCTGTACCGGCTGGACGCGAACTTCCGCTCGGCCGTCACGCTAGGCGCCGTCGGGGGCGGCGGGATCGGGTTCCTGATCGACAACCAGCTGGGGATCTTCGACTTCGAGGCGGTCTGCACGTACATGATCATCCTCGTCGTGTTTGTGCTCGCGATCGAGCGTCTGTCTGCGATCCTCCGCCGGCGCTACGCGACCTAGCTCGACGGCCACGCAGGTGTCAGACTTGCGCGTCGCGATGGGGAGAGAGCGAACCGCGCCGCGCCATACGGTGATCGCGCAGACGTTGCGCGCGGCGATTGCCGCGGGCGAGCTGCCGCGGGGCTCTGCGCTGCCGTCCGAGGCGCAGCTGTCCACGCGCTTCTCGGTGTCGCGCGGAACCGTCCGCCACGCCCTCGCGACATTGCGCGCCGAAGGCCTGATCGAGGGTGGTCGCGGCCGCGCGCCGGTGGTCCGGGGCGCGGGCTTTTCCCAGAGCTTCGACCAGCTCGTCTCGTTCTCGGTCTGGGCGCGCCTCCTCGGCCGCACGCCGTCGGCGCGGACGCTCGAGCTCGCCCGCCGTCCCGCCGACGCTGAGACGGCCGCCCAGCTCGGGCTCAAGCACGGCGATCCGGTGTTCCAATACACCCGACTTCGCCTGCTCGACGGTGAGCCGATGATGGTCGAGCGAACGGCGATGATCGAGCGCGTGGGCCGGCTGCTGCTCGACTGCGACCTCGACACCGGCTCGGTCTACGAGCAGCTGGGCGAGCGAGGCGTGGAGTTCAGCGAGGCACGGCAGACGATCGCCGCGATCGCCGCCGGCGGGGAGGACTCAAAGCTGCTCGAGATCCCGCGGCGCGCGCCGATGCTCGAGGTGCGCCGGCGCGCTTTCGATCCCGCAGGAGTGCCGCTCGAGTGGGCCAGCGACCGCTACCGCGGCGACCGGTTCGAAATCACGATCCACAACCAGCATGCGCTTCCGCGCTCCGGGGTGGCGCTTCAGGAGGCGCAACCTCCCGCGTTGCGGGCAGCTCGCTGAGATCGCTCACGGCCGCGTCAAGCACTTGGATCGCGAGCCCCAGTGCGGTGGTCATCCCGATCCCGGAGACCACTTCGACAAGGCGCACACCGGGCAGCGGCGCGTGGATCAGAAACGGGGGTCCCGGGGCGCTCGGGTACACGCCGAGCCAGCGTTCGCGGACGTCGAGCTGCGGAGCGCCGAGGAGCGCGCTTGCCTCCGCGAGCAGAAGTTCGTCGATCCGCTCCTCGCGGAAGGGGGAAACGGTAGGGCAGTAATCGTGGCTATCGCCGAGGATCAGGTCCCCGCCCGGTAGCTGGGTGATGATCAGATGGATCCCCGCCGCGATGAGCTCGGGTCGCTCCGCATCGAATCGCTCGCGCACGCGCGCCGCGTCGGGCGCGGACGTGAACGCGGGGTAGCGCAGAAGGCTCAATCCCGTCAACAGGGCCGGGCCGTATCGGCGGCCGGCTGGCGCCGCGACGCGAAGCATTTGCAGCTTGCAGAGCGTCAATCCATCCCGCCCCCGCGACACGAGCGGAAGCGAGGCGAAGTCTGGACCCGGGCAGAGCAGCACGATCGGCGCGCGCACGCGTGCGCGGGCAGATTCGACCACGCCCGCGCACACGTCGTGCACGGACGACTCCCAGAGGACGAGCGTGTCGGCGTCTTCCTCTAGGAGCGACGTCAGCCGCGCGACCGCTTGGCGGGGATCAACCCGGAAGTCGAGCGCCGCGTGCATTCCTCCGCGCACGCCGTCGATCGGGATCGGCGCGAGCGAGCCGACCTCAGTTGGGGTGAGCACCCGAGCACCGCGGCGCTGGTCCGCGGCCACCGCCTCGAGCACGGCAAGCTCATCGTCGTGGCGCCCCACCACGACGCTGCCCTCGAGGATCACCTCGAGCCCGGCGCGTCTCCCGAGCTCGATCCACCTCCGGCGGCTGTCGAGCGCACATTCGAGCGAGTCGTCGGCCATCGCCGCGACGCATCCGTGGCCGAAGTTGCGCACACTTGCCCCGACCGCCCGCCGTGCGCGATCGATGACCACCACGCTCAGGCCACGCTCCCGCGCCTCGAGCGCGTGGGCGACGCCGACGATCCCGGCGCCGACCACGCAGACATCAGCATCGATCGTCCGCAGTGCGCTCATACTTGTAAATACAAGTCTATGGCCCGTGGCCTCCGTGTGACGATCTGGTGATCCTGCCGGGTACGCGGCGGACCGCGTCCGCCCACTTGTATAGTCATGCTGTGGAGGTCTTCGCAGCCAACGGCTGTGTCTACAGAGTTCCCCGCCGGCGGGTGCTGGCGATCTGCGCAGACGGCTGGGACCCCGAGTACGTCGATGACGCGTTGGAGCGGCGACTGATGCCGCGTCTTGCCGAGGCGGTGTCAAACGGGGGCACCTATATGCTCGCCCGGGCCCAGGTTCCGACCTTCACGAATCCGAACAACGTTGCGATCGTCACCGGCGTGTGCGCCGCGCGCAACGGCATCGCCGGCAATCACTACCTCGACGGGGCACGCCGGGAGGTGCCAGTGACCGACCCGAGCTTCCTGCGCGCAACCACGATCCACGCCGCAGCCCGTGAGGCGGGAGTCGTCGCGTTGTGCGTCACCGCCAAGGACAAGCTCCGCCGGCTGCTCGCCGCCGGGGGTGTTCCCGCGTTCAGCGCGGAGTGCGCGGGCGAGCAGTTGCTCGAGGACGGCACGCCGGTGACCGAGCTGCTCGGCCGGCCCAATCCGGACATCTATGACTGGGCCCTCTCGCCGTACACGATCGATCTCGCGGTCGCGCTCGCCGAGCGGCTCGACGCGCGACTGGTGTACGCGTCGCTGACCGACTATGTGCAGCACTCCGCCGCGCCTGGCGACCAGCTCGCAGACGTTTTCTACCGCGCGATCGACGACTCGCTGGGCGCGGCAATCGACGCCGGCTTCCTCGTCGGCCTGGTCGCGGACCACGGGATGCGCGCAAAGACGGCGCCCGACGGAAGTCCGAACATCCGCTTTCTCGATGAGGCGCTCGCGCACGCAGGTGTGCGTAGCGCCCGCACCGTCTGCCCGATCACCGACCCCTACGTCGTCCATCATGCGGCGCTCGGGTCGCTCGCCTGGGTGTACCTCGACGACCTCGACGAGCTTGACCGGGCGCGCGGTGCGGTCGCGGCGCTGCCGGGCGTGGAAGCCGTGCTCGACCGCGGCCCGGCCGCCGAGGCGTTCGAGCTTCCCGGTGACCGGATCGGCGACCTCGTCGTGCTCGCTGACGGCGACACGGTCCTCGGAAAGTCGCGCGAAGCCCACGACCTGAGCGCCCTCAGGGGCCACCTGCGCTCGCACGGCGGGTTGCACGAGCGCATGGTCCCGCTCATCGTCTGCGCGCCGCTGGAGGACAACGGCCTCGCGGGCCGCCGGCTCTACAACCGGGACCTGCACGATCTCCTGCTCAACCACGTTGAGTGACTCCAACCTGAGTCATCCCGTGACCGCCACACGAACGCTCCAAGTCCACTCCCCGTACACCGGCGAGCTCGTCGGCGAGGCACCCATCTCGAGCGGGGCGGACGTAAGCGCGGCGCTTCACGCGGGCGCGGGCTCGGAAGCATCGAAGCTCTCCAGACACGAGCGCTCAGAGATCCTGAACGGCACCGCTGCGGCGCTCGCCGAGCAACGCGAGGAGCTCGCGACGCTGATCTCGCTCGAGTCGGGACTGTGCCTGAAGGACACGCGACATGAGATCTCACGCGCCGTCGACGTCTTTCGGTTCGCAGCGATCGAGACGCTACGCGACGACGGCGAGACATTCGCCGGCGACATCACGGCACACGGCGGCGATCGCCGCGCGCACACCCTTCGCGTGCCGGTCCGCCTAGTCGCGGCGATCACGCCCTTCAACCACCCCGTCAACCAGGTGGCGCACAAACTCGCGCCGGCGATCGCGGCCGGGGCACCGATCGTCGTCAAGCCGTCCGAGAAGACGCCGCTGAGTGCGTTCCGGCTGCGCGAGCTGATCGCCCAGGCCGGCTTGCCGGCTAATGCCGCACAGGTGGTCTGCGGAGATCCGCAGGAGGTGCTCGACGCGTACCTGTCACACGAGGGGGCCGAGGTGATCTCCTTCACCGGCGGGGTCGCCGTCGGCAAGGAGATCGCCACGCGACTCGGCTATCGCCGGGCCGTGCTCGAGCTGGGAGGCAACGACCCGATGATCGTGCTCGGGGACGCGGACCTCGAGGAGGCCGCACGCCTGGCCGTCCGGGGGGCGTTCGCGAACTCGGGGCAGCGCTGCACCGCGGTCAAGCGAATCATCGCCGTCAACAGCATCGCCGACGAGCTGTCCGAGCGGATCGCGGCCGGAGCCTGCGCACTCCGGCTCGGGGACCCGCTCGACAAGGACACCGATATTGGGACCGTGATCGATGAGCGGGCCGCGTCAGTGATCATCGAGCGCGTGCATCGCGCCGTGGCCGGGGGAGCTCAGCTACTCCACGGCGGTGACCGCGAGGGGGCGCTCG
>Ga0187772_10000184_pt1 | contig 26174 bp, 16 predicted proteins | sample 0116_SJ02_MP15_2_FD_133137 | JGI IMG/M metagenome (GOLD analysis project Ga0187772, IMG submission 133137) | Tropical peat soil microbial communities from peatlands in Department of Meta, Colombia - 0116_SJ02_MP15_20_MG | ecosystem: Environmental > Terrestrial > Soil > Wetlands > Peat | place... | reverse complement strand
GAGAATCGAACCGTCGAATCCTTAATGGCCCCTCGGGCGATGGGCGTCCCCTCGGAGCCTCATGCCGGGAACGGGTCACACGACCGCGCGGCCCGAGAAGACGGTGCATCTGAGGATTGACCCCAATGACGAATCCACCACCCTGGAAGACGTCCTCAGCCGCATCTCCGAGCTCCAGCGGAAGCACCCCGACCGCGAGGTCTTCTTCGATGGCGACGAGTACGCCATCTGCTCCCGGCCCAAGAGGGCCCGCGCTGCCGCCGTCCACTGACCGGCCGTCCCTCGGGCGGCCGATTTTTCTCCTCAACCTCAAGGCGTACCCGGGCCATCTCGGCAACGACGCGCTGCGGGACGCGAAGCTGCTCGAAGAGCTGGGTCGCGAGGTCGGTGTGACCGTGGCGATCGCGCCACCGGTGCCCGACCTCGCGCGGGTCGCGGGCAGCGTTTCGATCGCGGTGCTCGCGCAGCATGCCGATCCGGGCGCCGCGGGTGCGCGGACCGGATTCTCTCCCGTCGAGGCGATCGCTGCCGCCGGCGCTCGGGGCAGCCTCGTCAACCACTCCGAGCATCCGATCTCCGACGCGGACGTGGCGGCGACGGTCACGGGCCTCGCGGCCCACGGCCTTGCGGCGGTCGTCTGCGCCGCGGACGTGGCGGCCGCCCAGCGCTTGGCCGCGACCCGGCCAGCGTACCTCGCGGTCGAGCCTCCCGAGCTGATCGGCGGCGACCGTGCGGTGTCGACCGCCCGGCCGGAAGTGGTGTCCGGGACCGTGGAAGCCGTGCGCGCCGTCTGCCCGCAGACCCTCGTCCTCTGCGGGGCCGGGGTTCACGACCGACGGGACGTGGCCCGTGCGCTCGAGCTGGGTGCCGAGGGTGTGCTCGTCGCGAGCGCCGTGACGCGTGCGCCGGATATCGCGCGCGCGATCCGGGAACTTCTCGCGGGATTCTGAGTCGGCGACCCCGGGCCGAGTCCGGGCGCCGGGACCGGGGGGCGCCGGCGGCTTCATCTGCCCCCTCGCCTCGTGGGTCCGTCGCGCGACGTTCCGTGGGACCCCTACCGATGAAGCACCCGAGCCCCCGCTCCCGCACGCGACGCCGGGGCCGACCCCCGGCCTCCCGCCGACCGGCGGGTCGTCACGGCCGCGAGCGCCCGAAGGTTCGGCGGGAGACTCGGACGCGCAAGCCGGTTCACCGGGCCCTCGAGCGGAGGGGCGCCGAGACCGCGCGCCCGTCCCCGACCCCCGGGCCCGAGCGAGGCCTCCCGGTCGCCCCGTACGGAGGCGCTCCCCGGCCGCTCCACATTGTCATGGTGGGGTGGGAATTCCCACCCAACCACACGGGAGGACTCGGCGTCCACAGCTACGAACTTTGCCAGGAACTGACCCATCTTGGACACCGCGTCACATTCCTCACCCCGACCGCGGGACCGTTCACCCCGGTCGCCGGGGTCACGTTCCGCCATCCGGGCGACGCGGTCGGCAAGGAACCCGACGAGTTCCCTCCCGCCTACTGGACGGGCGACACCCCCGACAGTCCGTTCTCCGACTCGATCGACGGCTACAACAGCTGGGTCTCGCAGCTCAAGTTCGCGGACCCCGTGGACGTGGTCCACGTCCACGACTGGTTCGGCACGGTCGGCGGAATCGAGCTCGCGCGCCGCCTCCGCGTCCCGCTCGTCATGACGGTGCACTCGACCGAATACGACCGTTCGCTCGGTCACCCGTGGGACCACATCCTCCACCGCGAGGAGGTGGGCATCGATGCGGCCACCCGTGTGATCGCCGTGAGCCGACACCTGCGCCAGCAGTTGATCGACCGCTACCACGCGCGCCCGGCGAAGGTTCGGGTGATCTACAACGCGGTGCGGCCGAGCGAGCGACTTCAACGGATCGACCCGGAAAAACGGATCGTGCTTTACGTGGGCCGGCTCGCGGTCATGAAGGGCGTCGACACGTTCCTGAGGGCCGCCGCCCGCGTCGTGCCGTCGTTCCCCGACGTGCTGTTTGTGATCGCGGGCGAGGGTCCCGAGTATGAGCGGCTGATCCAGCTCGCGGCCCACCTCGGGATCGGGGACCGGGTGATGTTCCTCGGCAAGGTGAGCGAGGAGGAGCGCGAAGTGCTGCTATCGGGTAGCTCCGTGTTCGTCCTCCCCTCCGTGGTCGAACCGTTCGGCATCGCGGCCCTCGAAGCGATGGCGGCCGGCGTGCCGACGATCGTCTCCAAGACGAGCGGCGTGGCGGAGATGAGCCAAGGGACGACGTTCCGCGTGGACTTCTGGGACGTCGAGGAGTTCGCGAGCCGCATCGCGGAGCTGCTCGAGTACCCCACGCTCCGGGCGGCGATGGGCGACCAGGGCCGCTGGACCGCGTTGCGGGAGGGGTGGCCCGAACGCTCCCGCGAGACGCTCGCGGTCTATCTCGAGGCGATGAACGCGAAGGAGGGGAGGAGTTCCTGAAGGTCATCCTGTACCTCCATCTGCATCAGCCGTGGCGCCTCGGCCGCTTCCGATTCCTCGACCTCGGTTCCGGTCGACCCTACTTCGATATGGACCGGAACCTCTCGATCTTCCGTGGCATCGCGGAGCGTTCGTATCGTCCCGCGCTCGACCGGCTGCGTCGGGCGATTGACGACTTCCCCGAGTTCCGATTCAGCCTGTCGGTGACCGGCACGTACCTCGAACAGGCGCGCATCGCCGCCCCCGACGTCATCGACCGGCTGCGCGACCTTTACGCTACGGGCCGGGTCGCGTTCCTCGCCGAAACGTACTACCACTCGCTCGCCTTCCTCGTGCCCCCGCCGGAGCTGCACGAAGAGGTCAAGCTACACCGGGAAACCCTCGCGAAGGAGTTCGGCGCCCGGCCGCAGGTGCTCCGGATGACGGAGCTCGCGTACTCGGACGACATCGCGCGCTACGCGGAGAGCGAGAAGTTCCGGGGCATGCTCGCCGAGGGGTGGGAGGGGGCGCTCCACGGCGAGCCGGCGACCTATCCGTACTGTTCCGCGGCCGCCCCGACCGTGACCCTTCTCCTGCGGCACTTCCCGCTGAGTGATGACGTCGGCTTCCGCTTCTCGTCGACGGGGTGGAGCGAGTACCCGCTCACCGCCGAGAAGTACGCGAGCTGGCTCGCTTCCACGCCGGGCGAGATCGTCGGTCTCTTCATGGATTTCGAGACGTTCGGGGAGCACCATCCCGCCCGCTCGGGGATCCTCGAGTTCCTGAGCGACCTGCCCCACCAGGTCCGTCGCTACCCGCATCTCGGCTGGGCCACCGTGGAAGAGGCGATCCAACTGCCCCCTCGCGCTCCTCTGTCGGTTCCGTATACGATGAGCTGGGCGGACCAGAACCGGGACCTCGGTGCCTGGCTCGGCAACGACCTGCAGCGCTCCGCCTTCGAGGCGGCGAAGAAAGTGGGCGTGCTCGCCCGCCGAACCCAGGACGCGACGATTCTGACCGACTGGCGCCGGTTGCTCACGTCGGACCACTTTTACTACATGTACGTGAGCGGCCACGGCGCCGACCAGGGCGTTCACCAGTACTTCTCGAGCTACGAGAGCCCGTACGACGCCTACGCGAACTACATGAACGCGCTCACCGACCTGCGGCGTCGCGCGCTCGACAAGCTCGGGGTCCCGATTCTGAAGTAGCGCGGGTCCCCGAGTCGCCGCGCGGGACGAACCGAATCGTTAAAGCCCCTCGGAGCCCCGCCTTACCCCCGGAATGCCGAGGCGAATTCACGCCGGTCCGCCGTCCCGGAGCCCCCGTCGATGATTACGCAGATCACCGGGAACGGCCGGGTCCTCCTGACCGTGAACGAAAACGGCGATTGGAACGAGCTGTTCTACCCGTTCCCGGGCCAGTTCCAGCAACTCCTGGAGGCCCGTCTCGGGCTGTTCGACGTAGCCGGCTCCAAGTTCACGTGGCTCCGCCGCGGCAACGGGTTCGACCTCGACCAGGAGCCGTACGGCGCGGGCCACCTTCCCCAGTCCGTCTGGAAGGGCCATGGACTTTCGATCGCCGTGCGCGACCACGTCCATCCGAACCACGACCTGATCACCCGGGTGTTCAAGGTCGACTCTGATCAACCGAGGTCCCTTCGGCTGTTCGCTTACCACGCGTTCCAGATTGCCGAGTCGATGTACCAGGACACCGCCTTTGTCGACACGAGCGTGGCGTCGCTGGTCCACTACAAGCGCGGTTACTTCTTCGAATTCTTTGCCGACCCCCCGTTCTCGCGCGCGGTCTGCGGCGAACATACGCTGAAGGGATTGCAGGGTACCTACGTCGACGCCGAGGACGGCCGGCTCGAGGGCCGGTCGGTCGCCCACGGGGCGGCCGACAGCGTCATGGAATGGGACCTCCAGGTGGAGCCCGAGCACCCGGTGGAGGTCCGTCTCTTCCTGGTCGCGGGCCGGAGCCTCGCGTCGGTCCATCACGTCCGTGATTACGTCCGGACCGGTGGCTCCACCCGATTCATCCGGGAGTCCGAGGCGTTCTGGGAGACCTGGGTCCAGCGTCGGCTACCGAATCCACCGACCGGACTCAGCGAGCTCGCGCGGGATGTCTACCGTTCGAGCGTGCTGCTCCTGCGCCACTCCACCGGTTCGAACGGAGCGATCATCGCGTCGCCCGACACCGGGTCACTGCTCGCGGCCGGCGACACGTACAACTACTGCTGGTGGCGGGACGGGGGGTACGTTTCGAAGGCGATGGACGAGGCGGGCCTCTACGAGAGCGCGACCCACTTTCTGCGCTTCGCCCAGCAGTGCCAGAACACGGACGGTTCCTTCTTCCATCGTCACTACCCGGATGGGGCGGTCGGCAGCACGTGGCACCCACCGCCGTTTCTCCAGATCGACCAGACGGCGACCGTCATCGCCGCGGCCTGGCATCACTTCAAGCGGGGAGCCGACCCCGATGAGCTGCTCGAACACTGGCCGCTCGTGAAAGGCGCGGCGACCTTCCTCACGAGTTTCCGGGACCCCGAGACGGGCCTACCCGCGGCGAGCTTTGACCTGTGGGAGGAGCGACTCGGCATCCATGCCTACTCGACCGCGGCGGTCGCCCACGCGCTCGAGCGCGCGGCGCGCATCGCCTCCGAGCTCGGCAAGGACCCGAACCCGTGGCGCACGGCCTCCCAGGAGATCGGCCGCCTGGCCGTGGAGAAATTCTGGGATCCGAAACTGGGTCGATTCGTCCGGTCGCTCGCTCCCCGGGACGAGCGGTGGGATGCCTCGCTCCTGCCCGCCCTCAAGCTCGGTCTGCTTCCCTGGACCGACCCGCGGGCGAAGACAGTAGTGGATGGCATCGAGGCTCGGTTGTGGGCCCCCGGGACCGGGGGCGTCGCCCGCTACGAGGGGGACCGGTACTACGGTCAGGAGAATCCGTGGATCGTATGCACGCTGTGGCTCGCGGAGGCCCGGCTCCGCCTCGGCGACCGGGAGCGCTGCCGCGAGATGATCGAGTGGGCCGCGACCCATGCCACGCCGACCCGGCTCCTGCCCGAACAGCTGGACCGCGCGACCGGCGAGCCCAAGAGCGCGACCCCTCTAACGTGGTCCCACTCGACCTTCGTCGACGTCGTCCACAAGTTCGCGGAATCCGAGGGCGGCGCGAAGCTCTCCGAAGAGTAGTCCCGCCGCAGAGGGGCTTTTCCGCTGTCTCCCTTCGCACCGTCGAACGGGGCGGAGAATCCAAAAGGGGCCGAGAATAGCAGGGAGGAAGCGCGTACGGGGGGTTCCATCACGATGGCTATGCAGCGCCGACGGTCCACGCCGAGGCCTGCCCACGGTCGTCGGAAGGATCTCGTTCTCGGCATCGACCTGGGGGCGACGAAGGTCGTGAGCGGACTGGTCGCCCCGGACGGGACGATCGTCCGGCACAGCGGCCGTCACGTCGTCGCCCACCTTGGGCCGGGGGCGGTGATCCGGGCGGTCGCCCGCAGCGCGCTCGCCTGTCTTGGAGACGACTATCCGGTGCCCCCACGGATCGGTATCGCGGTCGCGGCTCAGGTCGACCCGCGCACCGGCACGGTGGTTCACGCTCCGAACCTGGCATGGCGCGACGTCGCGCTCTCGAACCGCCTCCGCGAGGAACTGAGGGCCCCGGTCACCGTCGTGAACGACGCTCGCGCCGCGGCGTTCGCCGAGTGGAAGCACGGCGCGGGCGTCGGATCGAGCGACATGTTCCTGCTGACGCTCGGAACGGGCGTCGGAGGCTCCGCGGTGGTCGGCGGCCGGCTCCTCGAAGGAGGAAGTCACGCGTGCGGCGAGATCGGCCACATCACGATCGTCGTGGGCGGTCGCAAGTGCCACTGCCCGAACTGGGGCTGCTTCGAGGCGTACGTCGGGGGGTGGGCGATCGCCGAACGGGCCCGCGAGGCGGTCCGCTCCGACCCGACGGCGGGTTCGGACCTCGTCGAGCGGGCGGGCGGTGTCGAGCTCATCACCGCCCAGACGGTGTTCCAGGCGTACCGCAGCGGTGACCTTCTTTCGGGCCGCCTCGTGCGCGAGACCGAGCGGTTTCTTGCGGACGGCGCGGTGAGCGTAGTGAATGCGTTCAATCCCTCCGTGCTCGTGATGGCCGGCGGCTTGGTCGCGGGCATGCCGGGGTTCATCCCGACCGTCGAGTCGGCGATCCGGGCGCGGTGTCAACCGCCGGCCGCCGGGGCCCGGGTCGTTCCCGCGGTCTTCGGTGAGGACGCTGCCCTCGTCGGGGCCGCGTGCGTGGCCCGGACCCAATCGGCCCGCGGCTGACGACGGAGTCCGGGCTAGTCGGAGCGCAGGATAGCGAACGCCTCCGCCGGCACTTCGTACGGGCCGTTGACCGGGCGGAAGAGTTCGGCTCGGGGATCTCCGCCGTCCGGTGCATCCGATCTCATCACGATCTTCCACGAGCGTGAGGCCTCGAGCTCGAATCGACCCGTTTCACGTCCGAGGTTCGCGAGGAAGAGAGCGTCCGAACCCGCGTGACTTCGCCGTATCTCGATGCGACGCGACTCCTCCCAGGCTCGAGCGCTGGCGACGCCACCCTGCAAGGCGGGCCATTCTCGACGGAGGGTGGTCAGGGCCGCAACGAAGGCGCGATGTGCTTGGCCGACCGGAGAGCCGGCCCTCGTCCAATCGAGACGGGAGAGCTCCTGGGTCGATAGTTCGACCGGGCTCGGTGGCGGTTCGGTGAACCCGTTCGACCGAAGCTGTCGGAGACGCCCTTGGACCACCCTCCGCGCGAGCGCCGCGGGTGGGTCGGCGAAGAAGTAGAACGGCCTCCGCTCGCCGTACTCCTCGCCCATGAACAACATCGGAACGTAGGGCGCGAAGAGCAGGAGTCCCAGAGCGACCCGAGCGAGCCCCGGCGAGAGCAGGGTCGTGAGCCGCGCCCCGTCGCCTCGGTTTCCGACCTGGTCGTGGTTCTGGTCGAATACCACGAAGCGGAACGGGTCAACGTCCCCCGCCGGTGAACCGTGGGTCCTCGCACGGAAGACGGAGTAACCGCCCTCGAACAGGTACGGTCGTTCGAACGCCTTCGCGAGCTGGGCCAGCGAGCCGAAGTCGACGTAATACCCCGCGCGCTCGCCGGTGAGCGCGGCATGCAAGGCGGAGTGAAAGTCGTCCGACCACTGGGCGTCCAGCCCCCAGCCGCCCTGCGAGCGAGGGCGCACCACCTTCGTGTCGTTGAGGTCGCTCTCGGCGATCAGTACCGGGTGTCGTCCCATTCGCTCGCCGATCTCCCGGCACAGGTCGGAGAACTCAGCCCAGAACGGAACGGCGGAGCGGTCATACACCTCGTGGACCGCATCGAGCCGAAAACCGTCGACACCGTAATCTTCGAGCCATAGACGGGCGTTCTCGAAGAGGTAATGCCGGACCTCGTCCGCCCCGACGCCATCGACGTTGGGCGTCGGGCCCCAAGGGGTCGATGCGGTCGCGTGAAAGTACGGGGCGAACCTCTCGAGGAACATCGCGGGGTAGCTCCAATGGTTGTAGACGGCGTCCAGGAGCACCGATAGACCGTGCGCATGGGCGGCGTTCACGAATCGGGCGAGCCCGCCGGGGCCGCCGTAGGAGCGGCGGACCGCGAACTGGTGGACCGGCCCGTATCCCCAACCCCGCTCACCCCGCTCCTCCTGGATCGGCAGCAGTTCGACCGCGGTGATCCCGGTGGAGGCGAGGTCGTCGAGATGCTCGATCGCCCCGTCGAACGTTCCCTCGGTCGAGAACGTCCCGACGTGGAGCTCGTAGAGAACCGCCCGGGAAAGGACGACATCGTGCGAAGCGGACCGGTCGATTCCGAGCGTGGTCGTATTCACGAGGGCCGAAGGACCCCACAGCCCGTCGGGTTGGGAACGTGAGGCTGGATCCGGCAGACGCCGACGGCCGAGCCGGATCCAGTACCGATTCCCGACGGTCGCCCGGGGGTCGGTCGCCTCGAAGTACCCACGCTCACCACGAACCAACCGGAGCGGAGGGCCATCGCGATCGGGAAACTCAACGGTTAGCCGTCGAGCACGAGGGGCCCAAACGCGGAACCGGAACCCTCCCCCCGGAGCTGGAGTGGCACCGAGCCACCCGTCCGGATCGCTGTGACGGCCCATATCGCCCCGGACGCAGCTCGGTCTCTCTCTTCAGCCTGCGGCCGGCACGACGCTCCAACGGAAACGGCCGGTTCGGCCCGAGCCACGCTTCGGGAGGTCGCCGATGCGCAGCCGTCCGTACGCGCCAAAGTCGAGGTCGACCGAATGCGCGGTGCCGAACACGCGGAGCTCGAGCTGTCGCAGCATGTCGGGAGTTACGCGCTCGTGGTCACGGTCGGTCATCGGGATCACACTCCCCATTTTCACGAAGATCGGCAGCGAAGCGAGCGGGACATTCCGGCTTGGGGAACCTCCCGCTGCGATACGCCGGCCCGTCCAGAAATCGCGCCACTCGCCGCGCGGTAGCACGATGGGCGAGGGCCGCGCCCCCGGAACGACGGGCGCGACGAGGAGACTCTCACCCAGAAGGTACTCATCCTCGCACCGGGCCGCCGGGTCGTCGGGAGCGTCGAGGGCGATCGGCCGTACGAGGGGCCGGCCGAGTCGGATCCCCTCGATCGATTGCGAGTAGAGGTACGGTATGAGGCGATACCTCAAGGCGGCGAACTTCCGAAAGATGGCGAGGGCGCGCGGGCCGAACGTCCACGGCTCGCGCGGAGTGGTCCCGTGCAGTCGGGTGTGCGAGAACAGAAGTCCCATCTGGACCCATCGGATGAACAGCTCGGGGGTCGGTCGGCCGGCAAACCCGCCGGAATCGAACGCCATGAACGCGCCTCCCGAGGCAGCGTAGCTCAATGCGCCGCGCAACGCGGCCGCCATGTCCCTCGGGAGCGTTCGGGGGTCGCCTCCCCACTGGACCGGGTAGCGGTGGATATCGAGACCGCCGGAGCGACCCCAGACCATGGGGTCCCCGCCGGCGGCTCGACTCGCGCGGAACACGGTCTCGGGGTAGAGCGTCGCGAACCGGTTGTGGAGTCCGACCGTCCCGCCATCGTAAGAGGTCGATCCCTCCGGGATCCCTTCTCCGAAGTCGGTCTTGATGACGTCGACACCGAGGCGGACCAGGTCGCGAATCCTTTCGGCGAACCATGCTCGGCCTTGCGGATGGGTAAAGTCCACGGCGCCGAAGTCGACGCTCGGCCCATCGAAGTCCACCCCGATGCGACCATCGGCCCGTCGAAGGAACAGACCGTTCGAGCGCAGGAATCGGTACTCGGGGGTATGCGCGGGTACGTACGGATTGACCCAGAGCGAGAGGCGCCATCCCCGCTCGTGGAGCTCGCGGACCATACCCTGTGGGTCCGGGAACCGAGAGCGATTCCACCGGAACGTGCATCCGATACCGAGGTACGGCAGGTCGATCCCACGACGTCCTGCGGCTCTCCAGAGTCCCGCCAACGCGTCCCCGGGGTCACGTTTTGCGAGCCGGTCGACGGCCTGCCGGGAGAAGCCAAGCCGTCGCCCGACCGCGTAAAGAGCATCCGGCAGCGGTTCGTCCAGCCACGGCGGGTCCAGGTGAATCACGTCGCCGGGGAGTCGAAGCGCTCGTATCCGCCGGGCCACTCCCAGGAGTTCGCGCTGGCTGCGGTAGGCGCAACGGCTGTACCAGACCCCGTACGACCAGAGCGGCGGCACGGCCGGGGCGCCACGTCGATCCCAGAACCACCGGATGACCTCGCGGGGCGAGCGGGAGAAGAACAGACGCACGGTGACCGGTGTCTCCGGGAACTCCACTTCGCCGAGGCCGCGGTACCGTCGGCCGAAATCGAACCGCACGGGGGCCCATGTCTCGGCGAGAAAGGCGTAGCCGCGGGTCGACCAGTAGAACGGATAGGAAACGTAGGTCGCGTCATTCGGCAGCCCGAGTACATCCTTCACGCTGACCCGGAGCTCCTGGCCGCTGTGGTCGAGGGCTCCGAAAAACTCGCCCAGTCCGTAGATCCGCTCGTCGGGCAAGAATCGCAATGGCCACCGCACGCCGCTCGGTGAAGTGGCCCACCTCGAGGGGGACGGTGGCTTCCCGGCCGGCAGCTCGGACGCGGTCTCGAACACCGGCGCTCCCGCGTCGAGCACGTCGAGGGTCAACGGGTCGGTGGTGAGCCTGACCGTGAGACCGCCGAACCGGGCGACGCGGGTCGGAGAGGGCCCCGAGCTCGGTCTCCCCGAGGATGTTACGCGGCCGAACCGCACGGTGAGCTCACGAGGTCGGTCCGACCGAACGGAAAGCCGAACCGAGCGCTCTCGACCCGAGAGGCGCAGAGCGCCGAGCCCACGGGACCGGCCACCGAACGATAGGAATGGGTCGACGGCGGGGTTTCCCGACGGCGCCCGAGACCTGTGACGCCGCGTCAACGACCACCGTCTCCCGAGTTATGCGGGGTGGTTCGAGGCCGACACCGACTGAAGGCGGTTCCCGCCGCTGTCGAAGAACAGAGCACGGTCGGGGTCCAGCTCGACAACTACGGAGTCCCCCACGCCGTGGTCGTACGCGCGGGCCAGCGCGCGCACGCTAACGGTCGGTGCTGCGGAGGCGGGAGTGATCGGGGAGCTCCCGCTCGGGCGGGGCAGTAGGTCGATGAACAACTGGTCCGACGAACCGAGTCGCTCGACGCCGGTCACGCGGCCCGGCAGTCCGCCGACCCGCGGTCCCTTCCAGACGGTGACGTCCCACGGACGGATGCCGACCGTGATTTGACCCGGGCCCCCCAGTCCCCGGAGGGGGAGCTCCACGGGACCGTCGACGAACGTGGACGAGCCGCCCATCATCAGGACATTCCCTTCCAGGAAGACCATCTCGGGCGAGCCGACGAACGACGCGACGTACTGACTCGCGGGGTCGCTCATGATCCGCTGCGGGGTATCGAACTGGAGGAGGCGACCGTGACTCAACACCGCGAGTCGGTCGCCGAGGGTCATCGCCTCGGCCTGGTCGTGCGTCACGAAGACGAAGGTCTCGTTCAGCTCCGAATGGATCCGCTTCAGTTCGATCCGCGCGGTCGTCCGGATCTTCGCGTCCAGATTCGAGAGCGGTTCGTCGAGCAGGAAGGCTTCCGGCTTGCGGACGATCGCCCGGGCCAAGGCCACGCGTTGGCGCTGACCGCCCGAGAGCTCGGCAGGACGCCGTTCCAGCGTCTCGGCGATGCCGAGGCGTGCGGCAACCTCGCGCACGGCCCGGTCGATCTCGGGGCGCGGGACATGACGCACCTTGAGCGCGAATCCGATGTTCTGGTAGATCGTAAGATGGGGGTAGAGCGCGTACGTCTGGAACACCATCGCGAGGTTCCGGTCCCTCGGCTCGTAGTCGTCCACGAGCATGTCCCCGATGTAGACGTGCCCGCTCGTCTGCACCTCAAGACCCGCGATGATCCGCAGGATCGTCGACTTGCCGGACCCCGACGCGCCCAGGATGACAACGAACTCGCCGTCCTGGATTTGCGCCGAAACGTCGTCAACGGCGGTATCGGTCTTGAACCGTTTCGTCACGTTCTCCAAGCGGATGCCGGTCAACCCTTCCTCCCGGGCGGAGACATTAGCCGCGGACCGCCCCCAGGGTCAGTCCACCGATGATGTACCGCTGGAACGCCATGTAGAACGCGACGATCGGTAGGCTCATCAGAATCGCGAAGGCGGTGACGAGCCCGTAGTTCTGCTCGCCCGTGTCGGTGTTCGCGATGTTGTACAGCCCTAACGCGAGCGTCCATTTGGTGGGGTCGGCGGTCAGGAAGACGTTCGCGAGCGCGTAGTCGGTGTAGGGCCCGATGAACGCGAGGAACGCCGCGAGCCCGAGGACCGGAAGGCACAGCGGCAGCAGGACGCGGAAGAACGCCTGGGTGCGCCCCATGCCGTCCATCAGGGCCGCCTCCTCGATGTCGTCGGGAATGGAGTCCATGTAGTTCTTCACCAGAATCCCGCTGAAGACCACCGCGCCGGCCGAGTATGGGATGATGAGACCGATGTACGAATCGATCAGGCCGACCTTCGCGAACATCAGGTAGAACGGGAGGATCATGATGAACCCGGGGAAGAGCGAGATGATGAGGATGAAGTAAACGAACGTCCGTCGCCCCGGGAATTGGAACTTCGACAGGGCGAACCCCGTGAACGCCGCCAGGCCGAGCCCGATCGCGGCCGCGCTCCCGGCGAAGATGAGCGAGTTGGTCAGCAGGCTCGTGAAGCTCGGAGAGAGGCTGTAGAGGATCGTGTGGTAACTCGCGAGGGTAAGGTGGCTCGGTGAGGGAACGAGCACGTGGGCCGTGATCGCCGCGATGGGGAGCGTCGAAAATGATGTGATGATGATGAAGTAGATTGGGAACAGCGCGAACAGGCACGCGGCGATCAGGATGGCATGCGTCGCAACCTTCTTCGCGATGCGAATCGCCCGTCGGCCACGTCGCCGCCTCATTTGAGCCAGTTCCGGGTGAGGTCGGTGGTCCAGATGACGACGACCGTGATCACGAGGACGAACAGGAAGTCGATCACCGAGTACATCGCTGCCGTCGAGAAGGCGGGGCTACCTCCCAGCCCGAAGGCGTCCTTGTACGACTCGGTGATGAAGATCTGGGTCGAGAGTCCGGGACCTCCCGACGTGATGAGATAGATGGGGTAGAAGTTGTTGAACGTGAACAGGAATCCCATCAGGCCCACGAAGATGATCGTGGGTCGTAGGAACGGGAGCGTGATGTTCACGAACTTGGAGAGACCGCCGGCACCATCGATCGACGCGGCCTCGTAGAGGTCCTTCGGGATGGCCTGCATCGTCGCTAAGAAAACGACGGTATAGAACGGAAACGAAAGCCAGACGTTGGTGATGAAGAGTGCCGCCCAAGCGGTCGTGGGATGCTGGAGCCAGTCCACGGGCGAGATGCCGACTTCGGAGAGAAGGGCATTGATGATACCGGTCTCGTACTGCCACATGTTGGCCCAGACGAGGATCGTGATGAAGGCCGGCATAGCCCAGGGCAGCATCATCAGAGTTCGGTAGACCGTCCTCCCGAAAATCTGCTGATTCAGTACCGTCGCGAGTCCGAGACCCACCAGGAGGAAGAGCGCGACCGAGCCCGCGGCCCAGATGAAACTGTTCTCGATCAGTTGCCAGGAGACGGAGGCTCCGGACGTGACGGCGAGATAATAATTCGTCAGGCCGATATAGTGGTAGGCGAGCAGCGAACCCCGACCGCCCGTGCCAAAATCGGTCAACGAGATGTAGACCGTGTAAGCGATCGGGTAGGCGTTCAGCACGAGAAGCACGACGATGGTTGGGACGAGGTAGATGTAGGCCGGCCACTCCCGCCGGAGGCGGTACAGCAATGTCTGGTCGCGAAGGTCGGCCATTCGAAGCGGACCTTTCGACCCTAACTAATCCTGAGTTAAGCGCGTTTCGCCGGGCGACCCGTGGAACTCCGCCTTCCGACTTCGCCCCCACCGATGATTTCGTGGACGAAGCGCGACGCAATGCCGTCACCGAATTCGGAGTCGCCCGGGTGGCAAAGAAGCCGGTTTCCTTAACGCGTAAATACCTGAATCTCGTTGACGGCCCCATGTCTTCTCGGCTTCGCTCGGCGACAGGTTGGTTGAAGCGCCCGATGGCCCGATGGTCGGTCACGGCGGTGGTAGCGATTCTCGCCATGATGGTGGCGTCGTCGTTCGCGACGGCCGCCACGGTGTCGGGGAGCGCACCTTCCTCTTCCGCGCATGCACGCCCGTACGTTGGCCCGCTTTCCACTCCCGAGAGCGTGACCTTCACGGGAAGTCCCGGAGTGGATTTCCCCTCGGATGCGCTCCTGTATACGAACCTGTTTACTCCCTGGGGCTCGTCGAACAATTTTACGGACCTATACGGGACGTGGAACTCGACCCAACTCTTCCTCGGACTTTCGAGGATCGTGGTGAACGGCAACCAACTCCTAATCGCCGTCTCGAACAACTCCGCCTGGGGAACCACCAATCTTTCGGCACTGACGGGCGTCGCGAAGGTAGGTCAGTGGAACCGGTCGATCGACTTCAGCCAGCCGGTCAACTTCCTCTTCATCGTCAACGGAACTGGGTCCCTCTACTCGTATGAGGTGACCTCACTGCCCACCGCGAAGAACACCACGGTGACGGCGCTCACGCCGGCCGCGGCGGACATCGCGGTGACGTACAACGGGGGCAACAACACCTGGTGGGGCAACGTCGAAGTCGCGTTGAACTTCTCCACCTTGTTCCCGGTGTTCCCGAAGTATGCCAACGTTAGCCTGTACGCTGGAATCTTCGGGGGAGGCGGGCCCTACGTCGGTCCGACCATCCCATCGGGGCAGACGTACGATGACACGTACTCCTCATCCAACCCCGCCTACTATCTTACGTCCCACGACCGCCCCGGCAATTACCTCCTTGAAAACACCTTCTACAATCTGCATGTCGACCCCGCCGGAACGGGTGCGCCGGGCGTAGGCATCACCCCCAACTACGTCGCGGGGGACGCGTTCCACAGCGTGACGTTCACGGGCAACCCGACCACGGATTTCGCCCCCGGCGAACAGGCCCTGATCAACACCAACACGATGTGGGGCGGGACCAACCTGCTCAACTCGTCCTACATCACTTGGGACGAGACGACCCTCTTCCTCGGGTTCGAGTCGTTCATCCAGGGGAATTACTTCTACTTCTTCCTCGGGAATGATACCGGCTCCGGTCTCGGTACCTACACGGCCAACACCACGAACGACACGAGCCTCGATCGTCCGATCATCTTCACGCAGGCGGTGAACTTCATCGGCGTCGTCCACTTCTCCGGCGCGGACCAGTTCTCCCCCGTCTACCTCTACAAGGTCAACAGCTCGGCCAGCACGAGCAACACCACGGTGACGGTCGAGAACGTCACGCACGCGATCTCCGGTACGAGCATGGTGACCCAGGGGTCGACCGAGATCGCGATTCCGTTCGACCTCCTCTACGGTCGCCCCGCGTCCTGGCCGGTGCTCGGCCAGTTCGCGAACGTCAGCCTGGTGGCCGCCGTCGTCGGCTCGGGAGGTCCGTCCACCGGTCCGACCCTGCCCGCGGGCCAAGGCTACGCCTACACCGGCTACTACAACACGAACCACGTGGTCGGCCAGACCGAGCTTCTCAACACGTTCTTCACCGAGAATCTCGACCCGTACGGCGACAGCTTCCCCGCTCCGCAGATCAACCCGACCTACACCTACGGTCACACGTTCCATTCGGTGCATTTCACCGGCACCGTGGTCAACGACTTTGTCGCGCCCGAAATCGTGGGTGTCAACACCTCGACCCCCTGGGGTCCGAACTGGGTCAACACCACCTACGCGACCTGGAACTACACGGACCTGTTCATCGGGACCGACTCGTTCGTCTCCTCGGGCAACTGGATGTTGGTAGCCATCTCGAACAACACCGGAGTGGGTGCGACCAACTTCTCCCACACCAATGTCAAGAACCTCACCCGCAACTTCGACTTCAGCACGCCGATCAATTTCGTGTTCGAGTACGCCGGCGGGACGCCGAACGGCTCGCTCTACGAGGTGAATCTGAAGGGGACCAACGCGACGTCGACCAATTTCACCTTCCTTGAGAGCGTGCCGCTGGGCACCGACGGGTTCGAATTCGCGATTCCCTTCTCGACGATGTATCCGGATCAACCGTCGGCGGCGGGAGCGGACGCGGTCGCGATCGGCGCGACCCCCCAGCTCGTCGCGTTCATCTACGGCGGTCCCGGAGCCTACATCGGTCCGACGATCCCGAACGGACAGTCGTTCAGCAGCGGGACAGCGTTCGCGCCGATCGACTCCTACGTGACGCTGAACATCGACCCCAAGAAGGACGGCTACGCCGAACCGGGCATCGTCCCGAGCGCCCCGCTTGTGGTCTTCAAGGGGAACCCGATCTCGCTCGACATCATCTTCAACGACCACCAGCCGCTCTACGGCGCGATCGGCAGCACCTACCAGCTACCCTGGGCCATCGTACACCTCGAGGAGTACGCGGAACAGGCCCTCATCGCCGGCATGTTCCCGCACGTCAACATCACCTACTCGCTCTCGGGCTCGCTCCTCTACCAGATCGAGGCGGCGGCCCACGGCGACTACATGAACAGCTACCTCCAGGCGGCGGAGATCCCGTCGAGCCAGTGGGGCAACTCGGTCTACACGGAGGTCACCACGGACGGGGACTCGTTCCTGGGCTCGTTCGTACCCCCCTATCAGTGGAACACCACGACCGTGGCGCAGGTGCTCGAGTTCGACCTCGCGTTCAACACGCCCCTGTGGGTCTACACGGCGCCGACCGCGGCGAGCGCGCTCTACAACAGCCTGTATGTCCTCGAAGCGGGCGGCCACACCCTCTCGACCGCTCAGTTGACCGACGCCCTGGCCGAGTACTTCCTCTGGACCACGAGCTACCCGATCATCACGGGGCAGCTGGGGGCGGCGCACATCAACTCCACGATGTGGTCGTTCTTCAACGACTCGAGCTTCTCGATCTCGAACATCAGCACGATCTCCGCCTACTACCAGGTCGAGGCCCAGCTGACGTTGACGGCGTTCGCGCACGACCGGATGCTCAACGACGGTGCGGGCGGCAACGTCGAGCTCATCACGACGCCGTTCAACCACCCGCTCGTCCCGCTGCTGCTCCTCAACAACTGGACCGACGAGAACGGAGCGGCGATCACGAAGGGTGTGTGGACGGAGGACACGATCGGCGAGCTCAACATCGGCGCTCAGCTCTACGACCAGGTCTTCGGACAGACACCGCTCGGGCTCTGGACGCCCGAGGACGCGGTCTCCGCGGCCATGGTGCCGCTCATCAACGATACGGGATACACGTGGACCTCGTCCTCCCAGGCGACCCTCGGCGAGGCGGGCATTGCGGTGCCCGGCTCGGGCGCGGTCACCGCCCAGGAGATGGAGAACCTCTACACCCCGTACAAGGTGACGAACGGCTCCGCGGCCACGGTGATGGCGTTCCGTGACGACTCCCTCTCGAACGACTGGGGATTCAACTACGGTGGCGTCGCCAGCACGATGGGCAACTGGGCGGCGGTCGGGGACTTCATGAGCTACCTCCAGAACGTCTATTCGACCGTTCCGCGCGTGAGCCACTCGTCGACCGTGGTCACGATGGCGCTCGACGGCGAGAACTGGATGTTCATGAGCCCGTTCCCGGAGGACGGGGTTCCGTTCCTCGAGGACGTCTACACGGCGCTCGAGCAGAACTCATCATGGCTCGCGACGACCACGATGCAGCAGTATCTCGCGACGAGCCCGACCCTCCCGACCCTTTCGAGCCTCCCTACCGGTTCCTGGAACGCCGAGCCGACGGGCACGGGGATCAACCAGTACCTCGGTCAGTGGGCGGGCCACAGCCTCCAGGACGCAACGTGGGAGCAACTCGCGTTGGTCCGGTCGGACGTCCTCGCGTACGGTCAGGCGAACAGCCTCACCCAGCCCACGACGCTCGCGACCCTCGAGCAGTACAACAACTTCCCGTACCTGAACGAGTGGAACACCTCGACGAACGAGGGTAAGTACGTCGAAGCCTGGACCGCGCTCTACGGCGCCGAGGGCTCGGACATCTACTTCGCTTTCGACCCGGCCGACCAGAGCCCCACGGCGCAGAATGCGCTCGTCTTCGAGCAGGTGTTCCGGTCGGACCTCAGCACGGCGCTGACCGTCCTCGGCCTGCCGCTGACGCCGTTCCTCGAGAGCTCCTACCAGGTACCGCTCACGCCGACGACCTGGGGCACGAACGCGTCGATCACACCGGCCCTCACGGGTTCGCTGTTCACGACGTACACGTTCCCCGCGGGCACCGGCTACTCGGTCAACCACAACGATGCCTGGGCCGGATCCTACGTGAAGCAGACCGGGGACACCACCACCGGTGCCGGGGAGATCTCGCAGGTCAACTACGCGTTCGACGTGAGCAACCTCTACCTATCGGTCCAGGTGAACGGAGCCACTTCGGCCTACAAGAGCCCGAACTTCTACACTCCGGCGACCGACTCGCTCAACGTCTACTTCTCGCCGATCAACCCGCAACCCGGCGACCTCCAGGCCCTGGGGGTACCGAACTCGGTGTACACGGCCGGCACGACGCCGTTCGACTTCGCCGCGACCACCGAAGTGACGATCGAGGGGAACAGCATCACGCCGACCGGGAGCGCGAGCCTCGGGGTCTTCTCCAGCACGGCGGCCGAAACATGGTCGTCCGTCACCGCCGTGGCCGGTGACGCCTTCGTGGGCAACCTACTGCAGGTCCAGGTTCCGTATGCGGACCTCAACGGCATGGTGCCGGGCGACTCGATCGAGTTCTTCGTTGCGGCGGTGAACTCCACGTCGGGCAATCCGGTCAGCTGGGTCGGTCCGATGGAAGTGACCGTCCCGGCGGCGCTCGCGAAGCTGACGCTGATCTCGACGATCCACAACACCGCGCCGGACAACGGGCCGGGATGGTACGTCTACCCGACGGGCGAATCGGCCGGAGTCAAGCTGAGTCCGTTCCCGTTCCCGCCGCAGTCGACCGACATGCAGTGGTTCAACGTGTCGATGAACCCGTACACCGTCCAGTTCAACGTGACGTTCGGCAACCTCTCGAACGTCTTCGGTGGGGCGGACGGATTCTCGCAGCCGATCATCGACATCTACATCCACGAACCGGGCGGCGGCGCGGGCAACACGAGCGGCCTCGCCGGTCCGGGCATCAACATCGCTACCCAGTCGGCGTGGCAGTGGGCGATCCAGGCCTCCGGCTACCCGGCGAACAACTTCGTCGAGAGCGCCGCGACGCACATCGAGAACCCCGCGCCGGTGCTGGTGAGCAGCAACCTGGGCGAGGGCTCGGGGGCGAACGGCGTGATCAAGGCCGACCGGACCGTGAGCATCGAGGTGCCGACGTCGATCATCGGCAGCGATATCGGGAGCTACAGCTACGTCATCATCGCGGGCTCGCAGGACGGTTACGGCGTCAACGGCTGGCGGATCGTCGACAACCTCTCGAGCGAGTACCAGGGCGGTGGAGCTCCCTCGGCCGTCTTCAAGGCCGGGTTCTCGACCAACGTCTACAGCTACATCGCGCCCGCGGTGGTCAATGAGGGCACCCTCACCCAACAGCAGCTGCTCGCGAACATGACAACGACCCACTACGCCACTCTGGTCGGGATCACGCTGCCCCTCCTCGTGACAAAGAAGGTGACGGTCGCGACGCTCGGGCCCTCGGCGATCGTGAACAACACCGCGGACCCGATGGCGGTCTACTCGTTCGGTTCCGAGGTCTACACTTCGACCTCGCTGGACGGGATGACCTGGACCACTCCCGCACCGCTCGTCAACCTCTCGTTCGTTCCGACGGGACTCGCCACGACCGGAGGCGCGAACCCCGCGTTCGTCGCGTGGAACGGAACCTCGACGGTCTTCGAGGATCTCACGTCGCACGTGTTCACGAACGCCACGCAATCCGGCGCGGTCGAAGCGGGTTCCGTGACCTACAACGGCGGGTTCGTGGTGGCCTTCGATATCGGCGGAACGATCTACGTTGGTTCTCCGTCGTCCGCGAACTGGGGTGACGACGCGGCGAGCGCTACCGCGGTGGGCCTCTCGACAGCGGCCGGCGTGACGTATCTCGCGTACACGACGGCGACCGGTCTATCGGTGGTGACCGTCACCTTGGGAGCAAGCACTGCGGTGTTCTCGTCGACCACGGTCCTCGTGTCGACGCTACCGACCGGTGCCACCGCGGAAAGCGTGGCGATCGCCGCGGCTCCAACGGGCGCGGTGGCGGTCGTGCTGGGCCTCAAGAACTCGACGGGGACGAACGTCTTCCTCGCGGTCGGCACCGGTACGGTGACGATGAAGGCACTGACGGACGACGGCCAGGACTCGTCACCGTCCGTCCTGCTCGGCGAGGTCGGAGGGGTCTGGGAGGCGTACGTCGGGTTCTCGAACTCGGCCACGGTGGGCAACGTTTACTTCCTGCCGGCACCGGTGGCCTCCGTAACCACGACGACGGTCACGCCGCCTCCCACTTCCTCGTCGAGCACGCCGAGCTGGGAGTGGATTGCCATCGGGGCCGTGATCGCCGTCGTGATCATCGTCCTGCTGGTCGCGCTGCTCATGCGTCGGCGCAAGGGAGGCGCCACCTCGACGACCCCTGGCACACCGGAGGGCTCCTCGACGGCAGCTCCGATGGAACCCGGCACCCCGCCCTTGACGGGCGGCGGCGCCAATCCGTGACCAAGCTCGGCGTTCCCCCGACCGACACCCGGCGGAGCCTGCCGGAGGGCTAGCCCTCCTGCGGGCCCCGCACAACCCATTCCCCTGCTCGCGGACCCGGGCCCGTGGGCGGGCCGGGGACCCGCCCATGCTGGGCGGAGGGCATCACCAGAACCTGCTACTCACCCGCCACGGACGCGTGGGAGCACGAGCCACGTCACCGCAGGGCGGGGCCGGGGGAGGCGCCCCCGGTCAGTAGGGCGGGATGTGGTTCTGCTGCATCTGGGAGACCATCGAGCTCTGGATGTCTCCCATCGCCGAGGAAGCACTGATCGAGCCCGAGACATAGCTCGAGATCTCCGTGCCGTACGGGTCCCAGAAGTACGTCATCTGCGGGGTGTTGGGGAAGGCCTGGGAATAGTTGAAGAACTGGTCGAAGAACCCCTGCTCGAACGGGATGCGGAGGGACTCGACGTAGGCAAACGTGCTGGCGAGCGACGGGATGTCGCCCGAGGAGTTGAACAGCTCGCCCTCGACCGTCGGACTGGCGAGGAACTGGGCGAACTTGATCGATTCGTTGAACAGCACCGGGCTCGCCCCGGAAGCGTTGCGCAGACTCACGAAGGCCCCGATCGACCCCCAGAGCGGCAGCGGGTGAAGGCCGGTCTGCGAGACGGCCGGAATCGGGGCGACGCCGACGTTGCTCGCCCCGAGGGCGTTCACGTACATCTCGATGTCCCACGGGCCGTCGAAGATCATACCGACCTGGCCCTCGGCGAAGAGGTCCTCGTAGGTCGACTCCGTGGTGACGCCCGTAGGCTCGATGTGGTCGACCGTGGAGAAGTTGTTCAGGAACGTGAGCGCGTTGACCGCCGGCGTGGTGTTGAGGTCGGGGAGACCGGCCGGGGTGAACATCCGGCCCCCGAAGCCCGTCAGCCAAGCGGGGTAGCGATAGCCGCCGTCCGAGTCGACCCCGTAGATGAGGCCGGGCCGGGTGATCTTGCCGTTCGAGGTCAGCGTGATGTTCTTCGCGACCGAAATCATCTGGTTGGTATTCGTGGGGGCCGTCGGGACCAGGAGCTTGTTGTAAATCATCGCGACGCCGTTGACGTTGAGCGGGAAGCCATACACCGCGCCATCCTGGGTCACGTCGGAGAGCGCCGTAGGGAGGAACGCCGTGAACGCCGAACTCGGCAGGGACTGGCTCAAGTTCGCGAGGAACCCATCAAAGTAGAGGCCTCCCGCGAAATCGCTGGTCCCGATGAGGATGTCGGGGGCCTGACAAGCGAGGGCCGCAGCGACATAGTTCGCGGGCGAGGGTGTGGTTTCGTTGACCCAGGTGACCGTCTGGCCGGGGTTCTCGGACTCGTAGAGCGCGACCGCCTTCGAGAACGCGGGGAATTCGGTCGAGCTGAAGTCCTGCCAGACCGAGATCGAGGTCGCCTTGTTGCAGCCGCCGACCTTGCCCTGACCCGGAAGGGCGTGGTTCACGTACAGGTAGCCGACCACGCTCGCGACGATCACGATCACGACGACCACGATGACGATCCCGATGACGCCGAGGCGACGCGAGCGCCGCTGCGGACCCCGGGGCCCGGTCGGGTTGGGCCCGGTGGTTGGCGCCGTGGGGGTTCCCGGGCTCGATCCACCCGTCAACGGTTGCTGTCCGGACATCGAGGCCCTACGATGTCGTTTCGCTATTTCAACCTATACCGGGGCGCGGGCCCCAATATCGCTCGCCGTCCACGGCGCTAAACCACCGGCCCGCCCTCGCGCGTCTACGGCGAGACGCCGGACAGTCGCGCGCATTCCTCGGACAAGCGCTGGGCACTTCCAAGGTCCTGGGACGCTGCGGTGCCCGTTAACGGGGCGCGGTCGTGATAGTACTTTCCATTCTCGGTCGCGAGCTCGCTCGCGGACGCGGTCCAGATGACGGTATCGGCACCCCGAGCCACGCTCCGCGCAAACAGCCGACCGAGGATTCGCATGGCGAAGGCCGTGCCGCCCCCGTTGTTGAGGCCGAAGCCCGATCGAACGTACCCCGGATGGACGGCGTTCACCGTGACTCCCTTTCCCGCGGAGCGCTGGGCGAACGTCCGCGTGAGCCACAACAGCTCGAGCTTCGAGCTCCCGTAGACCCGAAACCCTCGGTAACCGTGCTCGAACTGAAGGTCATCAAAATCGATCCGGCCGGATTGTTCGGCCGCACTCGCCACGTTGACCACTCGCGCCGGCGCGCTCGCGATGAGGCGGGGCATGAGGGTCGCGGTCAGGATGTACGGGGCGAGGACGTTCAGCGCGAACGTTCGTTCGAGGCCGTCCGAGGTCACCTCGCGCCGCCGGAAATAGGCCCCCGCATTGTTCACGAGGATGTGCAAGGTGGGATAACGTTCGAGCAGCGTCGCGGCGAGCGACCGCGCCTCGGCGATCACGGCGAGGTCCGAGACCTCGAGCCCCTCCACCTTCGGGTTCCCGCTGTCGCGGGCCAGGTCGGATGCGATCCGGTTCGCCCGACCGGGACCTCGGCCGACGACCACCGTGGACGCACCGAGTCGGGCGAGGCCGAGCGCGACCTCGCGGCCGATACCCGATGTCGCTCCGGTCACGACCGCGACGCGCCCGGCTAGATTCGGAAGGGACGATGCCGCCATGGAACTGCCGGGAGGACCAAGCCCGGACCCCTCAAGGGCATTTCGGGGAACCGCGGTCGAAAATCAGGCCAGCCGATACTCCCGCCGTCGTGAATCGTGGAGCGAGATCGTTTCCTGGACGAGGCCCTGGCGTCGGAGTGATTCGAGCGCGCTCTGCACCGTCCGCCGCGGCAGCCGGGACATGTGCGTGAGCTGCGCCTGGTCGAGGCCCCGGTAGGTCTCCAGGAGGAAATAGAGGAACTTGGCGGCCGGCGGGCCCGCGATCGGCCGGGCATGTCGGATCATGCCGAACGTCTCTCCCCGGAGGCCGAGTCGCTCGGAGGCGAGCGGGGCTACCGACCCGATCGCGACGTTGCCGAGGTTCACTTCCGCGCCGAGCTCGCGCAGCAGCTGGACCTGCTGACTCTCTTGCGGTGCCTCGAAGATCAGCTCTTCGGCCGGATGCTCCGAGAGGATCGAGCGGACCCAATCCCATTTGATGGCCCCATCGCTATCGTAGATCCCCACGCCCCGGCCCGATTCCCGGCTCTCGATGATCACGCGCTTCGGCTTCAGCGTTCGCGCGTGGGCGATCTGCGCGTTGGTCTCCTTGAGCGAGAGCTGGTGCTGGGGGTCCTTCTTGCCCACCTCGATGAAGAAGCTCAGGCCCCTCTTGCTGATCCCTTCCGCGAGCCGCTCGATCTGAGCGAACGACAGCTCGATGATCCCGCTCGAGATCTCGATCACATCGAAACCGAGGTTCCGCGCCTCGTCCATCATCTGGGGAGCACGGTCGTGCGCGACCGCGTATTCGAGCAGCGTACCTCCCGTGGAGACCTCGACCCCGACGTCGTGGTAGAGACGGACCCGTTCCCGGAGATGTTCGCGCGGGAGGAGGAGCGGTAGGCCCCAGCCGATCTTCGCCACGTCGAAATACGGCGCGAGGTAACCGAGTTCGTCCTTGTGCAGCCCTTGCAGGCGGTCGAGCACGTGGGTAAGGCCGGTCGAGCGGGGCCGCCCCACGCGCGGAATCTCCGCCGGAAAGAACGCATTCTTCGACTTCGCCGCCGCAGAACTTGCCGCCATTCGATGGGTCCCCCGCAATATGCGCGCTAAGTATTGGGCGGCCAGGGGTCTAAATAACTAGCTACAGCCCTGGCGCCGGGAGTTCGTCAGTCGGTGATCAGAACGTCGCCCCGCGAGAGGACCTTCGCGACCTCGGGACGAATGATCTCACTCGGGAGCGATTCCCCCTTCGCGAGGGCCTCCCGGATTCGGGTCTGGCTCGTGTTCATCCGCCGATCGGCCGGATGGGCGCACGTGCGGCCGGAGGCCATGCCACCGCAGTCGCGGCAGTAGAACGTCTCCGCGAACTTGAGCACTTGGACCCCGATCGGAAACTCGTCGAAGATCCTCTGGCAGGCGAACGGGTCGTAGTAGGAGCCGACGCCCGCCTGATCCCGGCCCACGATGTAGGCGCCGCAGCCGTAGTTCTTGCGTACGATCGCGAGGAACAGCGCCGCCTTCGGCCCCCCATAGCGCATCGTAATGCTGAGCGAGGCCAGCAGGACACGTTCGGCCGGGTAGTAGTTCCGGACGAGGGCTTGGTAGGCTTCGAGGATCACCTCGGGGCGATAGTCGCCTCGCTTCAACCGGCCGAGGACGGGATGTACGAAAAGACCGTCGATATCGTCGCGTTCGAGCGTGCATCGCTGCAAGTACTCGTGCGCCGTGTGAGGTACATTCCGGGTCTGGTATCCCGCCACGTTCCTCCAGCCACGCCGAGCAAATTCGGCCCGGGTCTCGGCCGGCGTGAGCTCGAGGGGGCCGGTGGGTAGCTCGAGCCGCCGAAGAAGGTCGACCTTGCCCGCGAGGGCGGTCTCTCCGGAAGCAAGGAGGTCCGCGACGTTGGGGTGTTTCGTGTCGGTGGTGGCATAGACCTGCCGAGCGACTTCGGTGCGTGGAAACGGGGCCTTCTCCTCGAGATGGAGCAGGGCGAAGAGCCGACCCGTTCCGTCCGTGAGTCCAATGTCGTCCCCGGGTCGGGCGGACCGCACGACCATATCGTTCGCGGGTCCGGTCGGCGCGAGCACGATGGGCATGGTCCATGGGAGGTCGTTCGGGAGACGTCCCTTCGCGAGCACCGACTCCACCGCCGCGCGATCCTGGAAGCCGTCGAGCGGGCTGTAGGCCCCAATTCCGATCTTCTCCGCGTCGTAGACCTGGTCCATGAAGGGGGCAATTCGTAGGAGCTCCTCCTTCTCGTCTTCGCGTCGCTGGAGTACGGCTTCCGACTGGAGGCGGTCGATCAATCGTCCCCCGTGCGCTTCCGGAATCATGCTCTCCCCCGCAACAGCGGAGAGTCCCGGGTATTAGACGATAAGCGGCCGTCGGCGCCGGGCGATCCCGGTACGGTCGGAACGAAACGGAGGGGGACAGTCGTCAACTTTCCCGGGGGGGAGGGGGCTGTGTGACCCCCTTCTCGGCATTTGCGCGCCGAGCCCACGGGTCGCCCGCCGAACGGATTCCGCCCCTCGGATGTCTCGATGATGGGGCAGAACTGCGACAGTTACCTAGGCGCGGAACTGCCGGAAAACCGGGAGATTGCCTTCGTGGGCGTCCAGCCCACAGTCGAGCGGCGGCATGGCACCTGGTCGGACCCGCTCACACGCCTCCGGGCAGTTGAACCTCAATTCGCGACCGAGGGTCTAATATGCTAGGGCCGAGTTCGAACCACCCCCAGGGTAGCAGAATGGATTCGGGCCAGGCTTCAGCACCAAACCCCCGGGTTGGCGCCGGAGGGATCT
>Ga0187772_10000182_pt1 | contig 26266 bp, 25 predicted proteins | sample 0116_SJ02_MP15_2_FD_133137 | JGI IMG/M metagenome (GOLD analysis project Ga0187772, IMG submission 133137) | Tropical peat soil microbial communities from peatlands in Department of Meta, Colombia - 0116_SJ02_MP15_20_MG | ecosystem: Environmental > Terrestrial > Soil > Wetlands > Peat | place... | reverse complement strand
TGATCGCCCTCATCAACGCGAACGTCGCCTTCTGGGCCACCATGGCGATCAGCATGCCCGACTTCACACGCTATGCAAAGTCCCAGTTCTCTCAGACCGTGGGCCAGCTCCCGCTCCCGCTGTTGATGGGAGGCATTGGAGCCCTCGCACTTGTGACCACGGGTGCGTCAATCGTGAAGTTCGGAACTCCGATCTGGGACCCGGTCTTGCTGTCAGCCCTTGTAATTTCAAGCCAACCACTGGCCTACCTCACGCTTATCCTCCTGTTGTTAGGTGTAATTGTGGTCAACATATTCGCCGACACCATAGGACCGGGCTACGACTTCTCCAACATCTATCCCAAGAGGATAACCTGGTTCATGGGAGTAATCATAGTCGTCGTCATCGCTGCTCTGCTGCAGGCGTGGAGTTACTATGCAAGCGCCCAATCCTACATCGAAAACTGGCTCCTGACATACGGCGCGATACTCGGAGGGATCGAGGGAGTCATAGTCTTCGACTACGCAGTCCTCAGGCGCTTCAAATTCGAAATCTATGACCTCTTCTATCACAAGGGCCGATTCAGGTACTTCCACGGAATCAACCCTGCCGCTGTAATCGCATTCGTAATCTCCATGGTCCTCGTCTTTCCGCCGAGCGAATATCTCCCGGCGAGCTGGATCGCATCACTTCCAGTAAGCAACTCTCCAACTCCACCGAATTTCTCCATCCTGTTCCCGGGGCAGGACTGGCTGTTCCAGAACGCGTGGATCTCCGCGATACTAATCTCAGGCCTCATCTACACAGTCCTGATGGCCGGCTGGATCATCCCGAAGTACCAGCCAGAGCTCAAGGGGAGCATGCTATCGGGGTACATTGCAGACGACACCGCAGCCACATTCGGGGTCGTCAGGTCCGGTAGCGTCGCAAACAAGAAGGAAATCAAACCAGCCTCCCCTCGCAGCGAAGACACCTAGGAGCGGGTGACCTTGGCCGAGAGTTACGACCTCGTTATTCGTGGTGCCCGCATCCTTGGAAGACCAAGCGACAAGACCTTCGATGTCGGCGTGGCCGGCGGAAAAATAAGGAGAATCTCCGCCCACGTGGCAGGCAAGAGCACTGAAGACATCGACGCCGGGGGAAGACTGATTCTCCCAGGCTTCTACAACATGCACTTCCACCTCGATTCTGTACTCAAGATCGGAGACCCCAGATACAATGTCAGTGGGACGCTCTGGGAGGGCATCCAGATCTGGGCCGAAGTCAAGAACAAGCTCAGCGAGGCAGAGATCCTCTCCAGGGTCGAACGTGCGGTCAAATGGATGGCGGCGTACGGCACTCTGTGGCTCAGAACCCACGCCGACACCACCACTGCGAACCTCAACACGGTCAAGGCCCTGGTGAAAGGCCGGAAGGAGTTTCAGGATCTGGTCAACATCCAAGTCACATCGTTCCCCCAGGACGGCATCAGAACAGACCCAGGCAACCTGGAGCGCCTCGAGAAATCGCTAGAACTGGGCGCAGACAACGTGGGGATGATTCCTCACAACGAATGGACAAGAGAGGACGGGGTGAAATCGATCGAGGACGCCTTCGGACTGGCCAAGAAATATGACAAAGACATTGACGGGCACATCGACGAGACCGACGACCCATCATCCCGCTTCCTGGAGGTGGTTGCTGCGAACGCCATCCGGAACAAGTGGACTGGGAGGGTCGCCGCGGGGCACGTAACCGCCAGCCACAGCTGGGATCCCGCTTACAGGTACAGGATCTCCAGTCTCATCGCCCGGGCGGGCATCACCATAGTCGCAAATCCGCTGATCAACATGCACCTGCAGGGGAGGCTAGACGGCTACCCGAAGAGACGGGGGATGGCTCCAATCAAGTTCTTCCTCTCGTCAGGAGTCAACGTCAGCCTCGGCCATGACTGCATCATGGACCCCTGGTACCCGCTCGGGGTGGGGGACATGCTGCAGGTCCTGTTCATGGCTGTCCACGCAGACCAGATGATGGGACAACAAGAACTCACTGACTCAATAAAACTGATAACATACAATGCGTCGAAGGCCTGGAGGAACACCGCCTACTACGGCCTGGAAGAGGGCAAGAAGGCGAACTTCGTCCTGGCAAATGCATACACTGCCACTGACGCAATCCGGACACTCGGCCCTCCGCTCTACGTCGTCAAAGACGGGCGGCTGATCGCGAAGAACCTCTCCAGGATGTCAAGTGAGATTCTCCACAACAACAAGTGGGAGAAGCTAGAATTCATAAAGAAAGACTGAGAGTCCCCTATCTTTCCTTTTTTCTTCTGCCTTCAGGTTCGATTCCCGGGCTGGAACGCCCAGTGAAGCGGCGCTGAGTCTAATTACCAGTGCTAACCCCTCCACGCTGAGACAGTGACGGCAGCAGACCACAGGGCCGACCTTCGTGCGGCCTTCACGAGAGGATTCAATGCCGGATTCGTTACCCTAGTCCTGTGGTTCATCGTCAGGCTGGGTGGCCTGGCTCCATTCCCGCCGGAGTCGGCCCTCGTCTACTTCTTCTCCGTGATTCCCGAGTCGATACAGGAGCCTGCCGTTCAGAACCTTGGGGAAATGGCCGGCCTCCTTGGCTTGGTCGTCGCGGTACTGTTGGCCGCCGCGGTCTACGGGGTTCTGGGGATCGTGTGTGAGCGATACTACCTGGCAAGAGCCGGAGCCATCAATTCACTTTCCAGCCTTGAGAACACCCTCGTCTTCGCGCTGGTGCCGTGGCTCCTCTTTGGAGTTATAGTGCTCCCCCTCACCGGGGCATCATTCTTTGGGATTGGTTCCGACTTCGCCTCCCCCGGAATCGTCTGGGCCTTCCCCGTGACCACTCTGATGTTCCAGCTGCTCTGGGGTGCCCTTCTCTGGGGTAGGACGCCAAGGCCCTTTACAGCTGCGGCAGGGGCGAAAGCCGGCACCACCGGACCTAGCGTGCCTCGGGATCCGCTGAGGAGGGCCTTCATCGAACGAGCACTGATCCTGGGCGGCTCCGCAGTCCTGGTCCTGGCAAGCCTGGGCTCGGCTCTGGGGACGTTCGTGTCCGAGGGGGGATTATTGGCCGAAGGGAGCCCCGCGATTCTTCCGGGCACATCAATCAACACCCAGGATGCGCCTACAATATTCCTGGACCCCAGGTTATCTGGCCTGGTGGACTCCGAGGTTACATCGAATGATTCGTTCTATCGGGTGGCCATAGACCTCTTCGACCCAAGCGTCGACGCCTCCACCTGGTCTCTGTCCCTGGCAGGCCTGATAGCGAACCCCAAGACATATTCACTCGCGGATGTGAAGCTGCTCCCGAAAACTCAGCAATACGACACTTTCATCTGCGTCAGCGACACGATAAACGGCGGTCTCATCAGCAATGCGGAATGGGGAGGGGTAAGGCTATCAGACCTCTTTGCTGACGCAGGAGGCGTCTCCGCGGGTGCCACATATGTCGTGTTCCATTCAGTGGACGGATACAGTGTCGGCGTCCCACTCTCGAGGGCCCTGGAGCCGGGAAGCATGCTGGCCTACGAGATGAACAGTGTCGACCTTCCGCAGCGCCATGGATACCCTCTCAGGGCCGTCATACCCGGGCTCTACGGGATGATGAGCGCAAAGTGGGTCCGTGGCGTGGAGCTGAGCGACTCGACCTATGTCGGATTCTGGCAGACCAGGGGGTGGTCTAATGACGCGACTGTCCAGACTGCGTCCTTTGTCCGCGTGCCTCAGGACGGAGCGACGGTCAGCCTTTCCCAGTACAATGGCTCGGTAATGCTGGGCGGGGTCGCCTTCGCGGGGGACAGGGGTATCTCCAAGGTGGAGGTGAGCGTCGACGGAGGGTCGACCTGGGAGACAGCGACTCTGAAGCCACCAGCCTCCGACCTGACCTGGGTGCTGTGGGCATTCGATTGGAGGCCCCCCGGCCCCGGCAACTACGTCGTATATGCAAGAGCCACCGATGGTGGCGGACTGCTTCAGACCTCGGCCCAGGCCGACAGCTTCCCCTCGGGCGCGACAGGCTACGTCATGTCCAGCGTGAACGTCGCATCCTAGTCGAGGTCACTGGGGCGTCACGGTCTGCGTGGCGGGGCCCTGTGACTTGCCTGACCTTGAGGACCACGCAACGAGGACGAGCCCGATTATTGCGACCAATATCCCCACATAGATGTAGGTGGAGTTGCCGCTCATCAAAGAGCTCCCCGTGATCACGTTTGCGCCCTGCAGGGAGAAGACTATTCCCATGAGCAGAAGAATCACGCCGACGACCAATAGTGCGAGCCTGCGGGAGTTCACGAAGAGACCCGGGAGTCTCTGCTTAAGAGCTTACCTAAGTGGATTTCCCTTTGGGGAATCGTCTCCCCTGGTTAAATAAGGCAAGGCGCCGAGCGGGTCCAATGGAACGTGATGAAACGAAGGATAGGGGCCCCCGGTACTCGGACTGGGAGCATACAAGGCCCGTAGGTGGGATAGTCCTGACTCTGGTGGCAATCATTGCCTGGCTCGTCTTCATCCTGCTCTATGCGCTCTTCTGGTCTGGCAACTACAACCTCTTCCAGAACATCGTGGTGACGGTTGTCACCCTCGGCATAACTGCCGTGGTGATCGCGCTCGGATGGGTCATCTGGGGCTTCAGAAACGTGAAGCACTGGATGGGCCCAGGCCAGGGCTGACCACCTTCACATTCTTTCCTTTTTCAGGTCCTGCCTAGCGGACGTACAGGGCAGCGAATTTCGTGTAAGCCTCGTCGTAGTGCATGGGCTTGGGAGGAGATTTGAAACCATAGGCGCAGATCTCTCCGACGGTCCCTATCTTGCCGATCTGAATGCACCGGTATGTCGCCCTGATCACGTCAAAGAGTACGTTCCCTGCGTTGGTGCCGTCTGAAGATCTGAGGTAAATGTCGACTGAGATGCCGCTGTCCATGAAGCTGCTCCCCTCGAACCAGAAGTAGCTCGTCCTGTCGTTTCCCATGTAATCGACGAAATCCGTAGTCCCGGCGACGGTTTCGAACTTGTAGGGGACTTCAGAAGCTACGGTTGTGGTCTTGACCGCTCTCTTGGCCATCTTGATCTCCTCGTCGATGGTGTTGAGCGTCTCCGAGCCGCCTCCGACGTCGAGCTGGTAGCTCTTTGAGACCTTGATCCCGCGCTTGACCATTAGCCCCAGGAGCCCCTTGTGGAATATTGTCCCGCCGAACTGGCTCATCAGGTCGTCACCTATGAGCGGCAGCTTTGCCCTCTGGAAGTCTGCGACTATCTTGTTGTTCCTGAGGACGAGGCCGGGAGTGCAGTTGATGAACGCACACCCCGCCTTCAGCGCGGCCCTCGCGTACTCCTCCGACGTGGCAGCCGATCCCGACGAGATCATGTTTACCAGGATGTCGGCGCCAGACTCCTCCAGCCTCCTAGCCACCTCATCAGAGCCTGCCTTCTCGAGCCTGACGCTCCTCAGATGTGGGGCCGTGTCCCCTTTGGATATGCCCGCGTGAACGGCGACCCGGCCCTTCGGCACGGACAGGTACCGCCTGGCGACGTTCGGCGGAGTGAATATCGCCTTCGAAAGCTCAAGGCCGACCTTCCTGGAATCGACATCGAAGGCGGCCACCACCTGAATGTCCTTGGGCTTCATCCCGGCGACGTTTGGGTGCCAGAGTCCTTTTCGCTCGGCCCCGGAATAGAACCTCAGGCCCTGGACGAACACTGAAGCGCAGTTCCCGACTCCCGCAAGGGCTATCTTGACGGCCAACTCTTTCACCTGAACTTCGCGAGCGTTGCCAGGAGGCCTACTCCCGTGAGCAGCAGCCCCAGGGCATAGTTCATCGTGATTATCTCCGGCGCGATCCCCTGGCCGTTCGCGTTTGAGTAGGTATAGTAGACCAGGACGAGTCCAAAAACAAGGATGATCAGGCCGATGCCCCTGATGAGGGCATCCACCCTGGACTGCTGGGCCTCGATGGTCATGACGTCTTTTCGGGGCAGATGCCGCAGGGTATTTAGCGCTTATTCGCGATGAGAGGGGCTATGTCTGTTGAGTCGATCCTTGCCGAGATGAAGTCGAAGGGCGACCCCAGGGCGGTTGCAGGCATGGCGAAGTTCGGGATATCCCCGGAGGGGACTCTGGGGCTTTCGATCCCCGTTCTCAGAAGGATGGCGAGGAGCATCGGCACCAACCACGCGCTCGCTCTGGGGCTCTGGGAAACAAGGGTCCATGAGGCAAGAATTCTAGCATCCCTCATAGACGACCCCAGAAAGGTAACCGAATCCCAGATGGAGAGCTGGGTCGCGGACCTCGATTCGTGGGATGTCTGCGATGGTTGCTGCGGCAACCTATTCGACAAGACGCCATTCGCCTATAGGAAGGCGATCGAGTGGTCAAGAAGTGAGGAAGAATTCGTGAAGAGGGCAGGCTTCGTCCTTATGGCAGAGTTGGTAGTCCACGACAAGGCTGCCCCAGATGACGCATTCCTGCGGTTCTTCGGAGCCATCGAGCGAGGTTCAACGGACCCTAGGAACTTCGTCAGGAAGGCGGTCAACTGGGCTCTCCGCCAGATTGGCAAGAGGAACCTGAACTTGAACAGGGAAGCTCTCCAGCTGGCCCGGAAGATTTCGGCAATCGAAAACCCGAGCTCGAAATGGGTGGCTTCCGACGCCATCAGGGAATTAAAGAGCGAAGCTGTCCGGAAGAGGCTCAGGCGCTCCTCATGAGCTCTAGCTTCTCTGGAAGGTATTTGTCAACAATGTAACTGAGGCCGTACCTGGCGAAGGCCTCCTGCTCGCTCTTTCGCCTGTACTTCAGGAACGTCTCTAGTTCGTCGTGCCACATCTTCTCGGTGTACCTGGGGTCGGCCCTTAGTTCATAGAGCCTCTTGACGTCGACCTCTGTCAGCTTGTCGGAAGGAAGCTTGTACTTCTGGATGTCACTGGCCCACACTCCCAGCCACACTGCATTGGGCGTGGTTAGCTCCCTCAGATGAGCCGCGTTCGCCGATCCTGATCTTATCACCATCGCGATGTGGGCGCCCCAGGGGTCCGCGTCGCACAGTATCCCCACAGGGAGGCCCAGTTCCTGGTTCAGCCTTCGGATGAGATACCTGGTCGACCTGGGAGGCTGGCCTGCGGTGTTGATCAGGATGGCCTTGTACTTCTGATGGACCCTCTCTTCCGTGAACCTGGTAAACAACCCGCCCTTCTCTATGGCAAGGACGATCTCTGCGTCGGTGTCCCTGAACTCCGCTGTCGTCAGGGCCGGGCCAATCATGACTCCGTCCGGATTTGCCGAAAGATCTGCAGCCTTCCCTTCGTAGCCGGGAACGGTGTACTCGATGGTCATGTTTCCGAAGATCGCGCTTCTCTCTTCAGGGTAGATGTTCATCCCTTCCCGGGCCATCTGCATCAGGACTTCCAGGTCGGTGATGAGCTCGTCAGACTCGGCCTGGTCCTGGAACTCGACGTTGAAGGCCTGAGCTGAATAGAAGACGTCTCTCAGGGTCGAAGTGCGCTTCTCGTCGACCAGCTTCTTCGCGAAGTAGGCGAGCCAGACCAGCTGAGTAAAGGGGCGTATGTGCTTGATATTGCCCGAGGACTTCTTGACCGTGGTCGCGCCAAGGACGAACTGCTGCAGCTTCTTGTCGTAGACTATGTTCCGCACAGACCTGCTGGCGAGAGTCAGGCTGGGAAAACGACCTTCATCCAGGTCAGAGTAGATGCTCCCCCCGAGGTCCTTCAGCAGGCCCTGGACGGTACTCTGCCTAGCTTCCGCCGTACTCGTCGATTGTTTTTTGCCCTGTTTCTTCTTGCTTGGCATTTTCTATTTCCTGTCCTTCTTCTGATTCATTACTGGCGGGTTCAGGTTCGGTCTCCTCGACCACCTCTCCACCCTCCCCGATGAGCTTGCGGTAGTGGGGGAGGTTCTTCTTGCCTGCCAATTCCGTGGAGAATCTTGCGATTAGCGGGAGATACTTGCCATAGATGTTCATCTTCCTCTGGACGGCCTCCATGCTCCCCTTTCTCGACAGGAAGATTCCAAGCTGCCTGAGCGCTTCCCTTACCGCATTTCTGATCTCCCTTTGAATCTCCGGCCTGTCAGCTATGTACTCTTTGCCCACCGTCTTGTATGGGATTCTGGTGCTCGCGATGTGCGTTATCACCCCGACCGGAGCATCCTGCGGGACGTGGTACCGCCGCCAGTCCACCTCTTCGTTGAGGACCTCGAAGCTGACGTCGCTGCTCTCGTCGTAAAGCAGCGGGATTCGGTTGGCGTACCTGAAGAGCTTGACCCCCGGCTGCAGGATCTTACCCCCGTAGGCCACCCCCACTTCCACCAGGAATGGAAAGCCCGAGTAGGATGAAGGGGGCCTGGTCACGACGGTGGAGAATTCGGGCTGGAGCTCTTTGTTTATCCCGGCCTGGAGTATGTCCTGGCCTATGGGAGACAGGACGGCTGCGTCGGGCTGCAGAAAGTCTGGGAAACGCTGCAGGGCGTCTACGACTGCGACTATCTGGTTCGTGTTGAGCCGCTTCGGAGGAAGCTTGGGGCTCACCCCCGCGAACTCTAGGAATTTCGTCGCAATCTTGTCTCCGACCCTGTGGAAGTGCGTTACCATGAACGACTTCATGTCGTGCTCTTCCGAGGCCTTTACTATCCGCTTGAACGCTTCCACATCGACGCCGTAGGGATGGGGGAGAGTCTCTTTCGGAGGGACCGGCATCGAGGTGGTCGCCCTCTCATAGAAAGTGATCTGGCCGAGGGGGTCGACGAATGTGAGGTTCGCATAGCTTGCCACAAGGGCGGTCTGTTTGAAGTAGTCCCCGATCTTCTGCGACGCGCGCAGGTAGTCTCCCTCTAGGACGATGTCAACCCTGGTCCCCGTGGTCCCGTTTGCGTCACTGTTGAAGCGCTTGAGGACGGTGGGCCTGTTTTCGCCGATGTCAATCATCATCTGGAACCCGTACCTGCGCTTCCCGTCGGGGGATGTCGTTATCGTCACCGGCCTGTTTGTCGTTATCTGCCCGTAGAGAATTGCCATGGTCCCGCCGAGTCCGAACATCCCGCGGGACTGCCTGAGGACATACTTGGAGCCGTAGAACACCTTTCCGAAGGCGCTGGGGACGTGCTGCGGAGCCACTCCGGTCCCGTTGTCAATCACGCTGAGCCTGTAGGGCTTCGGGTCTGGGAGCTCAGGGTTGGGGTTATCGGCTACTATCCTGACGTAGATGTCTGGAGGGATCCCCGCCATTTCCGCCGAATCGAGGGAGTTCTCCACAAGCTCCCGGACCGCCATGTAAAGCGCCCGAGCGGGGTTGGTGAAGCCCGCTAGGTCACGGTTACGGTAGAAAGAATTCTGAGGGCGAGATCTCTGCGAATGTTGTCTTGCTACTCAGTGTGTACCACCTCCTCCAAACCGAAAGTTCGTGATGATTTCCCCATTCGAGTTGTTTCCTTTTTTGTCCGGCGCCGGAGCCCGCGCGCAGGTATCGATGCAAACGAGATATATGCTAACTCTCGAGTTTTCGGAGTTTTTCCTCGATCGTCTCCACGGAGGTGCCTTCCCAGAGGAACAATCTTTCCATTTTGCGCTTGGTCCTCGCTTTCTGAAGGGCGTTGTAGACTGTCCTGTGCTGGCTCCCGGTGGCCAGGGACCTGACGGCCTCCGAAGCCAGCCGCACTTCCTCTGCCTCCCCGATTATGGCCACCGTGCGTCCGTAGACAGACAGGTGACAGGAGGTCAGCTCTTCGATGACCCTCCTAGATTTCCCTTTTAGACCTATGACGCGCCCCCTTATTCTTTCGAGCGAATTGACGCTTCGTCCCGCGTAGGCCCGGAGATCGATCACCTCCAGCTCGATCCCTTCGTCGAGGAGCCTCCTGGCCTTATGAGGGGAGAATCCGCGGCCAATGGCCTCGATCACCCTTGTGGCTGAGAAGGGGTCCGTCCTGAGGGCGCTGTCTGACCTTACGGTTACCACGCCCTCCTTGCTGTCGACCACTAGTTTGACCCCCATCTCCTCCTCGAGGAACCTCTTCGTCCCCCCCTCCTTGCCTATCACCGCGCCCACCCGCTCGACTGGTATGCGCACGACCTGTTCGAAGCTCATTTCACCAATGTCTCCATCCAAGAATCAGCGTCTCCTTTGGTGATGCCGCGCTTCCTAAAGAACCTGACCATGTTGACGACGTCTCGTTTCAAGAACTCCTCGGCCTGAGGGTGCGAAGAAAGGACGGCCGAGCCCATGTCGAAAAGGACCCTTTCTTCGCCTGCCTTGAAGACGTTGAACTCGGAAAAATCCGCGTGGACCAGCCCGGCTCCCTTCCAGAGGGTGCGGATTGTTTCGAAGGTCCAATCGTAGTCGGATTCGCCCACCTCGGTCTCGGCGAACGTGGGGGCTGCCCCAGGGGGCGTTCCGATGTACTCCATCACCAGTATGTTCTTGTGGAAGGCGATGGGCCTGGGAACCCTGACCCCTGCATTTTCGGCTACCTGCAGGTTCTTGAACTCCTTCCTGGTCCACAGATAGATGGTTTCCCTTGACCCTGACGGAAGCTTCCCGAACCTCCTGTCCCCTGCAATGTATCCGATCCTCTTCCTGAAGTCGGAAGCAGATATCAGGTAGATCTTGACGGCAACAGGCTTGCCGAGCGTATCTTCTCCGTAGTAGACCCCCGCCTCCTTGCCTGCGTTGACCACTCCGTTGAGATCGCCCAGGTCCTTCCTCGCTATGAGCTCCTCGATGGCAAGCAGTGTCGCCCGGTCGAACACCCCCTCCAATACCTTCCTCTGGTCGGAGTCCTTCCTGAGATACCTGCTCTCACGCTCCTTGCGCAGGAGGCGCTCCTCCATCTTCCGGGGTTCGTCGGAGTTGGCCACGCGTGGGCCAAAGCGAGGAAATTTTTATAGATTGGAGAAAGGCGCGAAAAATTACAGGAGCGAGGATCAGAGGATTTGGATTCAAAGAGCCGTGAGCAGGTCGAGGCAGCCCCCGAGGATGAAGCGGACACGCTGAAGCGGAAGTTGGCTGCCGCAGAGAGGAGGAACGAAGAGCTGCTGACGCGTCTGAAGTACATGCAGGCCGACCTCGAGAACTCCAGGAAGAGGATGGACAAGGAGATGAAGGAGGCTGGCGAGTCGCTTGCCAGGACCCTCGTGGCAAGGCTGCTGGTGGTTCAAGACGAGCTCGACCTGGCTGCGAAGCACGCGGAGGGGGGGAATGGAGAGCTTAGGGAGGGGATAGAGATGGTTCGAAGGAACCTCGAGTCTGCGCTCGAGTCTGTCGGAGTGGAGAGAATAGAGGCCGTAGGCAAGGTCTTCGACCCGGCGCTCCATGAGGCCGTCGAGAGGGTCCAGGGAGGTTCGACGGATGCAGACATCGTGGTGGACGAGATTCGGCCCGGCTTCATCTTCAGGGGACAGCTGTTAAGGCCGAGCATGGTAAAGGTTCAATTGGCGGCCAAGGCAGCCAAGGAGGAGAAGGAAGTTGAGTAGCCCGAGGGAGAAGATCGTGGGCATAGACCTAGGCACAACCAACTCGGCAGCAGCAGTGGTTGAGGCAGGTAGACCCGTAGTCATCCCCAGCGCGGAGGGGGCGACGCCTGCGGGGAAGATGTTCCCGTCTGTGGTGGCCTACACCAAGGACGGCCAGCTCCTGGTAGGGGACCCAGCGAGGCGCCAGGTGGTGACAAACCCTGACGGTACCGTTTTCGAGATCAAGAGGAAGATGGGAACCGACTACAGAGTGTCACTATACGGAAAGGAGTACTCTCCGGAGCAGCTCAGTTCCTATATCCTGCAGAAGATCAAGCACGACGCAGAGGTCTTTCTCGGTTACCCTGTCAAGAAGGCGGTCATAACGGTCCCCGCTCACTTCAATGACAACCAGCGCCAGGCCACCAAAGACGCCGGGGAGATCGCGGGGTTGGAAGTAGTGAGGATAATCAACGAGCCAACGGCGGCTTCCCTCGCCTACGGCCTGGACAAGTCGGAGAAGGAGATGAAGATTCTTGTCTTCAGCTTCGGTGGAGGCACGCACGACGCCACGATAATGGAGTTCGGGAAGGGAGTCTTCCAGGTCCTCGCCACCTCTGGGGACACACAGACTGGAGGCACCGACATCGACAAGGCGATCATCCAGGTGCTCCTGCAGGACTTCCGTTCAAAGACGGACATCGACTTGTCCTCTGACAGGACGGCCATGGCCCGGCTCAAGGAGGCTGCCGAGCAGGCGAAGATACAGCTGTCCAACCTCACTTCGACCGACGTCGACCTTCCCTTCATAGCGAGCGATTCGTCGGGGCCGAAGAACCTCCACTACACCCTTACGCGGACCAAGCTCGAAGAAATCGCGAGGCCCATTGTCTCCAAGACTGAAAACACGATCAGGAAGGTGATGAGCGACGCCAAGCTGACCCCCGAGCAGGTGGACAAGGTGATCCTCATCGGAGGGATGACGAGGATGCCCCTGGTCAGGAAGTTCGTGGAGGACGTAGCGGGCAAACCCGCCGAGAGGGGGGTCGATCCGATGGAGGCCGTGGCCATCGGGGCAGCGATCCAGGGAGCCGTTCTGGCGGGAGAAATCAAGGACATACTTCTACTTGACGTCACCCCGCTATCGCTGGGAGTCGAGACCCTGGGGGGCATCACGGAGCATCTGATCGAGAAGAACGCGACCATACCAACCAAGCGCAGCAAGACATTCACCACCGCCGCTGACTTCCAGACAGCCGTCACCATTCACGTCGTCCAGGGGGAAAGGAGCATGGCGGGGGACAACGTTTCGCTCGGCATGTTCAATCTCGCTGGTATACCGCCTGCGCCCAGAGGGGTCCCCCAGATCGAAGTGACTTTCGACATAGACGCCAACGGCATACTCACAGTGGCGGCCAAGGACCTCGGGACAGGGAAAGAGAACAAGATCACCATCACCGCGTCAACCAAGCTTTCGAAGGATGAGAAGGAGCGGCTGATCAAGGACGCAGAGTCATTCGCCGAGCAGGACAAGAAGAAGAAGGACGAGGCAGAGCTGAGGAATGAGGCAGACTCGATCCTCTACACCGAGGAACGGACGAAGAGGGACCTGGAGGGCAAGGTGGACAAAGCCAACCTCGACAGGCTGGACGCTTCAGCCCAGGAGCTCAGGAAAGCTCTCGAAGGGCAGGACCCTGCCCTGATCAGGGAGAAGGTCGAGGCGCTGAAGAAGCTGCTGCAGGACGTCGGAGCCTCGGTCTATCAACAGGCGCAACAAAAGCAGCAGGCACCCCCTGGGGATGGGGCGGGTGTAAGCGACGCCAGCTACAAGGTAGTGGACGAAGGGAAGTAGGAGGCCCTGGACCGTGGCGGCGAAGGACTACTACGAAGTACTCGGTGTGCGGAAGGGTGCCACCAAGGATCAGATCAAGGACGCTTACAGGAACCTTGCCCTGCAGTTCCACCCAGACAGGAACAAAGCCCCTGAGGCGGAGGCGCGGTTCAAGGAAATATCGGAGGCGTATGCAGTCCTCTCGGACGACGAGAAGAGAAGGCAGTACGACGCCTACGGAAGAGAGGGGGTCTACCAGAGGTACAGCCAGGAAGACATATTCCGCGGGGCGGATTTCGGGGAGTTCTTCAGGGGCGGTTTTGGAGGCTTCGACGATATATTCTCCCAGTTCTTCGGCGGGGGAGGGCGGGGCCCCCGCAGAGGAGAGGATCTCACTTACCATCTGCAGCTGAACCTGGAGGACATCGTCCAGGACTCCAACAAGGAGATCGAGATTCCGAGGAGTGAGGTCTGCTCCACTTGCAATGGGAGCGGGGCGAAGCCCGGCACCACCCCCCAGCGATGCGGGACGTGCGGCGGGACTGGACAGGTGCAAAAAGTCCAGTCGGCAGGTTTCGCGCGCCTGGTGAGGATAACTGCATGCAGCAGGTGCGGAGGCAGGGGGTACCTAATCGACAACCCCTGCAAGGAGTGCCGGGGGCGGGGGGCGGTGCAGAAGACAAGGAAGATCAGCGTCATGATACCGGCTGGAGTGGAGGACGGCCACACCCTACGCCTGAGAGGGGAAGGTAACGCAGGTGAGACAGGGGTCCCGCCCGGGGACCTGTATGTCGTAGTGAACCTTGCACCCCACAGGCTGTTTGCGAGGCAGGACAGCGACCTCTACCTGGAAACTAAGGTCGGAGCCGTCCAGGCCATGCTGGGGACCGAACTGACTGTCCCGACTTTGTACGGAGACGTTAAGCTCCCAGTTCCCCACGGGACCCAGCCAGGGACTGTCTTCAAGGTCAAGGGAAAAGGGCTACCGAACCACGGCGGCTGGGGGAAGGGGGACCAATACGTGAAGGTCAACGTCGAAGTGCCCAGGAACCTCAGTGACCAGCAGAAGGAGCTCCTGAAGAAGTTCGGCGAACAGCGCTAGCCTCCGAACTTGTAGATCATCAGGAATGGTATTTCCTCGATCTCGCGGATGGCCTCAGGCGCACCCACCTTGCTGTCCACAGCCAAGGATACGGAACGGGAGCCGGCCAGGTTGACTATGGAACAGGTGCGGATTAGCCTGAGCGCCTCCCCGGTGTCGACAACTTCGCCAGAGTAGAACTCCTTTGACAGGTGGACCTTGAGCTTCCCTTCGGTGACCGTCCTCCCCACCAGCTCCTCGTCGCACATGTTTACGAGGATGGTCCCCTTGAATTCCGCGGTCCGGACGGAGAACCCCTTCCCCCCCAAGCTAGGCTACCTTCGCAACAGACCGGGCCCCGCAGGCCTCGCACACCATGAACCACATGCGCTTCTCCTTGTCGAGGTGCGTGTCAGGGCTGCCGCACACAGGGCAGATGACCCCATCTTTCACGTACCTCTGGAGCAGCTGAGAGAACGAATCACGGTCTTTGCGGCCGATGAAGATTGCCCTATCCCCGTCGAGGGAGGCGGCCGTGGCGAGCTCCTTTGCGAGGTACATCAGGACCCTTCCAGAGTCGCGTCTCAGACGCTTTGGGAACTCGGCGTAGTTCCTGAAGATCGTCTTGTTGCCCACCCATATGACGTCGGGCTCTGGCAGCTCAAGTCGCAGGGCACCGGACTTCTTGGCGTCCTTGTCCAGCCCGGCCCTGGCCCTTGAGAGCAACTCATCGTACGAACGGGGCATGGCCAAATCCTTCGACCATGGTATTTCAAGTCTTCTGGCACCCGTGAAGAAAGTTGCAATTTCTCAAAAGATTAAATCGGAAACCGAGAGGGGCGCAATGTGAAGCCGAGGGCGGAAATCGGCGTCTTTGGCGGCTCGGGGTTCTACAGGTTCTTCAGGGGTGCCGAGGAGTTGGCGGTGAGGACGCCCTTTGGAAGGCCGAGCAGCAAGATCACTGTTTCTGAGGTGGGGGGAAAAAAGGTCGCCTTCATCCCAAGGCATGGAGCCCACCACGAATTCCCGCCTCACAAGGTCCCCTACAGGGCGAACGTCTGCGCCTTCAAGCAGCTCGGGGCCGCGAGGATAATCGCCCCGAACGCAGTCGGAAGCTTGAAGGCGGAGATAAGGCCGGGTGACCTTGTCTTCTGCGACCAGTTCGTGAACTTCACGAGCGGTAGAAAGGATACCTACTACGACGGGCCGGAGACGACGCACGTCGGCATGGCGCAGCCATACTGCCCCCAGATGAGGGACGTCGCGATAAAGGCAGCCAAGGAGTCTGGCCTCAGATTCCATGGCAACGGAACCGTCGTGGTGATACAGGGCCCGAGATTCTCGACCACGGCCGAGAGCAGGTTCTTCACAAAGCAGGGATGGGACGTGATCAACATGACCCAGTATCCTGAGGTCGTGCTCGCAAGGGAGCAGGAGATCTGTTACCTCAACATATCCCTTGCCACAGACTACGACGCAGGGCTCGAAGGGGACCCGAGCGCCAAGCCCGTCTCCCACGAAGAGGTAATCAAGGTATTCAACAGTAAGATGGACGGGCTAAGGAAACTGATAGTCGAGATAGTGAAGGCCATGCCCGAGAAGCGCAGCTGCGATTGTGGCTCGGCGTTGAAGCACGCGAGGATGAGCGCCTAGTGGGTAGGCTTGAAGCCGACGTAAAGCACGCGATCAGGACCATTCCCGACTACCCGAAGAAGGGGATCCCGTTCAAGGATCTCACCACGCTCTGGAGGAATGGAAAGCTGACGCACAGGGTCATCGATGCGCTGGAGAGGAAGTGGAGGGGAGCCAGGCTGGACAAGGTCGTCGGGATCGAGGCGAGAGGCTTTATTGTCGGAGCGCCGCTGGCCGACAGGCTCGGAGTCGGTTTCGTCCCAGCGAGGAAGGTCGGCAAACTTCCGAGTTCCAAGGTGAGCATGAACTACGAGCTGGAGTACGGCAGACAGGGACTGGAGATGCACACGGATTCGATTTCGAAGGGAGACAGGGTGCTCATAGTAGACGACCTGTTGGCCACCGGGGGCACCTCCAGGGCTGCAGGGACTCTGGTTGAGAGGTTAGGGGGGAGGGTCGTAGGCTTCGCGTTCGTCACCGAGCTTCGCAGTCTAAAGGGGAGGAAGAAGCTCTCGGGATACGAGGTCTACTCCCTCGCGAAGTATGACTAAAGACATTCCCCCCGTCGGGGTAATCACAGGAACTGGGGTTACCGAGTACTTCGACCTCAGCAGGCCGAAGCTGGTTAAGACCCGCTACGGCAAGGCGACGGTGTTCACCCATCCGGGCGGATCGTACATCCTAATCCCGAGACATGGCGCTGCGCACAGGTCGCCCCCTCAGGGCATCAACTACCGGGCGAACATAGCAGCCTTCGAACAGCTTGGGGTCAAGGAGATAATCGCCACAAGCGCGGTCGGTTCGATGAACCAGGGGTTCAGGGTAGGGGAGATAGGGCTGCTAGAGCAGTTCCTTGACTTCACAAAAAGGAGGCAGACGACCTTCTTCGACGAGAGGGTGGTCCACACCGACATGACCTACCCCTATAGCAGACACCTCAACCTCGAGCTTTCGGTGGCTGCCAGAAGGATGGGGCTTGACATACGCGCCCACCTCGTCTATGTGTGCGCCGAGGGCCCCAGGTTCGAGACGGCAGCCGAAATCAGGATGTACAAGATTGTGGGAGGCGATGTTGTGGGGATGACCGGGGTGCCAGAGGTCGTGCTGGCGAACGAGAAGAAGCTGCAGTACGCCTCGGTCGTGATTGCGACCAACCGTGCCGCGGGGATGCAGCCCAAGATCAGTCATGAAGAGGTCCTGAGGATCATGAAACGCTCGGGGAAGGTGGTCAAACAGCTGATAGAGTCGACCATAGAGGGGCTCAGGGGGGGAAGGAGTTGACGAAGGTCGCGGACCAGAAGCTGAGCGGAGACGGGGAGAGGAACTTTCTCTGGGCCAAGGCGCACATGGGTACCCTCACCAATCTCGCCCAGAAATATGCGAAATCAAGGCCCCTGGAGGGGGTCAGGCTCGGCGTCTGTCTCCACATAACCAAGGAGACCTCGGCACTGATAGACGCCCTCCTCATGGCTGGGGCTGACGTGAAGCTGGCGGGTGCCAATCCGCTTTCAACTCAGGACGACATCGCTGCTTATCTTTCGACCAGAACGGAGGTCTGGGCCTGGAGGGGCCAGTCGGCGAAGGAGTATGCCTGGTGCATCGAACAGGTGCTGCGCTCCCGTCCGGACCAGCTCATTGACGACGGCGCGGACCTCCACGTGGCGGCACACGTCACGAGGACCAGAGGCATAGTAGGGGGTTCTGAGGAGACCACGACTGGGGTGATGAGGCTGAAGGCGCTCGAAGCGGAAGGGAAGCTGGCCTACCCTGTCATAGCGGTAAACGACGCCCGGACGAAGTTCATGTTTGACAACAGATACGGTACAGGCCAGAGCACCCTCGACGGGATAATGAGGGCGACGGCCCTCCTCCTGGCTGGGGTGAGTGCGGTGGTGGTGGGCTACGGATGGGTAGGCAAGGGCGTGGCCATGAGGGCTCGCGGCATGGGTGCGAGGGTAACCGTGGTTGAGGTGGACCCGATCAAGGCACTGGAAGCACACCTGGACGGGTTCGACGTATCGGGCATTGAATCCGCAGCCGGCCGGGGACAGCTTTTCATAACGGCGACCGGACAGAAGAATGTCGTACCATACGGTGACATTGAGAAGATGAGGGACGGGACGATTCTGGCCAACGCGGGGCATTTCGACGTGGAAATCGACGTGAAGACTCTGATGTCCAGGGCGAAGCAGGTGAAGGCAGTCAGGCCAAACGTCGACGAAGTCACCCTCCCCTCTGGCAAGAAGGTGTACCTGATAGCGAAGGGGAGGATAGCCAACCTTGTAGCCGCAGAGGGGCATCCGCCGGAGGTGATGCAGATGTCGTTCGCAAATCAGATGATGGCAGCGATCCGCATCCATTCAGACCATGAGAAGATGGAGAAGAGGGTGTACGGGGTCCCTCGTCAGCTGGAAGACGAGGTGGCCTGGGCTGCCTTGAAGTCCATGGGGGTCTCCATCGGCGCGGCCACCAGGGAGCAGAAAGAGTACGCCAAGAGCTGGAAACTCTAAGCCCAAGATTCTTAAAGCGGAACGGGTGGCGTTTTCCTTTGGTGGATGAACTCATCAAGCAAGACGTCATAATCACGGCTGCGCTCCCCTACGCCTACGACGACCTCCACCTCGGTCATATTGCCAGCACCCACCTCCCTCCTGACATACTCTACAGGTATCTGAAGCTGAAGGGGACAAAGGTGATCCAGGTTTGCGCGTCGGACGACTTCGGGACCCCCATTCTGATAGCGGCCGAGAAGCAGGGAAAGGATCCAACCGAGTACGTCGCCCGATGGAACACCAGGTTCAGGGAGGACCTCGAGAGGCTGGGGATCGTATACGATCTCTTCGACAGGACGAGCTCCCCCGAGAACGTGGAGCTGGTGCAGAGGTTCTTCACGAAACTGAATGAAAATGGGTTCATCTACGTCTCTGAAGTCGACCAGTTCTACTGTGAAAACGACCGCAAATTCCTCCCCGACAGGTACGTGAAGGGGAAGTGCCCCTACTGCGGAACCGAGGAGCAGTACTCTGACGTGTGCGAGAACTGCGGTAGGACGATCCAGCCAGGGCAGATACTGAACCCCCACTGCTCAATCTGCGGCGCCCCACCAGTGCTGAAGAAGAGCACGCACTACTTCTTCAAGCTCTCCGCTTTCTCCAAGAAGCTCGAGGAGTGGCTCGTGACCACGCCTGGCCTCCAGGGAGACGTGAAGAACTACGTCCTCAACTGGATCAAGGACGGACTCCAGGATTGGGACATTACCCGGGACATCTCCTGGGGGATCCCCGTCCCCCTGAAGGAGGCGAAGGGCAAGGTGCTCTATGGATGGTTCGACAACCACCTGTGCTACATATCGACTGCGCTGAAAGCGGCGGGCAAGTCGGGGGAAGAAGGAAGGGAGTTCTGGAATGGGTCGAAGCTCTATCACTTCATAGGGAAGGACATAGTCTACCACCACTATCTCTTCCTCCCGAGCATGAGGCTCGGAGAAGGGGAATACAACCTGCCCGATTACATCCCAACCAGAGGCCACCTGCTTCTCCAAGGGAGGAAGGTGTCGAGGAGCAAGCACTGGATGATAACAGTAAGGGATTTCGTAGAACACTTCCCGCCTGACTACCTGAGGTTCTACCTCACCCGAATCACACCCCTCGGCCAGGCGGATTCGAATTTCGACCTCAAGGAATTCGCGGACAAGATCAACAACGAGCTCGTCGCAAGCGTGGGCAATTTCGTCTACCGGGCTCTTTCGTTCGTGCAGAGCAAGCACGGAGGCGTCGTCCCCAGGGCGACCAGAGAGGGAGACGATGAAACGCAGGTGCTGAGGGAGCTCGAGGCGGCGACAAGGGAGACAGGGGAACTGATCGAGCGGGGGCACTACGACAGGGCACTCAGGAGGTTGCTCGATTTCTCTTCAAACTGCAACCAGTACTTCCAGAGGAAGGCTCCATGGGAGAAGAACGCCGACGAGCCGACCACTATATTCTACTCATGCAACCTGGTCGCAGGGCTTGCGACCCTGCTCAGCCCGTTCCTCCCCTTCAGCGCCCGAGAGATATGGGATCAACTTGGGGCACCGAGTCCCCTTGAAAACGAGGATTGGGAATCTGCTTCCAAGCTGAAGGTTGAAGCGGGAAGAAAAATCCGCGAGCCCAGGCCCATATTCAAGAAAGTGGAGGAGGCCGACCTTGGTACGGTGCGCGTTCTTCTGGGGTGATCAGTCGCAGGGCTGGAGAATTTCGAGCCCCTCGGGGAGGGCGAAGTCCATCTCGTCGTCCAGAACCCTTTCGCCCAGGACCTTCGCCAGAGGATCGTAGTCGTCGTATTTCGTCGAACTGAAGCCCGAGGTGAGAAGGCTCAACTGGAGCTGTGCCGAACCAGTGTAGTCGACACCGTATTCGACGTCCAATGCTTGGCTCCCCGTGGCTGAACCCAGCCGTTCGACGACCAGCCCGACCTCGGGGGCCGTAAGGGACGAGTCCCCGTTCAGGCTCACCACCGCCCGCGTAGCTTTCTTAGGGTCGGCGAGCTTTCCCAGGGAGACGACAGCGCCAGCCAGGGCATCTTCGGCCTTCTCGGCCGTCCCGCTGCTCGAGACGCTCAGCAGGGTATAGCCATCCTGAATGACGGTGCCGAGCAGCTTGTTGAGGCCGAGTGCCTTCGAGCCCTCCTTCGACTGCAGGAGAATGGAACTCAGGGCCTTCACCGCAGCCTTGTTGGCGGTGTCGTACAGGTCTGCCAGGGTCGTGTCGTCGGAAGTAGACCGCATGAGGATTTCGTTGTCGACCACGACAACCCCCTTGGATGATTCCCTCAGGCGTCTAAGAGAGACTCCAGCATAGAATCTTGTCCTTTTCTCGAACTCGAATGGCATGATGGCTACGCCCACGGCCACGGCACCGCATTCCTGCGCGACGGAGGCCACGAAGGGTGCAAGTCCACTTCCGGTAGCGCCCCCCATGCCGGCTATGACGAACACGACCCTGGCGTCTCCCACCGCGTCCATGATTCTGGCGCGCGAGCCGAGTGCCAGACCCCGCACCATCGCAGGCGTCAGCTTCTGGTCCACGGGGGACTCGATCATGACCGTGTCTTTCAGGTCAACGGTGGAGAAGTCTCCGTCGTCGCACGATATGTAGGAGAACCTGTCCACCAGGAGGGACTTCCTGCTCAGCAGCGAGACGATCTTGATTCCTGCGCTTCCGATTCCGATTGCAGCAACTTTTGCTCGATTATTGACAACCAATTTCCGAGGCGCAGACCTTGGTAGCGTCGAGAATAAACAAACCCACTACTCAATATTGTTGACGACAAAGTAGTTTTTGTTTACCCTGGTTCTGATGATGTCTCGTGGACCTATTTTGCCTTCTTCGGACCGGACTCTTCCTCGTTGACCAGTCTGTTGACCACGTCGTCCATCATGTGCCCGGCGCATTCCACGCGTACCGTCTGGACCCCATCCACGGAAAACGCGGCCTTCCTTATGCTTCTTCCCGTGTCCACTGCCGTGGGGCTGTAGGCGGAGAGAGGTTGGAACCTCACTCTGATGGACCCCGTGGCCATCTCTGACACTTCGGTCACCACATTCAGTTCGCCCAGCTTCCTCTTGGTCTCCTCGTCCACAATCTCGTCGAGGCGCGCTAGGACCGCCTTCGACAGTTCGCTTGGCACGTCGGAGCTCCCCGGATTTTCCGAGGCTATATGGCCTTTGGCTCACCAGTGGACTCGGAGTGTCAGCGGGTGGGACGCCTTCACCTCGTCGACCTTTCCTACGCTGGTGTGCGTGGGGACCTCGCCTAGTGTCCCTTCCTTCATTTTCCTATAGATCTCGTTGAGCGCAGACGCATACTCGTCCAGCATCTCCACCGGCTCGGATTCGGTAGGCTCGATCATCAGTGCCTCATGGACTATCAGTGGGAAGTACACCGTGGGAGCATGCATGCCGTAATCAAGGATCGCCTTCGCGACAGTCAGGGCAGCGCCAGGAAGATCGCTGCTAACAGAAACCACGGCCTCATGCTTCCTTCTGAGGTCCTTGCCGTGCGAGGCCGGGAACGCCCCCTGGTCGAGGCTCTTCCAGAGGTAGTTGGCCGCCAGCACGGCGAGGGAGGATACGTCCGCGAGGCCCGAGGCTCCGAGGAGCCTGATGTAGACGTAGGCCCTCAGCAGGACTGCGGAGTTCCCAACGAAGCCCTTGAGGGGCCCGATGGTGTGCTTCAGAGAGTAATCCAGAGCGTATCCCCGCTTGTTCTTGACGACGACGGGGACGGGCAGGTAGTCTGCCAGCTTGCCGTTGACCCCGACGGGACCGGCCCCGGGACCTCCACCTCCATGAGGAGTCGCGAATGTCTTGTGGAGGTTCAGGTGGACCACGTCGAAGCCCATGTCCCCGGGGCGCGCCCTCCCGAGGAGGGCGTTCATGTTCGCACCGTCGTAGTACATCAGCCCGCCTGAGTCGTGGACCGACCGGCACACCTCGGCAACCTCGCTCTCGAAGAGTCCCAGAGTGTTGGGGACTGTGAACATCATGCCGGCTGTCTTTTCGGAGCAAAGGTTCCTGACCGCTGCCGCCCTTACCTGGCCGCTGGCGTCGGAGGGGACCTTGACCACCCTGAATCCCCCCATGGCAGCACTGGCCGGGTTGGTTCCGTGGGCAGAATCAGGCACGAGGATTTCATCCCTTCCGCCCCCGCCGTGTTCCCTAAGGTATTTTCTTATCATGAGGACCCCGGCCAGTTCCCCCTGCGCCCCGGCTGCTGTAGAAAGGGAGAACCTGTGCATGCCAGTCACTTCGCAGAGGAAGCCTTCCAGCTCGTGGAATATGGAGAGGAGGCCCTGGACGGTCTCGGCCGGCTGCAGAGGATGGGCGTTCCTCATGGAATCGGAAGCCGCGAGCATCTCTGAAACCTTGGGGTTGTACTTCATGGTGCAGCTGCCCAGCGGGTACATGCCCAATTCAACTGAGAAGTTCATCTGAGACAGGCGGTTGAAGTGCCTCAGCACCTGGAGCTCGGAGAGCTCGGGGAGATTCACCGACCCGCGCCTGACAGACTCGGGGACGAGAGACGCTGGGTCTTTGAACTTGGAAAGTATTTCGGAATCAGAGGGGACGGCCATGCCGACCCTCCCCGGCCTGCTCAGCTCGCTCAGCAAAGGCTCGTCCCATATTGCCTGACTGAACCTGTTCAACTGGCCGCCTCCTTGAGAGCAGTCGCGAGTCGTTCGATGTCGCCCCGGGTATGGACTTCTGTGACGCAGTAGAGACCCGCTTCGGCCCCGAGACCGAAGCCCTTCTGCAGGGGATACCCACCGAGTATTCCCCTCTTGGCGAGACGCCTGTACACAGCCTCTGATTTCGCGCGCTGATACGAGATGACGAACTCCTTGAAGAAAGCGCCAGAAAAGTGCGGCGACCTGACCCCCCCCACCCTGGAGAGCCTCTTCGCTGCGTAGTGTGAATTGGCGATGACCGTCTCTCCGAGCTTCCTGAAGCCCTCCTTCCCCAAGAGGGAGAGGTAGCTCGCGGCCGCGACTGCCATGAGGGATTCGTTCGTACAGACGTTGGACATTGCCGCCTCTCTCCTGATGTGCTGCTCGCGGGCCTGGAGTACCATGGCGAACGCCTTCCTGCTGGGGTCGGAGGTCGCCGTGGTCATGCCGATGAGCCGCCCGGGCATGCTCCGTGCTAGCTTGATGTCATTGACCGCGAAGATGCCGAGGTGCGGCCCTCCGTAGTTCATGGCTATCCCCAGAGGCTGTCCTTCTCCGACTGCGATGTCGGCCCCGTAGCCCCCAGGCTCTTTGATGATCGAGAGGGAGATTGGGTCGACTCCGACTACCGCGAGTGCCCCGGCGCCGTGGGTCTTCTCGACCATCCTGGGGATGGCCTCCTCAATAACCCCAAGGAAGTTGGGACTCTCGACGTAAAGGCACGCCACCTCCTCCGAGAGCTTGTCCTCCAGATCCCCGATGTCCAGAGTCCCCTTCTTCCTGTCGAATGCGACGGTCTCAAGCTCGAGCCCCATCGGTTCTGTGTACGTCCTGATCACGGCGCGGCGCTGGAATGCAACGTTCCCCGCAATCAGAGCCTTGCTCTTCCCGGTCACCCTTCCCGCCATCCTCACAGCCTCTCCGGCAGCCGACGCCCAGTCGTACATCGAGCTGTTGCACGCCTCCATCCCCAAGAGGTCGCACACCAGGCTCTGGTATTCGAACAGCGCCTGGAGCATCCCCTGGCTGATCTCTGCCTGGTAGGGTGTGTAGCTCGTGTAGAACTCCTGCCTCGATGTGATGGATTCGACCGCCGCAGGGACGTAGTGGGGCCAGACCCCCCCGCCCAGGAAGCAGAGCGATCCGGGAGGGGTCCTGTTCTGGCTGAGCTTCGCCTGGACCTCGCGCCTCACCTCGTATTCCGAGGATCCCTTCGGCAGCTTCAGTACCCGATTGAGCCTGACCTTCGGCGGTATGTCCGAAAAGAGCTCGTCGATAGAGGATGCGCCTGTCTTCTCGAGCATCTTCGAGACGGCAGCCTGGTCGAGATTCGGAAGAAGAGGATGGCGCCTTTGAGACGCTGACATCTCTCGTTGGCCGAAAAACGCTTAAAATAAGAACGTAGCGGCGAGGGGTCATTCAATTGAGGCGTTCAGTTTCAGTAGCTCTTCTTCTCTTGCTCCTCTTGGCCGCCCTGCCCGTGCTCCAGCCGGCCCAGGCCCAGGGAGGTCCGAAAATAGCCGTCAAGAGCAGCTACATTCTCGACAGATACGGCTTCGCCACAATAAATGAAAGCGTCACGTTCACGAACAACGAGTCCTCGGCCGTCCAGGTGCCCAGCATAACGTTCGGCTTCGGGAACCTGTCGTCAGACGTCGCAGCCTACAATATTACCGGGAGCGGTTTCACCCTGGCCCCTACGTCCTCGCAGGGAGGCCCGTACACGGTTAGCAGCAGCCAGTCGATAAAGGCCGGAGGCAACGCGAGCTATGTGCTCAGCGCCCTGCTCGACGGCGTAGTCTCGACGGCCAAGAACGGCAGCCTCCAGGTGACCACGCTTTCGACCCCTTCGATAAGCACCAGGGTAGACTCCCTCCTGAACCTGATCCAGATGCCATCCCAGACCTCCTTCGCGTCCACCCCCAAGGGGCTCACTGCGAGCATCCTCGGGTCCAACAACACCTACACGTCGATCCCAGCGGGTGCATTCCCACAGGCCGCTGTGACGCCCGTAGAATTCATAAAGTCGTCGAGCGCCCAAGACTTCAACCCCCTGCACGTCTACTCCGCTGAAAGGTCCATAACCACGGACGCCAACGGAAACCCGCTCGTCACCGACAAGATTGAGTTCCAGAACCTGGGGACCACGCCCCTGACCACCCTTTACGTGGATCCCGCGGCGCCCCAAGGGACGACGGCGACGATCGAAACCATAACGGAGCCCAGGCTGCTGAGTCCCGTGACGATTTCCCTGATCGGGGACTCTATCGACCTGACGCAGATAGCTGTAGGGTACCCCAACGACGGAGTGCCAGCCGGGACCAACTTCACGATCACCTACCAGTATCCTCTCGGGGCCAACCACTACACTTCCTCTGGGGGCGAGGTGACCGTAACCGTTCCCACCAGCCCGCCCATCGCGGCGTTCATCGACACCTATACCGTCAGTCTGTCGCTGCCTCAGGGCGCCACTGCTTCCAAGTCAACCCCAGTTACACTCAGTAATGTTACCCCCTGGGAGAGTGGGAAGGCGCAGTTCGCGTACGGCGTGTCTGTTGGATTCGCGATCGGGGGAGGGATTCCTCTGGCCACAGTGGTGTTCGTCCTCCTTCTCATCGGGCTATTCGCCATGAGGGGCACCAGCGCCGAAGCAGAGGAGGAAGAAGAGGAGGAATCTTCATCAGAGCTCGCGTCGACCATGATCAAGGCGTTCGACGAGAAGACGAACCTCATCAACGGCCTCTGGTCAGAGATTGAAGGCAAAGACCCCAACGAGCTCGACAAGGAGTACTTCGACGAGCTCAGGAGCCGCCTTGACACCTTCAGGAGCAGGGCCATCCAGCGCCTCAACGAGGTCAAACAGAAGTCAACTAGCCAGAAGTTCTTCGAGGTCGTCAGCCAGATCCACGTGACTGAAAGGGAGGTGGACAGGGCCGCCAAGGACAAGCTGAACCTGTATCAGCAGTACTACCTGAGGCAGATGAGGAAAGAGGTGTTCGAACGGCTCCTCCCGCAGTACACGAAGAGGCTCGAGAAGGCGCTGAACCAGCTCTCGGACG
>Ga0187772_10000181_pt1 | contig 26303 bp, 23 predicted proteins | sample 0116_SJ02_MP15_2_FD_133137 | JGI IMG/M metagenome (GOLD analysis project Ga0187772, IMG submission 133137) | Tropical peat soil microbial communities from peatlands in Department of Meta, Colombia - 0116_SJ02_MP15_20_MG | ecosystem: Environmental > Terrestrial > Soil > Wetlands > Peat | place... | reverse complement strand
TTGAGAAGGCCTTTGGCATCGTAAGGCGTGGAGGGATAGACGATTTTGAAGCCGGGAGTGTGGAAGAAATACATTTCAGGATTCAGGGAGTGAAACGGGCCGCCGTGGACTCCGCCGCCAGAAGGCCCGCGAACGACCATGGGCGCGGGGGCGTTCCAAAGATAGTGGCCCTTGGCGACGAAATTCGTGAGTTGGTTGAAGCAGCAGACGATGAAATCGATGAACTGCATTTCGGCAATGGGGCGAAGGCCGAGGTAGCTCATGCCGCAGGCAGCGCCGATGATAGCGCTTTCGCTGATGGGCGTGTCGATGACGCGCTCCCAACCGAATTTTTCGAGTAGGCCTTCACTGGTTTTGAAAGCGCCCCCGTAGACTCCAACGTCTTCACCGATGAGGATGACACGCGGGTCTGCAGCCATCTCTTCGAACATGGCCTGACGAATGGCTTCGAGAAAGGTGATGGGGGCCATGGTCAGCGTCCATCTTTCCTGGCAGATTTCTTGGGCGCATTTTTTTTCGCCGGCGCGGGCTTTGTGCCGGATTTGGCTGGAGGGGTCTCTTTCTTGTCCACAGCGGTCGGAACATCGCCGAAGTGAATCGGAGCACTGCTGCCCGAAGAGACGCCGCCGCGGCCGAAACCTTCGACAATCCAGGCGGGATCCACGCAGGATTTTGGGGGGAGAAGTTCGTCGATGGGGCGTTCCCACTTCGGCTGGATATTGTGGCATTCGGGGCCGGTGCAGTAGACACCCTTATCCGCGGTTTCTGGTGGGGGCATGGGCGAGTTTTCCGCGAACTCGCGCTCCTTTTCGAGGAGCGCGTGGATATTGTCCTCCATTTCTTTTTTGCCTTTACCATCGAGAAGCTTTTCCTCGGCGAGGAATTTCTCGTAGAGGGCTATGGGATCGCGAGCTTCCCAGTGAGCACGCTGGTCCTTCGGAACGTATTCGGCGGGATCGTGCTGGGCGTGGCCACGGCGACGGAAGGTTTTTGCTTCGATGAGGATCGGGCCCTCACCGGCGCGGGCGCGCTCGACCGCTTCCTTGGCGGCGGTGTAGACGGCGACGACATCGTTGCCATCGACGATGTAGCTGGAGATACCGTAAGCCTTCGCGCGATCGGCGAGATTTTCGAGTGGGACCTGGCGGCGGACGGGCGTGGAGTATGCCCATTGATTGTTTTCGAGGATGAGAACGAACGCGGCTTTTTGCGAGGCAGCGAGATTCAGCCCTTCGTGGAACACCCCCGTGGAACTGCCGCCGTCGCCGATCCAAGTCATGGAGACAATCTTCTGGCCAAGGTAGCGGCCGGCCATGGCGACACCAGTCATGACCGGGATGAGGTCTCCAAGCATGGAGATGGGCGAGACGATGTGGAGATTTTCGAGGTCGCCGAAATGGCTGGTGCCGTCTTTGCCTTTGGTGGGCGACGTGTACTTCGCCATGTGCTGCGTGAAGATGTCACGCGGCGGAACGCCTTTGACGAGGAGCGCGCCAATGTTACGGATCATCGGAGCCATCCAGTCCCGCTTTTCGAGAGCGTAGGCGGTACCGACAGAGATGGCTTCCTGGCCGAGGCTGGCATAGAGGCCGCCGACGATTTTGTTCTGGCGAAAGAGCCGCGTCATGGTCTCTTCGACCTCACGATTGAGACGCATGTAGTAGTAGAGGTCGAGGTATTGTTGGCGGGAAAGTTTTGGAGCTTTGCCGCGGGTCTCAGAGGCAGGCATCGTTGGGGGTTCTCCGAAGAGGCATACGGGGTTCTATGTTAAAGCTAAATTGTGGCTGAAGCCTAATGACGATGGCCTCGCTCGCTTGGAGCAAGGTATGGGCAAGCAGGGATTTCACCACAGAGTACAGGGAGACCGCAGAGAATGCCGACGAGTGAAGCGCTTACCAGTTGGAACCAGGTTTGGTTCGGGAGAGAATCCGTGTCTATAAGGAGCGCCCCATGAGATTCACGATGATTATTGTTCTGGCTCTGGGATTTCTGCCCACGCCAGCATTTGCAGCTGAGGACAATCAAGAAAAAGTCGACAAGATTTTTGCCGCATATGGCAAGGCAGGCTCGCCGGGCTGCGCGGTGGGCGTGATTGAGGACGGGAACTTCGTTCATCGCAAAGGGTACGGGATGGGCAGTATCGAGCTGGGCGTGCCTTTGTCGTCGCAATCTGTTTTTTACATGGGGTCAGTATCGAAGCAGTTTACAGCGGCGAGCGTGGTGCTCGCGGCGGAGCAGGGATTTCTTTCGCTCGACGACGATGTGCGGAAGTTCGTTCCCGAGCTTCCAGATTACGGGCACACGATCACTTTGCGGCAGATGCTGCACCATACCAGTGGACTGAAGGATTTCCTGACCTTGCTCGCGTTGGCAGGCCGCGATGCGGGAACGATTCATTCGGAGGGGGAGATCATCAACCTGATCGCGCGGCAGAAAAGCCTGAACAATGTTCCGGGCGAGGAATGGATCTACAGCAATACGAATTATTACCTGCTGGGCGTAGCGGTGAAGCGCGCAACAAAGAAGTCGCTGAATGAATTTGCGACCGAGAACATCTTCAAGCCGCTAGGGATGGCGCACACGCGGTTCTACGACGACCACACGCTGGTGCTGCCGATGCGAGTCGCCGCCTACGATTTGGGAAAGGACGGGACACCGCTGGTGGACTGGTCGACCGGCTATGACATTGTCGGCGCTGGCGGGCTGATGAGCACTGTGGATGACATGCTGCTGTGGGACCGGAACTTTTACACAAACAAGCTGGGAAAAGGAACGCTCGTCAAAGAATTGCAGACGCGCGGGGTGCTGAACAACGGCAAGCAGATCAGCTATGCGTTGGGGTTGGAGATCAGCGAGTATCGCGGATTGGCGACGGTGTCGCATAACGGGGCGCTCTACGGGTACCGCACGGCGATTCTGCGATTTCCCGAGCAGCATTTCACGGCAGTGTGCCTATGTAATTTGTCGAGCGCCAACACAAACGGTCTGGCGCGCAAGATTGCCGATGTTTATCTGGAGAAGAATCTACATGCTAAAGCATTGACGGAGCAGCAGCCAAACGCGAGTGGCTTTCCGGACGCAAGTCAGTTTGCGGGAACGTACCTGGACCCGAGGAAGCACTTTGTCTACACGTTCACGGCTTCGAACGGCAACCTGATGGCGTGGGGCGCAGTTTTAGGGCGAGTGGGACCGAATCAGTTCAAGGATCTTGGGACCGGGACAATCACGTTTGAGGGATCGGGTGGGGATATGAAGTCCACGCTGGTGATGGACGGCGAGACTTTTTTTGCAGGGAAGCGCGTGGAGGGGCCGCAACTCGGCGAGGCGGATCTATCGGCTTACGCTGGCCGATATAGAAGCTCGGAGATTGACACGACATACGATTTATCCGTGGACAAGGGAAACCTGACGCTGCGGATCAACTGGGACGCGCCAATGATTTTCAAGCCGGTCGCGCCCGATGAGTTTGAGAGTGAAGAGTTGGGAACGATTGTGTTTCATCGTGATGGCAAACAGGCCGTTAGCGGGATGGGCGTGTATATGGTGAATGCGCGCGATATCGGCTTTGAAAAGATGAAATGAAGGGTCAAATACACAAGCTGAATTGCTTGCGGAGGTTCTCGCCATTCCGAGCGTGGCAAGGAATACCTCTTGCTTGAAATCCCGAGAGAAGAGAGATTCCTCACTCCCGCAGGCTCCGTTCGGAACGACCATTGAGACTTTGCGCGATGCTCTAAGAAAGATAGCTGTGAAGCTGGTCGAGGCAGCCGTTCCAGCCGTAGTTGTGCTTGTCGCGCGTGGCGGCGTCTGGAAATTGGCCGTGGGAGAGGACAACTTCCGTGGCGTTGCCAAGATCGAGAAAATCGAGGCTGACGAGGGTCTCTTGGCCAGCAGGGTCAGTGGCCCAGCGCCAGGTGAAAACGAGCTTTTCGGGCGGCTTGATCTGCTGATAGGTCCCGCTGAGTTTGCGCACGTCTCCATTCTTATGGTGCATTTCGAGGCTGTACGTGCCGCCGACCTTGAGATTGAGGCTGGAGATCACGGTGGTGTGGTCGGTCGTCGGGTGGAACCAGAGCGCAAACTCCCGGGCGTCGGTCCAGGCGCGGAAGACGCGCTCGCGGGGCGCGGCGAACGTGCGTCTTAGCTGGAGCGCGTTTTGCGGTTGCGATTGCGGCGTGGCCATTCTTGATCCTCCTCAGGAGGAATAGTTAACCATACGGTTTACTATTACAGGGCACTCCGCGGCTGTCAAGAAAAACATGAGGAGGGGCTCTGTTTTGGCGATTCTCACAAGGTGACGGCAGTGAGCGCGGACTCGAGAGCTTCACGGGAGAGGGATTGGGGCGTGCCAGAGATGAGTTCTGCCAGATGATGGGACAGGCGAAGCTGTACCTCGTCTCGGGCGACTGGACGCTGAAGAAGTTTTTCGAGCGAGGTTGCTTTGCGATCGGCAATCCCGCAGGGGACAATCAGGTCGAAATAGCGCAGATCGGTAGAGACGTTGTAGGCAAAGCCGTGGGACGTGACCCAGCGGCTGATGTGCACGCCGATGGCGGCGAGTTTTTCTTCGGCAGGAGCGGCTTGAACCCAGATGCCGGTCTTGCCGGGGATGCGATAGGCGGTGACGCCGAAATCGGCGCTGGCACGAATCATCGCTTCCTCCAGAGTGCGGACGTACCAACCCACATCGCGCTTGATTTTGTCGAGATTGAGGATGGGATAGCCGACGAGCTGGCCGGGGCCGTGATAGGTGATGTCTCCCCCGCGGTTCGTGGCGTGGAGTTCCACATTTTTCTGGCGAAGGACATGTTCAGAGGCGAGGAGATTGGCACGGTTGGCATTGCGGCCGAGGGTGATGACATGCGGGTGCTCGCAGAGGACAAGGATGTCGTCGATGGCGTTGGCTTTGCGCGCGGCGACGAGGCGCTGCTGGAGGGCGTAGGCGTCAGCGTAGGGGATGAGGCCGAGGTCGGTGATGAGGAGGGGAGGCATGAGAAGAGTTTACAGCTTTCAGTTATCGGTTTTGGGTTAGGAGCTCGGAAGTAATAAAAATGGACGAGTTTGGAGTTGGGTGTTGGTATTGTGCATTTAGCGGTATGGCGGAACTGCAAGACTGTAAGAGTTTAAGAGTGAAAGAGTTTGTGTGGCCATACGGCATCTTGCCTGCATCTGCGGAAGAAATCCGACGTTAGGCTGCCGCTACACTTACGTTACACATTGATCTGCAAGCCGCGGACGGAAGCGAAGGCGTCGCCCATGGCTTCCCAAACCGTGGGATGGGCGTGGACCATGGTCATCATGTCGTCGATGGTACCTTCGAGCTTCAGAACGGCCGCGGCTTCCGACAGAATCTCCGTGGCGAGCGGACCGATAATGTGGATGCCGAGCACTTCACCATATTTTTCCTCGGAGACCACCTTAATGAAACCACCATGATTGCCAAGGATGGTGGCTTTACTGTTGCCGACGAAGGGGAACTTGCCGACTTTGACGGCGTAGCCTGCGTCTTTGGCTTGCTTTTCGGTGAGGCCGATGGAGCCGATCTGCGGCTCGCAGTAGGTCGCGCTCGGGATGCGGGTTTTCAGAAGCTTCTGCGTTGGAAGACCCTTGATGTGGCTGACGGCAATGATGCCTTCCATCATCGCGGCGTGGGCAAGTTGCGGCATCCCAGCAACGATGTCTCCTACGGCGAACAGACCCAGCTCCGCGGTTTGGAAGTGATCGTCCACATGGACGAAACCGCGCTCGAGCTGAGCCTTGGACCTTTCCACGCCACAATTTTCGGTGAGAGGTTTGCGGCCAACGGCGAGAAGCAGCCTTTCGGCCTGCAGCGTTTGCGCTTTGCCATCCTTGTCCTTGAAGGAGACGGTGACGCACTTCGCGTCCTTCTTGACGCCATCCACGCTACAACCGGTGAAGATGTTGATGCCTTTCTTCTTGAAGGACTTGTCGAGTTCGGTGGAAATCTCTTCATCTTCCAGAGGAACTACGCGCGGGAGAGCCTCCAGAATGGTGACTTGCGTGCCAAACGAATTGTAGATGGAGGCGAACTCGACACCGACCGCACCCGCACCAACGACAATGAGAGTTTTGGGAATTTCCGGCAGTTCCAGGATGGAGCGATTGGTGAGAATCTGCTTGTGATCAGGTTCGATGCCGGGAAGCGATTTGGCTTCCGAACCGCTGACGAGAAGAATGTTGCTGGCTTCGATGGTGGATTTCTTGCCGTCTTTTTCGACGGAGACTTTCCCGGGGCCTTCGTATCTTCCCCAACCCTGAACCCATTCGACCTTGTTTTTCTTGAAAAGGAATTCGATCCCTTTGGCGTGCTTGGTGACGATTTTGTTTTTGCGCGCAAGGATGTTGGCCCAATTGATTTTCAAGCCGGTGACTTCGAAGCCGAGTTCGGAGCTGTTCTTGAAGTGGTCGTAGACATCGGCGTGATGGAGAAGAACCTTGGTGGGAATGCAGCCAACGTGAAGGCAAGTGCCGCCCAGGTAAGGATCTTTTTCGACGACGATAGTCTTCAGGCCAAGTTCACCCGCGCGGATGGCGGAAACATAACCACCTGGACCACTGCCGATAATTGCCACGTCATATTTCGCCACGCCGAATCTCCTTCCCAAAGAAAACAGGCCAGATAGAAAAACCCCGCACCCGTCAGCCGCAAGGCCGAGCCACCACAATGGCCGTAAAAGGCAAAAAACCGAGGTAGATGCCAGTTGACAGCGTTTGGGTAGAAGCCCAGCGGAGCAAGACAGAGCCCAGCAAAGAACAAATTGTAGCAGTGGGCCGCGAAAGGCTGCAACGATGGGAGACAGGAAAGACCTGCCAGGGCCAATGTAAGACCTCAGGCGCGGGCGGCCGCGGAAAGGTATTGCTTTTCCAAAATGATGCGGTGGTGCCGCTCGTGCCCCGCAATCATGAAAGCAAGAGCCAAAACGGTGACTTCTTTTTCATTGGCCACGCCCCGGCGGAGCCAGGCATCCTGATCGAGCGAACGGACCAGGCAGACGGTGGATTCGCGAACGGCGGAGAACTCCTCTAACAGGTCCGAGAGCTTGCGGGCAGTGAAGTTTCCTTTCGTGATGTAACCATCCTGCTCGAAACTGGCGAGCGGTGTCTGATCTCCGCGGGCGATGCGGAGAAGGCGGTAGGCGAAGATGCGCTCGGCGTCCATGATGTGGCCGAGAACTTCCTTGATAGACCATTTTCCAGGGGCGTAGCGAAATTCGGCTTGTTCTTCCGTCAGCGGAGAGAGTAGTGCTACCAACTCGCGCCTCTGGTCCTGTAGAGTCTCCAGAAAATCACCGCTGGGGACGAGGTCGATGTACTTTCCGTAAAACACGGCGTACTCACCCTTCTGCGGGCGCTTTTGTGTCATGATTTCGTTACCTCCGGCATGCTGGAGAAGAAATTATAACGCGAACAGAAACCGCAGGAGAAAGAGCCAAAACGGATGGGTGGGGCATTGGACTTCGAAAAGATGAGGGTGGCATTTCAGGGAGAGCCCGGGGCGTTCAGCGAGGCGGCCGCCGTGCAACTGATGGGCGAAAGTATCCGGACGGTTCCACGGGCGACGTTTGACACGACGTTTCGCGCGATTGCGGAAGGCGCGGCGGATGCCCTACTGGTACCGGTGGAGAATACCCTGGCGGGTTCGGTGGTGCGCGTGTATGACCTGCTCCTTGAAAGCCCGCTGGAAATCTGCGGCGAAACCATTCTCCCGATTGAGCATCATCTGATGGGCTGCCCGGGAGCTACATTTGCAGAGATTCGCGCCGTGGCTTCTCACCCCATGGCCCTGGCCCAGTGCGAGCGGTTTTTTGAAGCGAATCCCCGGCTGAAGCGCGTTCCGGCGGAGGATACGGCGGGAAGTGTACGGGAAATGATGGGAAAAGGAGACAAGAGTTGTGCGGCAATTGCCGGGCGACGCGCGTCAGGACACTACGGGGCGGTCATCCTGCGGGAGAACATTGAAGATAACGCGGAAAATTTCACGCGGTTCGTGCTGCTGCTACCGCCGGGACAGGCTCAACAATACAGGGCGAAGGACGCGAAGAAAATGTCGCTGGCGATGCGGCTGGCACACAAACCAGGGGCGCTTTTGGCATCGCTGGAACCTTTTTCGAAGTACGGCGTGAATTTATTGAAGATCGAGAGCCGGCCGATCCACGGTAAACCGTTTGAATATCAGTTTTACGTAGACGTAGAGGCGGACAACCTCGAGCCGCTCGAGAAGGCGCTGAAAGAAGTGCGATCAGCGACGAGCGCGTTGCGGGTGCTCGGGTTGTATGCAGCGGCGCGACGGTGACGGCCAAAGGGCACGCGTGCAGACAGAGCATCAGTGGACTTCGGGAACCAGGCAAACAATTCGCGCACGGCCAGCCCGCTCCAGACTATAAGGAATTTTGAACCTGCGCCGGGCCCTATTCGACCTTGGCCGTTGCGCCTGTCACCTTGAACTTGTACCAAGCAGTGCCCGTGGGATAAGCGGTATCGCGGATTTCAAAATTGCCTTCCGCATTCGGCCCGATGGTAGCGGAAATCGTCCCTTTGTTTTCCACGATCAGGTTGTTGTCCGCGCCAATGTAGTCGGTCTGATAGGTGATGCCCGTATAGGTGAATTTATCCGACTTGTTGACCAGCGAGACGGCCCACACGGCTGTGGTTCCCATGGAGTCTTTCTGCATGGTGGCGCGCTGGATTTTCAAGTCCTTCACCGGGTCGGCCGTGCTCACGTCCGCCGCGGCGGTAGTGGTCCGGACATTCTCTTTTGCCGGTCCCCTGGTCAGAACGCGGTACCCGACCAACAAAACGATGAGTCCCGCGACGACAAGGATATCGATCCAGAATTTACTCAGTCCCGTCTTCTTTTTTGCTAGTGGATCCTCAAACATACAGTTCCTCCGTCCTCGGGCGTGCCGCGCCTGATGCGCTTCACACCCGTGCTGCCATCCTGGTAACCTGAGCGACCTTCCATTCCTCCGCGGAGGCCGCGCAGGAGCACGCGATTCCGCAGAAACCAAGCCGGTACCAATTTCTGGCTCTTTCTGTTGCGGGTTTTGAGTACACCGACATGCTTCCTCACAAAAGAGGCAGAATCATTTCCCGGTGGACGCCGCTTTGGGGGGAACAACCAGGTCGGGCGGGGGCCCGATGTTGTCCGGGAGCTTGCCGTTCAGGGCGTCCAGAAACTGGAGAAGGTCGTCGCGCTCGTCAAACGTAAGGCGATCGAGCGAGTGAATTTCTTTGTCGAGATGCGGATTCCAATTGCCGCCGCCGATGTAGTGGGCGAACGCATCCTTTACGGTGGGGAAACTGCCGTCATGCATGTAGCGGCCGCGGTTAGCAAGGTTGCGCAAACTGGGGGTTTTGAAGCAACCCAGGTCGTCGTCGACTTTGGTAACCGCGTAACGGCCGACGTCGTTGAGTTGACCCTTGGTGTCGGCCCCAACGCCTAGGTTGTGGAACTTGTTATCCGTGAAGAGAGCGAAGTCTTTTTCGATGGTGTGGCAGACCTCGCAATTCCCTTTTTTGGCGTTGACGAAGATTCGCAGGCCGCGCTGCGCTTCAGGGGGCATTGCCCTCGAATCGTGGCCGTAGTAGAACCTGTCAAAAGGGGAATCGCCGGCGACGACCGTGCGCTCGAACGAAGCGATGGATTTCGAAACCGTCTCGATGGTGATTTGATCGGTGCCCCAAGCCTTCTTAAATAGCCCGGGATAATTCGGATCCGCTTGCAGGCGCTTCACGACGCCGTCGAGGGTGTGGGCCATTTCGACGGGATTCGTCATGGGGCCTTTGGCCTGCTCCTCGAGGTTTGGCGCGCGGCCATCCCAGAATTGCGTGGTGAAGTAGGCCGAGTTAATAACTGTGGGCGCGTGGCGGGTGCCTGTTTTTCCACCAACTCCTTCAGAGACAGGCCTCTTATCAGAAAACGCGAATTGTGGGGCGTGGCAGGAGGCACAGGAGATAGTGCCATCGACAGAGAGCATCGGATCGTAATAGAGGCGCCGCCCGAGGGCGATGGTCTCTTCCGTGGGCGGATTGTCCGCCGGAATGGGAACCGGGGGCAGACCGAGGGGTGCCTTGATCTGGACAGGCTTGCCGACAGGCATGACAGGCGAGGCGGGGGACTGGGCGTGGAGGGGCAGATAAAGAAGCGCGGCAAAGCAAAGCGCGCCAAGGAGGAACAGGGCGCAGACAAGGACACGCAGGGCAGGTTTCATAAGCAGGGACCTCCCTCGCGCGGTAGGGTAGCAACCGGCGTTACAGGACTCAGTGACGAGAGACACATGAGCCCTGGCAGTTCCTGGGGGGGGCGGAGGGGACCGCCAGGGCGCAAATAGGGACGAGAGGGTCAGCAATAGCTGCAGGCTTCGTCACCACCAATATTGGTCGACATGTCGTCCTTAATGCGGCGGAGGCGCCGGCCGAGTCGGTCGGCAAGCTGATGGCGGGCGCGCCACAAGCGAGCCTTGAGGGTGTTTTCCGTGACGCCGAGCTTCTTAGCAGCTTCACCAGTCGAGTAGCCCTGCACTTCCCGAAGTAGGAAGGCGGTGCGAAGCAGCGGAGAAAGCTCGTCGAGATTCTCGTTGATGATCTCGCGAATCTCCGTGCCGGCGTAGAGTTGCTCGGGATTGGGGCTCTCGTCGGCGAAGCGCTCCGCGGCGGGCAGCTCATCCTCGTGATGCGTCTCGTCGAGAGAGACCGCCGGACGGGCCTTGGCGCTACGGCGCTTCATGAGGGCCGCGTTGATGACGATGCGAGTGAGCCAGGTCGAAAACTGCGAGCGGCCCTCGAAGCGCTTGAGGTTGCGATAAGCGGAAAGCAGGCCGTCCTGCAGAGCGTCTTCGGCATCTTCCGAATTGCCAAGGACTCGGAGTGCGGTCTGGAACAGCGGGCGGTGATAGCGACGAAAGAGAGTTTCAATCGCCTGGGCCTCTCCCCGCTGACCGGCGCGGATCAGTTTTTCTTCACTAACCTGCGTGTTGCTTATAACTTGCGTTGCCAGTTGCGTTGCCATTTGCTCCCCCCATTGGGACTCGTAAGAGTCCTTAAGACGAAAAAAGTTACAAAGATGTTTCTCCCTCAGTGCACCGGCACATTCCCGCCGCCCATCTTTGGCCTCTTCAACAAGAAGAAAAGTGGAATGATGGCGAAGAAGATGATGCCCAGCAGTTTGAAGTCATCGAGGAACGAAAGCATGGCGGCCTGACGCTGGATCATGCCGTAGATCATTCCTTCCGCCCGCATAGCCGCATTGGCAGCGGAGGAACCGGAGGCGGTGAAGTTTGCGGTGAGGGCGGCGACCATGTCGCGGTAAGGACCGCTGTAAGGGTTCACGTGTTCGCCGAGCTGAGCCATATGGAATTGCGTACGGCGCTCAAGCAGCGTGGTGACGGTGGCGATACCGACGCTGGCGCCGATGTTGCGCGCGAGGTTGATGATGCCTGTTCCCATGTTGGTCTGTTCCCGTGGGACATAGGCGAACGCGGAAACGTTGATAGGAATGAACAAGAAAGCGAGGCCAAAGCTTTGGAGCATGCGCCCGTAGACGGCGTGGCGGTAATCCAGTTCCAGATTCCAACCAGCCATCATAAGAAGCGCAATCGCGGATATGGTGCAACCAAAGGCAATGAGCCAACGGGGACTGAATTTCGAAACCAGGATACCCACGACAGGCATCATCAACATGATGACCGCACCGCCAGGAGAGAGGGCCAAGCCGGCGAGTTCCGCGGGATAGCCAAGCAGTTCCTGGAGGAGCTGGGGAATGAGCACAGTGCTCGAATAGAGAACAAAACCGAGGAAAAACATGGCGGTGGTAGCGATCGCGAAGTTGCGATTCTTGAGCATGCGGAAATCGACGATGGGATCCTTGGTGCGGAGTTCCCAAATGATTCCCGCGATGACGCCGATCAGCATGGTGACCACAAAGAAACGGATGAGATTCGATGAGAGCCAATCTTCCCGCTGGCCCTTGTCCAGAATGATTTGCATGCTGCCCAGGCCGAGGCTGATGAGCCCGAGGCCGATGTAGTCGACGCGGAAGCCCTCTTTGAAGTTGACGCGCTTCATATACGGCGGATCGGAAACCAGGAAATACGTGAGCGTGAGAGAAAGAATGCCGACCGGCACGTTGATGTAGAAGATCCAGCGCCAGGAGTAGTTGTCTGTAATCCAGCCACCGAGCCATGGCCCGATGGTGGGGGCGACGACGACGGCGATACCGTAAACCGCAAAAGCCATGCCGCGCTTGCTGATGGGGAAAGTGTCATTGAGGATGGCTTGTTCGCTCGGCTGAAGGCCGCCGCCACCGACTCCTTGCAGAATGCGGAAGAGGACCAGCATGCCCAAACTGGCAGCGAAACCGCACAGGAACGAGCTAATCGTGAAAATAAGCACGCAAATCATGTAAAAGCGCTTGCGTCCTATGACGGAAGAAAGCCAGCCGGAAAGAGGCAGAATGATGGCGTTCGAAACGAGATAGGAGGTGAGCACCCAAGTGGACTCATCGGCGCTGGCGGAAAGATTTCCGGCAATATGCGGCAACGCAACGTTGGCAATGGAAGTGTCCAGAACCTCCATGAACGTGGCCAGCGTGACGGTAATGGCGATCACCCACGGGTTGATCGAGCCATCCGGCATCCGGATCTTCGATCTGAGTCTGTCCAACATGGCGCTTAGCGAGCCGGCTCCTAGTTAATTCGTGATGACCGTTGCTTCTACGTTCATGCCCGGGCGAAGTACCGCTACGCTCGGGGGAATCGGATCAAGAACGATCTTTACGGGGATGCGCTGAACGACCTTCACATAGTTGCCCGTGGCGTTTTCCGGCGGCAGCAGGCTGAGCACCGCGCCCGTGGCGCCGGCGAGCGAATCGACATGTCCGCTAAACGTCTTTCCGTAGGTGTCCACTTTCACGTAGGCCTTTTGGCCCGGCTTCATGTAGCGCAGTTGGGTCTCCTTGAAGTTGGCGGTGACCCAGACATTTTGAAGAGGAACGACAACGAGAAGGCCCTGGCCCGCCTGCACGATTTGGCCGGGCTCGACAGACTTGTGCGTAGCCACGCCGTCGACCGGGGCCACGATGTGGCAATAGCTGAGGTTTAGTTTGGCGGCTTCGAGCGCGGCGCGGGCGCGGTCGACGCTGGCGAGCTTGGCCTGGGCATCGGCCGAGCGCATCGCCACACGCTTCTCGTCTGCCTTTGCGGAGTGGACTCCCGCCTGAGCTTGTTCGACGCGCGCCTTGGCGGCTTCCAGCTGGGCGCGAGTGATATCGATGTTGCGCTTGGCTTGCGCCAGGCGCTGCTCGTCAGCAACAAGGGCGCTGGTGGTGGCGTCTGCATTGGCTTTCGCCGCATCGTACTGCTGTTTCGAGATTTCGTCCTTTTGAACCAGTGGCGTGAAGCGAGCCAGGTCGGCCTGAGCCAGCTGAGCGTTCGCGCGGCTTTTCGCAACGTTGGCTTCGGCCACGGCAAGGTCGGCTGTTTGCGCCTGATCGTAGGTTGCCTGCGCCCGCACAAAGTCGGCTTGCGCACCCGCGAGCTGCGCATCGGCACTCGAAATCGAGCTAGCAGAGGTTTCACTTGTGCGCGGGACGTCAACGCCGGCCGAGCGGGCTTCGCTTTCCGCAAGAGCCAGGGCGGCTTGGGCCTGGTCCACAGCGGCCTGATAATCCGCTTCGTCAATTTCGACGAGCTCCTGTCCGGCCTTTACGGACTGGTTGTCGTCGATGAGAACCTTGGAAACGCGGCCGTAGATTTTGGAAGCGATGGGCGTAATGTGTCCATCGACCTGAGCGTCATCGGTGGATTCGCGGTTATGAAAATAGAGGAAGAGGGCCACAGCCGCGATTGCCAGAACAACGGCGGCAAACATGAGACCGCGGCGCAGTTGTGGGCTCGCCAAAGGTTTCGCGGGCGGCTCGGGTTTGTGCGCCGGCTCAGCAGGGGCGACCTTCACATTCGCGGCATTTTCCAGTCCAACATCAATCTCCACACTCATCGTGTCCTCACTTCGCGTACGTCTTTTCCATCTGTCCGATGGCACGTGCATAGTCCGCGCGAGCCTGATTAAAGCGGTACAGCGCGGCAATCTGGTTGTCGTTTGCCCGGGAGAGCGAATCCTGAGCAGAAATTACTTCGATGTTGTTGGCGACGCCCGCCTGGAAACGGTCACGCGCCTGGCCGACTTCCTCTTGGGCGAGTTGCACGCCGAGGTCGGCCACCTGAACCTCGTTACGTGCGGATTGAAGGTTTAGAAGAGAAGTTTTCACGTCCAGCGCGATCTGGTTGCGCAGATCGGCCTTCTGCTGCTCGAGCTTTTGCAGCTCGATGTCCGATTTAGCAACTTCCGCCTTGATACGCCCGCCAGTGAAGATGGGCACGTTGAAAGAAGCCTGATATTGATAGGTTGGAATACCGTTGTTGATGCTGGTGCCGTAGTAATTCCAGTAGCCGTCAAAGCGAAGCGAAGGAAGGCGCTCGTATTGGGCAGCTTGCTTCTCGTATCCTGCGGCCTTTTCCTGAGCCAGGATTGCCTTCCACTCCTGCCGAGTGGTAAGCGCCTGATCGATGCTGGGATCCACCTCAGGTTGAGGTGTTTCGAAGAAACTGAGCGAATCAGCGAGTTCCAGCTTCTGCCGGGGATCCAGATTCAGCAGCTTGCTGAGACCAAAAAGGGAAGCGTCGCGGTCATTTTCTGCTTCAATCAGAACTTGTTTTTCATTCTGGAGTTCGACGTTGGCGCGCAGCGTGTCGATGCCGGTGCCAACACCTTCCTTTTGAAGGTCAGCGGCCTGATCGTAGAGCGCCTGGGCGAGCTGGACGCGAGAATGGGAGGCCTCGACATTGGCTACCGCGCGAAGGCTGCCGATGTATTGCGAAACCACAAGCAAGATCACTTGCTCGCGCGTAGAAAGACTGTCCGCTTTGGAAGCAGTGACATTGGCGCGGGCTGCTTGATAGCGCCTCCAGAGGGATAAGTCGAAGATGGTGGTGCCAAAGCTCGGCCCCGCGGAGAAGAGTTGATAAGGACCGATGTGTCCGGGTAGCTGCGCCTCTGGCACCAACGGCTTGCCGCCAAATTCCGCGCGAAGGTTCACGCGGTTCGCCGAATCGGCCACGCCCAGTTTGGCCTGAGGCAGAAGGTCCGCGCGCGTGATGTTCTTGTCCTGCACGCTTTCTGCAGCGTTGAGGACAGCGATCTGCTGCGTCGGGTTCTGCTTAAGGGCCAGGTCAACGGCTTGCTCGAGGGTCAAGCGCATAGTGCCCGTCGGGGGGGTGGCGGGAAGAGGTGAAGCGCTCTGCTGCGCACGCCCGCACACGGGGAAAGCTAAGAGGCTGAAGAAAACAACATAAAAAATGATTGGAGCCCCTTTTGATTTTTTTATCGTTTTTTCCGCAGAGGAAGCGGCTTCGTCGGACGCGGATATTTCCTCCACAATGGCCTGGTTCAGGCAGCCTTCGGCATGAAATTCAGCCCCGAGCCGATGCATTTCGCGGAGAAGAACTTTGCCGGCGTTATCGATGAAGCTCACACCGCAAAGATTGACAATGAATTTCTGCTTTGGGGAGGCGGCGTAAAGTTCGCGCCAGCATTGCTCAACGGTGCCGACGGAGGGGCCAGCGATGCGGCCCTCGATGGTCAGAACCGTCTTGGTCCGCTTGGTTTCGGTGGAAATTCTAAGCATAGATACCTTCTTGGAGCGCGTCTTTATAAGCAAGACGCGGGCCAATGAATAGGTGTTCATATTATTGTTTAAGTGTTTTATTTTCATTATATTATATATCTGCTGTGCAGCCCTGGGGAAATGGCGATTGCCCATATAAGGACATTTGAACGTATCATATTGTCATATCAAGTGCCCATATTAAGGCATTTGTGTGTTCCTCTTGCTCACTGATGTTGTGCCCGTCTCGACATAGGCATCCACGCGCAAGCCGAGAGGGAGGGTCTGACCGGGGTCAAGCTCCATCAGCGTTTCGAGAATCTTGGTGTCGACACGTTCACTCGGCTCGTCGGTGCGCACGTTCTTGCGTCCGAGGATGCGGCCGACACGGATGATGTGGCCGGTGAACTTCTGGGAGCCGTAGGCTTCAGCGGTGACGAAAGCCAGCTGGCCAAGGCGGAGTCGGGCCACGTCGGTTTCATCGACGTCCAGCCGAACGCGGAGTGAAGAGTCATCGGCAAGCGTGACGATGGGCGAGTCGAACTGGGTTGAGACATTTTCGCCCGCGTGGCGAAGCTTGCGGAGCACGACGCCATCGAGCGGCGAGCGGATGTAGGTCTTCTCAAGATAGGCGCGGGCTTCAGCAAGCTGGGCCTGCGCGGCGGCGACGGCGGCCTCGGCGCGACGGCGGTCTTCGATTCGTGCGTCTGCGTCGACCAGAGAGAATTCCTGCGTGGCGCGATCGTATTCTGCTTGCGCGACGTGATAGACGCGCTCATAGCGCTCCGCTTCGTCGTGGGAAATCATTTCCTTTTCCGCAAGGTTTTGGCGGCGCTCGGCTTCGCGGCGGGCGTTATCGAGGATGGCTTTGGCGGCCTGAACGTTTGCTTCCGCGGCGAGGCGCTCCTGCGAGCGCGCCCCATTGATGGTGCGGAGTAATTCTGCCTGGCGTTGAGCAAGCGTGGCTTCCGCCGCGGCCACGCGAGCGATGTAATCGTCATTTTCAATTTGGGCCAGCACCTGGCCCTTCTGGACGCGGTCCCCTTCTTCGACAGGAACGCTGCGCAGGCGGCCACTCAGCTCAGAGCTGACGCGAATCTCTTCGGATGCGGCTTCGACGCGTCCGGGCGCAGAAATCAATGCATCGTGTGGAGTGGAGGACGCGACGGGGGCGGCATGGACATTGTTCTCGCGGCGCCGGAGAAAGAGCACCGTCGATAAAAGGCAGAGGACGACGGCGGCGCAGAGGACATAGATGGGTCGTTTCATGACGGTTCTCCTTTACTCAGAACCCAACGGGAAAGTTTTCGGAAAAACTGGGAGAAGGCTGAGCGGCAGAAAAGTGGTGGGCAACAGCGATTGGCTGCCGCGGGTTTTCTTCGCGAATCAAACGACCGTCTTCGAGATGCAGGATGCGGTCGCCGTAAGAGAGAACACGGGGATCGTGAGTGACCATGACGACGGCGCGACGGTGATGGTGAGCAAGGCGCTGGAGAAGTTCGATGACCGCGCGGCCGCTGGTGGAGTCAAGAGCGGCTGTCGGTTCGTCGGCAAGCAGAATCGGCGGATCGCCGGCCAGGGCGCGGGCGATGGCAACACGTTGCTTTTGCCCGCCGCTGAGGTCCGCAGGAAAGGCGTGCTTGCGGTCCTGCAAACCCACTTCATGGAGAAGCTCTTCCGCGCGAAGACGGGCCGACTTGCCACGAGAGCCACGAACATCGAGAGCAAGCTCGACATTTTCTAGCGCCGTGAGCGTTGGAAAAAGGTTGAATCCCTGAAAAACAAAACCGATGACGAGACGGCGGACGCGCGGCAGTTCTTTTTCCGCAAGCGAGGTAACGTCTTCACCAAGCAATTCCAAGCGTCCTTCAGTGGCGCGAAGGATACAGCCGAGGATCGAGAGCAAAGTGGTTTTGCCGCTGCCCGAAGGACCCATCAGGAGAGTGAGTTGGCCAGAGAAGATGTCGAGGTCGACGGAAGAAAGGGCGCGCAGTTCCGTGGCGCCCTCGCGATAGATTTTCGAAAGAGCCCCTGCGCGGATGACAGGGATCTCTTGCGACGCGGACGGGATTGGCGGGTTCGGAGCGAATGAAGTCATTGCTGTTTCCTTTCTTTCACTAGCCTTTGAAAACCATGGCGGGATCGATGTGCGTGACTTTGTTGATTGAGACGAGCGCCGCGCCAATGCACATGAAGACGGCCAGAAAGAGCATGCCGATCTTCATGGGAAGCGGCACCAGGATCAGTGCGCCTCCTTTTTCGCTGCCCTGGACAATGAAGTGAGCAAGGAACATGGCGAAGCCGTAGCCGAGCACGGCGCTCCAGACGGCCTGTTCGATCAGCACGCGGTAGAGATAGCGGTTGGTGGCACCCATAGCTTTGAGGGTGCCGTATTCGCGGATGTGGTCCATGGTGGCGGCGTAGATGGTTTGCGCGACCACGGCAACGCCGACGACCAGCCCCATGAGCGCGGCGGTAAGCACAGCCAGGCCGGCACCGGTGGTGAACATCCAGTAGAAACGCGTGCGGCGGCTGAATTCCTCGCCGGTATACACATCCACATCCGTAAGCCGCTGGCGAAGACTTTTCTGAACTTCGGATGGAGTGAAGCCAGGGGCTACCTTGACGAGGATGTACGCGAGTTGGTCGTCGTGAGCCTGAGGCCGCGTGTAGTTCAGGGAGTTCTTGAAAGACGTGTAAACGAAGGGCGAGGTGGTGAAAGAGCGGATGCCGTGCGTGAAGCCAACCACGCGGGCGCGGTGGTCCCCAATTTCGACGCGATCGCCGATATTTTGGACACCAAGCTTTGCCTTGTAGAGGTCGTCCACGATCACGCCATCTTCGAGCTTCACATCGAGGGTGTCACCTTGCACCACGTTCCACGGCTCGCCCAAACCGCCGCCGGGGCGAAAACCGATTACCTGCACGTTTTCGACGCCGCCGTCGGGCTTTTTCCAATATGCAAAATTCTGAATATATTTTTCCGCTTGCTGGACCCCGGGCGTCGAGAGGACTTCATAGAATTTGCGTTCGGAGAACATGCGGCCGGTATCGAAGTAGCCGACACCGTGAAAGACGATCCACAGGTCGGCATGGGAGTGGTCAATATTATTCGAGGTGGTGGTGGTGAAACCGAGGAACAGGCCGAATTGAATGATGATCAACACCAGAGCGAAGACGATGCCGGTTAGCGTGACCGCGAAGCGGATGCGGTCATGAAAGAGATTGCGGCGAGCGAGCAGTGCCATGGCGAAGCTCCGAGTTGGGGTTCAAAGGAGAATACGAAACAGCTAGGACAAAAGTAACATCGCTCCATCACTAAACAGTGTTAAGCATAGGTGAAAAAATTTTTGCCCGACTTACCTTCCCTGCTTCGAGACCCCTGCTATTACAGTATCAACAACGGATTCAATAACTTGCCCTTTATCGACCCAAGGAAACATGGTGTGGGTGATGAGGAGGGAGGTGACGCCATGGACCCCGCACCAGAGGGTCTGGCTAGCGAGTTCCGGATCTTTAGGGTGCAGCTTACCGGCTGAAATGCAGTCAAAAACGCAGCGGCGTAGAAAGTCGAAGGCCTGAATGCCCGGTGAATCCGGCCGAGTGTACTTCTGTTTATCAAAGCCTTCGGGGATCGGCAGCATGAAGGTAGCCCGATAGTGGTGCGGGTTGTCCAAGCCGAAGTGGACGTAGGCGATCAGACCTCGTCTGAGGCGAACGAGCGGATCACCGGGTTGCTCCAAGATGGCACGCAAATGCTGCGAAAGGCGGGCGAAGGTCTCATGGCAGACCTGTTCGAGGAGCTCAGCCTTGTCTTTGAAATAAAGATAAATGGTTGTGGGGGAATATTCGATCTTGTCGGCAATGCGGCGCATCGAGACGTTTTCGTAGCCATCCTTTACGAAAAGCTCGCTGGCTGCGTCCAGGATCTCCTGGCGGAGGAACTTCTTCTGGCGGAGTTTGCGCTCTTTGACGCCCAAGTGGGAGTCTCCTTAACACCGTTAAGTATATTATCGACACTGGCTTCTGTCAAGCATTTTCTTGGAGAATCCGGCTAAGAGCCCGCGCGTCAACACCTTCGTCAGTGCCGAACGGCAATCGCCTGCATTTCAAAATGGCCGCCACGCAGAAGGGAGGCGACGCCGATGAACTGGCGTGCAGGCAGGTCCTTGGTGAAATAGGTTTTGTACATGGCATTGAACTTGTCGTAGAAGGAGAGATCGGTGCAGGAGATCTGGACGTAGACGAGATCGTCCATGGTGAAACCTGCCTGGGTCAAAAGCGTTTTGTAGGAGTCGAGAAGAAGCTTGATTTCGTCTTCGATTTTATCTGGAGCCTTGCCTGTCTTCGGATCCAGGCCGATGTTTCCGGAGATATACAAGGTGTCGCCCACAAGGATGGCGCTGCTGAAAGCGGATTGCGGCGAGCGGTCCGGCAGGTTGATCGCTTGCCGTCCTGGCATGACGCCAGACTGCTGGGAAAATGCACCGTGAGCAGCGAGGAATCCCGCGGCCACTAGAATTACGCCAACAAATAACACACGACGATTCATGAGCTCCCTCCAGATGCGGTTGACAGTTTGGCGGAAATGCCGCCTATCGTCCTTTCGAGCGAATTTGAGGCGCGAGTGTAGTCCGCAATGCGCGGAACGGCAAGCGGAAATCCGTTCTGCTAAGATGCAAAACCGTTGGCGGAGGATAACGCGGATGAAAAAAGTATGTGCGAAATTGGCGATTGCGGCGATAACGCTGTTTGCGGCTTTGCTGCCTGTAAGGGCGCAAGGCGACCTCGACGAAAAAATCGACAGCAATATTGCCGACTGGGTAGGAACTTACAAGCACCTCCATCAGAACCCAGAGCTTTCGACACAGGAGAAAGAAACGTCGGAGCTAATCGCGAACACGCTGCGCAAGCTCGGTTACGAGGTGACCGATCATTTCGGGAAGTATGAAGACCCAAATCTGGTGTCGTATGGCGTGGTGGCCGTGCTGAAGAACGGGCCAGGGCCGACAGTGTATATAAGGACGGAATTGGACGCGCTGCCGGTGCGGGAGAAAACGGGACTTCCTTATGCGAGCAAAGTGACGGCGAAACGCGCGGGGGACGAAGTCGGCGTGATGCATGCTTGCGGGCACGACCTGCACATGACCGTATTTCTTGGGACTGCGAAGATACTTACGGAAGAGAAAAGCCACTGGAGTGGGACAGTGGTGATGATTGCCCAGCCTGCTGAAGAGACGATCCTGGGAGCGGCGGCCATGCTGCGGGCGGATCTTTATCAGAAGTTTCCTAAGCCAGATTACGTGCTGGCTCTGCACGATCATGCCGTGGTGGCGGCGGGGAAAGTGGCGTGGCATGAAGGAACCATGCTTGCGGGGTCGGACTCCGTGGACATTACGATTCGCGGGTATGGCGGACATGGCGCGTCGCCCCACATGACAAAGGATCCGATTGTGATCGCTTCAGAGCTGGTCGTGTTTTTGCAGACGATCGTCAGCCGGGAAGAAGACCCGTTGCAGCCGACGGTGATCACGGTGGGGTCATTTCACGCGGGCACAAAGCACAACATCATTCCGGACGACGCGCATTTGCAGCTGACGGTGCGAACGATGACGCCTGAGCAGCGGGAGAAGACGCTGGCGGCGATTATCCGGGCAACCAACGGCATTGCGTCGGCGGCCGGTGTTCCGACGGACCTAATGCCGATCATCACAGTTTCGAAAGATGCGGTGCCGGCAACGGTAAACGATCCGGCCTTAACGGAGCGTGTTGCCGCGTCCCTGGAAAAGGCCCTCGGCAAGGATAATGTGATGTATGGCAAGCCGGTCATGGGCAGTGAGGATTTCAGCCTGTTCGCGCTGAGCGACCCCAGACCGCCGATCTGTATGTTCTGGCTTGGCGCGGTTGATCCGGCAAAGATAAAGGAAGCGGAGGAAAAAGGGACCCGGCTGCCGAGTTTGCACTCTAGCGAATTTGCCCCGCTGCCAGAGCCGGCGATCCGCACTGGCGTGAAGGCGATGACTACTGTCGTGATGGACTTGCTGAAGAAATCGCAGTAACCAATCAAGCTGCTGAGATCAAGGCTGCTCAGATGTGGACGGGGCTTGCGCGGGTTGCGCAGGCTGGGAAACGGGGGCGGCGGCGGGAGAAGGCGCTTCGGCAGGAGCTTCGGGCTTGGCGTTCGCGTTTTTCGCAGAGACTTCCTTCACGATCGCGGCAGTCCGCTCTTTGCTGATCTGGCAGGCGGGATCGTAGATGCGGCATTGCGCCAGGGTGAACTGACAGCCGCAGGTGCAGGCTTCTGCGTTGAATTTGTGGAGGGCGGCAGCGCGCTGTTCGGGACTGAGTCCTTCGGTGTTGACGCCGGGGAGCATGGTGGCGCGATCGGCGTGCTTTAGGAAGATTTCTCCGGTGTCATCGAAGGTTTCAACGCGCGCGGCAACGGGCATGTCCAGAAGGGCGCGCACTTCGGTCTCGTAAAGAGCGGGATTAAACAGGCCGACATGCTTCTGGACGACGCGGCCTTGGGGATTAATGACGAAGACTGTCGGCAGAGCGCCGACGCCTCCATAAGCCATGACAATCTGGGGAGTGGCAAGGGCCACGGGATAGTTGACGGATTGGGCCTTCATAACGCCGCGGATCGCGTCCAGATCGTCATCATCCACGACGATGCCGACGATCTGGAGTTGGTCCTTATATCTTTTTTGCAGCTCGATGAGGCCCGGGATTTCGGCACGGCACGGTCCGCACCAGGAAGCCCAGAAATTCAGGAGAATCACCTGACCTTTATGGGCTGCCAGGCTGAGGTCTTTGCCATCAAGGTCCTTCAACTGGAAATCCGGGGCAGGGTCAGGATCGCGAACAAAGCGAATGACGGGAAGCTGCGCGTCGGAGTCAAGCGGCAGAATGGAAATCGTAAAGACAGCCAGAAGGCAGGCTGACAGGATAAAACGAAGCGTCTTTGGCCGTGGGAGATGGTGTTGCATGGCGACTCTATCAGGAGAACACAAAGGAGAGAGCCTGCCAAGCCGGGTTCCGCGAGGATTAGCCATGGAGACACGGAGGACATAGGGACCGATTGGGGGAGATGAGAAACGCGGTCAGATGGGACGCTTGATGCCGAGTTTGCGCATGCGGGCTTGAAGTGTGGTGCGCTTCATGCCGAGGATGGCGGCAGCCCCGCGCGGGCCGGAGATGCGCCACTGCGTTTGCCGAAGAACCTGGAGGATGTGCTGGCGTTGCGCGTCATCAAGGGTCGCCGAACGAGGGGGCGGAGCCGCAAGCGAACTCGGCGGAGCAGTAAGAGGCGGAAGGTCAACAGGGCCAGCCGCAAAACTGGCGGGCACGTTGTTTTCCTTGAACTCGGCCAACGGAACGCGAAGCTCTTTTCCGGGGGAGAGCAGGACAGCGCGCTCAATCAGGTTTTCGAGTTCGCGCACGTTGCCGGGCCAGGAGTAGTTGACCATCGCTTCCATTACGGGGGCGGGAATGTACTCGACGGTCTTATTCTGGCGGCGGCTGAACTTCTGAACAAAGTAACGGACTAGAAGCGGCACATCTTCGGGCCGCTCACGCAAAGGCGGAATCTGGATGGGAAAAACATTCAGGCGATAGAAGAGATCGCTGCGGAATTTCTTTTCGGCAACGAGTTGGTTGAGGTCGGCGTTCGTGGCAGCGACAACACGGACGTCGACGTGGATGGTGCGATTGCCGCCGAGACGTTCGAACTCCTGTTCCTGGAGAACACGCAACAGTTTAGGCTGCAGTTCGAGAGGGAGGTCGCCGACCTCGTCGAGGAACAGCGTGCCTTGATCGGCCAACTCAAAGCGGCCAATTTTCTGCGTGAGCGCTCCGGTGAAGGCGCCGCGTTCGTGCCCGAACAGTTCAGATTCGAGCAAACCGGCAGGGATGGAGGCGCAGTTAACCTTGACGAAAGTGCGTTCGCGGCGCGGGCTGAGATTGTGTATGGCCCGGGCAATAATTTCCTTGCCGGTGCCGGTTTCGCCGAGGATCAAAACTGTGGTGGCGGCCGGAGCGGCGAGTTCCACCTGGGCAAGCGCCCGACGCAAAGCCGGACTTTCGCCGATGATTTCGTCGAAACTGAACTCGGTGCGAATCTCTTCTTCCAGGTAGAGCTTCTCCACAGCGAGCTTGTCTTTCAGCGCGTCGATCTCCTTGAACGCGAGGGCATTTTCGAGGGCGATGGCGACTTGCGATGCAACCTGGCGGAGGAGTTCGATGTCGGGTTTGGAGAAATTCTGCTCGTTGCGGCTGGCGAAATTGATGGTGCCAAACGTGCGGCCGCTGGTGGTGAGCGGGACGCAACAGACTACCTGAACGCCTTTCGCACGAAGGTAACGGACCACGTCCGGATGGAAGCGATCGATTTCCGCGCCACGTGCGACGAGAATCTGCCCTGTAGACATGGCCTGACCGGCTGGGGAGCCTTCGAGTCCAACGGTAAACTCCGGTTTTGTGACGCTGGTCTGAGCGGGTTGATCGAGCGCATGGATTTTGAGCAGACCCGAGGTTGGATCGACGAGCGCCAGGCTGGTGTAGTCGTGCGGCACCACAGGCTTGAGCGACGAGACAATGCCCTTGAAGACGGCGGTGACGTCGCGGGTGCTAACAAGAAGGTTGTTGATTTCAAGAAGGACTTGCAAGCGATCCCGTTCGCGGGCGAGTTGCTGCTGATACGCTTGAGCGGCTTCGAAGTTCAGGGCATTGTCGACAGCGACCGCGACCTGCGCAGCGACACGTTTCATAAATTCGACTTCGGTTTCGCCCACGCCTTCAGGAACGTAGCGCCCGAAACCGATGGCTCCGAGACGATGCTGGGCGGTAGTAAGGGGAACGATGGCAATCGAGCGCACGCCTTCCGAGCGGAGGAGCTTCATGAACTCAGGATAACGAGCGTCCTTCGTGGTATCGAGGGCCATAAAAGGCTGCTGATTTTTCCAAACCCAGCCGGAAGGTGAGCTGTCGACCGGAAATTCGCCACGCGACTCAGGTTCATAGGAAGGATCGCGCACCTCGAGAATGTGCAGTCGCATGCAGTTCGTGGTGGGGTTGTGCAGGACAAGAGTCAGAAAATCGAATTGCAGGACGCCGTGGAGGCGCTCGGAGAGCTCGTGAAAGAGGGCTTTGAGGTCGCGCTGCTGGGCGATAGCTTCGCTGACTTCCAGAAGCGCTTCCAACTGTCGGCTGGAGTGCTCCAAGCCAGGCGCGGTACTCGCTATGTTCTCCGAATCCGGCATGAAATTGAGAATAGCACCCGGTTTGCAGGAGCCACAACCGGAGGGGCATACGCCAGGGCTTAGGATTTGCGTATACTCGGTGCGCTTGGGGAAGGTGATGCGCTTCTGGAAAAGGGACACTTTAAAGGGACACGCTGGATTACGCGCGCTGGGCTTGTTGGGAGTTATCGTGTTCGCCGTGCTACTGGTGCAACTCGGCGGATGCGGGCAAGGACCTGGGACAGGGTCCACGCCGAGCGTTCCGAGCACTGCCACCACTGAAGAGCGCTACGACCTAGGTCGAGACGAAGAGCGCGGCGGGCATACCCTGAAGAAACACGTGGGCAGAACGGATGAGGAGTTGCAGGAGCGGTTACGACGAGAACGCAACATTTCTGCAGCATCGACTTGGACGGACCGCGAAACGGCGGAGGTAACCGTGGCGGATGCGCTGCGAGTGGAACGTGGCCGCATCGAAAGCTGGATGCGACGAGGTTATCCGCGGGCAAACCTGGCGCTGCATTACGACGCGGGGCGGACTATAGGGCGCAGCTTACGGCGCGGTGACGATCAGACGGTGCCTTGCACGAGTGCGGTGATCGTGCTCCGCGCGGATGGGCCGGACAGTTATTTCGTGCTGACGACTTATCCGGAGGCGCGCGAATGAAAAACCTGCCTGGGCAAAAGGGACCCTTCGACCCCATGGATTATCCGGCATTGCAGGGTTTTTTCCCTGCCTACCTGCATCAGGATTTTGGGGAGGAGTACGCAACGGCGGCCGAGGCGGTTAAGGGCTTCCTGTCAGACGCAAGCGGCGACGAAATTCTGCAAGTGAAAGAAGAGTGGAATACACTGCGCCATGCCCTGCGGGACAGTTCCCTGAGGGAGATTCAGCAGGCATTGGAAAGGCTGGGAAGCGCATGGCAGCCGGAGAGTGAGCGGCAGTTGCAGGAGCTGGATGAAATTCTCCGCCACGCGGAGACGTGATCGTATGCGCGCTCGTCCGGCAGTGTATGCATTAGATCCAGTTTGCCAACACTCGTCCACAAGATGTGAAGACCATTTGCACCTCTCAGCTTAGGAACAGGCTAGGCACAAACAAAAAGCCCTCTCCCCAGCACATCGAGGAGAGGGCTGTTGAAGTCAGATGCAGGTTAAACGACTTTTAGTCGTCGTCCACTTTAGAGGTGGTCGGCGCCTTCTTGTTGAAGTCGCTGGCAGGGCGAACTTTCTTCTCGCCGGGGAAAGGGACTTTATACCCGGTCGCTTCGTACCAGTCGTAGTGGCTGACGGTGTCCGGGTCTAGGGAGTCGGGAGTGTGATACTTGGTGGTGAAGACCTGCGTCTTCATTTTGAGCCAGCCAGCCCGCAGCGCTTTGACTGCC
>Ga0187772_10000180_pt1 | contig 26330 bp, 25 predicted proteins | sample 0116_SJ02_MP15_2_FD_133137 | JGI IMG/M metagenome (GOLD analysis project Ga0187772, IMG submission 133137) | Tropical peat soil microbial communities from peatlands in Department of Meta, Colombia - 0116_SJ02_MP15_20_MG | ecosystem: Environmental > Terrestrial > Soil > Wetlands > Peat | place... | reverse complement strand
CGTCAGAATAATAAGTTGATAGGAGCTGCAAATGAACAAGCAAAAGCCGCCGCAGTTCAAGCGAAACTAACTAACGATCAGTTGAAGCAGAATAACGATTTGGCGAACATGGATTTGATGATGAGACTCTACGAGTTCGCGAACACAGCGGAAGTACAATCTGCTTGGCTAACTGTATTGAGCTCTAAAATCAATAGTTACCAGGATTTCCTGGAGCTCCCAAAGCAGGATCAAGTCTCCTTCTACCAGATAGGCGCGCTCTTCGAGTCACTAGGTGTCTTAGTTGAAAGACAGATCGTGAAACTGGACATCATCGAGGATATGTTTTTGACTGAACTGGCGTGGGAGTCGATGAAAGCCTTCGTTATAGGTATGCGGGAGCAGCATGGGGAAGAAGAGAACTACCAGGCGTTCGAGCGCCTTTACAATTTCGTTACATCCAAGAATTAAAGCGCATGATCCAAACACTACCGCTCGGAGCAGTCGAACCTGATTCCAATTCAACAGTTACTAACTGTTGCAATCTTATGGATACACCTGTTCTCAGCAGCATTCTTCGTCGGGGGTTCGTTCTTCTTCTGGCTCGTGATAATTCCGGCGTCTCGACTCATAACCGCTGACGAGTCAGAACGAACTCAAATAGTTGGCAAGATTGCCAAAACCTTCGGGAGAACCGTCACGCCTACGCTGATAATCATAGTTCTTACTGGGATTTACAACGCATCATGGTACCTGAGTTCCATACAAGACCTTCTGATCTACCCTGGTTCGATTCTCTTAACAAAAATGATCCTATTCACTCTGCTTCTGGGACTCATCTACCTTCACAACGTTTACTTTGGAAAACGTATCACTGCTCTCGCTAAAGAGCGAAATATTGAAGGATTAAGGAGAATTAGGAAAACGAGCAGAAAAATATCCGCTGCCAATCTAATCCTAATGGCAGCAATCCTGTTTTTGGCTGTCCTAATGCAGAAGCCTCCATAGAGAAATGCTACCAATGCCAGAAAGAATTGTCGTGTTAAGTGATTTTGACGGCACGGTCGCTGAAATCGATACTGGTGCATATCTGCTGAGTGAGTTCGCTAACGGCGACTGGCAACTCCTAGAACGCCAGTTTGAGAGTGACGAAATATCCTTTGAAGAATGCTTGAGACGCCAATTTGGAATGATAACTCACCCCAAAGATGAGATCCTGAAGAAGATAGAGACGATCTCGATTAAACCTCATGTCAACGATGTCGTGAACTATTGTCACGATAACAGGATAAAGTTCAAGATAGTTAGTGGCGGATTAGACTTCTGCATCAAACACATTCTGGAACGGAACAAACTGAAAGTGGATGTTATTTGCCCCAAGACAACATTCACTTGCGACGGGATCAAACTCGAATTTCCTACACTAGCAGACGTGAAATCCTTCAGCTTCAAAGACGATACTGTGCGGAGTTACCAACGAGAGAACTACTCCGTAGTATATGTCGGAGACGGATATGCTGACTACTATGCGCTGAAAGATGCTGATTTGAGGTTTGCGATCAAAGACTCCGTATCTGCCAAACTGTTTCATGCGAGTAAACTTGAGTTCAACGAAGTAACTGACTTCGAACCCATCTTCAACGCATTGGCCAACCGAAACCTGAAAAACTGATCTTCGAGCGAGGGACGTTATCTAAATTGATAAGTAATTGGACCGGTATTCACTTGTGTACGGAGGTCTAGTTTTGTCCATTAGGTTATCGTCAGGAAAAGAAATTCCGATTGAAATGCATAAGACTAGAATGGTGCAGAAGATTTCACTGATACCGATCGAGGGACGCCTCAGAGCCATGGGGGAAGCAGGCTACAATGCGTTCCTGCTCAAAACCAAGGATATCTTTCTGGACATGTTGACCGACAGCGGCGTGAATGCAATGAGTGATAACCAGTTTGCGGAAATGATTAGGGCCGACGATGCTTACGCCGGCAGCATGACTTTTTACCAGTTCGCTGACGCGGTGGAAGACGTGTTAGGGTTCAAACATGTGATGAATGCGCACCAGGGCAGAGCAGCCGAACACCTGTTGGCTAAGGTCTTCATCAAGCCAGGTGATGTTATCCCAACGAACTATCACTTTACAACCACCAGAGGTCATATTGAACTGCTAGGGGGAACGGTTCTAGAAATATACTATGATGATGCTCTGAAGACCGAGAGCACGAATCAATTCAAAGGGAACATGGATCCACAGAAACTCAAGAACATAATAGCAAAGTATGGAAAAGACAAAATTGCATTCGTCAGAATGGAAGCCACTACGAACCTCATTGGTGGACAGCCATTCTCCCTCGCAAACTTGAAAGAGATACGGAAGATTTGCAACGAGCATGGCTTGCTTCTTGTGGTGGATGGAAGCCTGATCTGCGAAAATGCTTACCTCATAATGCAGCGAGAAAAAGAATATCTGAGTAAGACGGTTGCAGAAATAGCTAAAGAAATCTGCAGCATACCAGACGTTTACTATATGAGCGGTAGAAAGAACACCTCCGTCAGAGGAGGTATGATAGGAACAAACAACAAGGAGCTGTTTGACAAAATCAGACCTTGGCTGCCAGTCTATGAAGGCTTCTACACGTATGGTGGTATGTCAATGAGGGAGATTGGAGCGATGACCGCAGGGGTTAGAGAAATGGTGGACCCTACGGTTGCGGGCTGCGCTGTAGAGCAGGTCAAATACTTCGTTAATCGGCTTGTTGAAACTGGAATCCCCGTGGTTACTCCGCCAGGCGGATTGGCTTGCCATCTTGATGCCATGAAATTCCTGCCACACATACCTCAACAACAGTACCCGGCCGGGGCGCTGTCAGCAGCACTGTACATAGCCTCGGGTATCCGAAGCATGGAAAGAGGTACTGTCTCAACAGACAGAGATAAAGAGGGTAAAGAAGTCATGGCCGACGTCGAACTGACAAGGATCGCAATTCCTAGAAGAGTCTACTCGATCTCACACATCGAATATGCAATTGACCGAATAAACTGGCTCTACCGTTATCGAAGCTTGGTGAAAGGATTGAAGTTCGTTTCCGAACCCCCCGTCCTAAGATTCTTCGGTGGAAGACTCGACCCCCTCGATAACTGGGGAAGAGCTCTTACAGAAGCCTACAAGAGAGAAATGGGCGAATATTAGACCGCTCTACTACGTCTAGCGATACAGAATGCTTAGGATCACGTTCCAGTATATTGATGATTGCCCTTCACACGAGCAAGCGCTATCCCGCCTGCGAAAAGTCCTAGATGAAGAAGGCATCAGCACCAAGATCGATATCATCAAGATTGAAACTGATGAACAAGCCAAACATCTCCGGTTCGTGGGGTCGCCAACAATTCTCGTGAACGATATCGATATTGATCCGCAGGCGAACGACCATTACGGATTAGCTTGCCGAGGTTATCGACTCGAAGATGGGCGAATCTCTCCACTTCCATCCGAGAAGATGATTCGCCGAGCTATTCGACGAGAATCTTAAAAGCGCCTTGCAACGTTCACCCAACTGGTGAATGAAATGGCAAACCTCAAGATCGGTGACAGAGCTATAGATTTCAGCCTAATCGGGACAGATGATAAAACGCATTCGCTGAATGAATACTCAAACAAGATCGTTGCAGTTGTTTTCAGCTGCAATCATTGTCCCTACGTTCGCGCATGGGAAGATCGCATGATCAAGATTCAAGCCGATTACGCAGGCAAAGGCGCGCAACTGATCGCGATAAACGCAAACGACGCATCGAAATATCCAGATGATAGTTTTCAAAACATGAAAGCACGAGTTCACGAAAAGAAGTTTAACTTTCCGTATCTGCGCGACGAGGATCAAAAGATTGCGACCGCATATGGTGCGCAGCGGACACCGGAAGTTTTCTTGTTCGACGCTAAAAGGGCACTGCAGTATCATGGTGCCATTGATGATAATTACGATGACCCAAACGCCGTTAAAGTTCAATACTTGCGTAACGCACTAGATGCGATCCTGAACGGGAACCAAGTCCGAATACCGGAAACTGCCCCCGTCGGTTGCACTGTGAAGTGGAAATAGTTATTGCGTCGTGAGCTATCCATTTTACAGATTTCAAATCTAACCGATGGATTTCGTGCTTCGTCCTAACTGCCACTCGATTCAATTATTCCACCCGTGAATTTGCCTTAATGCACTTCATGCCTGGATGTGTTCGATCAATTGAGGGATTTCTTCCCAGTTGTTAGCTCGAAAGACGCGTGGCATGATCTTAGCAGATCTATTCCAAGGTTGAGTATAGAGAATTCCGAATCCAAATAATCTGGACGCAACAAGAGACATTAGGTAATCCGAGTCATCAATGAATATATCGTAATCAAGGTCCGCCTTTGCGCTACCGCTTGTTGTCCTGACGAAGTTTGAATATGGAATTCTCTGGGATTGCAACCATTCTTGCGCGCAGGGTACTGTCGCCTCACTGCGGCCTGTTACAATGTCAATCGTCCCGAACTTTGTGAGACGAGACACTTTAGACTCGAGGTCGTTCTCCATTGCAGGGATCTGTCTCCAATTGAACCATGCTTCATCCAAAGTCCTCAGAAACTCTTCTCTGCTGATGTGAGCGACTTCCCAAGCATTCCAGCGATCAAACTTCTCTGGCGTGTATTCGGTCGCGTGGCGACTGTTCAGAATCTTGCAGAGTAATTGTATTGTGTCCGCAAGGACGCCATCAAGGTCCATTGCGATTCTGAGTTTTGTCCTTGGCAATTCTATTCCTGTCTCAAAACACCTGTCGCCTTAAGGTGTTCGATCGAGGCCGACAGTTGATCGATGGACATTGAAAGATCAAGTGCAGCATTTGAGACAGAGATTGTTCCATCGTGAACTGTGATATAATCGAAGACGCGTCTGTCTTGATCACTGAGACCTAATGACTGCGGTTTTCTGCATGCAGGACATGTTAAGCTTCCGAATGGAATATTCTGTCCGCAAAAGATGCAGGTTTGAAATGACCTCTGCACTGGCTGATTGTAAACGACGGTTCGTCGAGGCTCAAGGAAGTCCTGAACTCTCCTTCTGAGGGTTCTTTCTAAAGAGGCTATGATACTGGAAGCCGATTGGTTTCCTTTCAAACCGCAGAAGTCGCATGAATATCCAGTTCTACTGCGTCTCAAAACGTAACCGCAACGGGGGCAACGACTTGGGGATGCTGACATTCAAGAGGCGGCCTAACTCGATCTCTGCGGCTTAACCTATTAGCAGTTACTCATAATCATGGCATTTCTTCATGCCTAGAAATGATCGTACCGATATTAGTTAGATATTCGTCTGTAGTGAGCTTCTGTCTTCTCGCTAACTTTCGAATGGCGTTCTCCACTCCTGTTCCATGCTGAATTGCCTTCTTACGCCTCCAAACCATCTCATCCGGTAAGCCTGCTTTGAGTGCGGCGGCTCTAAGAACCCATTTTCGCATCAAGTCATTTCCAGTTCTCACTTTGAACTCTAACGGGATTCGGAACGAAAAGTCGATTACGTCTAAGTTAGCGAATGGAGTGCGTAGCTCTACGCCAGAAGGACAAGTGGCTTGTTCATCGCGTTCGTAGTTTACTTGAGGCGCCTCAACGATGCTACGATACAGTGAGGATGCTAATGCTCTGCTGCCTTCGTTGTCGAGAATTTTCGCATACTTATAGTAGCCTCCGTACAATTCGTCGCTGCCCTGACCACACAGTAATACGGAATGACCTCGTCGTGCTGCAAGCATCGCTGTCCAGTGCAGAGGGACTGCAATACTGACTTTCATCAGATCATGTTCTTCTATCAACCAGATAATGCGTCGGATGAAAGGGTATAAAGAATCAGGCTCATACGTTTCGATGCTAATTGGCAGGTCGAGGGCTTTCGCATATTTCTCTGCTGTTTGCAATTCACTTGAGTCTCTTAATCCGGTGCTGAGCAATTCGACGTTTAGGTTTGCTTGCTTGGCTAATAATGCGGTAATCGCACTGTCAAGTCCTCCAGAGAACGCTACTGCCACGCGATCTACGTCAGCTGTGATCAGATGGATTGAACGCTGCAACAGTCGTCTGAGCCGAGCAGCAGCGTAATCCAATGTCATAACCTGTGTACTTCGTTGAGGGAACCGGAACAGGGATCTCTTGTTCAGTCCTCGTTGTGATTTGGCTGTGTAAAGATAGCCGGGGAGAATCCGTGCTGTGTTTATGTGTCCGATGCGCCACAGAGCCTTTCGTTCCGACGCGATTGCCGTAACCCCAATTTTGGTAGAGTAGTACAATGGTTTCAGGCCGATCGGGTCCCTCACGACTGACAGAGTGTTCTGTCTGGAAGAAACTGTCGCGAATGCGCCGGGTGTTTTCATGATGGATTCGAAATTACGCGACGCTTCATGGCGTGCAAATCGAGCTTGTCCTCGTTGAATCCTTCCGAAGAATGTGCCGTCCAACGATAAGACAGCGGTTCGGGATTCGAAGAATCCGCCAGCGGGATTATTCGACGTGAATCCAACGGCTGACCGATCACCAGTAGATGCAATCTTGATTCTGCTGCTGCCTCTATGCTTCATTGCGGAAAGCATGTCCGTGATGAGCGCCTTGCTGTCGCTGGTGCGATCTGCATATACGGCTGCGATGGCTGTCAATTTGTTCGCTAGGTGACATTTGTGTTGGCTTTATAACTGAACTGTTAGGGTAGTCAAGACACGAGAGACCGTTGCCTATCCTTCCGATAGATACTGGCCGTTATGGAAGTCCGGAGATACGTGGTATCTTCGAGGAATGCACAAGACTTCAACGAATGCTTGATGTTGAGGCAGCACTGGCATGGGCACGAGCTGAAGTGGGGGATATCCCGAAAGAAGCAGCTCAGGAAATCATCCAGCACTCATCACTTCAGTACGTTAGATTAGAGCGAATTCGAGAAATCGAGAGAACAACTGACCATGAAGTTATGGCACTCGTTGATGCACTTGCGGAAGTTTCAGGTAAAGGCGGGTCATACGTTCACCTGGGTGCAACCTCCGCAGATATCCTCGATACTTCGCTGGCACTGCAAATGAAAGACGGGCTGACTCTGATCTCGCAAAAGTTGGACAATCTTGAAGAAGTAATTCTGAACCTCACAAGGCAATATCGTGACACAATGATCATTGGCCGTACTCATGCTCAGCACGCGTTGCCAATGACTCTGGGATTGAAGTTTGCAGTATGGTTGCGTGAGATTGGTAGGCATATTGAACGCCTTAATGAGTGTAAGGAACGCGTCCTGGTAGGAAAGATGAACGGCGCTATCGGTACGATGGCAGGGTTAGGAAAGAATGCTGTTCAGATACAGGCTTTGGTAATGCAGAAACTTGGCCTCAACTTACCCGAAGTGACTAGCCAAATAGTCCAGCGGGATCGTTACGCTGAACTCGTGTGCGTATTTGCCATGATCGCCAGTTCCTTGGATAAGTTCGCTACGGAGATCAGGAACCTCCAGAGGCCTGAGATTGATGAACTAAGTGAACCGTTCCAGACTGGAAGGCAAGTGGGTAGTTCGGCCATGCCGCAAAAGCGAAACCCGTGGAGGAGTGAGAGTATCTCTAGCATCGCCAAAATCGAGCGTAGCCTTGTATCTCCCGCTCTAGAAGGAATTGTTACTTGGCATGAACGGGACCTCTCCCAGTCCGCTTCCGAACGTTTTGTAATACCAGAATCGTTCATCCTCACAGACCACGTGTTAGGCTCAATCACGCGGATCCTCAGTGGACTTCGCGTGAACGAAGCTAAAATGTTAGAGAACTTGATGAGATGGAAAGATCCAATGATGTCCGAGTCTGTGATGATTGCGCTCACCGTAAAGGGGATGCCTAGACAGGAAGCTCACAGACTGCTTCAGCAGATTGTCTTCAATAGTCAGCAGACAGGCGAGAACTTCGGTGCTTTGTTATTGAAGAATGATGCAGTGTCGAAACTTTTGACCTCTTCGGAAATAGAATCCTGCTTGGACCCCAGAACGTACTTGGGAATGTCTGGTCAGCTTATTGATTTAGCTGTCAGTAAAACGGTCGCGGAACGTCGGGCTCGCGGCCTATAGTTAACTGGGCTCATCTTTTTCATGGTAATCCGTCAACAAGCTCTGTTCAGTACCTTCGGCTGCTCCTGCCCTCAATGTCTCCCATTCTTCGGCTTTGATCAGTCCTCCCACTTGTTCCTTAATCTTCTTCGCTACGGTTGGACCAATCAGGGGTACGTTCATGAGCTCCGTTACCGAGGCATGTTTGAGTTCTTCAATGGTTTTGTAACCGGCGCTGAATAGAGCTCTAGCCCGTCCGCGTCCGATGCCGTCAATTTCAACTAGCGGTAACAGTTCGGCCTTCACTCCTTTAGCGCAGCGAATTTGGAGTTCTCTCGTGATTCTCAGCAGATCTTTATGACCGAAGAGTTCTGCCAGCTGGTAGGTTGCGTGGAGTAGCCATTTGGAAGTGTCCACTATCCTCAGGATGTCTCCTGGTTCCACTTTGTGGGCTTCCAGTATTCCATCTTCCGAGGTTTCGTTGACCCATTCGTAGAGTACTCTCGCACATTTTATTTCGGACAGGAATTCTTCGTAGGTCAGGCCATTTATTTCTCCGTAGAACTCGGGGACTTCACACATGTATTCTCCATCGTGCTCGCGAGCAAAGAGATCCAGCATTTCATCCTCTCCTCTTCGCGGGTATAGCTTTGGAGCTATGTCCGGTGTTCTGGAGATTAGGTGCAGTAAACTCACGTCAGTTACATGCTTTGCTCGCGTGTAGAGGCCGTCGCGTAAGATAACTGCAGATACGGGGTCTATGTAGAGCTCTGATACTCGTCGACCGAATCTAGTCGCTTTGAGTTCTTCTCCGTCGAATTCAACCATCTGTTCTCTGCTTAGGAATCGCAGAATGTCGCCTAGCTTTGATCTAATCATTTTAGGATCGTACTGATATGCATAGAATGTTTTCGCAAAGAAATTAATCAGGCCGTCTTCACTGTTCGCGAAGCGGGTAGCTATCGTGGCTAGCACGTGGGGTCGCAGAACTTTCTCAGCTCCTAGTTTCGACCAGATCCTTTCCGGTTCTGCGAGCGCGTAATTCTTCAGGAGGTAGTCCTGTTCGTCTTCAGTTCTAGCCATGAGGATTGCTTCACCATATTTGTCGTAGCGTGGGCGACCAGCTCGCCCGCAGAATTGCTTGTATTCTAGGACTGAAATTGGATATCGACCGTATCCGGGTTCGTATCTCTCGTAGCTGGTAATTACGACTGTCCTCGCTGGCAGATTTACTCCGGCAGCTAGGGTGGGTGTTGCGGATAGGATTTTCAGCCGACCTGACTTGAATGATTCTTCAACTAGTTTTCTCTGTCCACCAGTTAGGCCTGCATGATGGAACGCGGCCCCGGTAAGGGTCTGTTCAGCAAGCGTCTCGCCTAGTCGAGTTCTTTCTCCAACTGATAGTATTCGCTGAGCGATCATTTCGAGCCCTCTACGATCTGCTTTGGCGAAATTTCGTCGCAGGAGTGCCGACGCTTTCTTGCCCATATCCACCGCGATTCGTCGTGTTTCAGCGAATAAGAGGACCTGCCCTTCATTCTTGACCACATCGAGAGCAATATCGAAAATCGGATTCTGTTCAGTATGAGGGATTATGCGAGATGATCCGTCTTTGAACTGTATCTGTCCGTCGAAGTACACTCCTTCACGAAGTGGTACGGGTCGCCATTCAGTCATTACAGGAATTCCGCTGAGCCATTCTGCAATCTCGTTTGCGTTCTTGATAGTTGCACTGAGTGCGATCAGTTGGATTCTCGGGTTAATCTTCAACAATCGTGTAAGAACGACTTCAAGCGTGGGTCCCCTATCCGCCTCCGTGAGTAAATGAATTTCATCGGCAATCACAACTGCCACATCGGAGATCCAAGGAGATCGGTGTCTAAGGAGTGAGTCAGCCTTCTCGTTGGTTGAGATGATGATGTCATAGTTGGTGAGGTAATTGTCAGAGCTATCGTAGTCGCCGCTCGTAAGTCCTACTCGAACTTTCCTCCCCGGGCTCTTATCAATCGACGCGTATTTTGAGAAGTCTTCAAACTTCTCACTTGCGAGTGCACGGAGAGGCGTCAAGTACAATGCCTTTCCCCCCTTCTCTAGAACGGATTTCAGAACCACCAGTTCAGCGATAAGCGTCTTCCCGGAAGCTGTCGGACTAGCTAGAATAATGTTCTTTCCATCCAATGCTCCCGCATTGATCGCGTCCTCTTGTGGTGGGTATAGTGCGTCGTAGCCTCCTTTTGCTAATATGGCCTTTATAGAGTCAGGTACGGAGAGTTCTTCGATGCGCAATGGTTCGGAGTCTTCTACACCGTGGTTCTTTTTACGTGTCCGGGCTTTGGCTGGTAGAGCAAACCTTCTTTCAGCATTTGCTGTATCAGCGCTCTGGCCTCGGTCTCGGAGACCTCGACCTTCGTTGCTAGGATCTTTATTAACTCATTCTCTTCGACTACATCAGCTTTCTTCTCCAAGTCTCTGACTGTACTAAGGGTTATTTGCATGCGATCGTTCTGGTTTCTGCTCTTTCCGGTCATTATGATATCAATATCCATTTTGCCAGTTTCAGTGTCTATGCCGACTTCCTGCATGGATAATGTGAATAGTCGTATGATCGCATGTGTGTCTTCAACGAGTATTCTGTCGCGAAGGAATGCTCTAGCTCGTGCTTCTGAAAGTCTTACGAGTGCCTCGAGTTGGCGTGGCGTAATTGGGACGGGTGATTCCGTGGAGGCTGACATGGCGCGCATTCTTAGGTAATATTCTTTGATCGACGCAGCTGCTTCGTCCGTTAATGTTGGTTCCACTCTTTTGGCGTAGGAGAGGTACTTCCGAAGCATATCCGATGACAGTGGAGTTTCGGTTGGAGCTCGTTTCGTGTGGTGTGTCGTAAGGATGTGGTCGGACATTTTGCCGTCCGCGTCAGGGTCAGGAGTATCCTTCATTATGAAATAGAGATCAAAACGCGACAGTAGGGTGACGGGCAAGTTGATATTGTCTGCAATTGTCCTGTACGGGTTGTATCTCCCGAATTGAGGATTTGCTGCTGCAAGAACGGCAGTTCTTGCGTTGAGTGTCGCAACAATTCCTCCTTTTGCGACGCTTACTGTGTGTTGTTCTAGTGCTTCGTGGATAGCGACTCGGTCTTCAGGGCGCATTTTGTCAATTTCGTCGATCGCGGCTACTCCTTTGTCGGCCAAAACCAATGCGCCTGCCTCGAGAATCATGCCCCCATTCTTTTCACGAATGACGGCGGCGGTGAGCCCGGCGGCCGTGGTGCCTCTTCCACTTGTGTAAAGTCCTCTTGGAGCGATTCTGGAGACGTATTGAAGGAGCTGGCTCTTTGCAACTCCTGGGTCTCCTACTAGGAGGACGTTAATTTCCCCGCGTATGTTGACTCCATCTACTAGGTGCTTGGGAACGCCTCCGAAGATCAGGTAGAGTAATGCTTCCTTAATGTCTCCATACCCGTAAATTGAAGGAGCTAACGATGCGATGAGTTTTCTATGAATCAACGGATCGGCAGCTAATTCGCGTATGTGACGTTCGTCGTCTGCCGTGATCTCGACGACCTCCACTTCTTTGCCGACCACTTCCACGAAGTTAGCGTCAAGGAGCAGATCGAATGTTCTGAGTCTTGCTTTTCGTCCGATGAACTCCTGTTGGGCTCTGGCGATGCCTGTTACCGCAATGCGGTCGCCAGGTCTAGCTATATCTACTAGGTCTTCGAGAAGTTTGATGTCCAAGGCCCTAGGTAGTTGACCTGGAGGCAGATCCTCTGGGCGTTCTTGGATTCGAATCTCTTGAGAATTCACGAAGGTTGACTGTTTCTCCAAGAACTCGAAAAGCTTGGATCTGCAGTGTGCACAGATTCCAGGGCCGCGCATCAAGGTTCCGCCTTGTTCCACGTACGTTAACGAATTACATTTTCGACATTGAAACGCGGCTTTGAGGAGGAGTGGCTTCACAGTGGTGGATCTGACGATTATGCCGTCGATTAGCATGAGCTTACCTATGTTCTCGGACCCAATCTTACGGAACAGGTTTTTTTCAGGAAGTTTTCTTAGCCTTATGCGAAGGGACTTAATTGACTCAGCGTACTCAGGGTCCTCAATTTTGAGTTGAGCCCATCCGGCTCTATCCAGGAATCCGAGATACTCATCAGGTTTAGCTAGGATTAACCGAGCTAGCTCAGGATCGACGGCGATTAAGTCTTCAAAATCGACAACGATCGAGCGGGATCCTGTGAGGGCGGCATTGCCAAGACGCTCACGGTACTTGTATTCGCCATCAACTGTGTAGGATCTTAGGAAATCCTGAAACCGTTCTTCAGGGCTTTGTGACGTCATTCTCTAGACTCCTGAAGTAGCTTAGCCTTCCATTCTTCAATGGTCTTGTTCAGAATTGTGTAAAGCGATTTTTCCTCCAGTGTTAATCCATGCATTATCTCCTCAGACGGTGTAGGTGAGGCGGCAAGTGCGACAATTTTCCTTACGCGACAGTTCATAATGTCTCTAACTAGGGTCTCGGTTCTTTCTAGTTCACGTAATTTTACTTGGTCCTGTTTGCTTTGCTTTCTAAGTTCACTGATATGTCGCCGTAATATGCAATAGAAATTTGTTTGTAGTGATGGGATCCGTCTAGAATCTGGGATTGTTTCTCGCCAGTGAATCTTTGAGAGAGAGTTGAAGGTGACAATATCCTCTTCTCGAAATCTAGCATAGCCAAGTTGGACAAGTTCTCTTGCGGTCCAGTACGGGATCTCGACCTCTTGACCTATCCTAACAGAAGTGAGCTTGGTCATTCTGGGCATCTCAGGTAGCTCTCTGATTAGGACTATCCTGATCGGAGAATTTTCGAAGTCGAAGTCAATGTCTCCTACAGACATGAAGTTCGCTTCCGCCAAGAATAACCCAACAATCCCACGCCCTACGGATTGATGATTTAAGTCGTATGTTTACTGTTCCACTCTGTTTAGTCTAATTTTCCTGTGGAGAGTTGCTCGGAGTAGGAGAGAGATCAGTGAAACTGTTACCTTTTTTCGTGTTCAAGTTCCACCAGAAACTCATGCCAAGGCTTTTGAAGGACGCATGTAGAGTCTGCGTGCACTGGAAATTCATTGAGGAAAAGTTACCTTGAGTCAGAACGATCTCATGTGGATTGAGAAATATCGACCTCGAACGCTTGTTGATATCGTTAATCAGCGGGAGACCGTCGATGGTATCCAAGCTCTTCTGAAGACTCCAGCTACGATGCCTCATCTTCTATTCTCAGGTCCGCCCGGAACTGGCAAGAGCACTATGGCTCTTTGCATAGCCCGTCAATTGATGGGGGATAACTTCAGGCGACTTGTTCTGGAATTGAACGCTTCCGACGAACGCGGCATAGGCGTCGTACGCGAACGAATCAAAGGCTTCTCTCAAGTAATTCAAACTGCGCCGTCAGGAGTTCAATATGGACTTGTAATATTGGACGAATGCGACGAGATGACTAGAGATGCGCAGACCGCTCTCAGAAGGATAATGGAGACATCGTCCAGAACCTGCAGATTCATTCTGATCTGCAATTACCAGAGCGGCATCATAGAGCCAATTCAAAGTCGATGTTCCGTTTTCCGATTCAGGCAGCTCGAAAAGAAGGATGCAATCTCTTATCTGAAAGCAATATGCAGATCAGAACACGTTAGCGCGGATCAAGATGTGTTGGACCGCGTCTTCGACCTCTCAGAAGGGGACCTGAGACGAGCAATTAACACTTTACAGGTAGCGGCCACGAGCTCGAAAACAGGAAAACTGGACTTGGCTCAACTTACCAAAACCGCTCCAGAAGATGAAGGCGATAGTGTTCGTGTTATGTTATTGGAAGCTATCCAAGGCAACTTCGTAAAAGCACGTGACCTGATGTACGAACTGATGGGCAAGCGCGGTATGAGTGGTCGCGAAATAATTCGTACGGCAAACCGTGAAATCGTCCGACTATCGGAGCTTGAGACAAAGAAACAGGCAGAAGCAGTTCGTTTACTCGGCGAATATGACTTCAGACTCTCACAAGGCGCGAATGAGGATATTCAGCTAAGTGCGATGCTTGCACAGATTAGCCTGCTAGGAAGCACGTAAGGAAGTTGCAATACCAGTCGTGGGCGGAGAAATACCGTCCACAAAAATGCGCAGACCTTATCGGGAACGAGGAAGCCGTCGCCAGATTCGCCTCGTGGCTGGAACTGTGGAACCCAAAACAGGGCAAAACCAAGAAGGCTTGTCTCCTCGTTGGACCACCCGGAGTGGGAAAAACGTCACTAGCAAGGGCAGCGGCCAGCGATTTTCATTTCCGAGTGGTTGAACTGAATGCAAGCGATGTAAGGACTGAGAAGGCGATAGAGAAGGCCATAGTGCCCGCAAGCGCTTCACTTACCCTCGATTCCTTCTCAGAATCTGGTCGCGGCAACTTGATCTTGATGGACGAGATCGACGGAGTTTTCGGTAGAGAAGACAGAGGTGGTTTAGTCGCGATACTAAACGCAATAAAGGATTCACCTATCCCGTTAGTACTTACTGCAAACGATATTGAGGACGAGCGGTTTGACGACTTAAGAAAAGCATGTTCCGTGATAGAGCTATTCGAGATTCGACCTAGACTACTACTCATGCTAATTCGAAGAATAGCGACCTCAGAGGGCGTTAGCATTGATGCCAGGACAATTGAAATGATTGTGCGCAGGTCCCACGGCGATCTACGTTCTACCATAAACGACGCGCAAGCTGCTGCGTCAGGTGGTTTCGATACATCACCAACCGCGCAGCGAACACAATTACTCAATTCAGAATCAACTTTGAGAGAATTATTCACGTCGCGTGAGTTCAGTAAAGCAAGAAGCGCGTTGAACCAGACCGAGATCCTTGTCTACAAAGACGATTTGCTCCTGCTTCTCCACGACATTCTACCATACGTGTATACTTCGCCTCAGAAGTTGGCTTTAGCATACGACAGCTTATCGCGCGCAGACATTGCCTATGGGAGAATTGGGGCCAGTAGATCTCGCGGCATGTCACCACCCCCATTCAACCTGCCGAGACGAGATGCAGTTCCGCAGTGGAACTTACTCCCTGTTGCCTTGAACGAGCTAGCCTCAATCGGGATGCAAGAAACTGACGGTAAAGTCGATGATGCTGTGAAATCAACTACACGCCCATCTCAAAAAACGGTTGAACGTTACCTTTACCGCCTATGGACAATAGATCGCATATGCGGAAGAATCGCTAGGACTTGCCACGTTTCGAAGAGAACTGCGAGGAGAGAGATTCTTCCATTTCTCGTTGGTTTATTCCGAGTCGATGAGGCCTCGGGAATAGAAGCCGCGGCTGCAATGGAGCTCGAGGAGAGGGACATAGAATTCTTGAACGGAGAGGCAAAGTCAACAGTAACGCCGACGGGTCCCACAGCGATGCTGGACCCAAACGGCTTCAAACTACCCTTCATGGGAAAAGATAAGTTCGTTCAACTCATGCGAGTTGGAATAAAGTATGACTCGGCGGCACGTATTTTTTCCGTTCGCAGGCTGGATAGGTTAGATTCAGTCGAGGACAGCCTTTCGCAGATAATTGGAAAACCGATTAAATTCGCTCGCCCAGCGATGGCGCTGGAACAGAAAGGGGTCAACTTAGAAATAATAAAGACGTGCTACGTCGATGCAAAAGAAATCTCCTGTGACTCATGTGAGTTTGTGGAGTCATGTCCGACTCATTTCCTGCAAGATCTGAAGTATTGCCTCTGCTTAGAAACAGTGTCTGATGCGCAAGCTTACACCAAGTACGTTGCGAGAAATCAGGAATTATTGCAGCAAATGCCACAGCTCAAGAAGACCGTCGTCAGGAAGCCTAAACTAGCGAAGAGAAAGAAGCCTAGTGCTCACGACTAACCTTCAACATGTGACCGATTTCAGGCAGGATCAGCTGGATCATAGCCGTCTTAACGGCGTCGGGGGAACCAGGAAGACAGAAGATTAGTTTCCCATTAGATGATCCTGCTAAAGCGCGGCTCAGGATAGCAGGTGAGCCGATCTTATCGAAGCTGATCTTCCTGAAGAGTTCTCCAAATCCTGGAATATTCTTCTGAAGAAAAGGTGAGACACTCTCAATAGTCAAATCTCTAGGTGATAAACCAGTTCCGCCTGTGATGATGAGTGCGTCAATCTCCGCAGAGGATAACGCCCTCCGTACATGTTTCTGTATCATTGATTTCGAGTCTGATATGAGGTATCTGCCGTTTACCCGGTGACCGGCTTGTAACGCTAGCCGTTCAATGATGTGACCAGACTTATCGTCCGCCTTCTCTCCAGCACTCATCTGAGCAAACTTTGAGGTACTACAAGTTACGATGGAGATTCTAACGGACTTAGGTGACATGTGTTTATGGAGTTGAGGAACCTTGTTCATTCATCTTCCCTTTGTCTTCTTGGTAACTTTAAGGAAGGTGATCGCTGTTGACGGATATTGGCCATCCGTATCTTTCTCATACTGCTTCGTCATATCCCAGATCGTCAGAAGGTAAGCTGACGCGGCAGTGAGAGCCTCCATTTCTACTCCAGTCTTTGCTTCACCCTTAACGTAGGATTCAACTCTAACCGAGTTAGGGCTGATCTTGTGTTCAATCCGGATGGTTGTGATAGGTATCGAGTGGCAGAACGGCAGAATCTGCGGTGTGTTTTTCGCAGCCATTATTGCAGCAATCTCAGCAGCTGCTACTGGATCCCCTTTCTCGATCCTGCCGGACTTGAGGCGTGCTACCGTACTTGGTTTAAGTTTGATTTCTCCAACCGCAATGGCCTCTCGCGGTACAGTTTTCTTCGTTGTAATGTCGACCATTGAAAAGCGGCGCATGTGTGCTCGAAGTAGGAAGAGGAGTTATGAGAGATAGCTATTGCGCTCTCGATAACTGACTCTAGATTCTATGTGGTCTCTTTCGAATTGATGTCAGAGCTTTTTCCAATTGCTCACGCATAGTGGAGGCAGGAATGCTTTGTAAGCCCAGCATAGTTGTTTTCCCACGCACCCCTTCACCCGACTTGGAAGCAGCTATTATCCCAATTGCTCCTAACCCTCGAGCGTACTTCCAAATCTGAGTGTGCTTTCTAGGTTCATCTCCATATTCTTCGCAGACTGCTTTGTACTCGCGCTCCACTACGCCGATGCTTGCATATGCTTCTTGAGATTCTCCTAGGATTCGAGCTAGCGCTAGTAGCATGTATTTCTCATGCGGGGACAGGGCAGTGATGTATTCGCCTCGTAATGCTGGATATACGCTTCCAGCGGCTCTTCGAACATGATCGGTGGAAACGCGTTTCGATCCTTCAGAATCAGCATATTTGCCGGCACGCCATAGGAGTTCAATTGCGTATCGTGCATCTCCACTCTGGCCTCCTATATCGGAGACGAGCTGAAGGGTTTCATCAGATATTGTATTCTCCTTGAATGCAAGTTCAATTCGATCAGTGAGAATTGTAGTTAATTGAGAAGAGTCATACTTGTCCAGTTTGACGATGTTTCGTTGAAGGGTGTCGGTAGTGCTTCTGTCAAGTTTCTGGAGATATTCTTGTTCACGGAGGATGCAGATGAGTGAGAGGCGTATGGGTTTGCCGACGCGCTCCTCCTGAATGCGTGTAAGGTTGTAAATGGGGTTAGGTCCTTCTGTTCTAATGAGATGTTCAAGTTCATCCAGTGCAAGTATCAAGTGCATGTTCTTATCGTCAAGCATATCCATCAGTGTATGCAGGAGTTCCTCTGGTGCGAACCCGCGCTTTGGGAACTCGGGCTCGAACTGCGTCAGAACGCGTTTTATGATCATGAAGAGGCTGCCTTTCGCCTCACGACAGTTTACGTGAACATACTGCAGATTGATCTTCCGATTCTTAGCTGCTCTAACAAGGTCCGCTCCGAAACGCTGACAGAGTACGGTCTTCCCAGTTCCGACATCTCCGGTGATAACTACGCGCTGACTAGTTGAAAATGGGCTCTCGATACAAAATCGAAAGAGCTGCGTGAGAAAACGCATCTGCGCGTCGCGATGCAGCAGTCGCGGTGGCATATATTCCAGTGATAGGGGGGTCTCGTCTTTGAAGACCGTAGGTGCACCTAACGTTTCGTTTACGATGTCTGATGACAATTGAACGAGAGCCCCTACTCTCGACAAGCTTAGATTACCTCAATCTTATGTGCTTTTGCTGCATGACAAGATAAAAACGAGAGAGCTAAGTGAAAATGCTCATGCTACAGTGCCGAGCATAATTCCGTCCGATATTGCTGGCCAGGCGTCCTCATCGCTAGATTTTAGATTCTCTAAGGATCATCTTCCATGCGTTTCAATCACGCGATAAAGTTCATCACGTTCAGATGCTCTGATCTCAATTGTCGATCCATTCAATCGCACGAGTTTTCTCCCTTTCTTACGGTCAGTGAATTTCCCTATGATCTGAGCTTCAATTCCTCTCTGTTCCAAACGACGTACTATACGATCGCTCTTTCGATTATCTGCTGCGATGAGTAAGCAACCGGAACTCATCAGTCGCAAAGGATCAACGTGAAGCATAGCGCAAATCGTCATGGTCTCATTGCGTATGGGAATCTTCGATTCATAGACCTTGAATCCGACTTTAGATGCTTCTGCAATTTCCCATATGGCCTGCAGAACTCCCCCTTCTGTAGGATCGTGCATGGCAGTTACTCCACCTACTCCAACTGCAATCATGGCGTCCTCGACAATACTGACTGAATATCGCATGCTCCTCGCTCGGGCAAGAAGCATTGTGTCGACTTTCAATCTGCGAGAGAAATCCATCGCCAGTAGGGCGGTTCCTTCAATTCCTGCAGATTTAGTTAGAATCAAGTCTTGACTAGGGCGAGCACCGCCTGATGTGACGTACTTCTTTCTATCGACGACTCCTATCATGAAGCCGATCACGATGGGTTTCGTAAGGCCTGGAGTGACTTCCGTGTGCCCTCCGACTACTGCCACGTCGAGCTCCTTTGCGGCAGCGTCTACACGTTTCATCACGATCTCTACGGTACGTACATCGGATTTTTCAGGTAAGAGCAAATCGCAGAGGAACCATCGAGGTCTTGCTCCTCTGCAGGCAATGTCGTTTGCGTTGATGTGAACTGAGAGCCAGCCAATGTCCGAAGCTGTGCCGGTGACTGGATCCGTTGTAAACACAAGGACTTTGTCACCGAACGAGATTAAGGCTGCATCCTCACCGATCCGGGAGCCGAGAATAACTGAGGGATCTCTGCGTCCTCTGTATCGAAGTACTGTCCGAATGAGGATGTCCGTGGGAATTTTGCCGGTCCTAAACTGGCGCATGAGCATCAGCTCACACATGGCACATGATGCTTTAAATTCCGTCGTTGCTTATTCAGTATCAGTGGACTCGAAATGATTCAATCAATTATTGATGTGGCTCTTGTAGTCTCCAACGCTCAGAAATCGGCAGAATGGTACCGCGACAAGTTGGGCTTAGAAATACGATCGAAAGAGGGCCACTGGGTTACGGTAGCACCGAAGGGTTCCGATGTAGTGATACATCTATGTGAACCGTTCGAGGAAAAGAAGACAATGGAACCCGGCAACACAGGAATAGCTTTCCGAGTCAACGACCTTGAAGGTACCTACAATGAATTCAGCAAGAAAGGTGTGGAATTCACAGTCAAACCAACAAAGGAAGAATGGGGAAGCTATGCCATGTTCAAGGATCCAGATGGAAACGTATTCTGGATCATGCCTGGTTAGGGCTTTCTCTCAATTCAAAGATCAGCCGCTACTTTGCTTACTTCGTACCGTATGTTAGGAACGTGCGGGCTCGATACTCAAGATCCATTTCATTCAGAAATCAATTGGGCCAGACTCGTCATCGCCCGCTATTTCACCTCATTAGATACTTGCTAATTTGCATATCTAGTCCACGGAGAGAGCACAATCGATTACTGTAGTGCCCGTCGGATTCGAAAGCTTAGGCGTCAGATCAATGTGCACCTTCGTCGAAACTCCAGACGTGAAGATACTGATCGACTCGGGCGTTGCATTAGGCCCACGATTTGGAAAGAAACCACATCCTATGGAGTATCACGCCCGAGACTTATGTCGAGCCAAAATTAGGGAGTATGCTACAAAAGCCCAGGTGCTCATCATATCTCATTACCACAACGACCATCACACGCCCAACTATACCGAGACCGTGTGGTTAGGCAGTAGTGCAGAAGAGGCAGAACAGATTTACCGCGACAAGACTGTCATTATCAAAAGCGTTCGTGACTCCATAAACCTCGCCCAGCGTAGGCGCGGCTGGATGTTCTCAAGGTTCCTGAAGACGATCGGAAGCAAGTGCCATATTGGGGACGGAGCCATGTTCAAATTCGGAAACACGATTGTGCGAATGTCCCCACCCGTTCCGCACGGCGAAGAGACTTCAGGACTTGGGTGGGTATTAATGACGACTATTGAATCAGAACAGAGGAGGATCATTCACGCATCCGATGTTCAGGGGCCAATGTCAAAACGGACCACGAACGAAATTCTAAAGCAGAAACCAGATCTACTTCTACTTGGGGGGCCGCCATATTACCTCGAAAAAGTGAAAGTGGACTCGCAAGCAATTCAAGAAGGCGTCGCCAACGCCGTCAAGATCGCTAGAAGCGTACCTACTGTGATCCTCGAACATCACGCACTCCGTTCGGAAAATTGGGTTGAAGAAATCCAACCAATACGCGACGCTGGCACTGAGGCTGGCCATGTCGTCATCACTGCCGCTGAGTATCTGGGATTGAGGCCGAACACGCTTGAATCGGTTCGACAACAATTGTATGTGGATTATCCACCATCTGAATCATTTCTCAAGTGGTGCGCACTAAGGGAAGAAAAACAGAGACATACCGCTCCCCCTATCTAGAATTTTTCTTGACCATACCGTAAATTCAGTACATACTCAGAGATTATCTCACTCCCACACTTACCTGCTGAGCTAGTCGAAGAAGAGCAGTGTGCAATTTGGTCTCGGGCCTGAAGAATGAGAAAATCCAGTATCCTGTTAAACTGCAATCAATGCTGAAGCGCGCTCTTGACGACCCGGAAGACTTCTGGGGCGAAATCGCAGGAGAACTTCACTGGTTCAAAAAATGGGATAAGGTCCTCGAATGGAACCCTCCAGACTTCACATGGTTCAAAGGAGGAGTAACAAACCTCGCGTACAATTGTCTAGACACTAACCTTGAGAAAGGAAGAAGCAACCGGCCGGCGATAATATGGGAAAATGGAGAAGGTTTTCCCACTCGCACCATCACTTACGATCAACTGTATCGGGAAGTGGGAAAGTTCTCGAACGCCCTAAAGGCAGCAGGTGTGGAAAAGGGCGACCGAGTAACTATCTACATGCCTATGGTGCCTGAAGCGGCTATAGCCATGTTAGCGACCACCAGGATTGGGGCAATACATTCAGTAATCTTCGGAGGATTCGGGTACGGTGCAATAGCCGACCGGATCGAGGATGCCGGCTCTAAAGTTATCGTGACCGCAGATGTCGGGTATCGACGCGGAGGCCAGATCAAACTCAAGGAGACTGTGGACGAGGCCCTAAAGATCTCGGGCAAGGGGGTACAAAAGGTCATCACGTTGAAGAGAGGAACCCAAAATCCTCCCATGACGCCCGAGAGAGACATTTTGTGGGAAGAAGCGATCGCGCGCGGTCAGGAAGCGGGAGTAGAGAAGATGCGGGCAGAGGAACTGGCGTTTATTCTTTACACTTCGGGGACGATGGCGAAGCCAAAAGGTACAGTGCAACCACACGGAAGTTATCAGGTTTACATCTACTCGATGGGCAAATGGGTTTATGACATGAAACCTGATGACGTTTGGTGGTCCACTTCGGATATAGGTTGGATCGTCGGTCACAGTTACGTGGTATACGCCCCGCTTCTCTTTGGTTGCACAACCATAATGTATGAAGGATTACCTGACCATCCGACACCGGACATTTGGTGGCGCATAATTGAGAAGGACCGGGTAACCAAACTTTGGATATCTCCCACAGGCGCACGTAGCCTAATGAAATATGGCGACGAATACCCCAAGAAGTATGATCTAACCACGGTGAAAATGGTGGCTTGCGCCGGCGAGGTGTTGAACCCCCCAGCTTGGGAATGGCTGCAGAAAACCGTCTTCGAAGATCAGGTTCCAGTTATTGACCACATGTGGCAGACCGAAACCAGTGGTCCACTCGTGGCGAATCCTTACGGAATCTCATTGCTGCCAATCAAACCTGGATCAGCCACAATTCCGCTACCGGGAGTAGACGCAATGATCGTTGATGAGCAGGGTATTCCTGTTAAGCGAGGAGTGGAGGGTACCTTCGTAGTGAAGAGACCATTTCCGGGTCTAACCCCAAGCCTATGGCGCGATCACGCTAGGTACGTGGAGAATTACTGGAACAAAATTCCCGGTGTATACACTACCGGAGATGCTGCAATGATGGATGAGGACGGCTATCTCTGGTTCTTGGGAAGAGTTGATGAAGTCATAAAAATCTCAGCTCACAGAATTGGTACTATTGAAATTGAGAGCGCGTTGCTTCAGCATCCGGGTGTTGCAGAAACTGCAGTGATCGGTCGACCTGATGAACTCCGAGGAGAGACTGCATGTGCCTTCGTTATATTGAGGGCTGGATCTGCCCCAAGCGAGGCGCTAAAGAACGAATTGAAGCAACTCGTTCGAAAAACCTTGGGGCCGATAGTAATTGTAAGCGACATTTATTTTGTCAATAAACTCCCCAAGACCCGAAGCGGGAAAATAATGAGGCGCGTGATCAAGTCTCTGGTTGCAGGCAAACCACTGGGCGACTACTCGACCATAGATGATGATACATCAATTGACGAACTTAGGAAAGCAGTTAGTCAATAGCATTTGTAGCTAGTTCTGAGCAGGGGTAACCGCCTAATTGGCCGTATGCTTTTATGAGGAAATAAAAGAAGGGTAGGGACTTGACCGTACGCTGGTCAAGCACCCGCTAGCTTTGTTGCCTGACGGAACTTCTTGCCACACTGCGGACAAGAATAGTGTTTAATGTGTAACGCCGGACCACGACCGTCCTTCGGATGCATGTCCCATTCCTTAGCTGGACCCATCACTTCGCCTCCACACTTCATACATTTTACCAAAGAAATTCACCTCGATTAGACCACAGACAAGCAGAATGCATGGAGGGAAAGAGAGACGCCTGACGTGAATTTGACATGGTAAGGTACGAGTGTCTCCATGTCCAAACCGCTCGTGCTGTCATGGGCGTCCATACTGCTTTGTTGGTATATTAGTGTTTCATTTACGGTACACTAATATACTGCGATGCCTATCTAAGGTCAATTAGCTGTCATAAAGCGCTCATAGGAGGTTGAGAAATGTTGAATGGAGAAGCAAGACGAAGTTTCGCACTGGCAGTCACATCCTTCGCCGTTGGAGCGGTTGTTGTAGCAATCTTGGGGAATTCGAAAACTCGCGAGAAGATCGCTGAACACGGGAAGAAGGCTGCTGAACGTGGCAGGAAACTTCTGAATCGTGCTGAGAAATGAACTGATGAGGCGGTCTTAGGTCCGCCCGTACCCTTCTAATTTTTCAATTCGTCAACTTTAAGTTGAGAACCGGTCTTTTTTCACGCGGCGCGTGAGTGGGGCCTCCCACCCGTTGCGCCAGAGAAACCCCGGTGTCGGGAGGTAACTGATTGAAAAGTAAGAATGCAGTCCATATGATGTTAACCGCTGTGTTCGCTGCTCTCTACGCTGTTGGCGTAGTTTTCCTTGGGCCAATAAGCTTCCAAATATTCCAAGTAAGGTTAGCCGATGCACTTTTACCCTTATCCATGCTCTTTGGGTGGCCAGCTATCCTTGGCCTGAGCCTAGGCGCGTTCGTAGCCAACTTTTTTGGCGGCCTCGGACCTATTGACGTAATTGGAGGAGCAGCAGCCAATTTTATCGCAACGTTTGTCGCCTGGAAGATTGGTCGCAAAAGACATGTGAACGTGCTCGCAGGTATACTCTCGGAGATCGTTATTGTGACCATCATCGTTGGAACGTACCTAAGTTTCTTAATTGGGATCCCGCTAGCAGTGGGGCTGCTCGGCATCTTCTTAGGAAGTGCCATTGCGATCGGTGTTCTGGGAGGCATCCTTTTCTTTGCATTCTCAAGTTCGCGAGTAACTTCCCTGTTTAGATCATCGAAGGTTTTCGAGCAGGCGGTAGAGTCTGAAGACTAGCATCAGGTGAGTTGGACGACAGACAGGATAGAATTAATGCTAGGCGATATTGCCTGCCAGAAAGTTGACGCTATCGTCAACGCCGCTAACAGCTCCCTCCTGGGCGGAGGTGGAGTCGATGGAGCTATTCATCGCGCCGCTGGGCCTCAACTACTTGAAGAATGTCGACGACTAGGAGGATGCCCAACCGGAGAGGCAAGAATAACAAAAGGATACCAACTTCCCGCGAAATACGTGATTCACACAGTGGGCCCAATCTGGAGAGGAGGTCATCGACAAGAGGACGGTCTGTTACATGAATGCTACATGAACTCTATGAGATTGGCTACAGAAAACCAGGTCAGGACAATTGCGTTTCCATCGATCAGCACCGGCGCGTATGGCTTTCCAATAAAACGTGCAGCAAGAATAGCCGTTACAACAGTGAGTGAGGCTCTTGAGTCGCTAAGCGTCATTGAGAGAGTGATATTCGTATGCTTCTCAAAAGACGATTACAACGTATACCAACTGGAATTGGCGAAGTCAAAATACTCCTAAACGCAATTCAAGCTTAGCTTAAGTGTCTGACGGCATAGGCAACTCTAACCTTAACCTCAATATTTTCTTGAACGTGTTACTAATCTGCACGTCCTGGTAAGCGTTCATCCATTCATCCTGTATCTCTCTGCCCAATCTGAGGGTCAACTCGAAGTCAGGGAGATAACCCCCAAGCATCAAAGCATCAGTTATGCCCCGAGGAGTCCGATCCGTTGGTTTCACCATTCTTACTCCCTGCCCACTTCTCGATTGAAGCAACCTTCTGAATGAAGGTAACGGTCACCATAGGCAGGAAAGACGAATTAAGCACAGATAGACAAGAAAAATCCCATGTCGTTTGGACTGACAGTGGGATTAATCGGAGAAGCCGAGCACAAAGTCACTGAACAAGATACAGCAGCAAGGTGGAGAAGTGGATTAGTTGACGCCTATTCAACACCCGCACTGGTAGGGCTGGCAGAGAAGGCGAGTGTAATAGCTGTTGAGAAATGCTTGGGAGAAGGTCAGACGTGCGTGGGCGTAGAGGTTAACATAAGGCATCTTGCTGCCACGCCAGTCGGCATGACTGTTAAAGCCAGAGCAGAGCTCGTTGAGATAGATGGTAAGCGTCTAAAGTTCAGAGTGGAGGCTTGGGACGAGAAGGAGAAAGTGTGCGAAGGCTCGCATTCTCGAGCTATTGTAGATATGTCGCGTTTCACTGACCGGTTGAATCAAAAGGCGAACCGCTGAGCAAAGTTGCGTTCTGGAACGTTGCAGAACGTTTCGAAGTGATCTCTTAAGACTATCCGCGCTCAGCAAGTGCAGAATGAAAGCCTCAGACTCATGATCTGAATAGATCAGAAGGCGATATAGTCGATTGTCTGAACATCGCTTATTTCGCTCTCAAGATGGTTATCGGTATATCTGAAATTCAGATTGAGTGATGATGTTGAACAAACTGCAAATAGCTCAGCTCCTCATGTTCGGCATCTACGAGCAGACTCCTGCTGACCCTTTGGGTCGAAACATCAGCTGATAAGTGGATAGAGTGTACCTTCGCGGACGCGGCTCAATCCTTACTTGTCACCTGGCACGAATTAACTTACCAGAAGTTTCCGGTTCGCGTGAGCCCCCAGTACCTCTTCTCTACAGAATTCGAGCGTGAAAGACCTGCGAAAGGTAATCAAAGAATGCTCGAGAAGACAACACCAAGGCCACTGTCAGGTTGATTCATCACACGGACTCAATGGAGATCAGTAATGCCACCCTGATATCGATCCTCAAGAAGAACCTGAATGGAAAACGCCGGACAATCGGCGTCTCTCACTGGACTGACGCTGCTATTCTCTGGAACTAGGTTAAGATTCCGCCTGCCTCTTTGGTCCGTGAGACATCGCCGCGGTTGGTCAAGAATCGGAGCTGCTCTGACCACTTTACGTTCTGGAATTGTTATACTATTGATTGTTTTCATACG
>Ga0187772_10000179_pt1 | contig 26428 bp, 21 predicted proteins | sample 0116_SJ02_MP15_2_FD_133137 | JGI IMG/M metagenome (GOLD analysis project Ga0187772, IMG submission 133137) | Tropical peat soil microbial communities from peatlands in Department of Meta, Colombia - 0116_SJ02_MP15_20_MG | ecosystem: Environmental > Terrestrial > Soil > Wetlands > Peat | place... | reverse complement strand
GGGTCCGCGTCGGCCCTTCTCGCGACCACGCGGTTGCGCCCGCTGTGTTTCGCGTCGTACAGCGCCGCGTCCGCCTGAGCGAGCAGCTCTCCGTAGCCGGCGTTCCCCGACGCCACCCCAATCGAGACCGTCACGACGCCGTCGTTGCCGGCCGGATGGGGCATCGCCGCCGCCTGCACGGCCACGCGCACACGTTCGGCCGCCGCCACCGCCTCGGTCGCGGTCGCGCCCGGAAGCACGAGCAGGAGCTCCTCGCCACCGAATCGGTAGGCGCGGTCGTGGGCCCGCAACGTCCCCCGGATGGTGGTGGCGACGGCACGCAGGGCCTGATCGCCGGCGAGGTGGCCCATCTCGTCGTTGTAGGCCTTGAAGTGATCGACGTCGCACAGCGCCACCGCCAATGGGGTCCCGAGCTCTCGGTGCCCCGCCTCGATCCCAGGCAGCTCGTCGGCCAAGGCGCGTCGGTTGCGCATCCCGGTCAGCGGGTCGCGGCGAGAATCCTCCAGCAACTGCTCGTTGAGCCGCGCCAGCTCCGCCTCGTGGTCGGCCAGGCTGGCCAGGGCGGAGCGCTCACGCCGGAGCAGCCCGCGCAGTCGGAACTCGAGCAGGGTGCCGCGGAGCGCCAGCGACAGGCCCGTGAACAGGAGACCGAGGAACAGCGCGAACCGCGTCGTCTGGGCCTGATCGAGCAGATACGCACGCACGAGCGCGCCGAGCAGCACGATGAACAGGACGGTCGGCAGGATCCCGCCGCGGAGACCCGGCTCCTCGGTCGAGGCGTCCGGCTCGGGCACGTCTGCCGCCAGCGCGCCGCCGACACCGATCGCGATCAACCCGAGCACCCAGATCGGATCGAGCATGGTCGCGCCGGGGTGGTAGCTCTGGTCGAGCAGCTGCTCGCTCCAGATGATGAAGGAGAAGGCCTGGGCCATGATCCCGCCCAGGACCAGGCGCGAGGGGGTGGAGCGAACCGTGGTTACCGCGCCGCCGAGGAGCGCCTGGAGCGCCAGGACCGCGGCGGACACGTACAGGACCGGATAGACGAGGGCGGAGACACGGGGCGCTTCGGCCAGCATCGACGTCTGGGCGTCGTGCCAGAGCTCGGCGTACACGAGTGCCGCCGCCCCGAGGATGACCGGCAACACCTCGACGACAGCGACCAGCCGCAGACTGCGCGACTGGCCGCGCGTGCGGACGATGCTGAGCATGACCAGGATCGCGAATGCCCACCAGCCGATGTCGGCCGGGTTGGGGCTCGCCGGCGAGCCGGTGATCCCGAACAGGTCCCACGCCAGCTGCCCGAACAGCCAGGCTCCGCAGGCGCCGGCCCAAAACGTCCAGCGGGAGCGGTTCGGTCCACTCGCCACCCGGCGAGCCAGCAGCGTACCGGCCAGCGCGCCGATCGCGGCCGCCGTCCAGGCCACGTCCCACCACATACCGGCGTCCTTTGTGAGCTTGGACAGCAGCATCGCCACCACGGCGACGCCGGCCGGTATCGCCACGAACCAGCCGGCCCGCGCGGTCTTGACTCCATGAAGCTTGTCCATCGCTTCGGTAATCGACCCAGCAGTGAGGTACCTAAAAGTGGGGTGGCGACGGATCGACGGGTCGGCGGCCGGAGCCGGGCCAGCCTTCTAACGCCAAGGCGCCGCCGTCAGGTGCCGCCGTCAGGCGCCGCCGACCATCCCAAGGCGCCGCCGACGATCCGATCATCAATCGCAGCCTGCGCCGCCGCGATCCGGGCGATCGGGATCCGGAACGGCGAGCACGACACGTAGTCGAGCCCGGCCCGGTGGAAGAACGCCACCGAGTCCGGGTCTCCCCCGTGCTCACCGCAGATCCCCAGCTTCAGCCCCGGGTCCGCCTCGCGCCCCACCCACGCCGCCAGGCGGACCAGCCAGCCCACGCCGGGCGCGTCGATCGTCTCGAACGGCGAGCGGTCGATGATCTTGTCGTCGATGTAGGTCGGGATGAACTTCGACTCGACGTCGTCGCGGGAGAAGCCAATTGCGGTCTGGGTCAGGTCGTTGGTACCGAAGGAGAAGAAGTCGGCGTGCCGCGCGATCAGGTTGGCGATGAAGCACGCCCGCGGCAGCTCGATCATCGTGCCCACCGTGTAGTCCTCGCCCTCGCGCATGTCGTGCTCGCCCGCTACCGACACGACCAGCTCACGCGCGATCTCGAGCTCGTGCTCGTACGCGACCAGCGGGATCATGATCTCGGGATGGGGCGGCTCGTCGACCGCCTTGGCCGCGCGCATGATCGCGTGCACCTGCATCTCGTAGATCTCGGGATAGAGGATCCCGAGCCGCACCCCACGCGTGCCCAGCATCGGGTTGCCCTCGTGGATCTCCTCGACCCGCGCCAGCAGCTTTTCGAGCTCCTCGAGGTCGTCGGTCTGCTCGATGCGCGCGCGCTCGACGTGCGCGCGCAGTTCGGGCAGGTTCGGCAGGAACTCGTGCAGCGGGGGGTCGAGCAGACGGATCGTGACCGGGAGGCCGCGCATGGCCTCGAACAACCCCACGAAATCCTCCTGCTGGAGCGGCAGCAGCTCGCGCAGCGCGGCGCGCCGGCCCTCGCGGTCGTCGGCCATGATCATCGCGCGCATCTTGGGCTGGCGGTCCTCGGCCATGAACATGTGCTCGGTGCGGCAGAGGCCGATTCCCTCGGCGCCGAGCTCGCGTGCCCTCTGGGCGTCGTGCGGAGTGTCGGCGTTCACGCGCACGCCCAGCCGCCGGAGCTCGTCAGCCCACTCCAGCACGGTGTCGAAGCGCTCGTCGATCTCGGGCTCGATCAGTCTGGCGCCGGGCTCGACCACGGCCCCCTCGGACCCGTCGATGGCGATCTCATCGCCGGCCTTGAACACCCGCCCGCCGATCGTCATCGCGCCCGCGTCGAGGTCGATCGCCACCGCCGCCCCGGTCACCGCCGGCACCCCCATCCCGCGTGCCACCAGCGCGGCATGCGAGGCCTTCCCGCCCTCGGAGGTGAGGATCCCCTTGGCCGCGTGGAAGCCGGCCACGTCGTCGGCCTCCGTGAATGGGCGAACCAGGATCACGTTCTTGCCGGCCTGCCCCTGCATGACCGCGTCGCCCGCGTTGAACACGATCGCGCCGACCGCCGCGCCGGGCGAGGCTGCGACGCCCCGAGCCAGCACCTGGTAACCGTCGCTGCGGTCGAAGGTGGGGTGCAGCAGCGCATCGAGTGAGTAGGCGTCGATCGTGCGCAGGGCCTCCTCGCGTGTCAGCAGCCCCTCCTCAACCGCGTCCACCGCGAAGCGCACCGCGGCTTGCGCCGGGCGCTTGGCGTTGCGCGTCTGGAGCATGTAGAGCCGGCCCTCTTCGATCGTGAACTCGACGTCCTGCATGTCCTTGTACTCGGCCTCCAGCGTGCGCATGATCTCCATCAGCTGCTTGTGCCCCTCGGGCATCACCTCCGCGAGCTCGGAGATGTCGCGTGGGGTGCGCACGCCGGACACGACGTCCTCTCCCTGCGCGTTGACGAGGAAGTCTCCGGACGGCTCCGGCGCGCCGGTGACCTCGTCGCGGCTGAACGCCACCCCGGTGGCGGACGTGTCGCCCTTGTTGCCGAACACCATCTGCTGGACGTTGACCGCCGTGCCCCAGTCGTCGGGGATCCGGTTGATCCGGCGGTAGGAGACGGCACGCTCGCCCGTCCACGAGTCGAACACCGCGCGGATGGCCTGGCGCAGCTGCTCCTGTGGGTCCTGGGGAAACTCGTAGAAGCCCTTGAACTCCTCGACGAGCTTCTGCAACACCTCGACAGGCAATTCCGCGTCGGTCTTCACCCCGGCGTCCTGCTTGGCGCGCGCGATGGCGCCCTCGAAGCGATCGCCTCCGACCCCGTGCACGACGTTGCCGAACATCTGGACGAGTCGCCGGTAGGAGTCCCAGGCGAAGCGCTCGTTGTCGGTGGCTCGGCTGAGGCCCTCCACGGCGCGGTCGTTCAGCCCCACGTTGAGAATCGTGTCGAGCATGCCTGGCATCGACTCGCGCGCGCCGCTGCGGACCGACACCAGCAGCGGGTCCTCGTCGTCGCCGAACACCTTGCCGGCGGTCTTCTCCAGCCGCCGCATCGCGTCCGCAACCTGATCATCCAGACCCTCCGGCTCGTGGCCGGATCGCATGTAGACCACGCATGCCTCGGTGGTGATCGTGAACCCGGCCGGGACGATTGGATGACGGTCGGCGGCGCCTGACGGCGGCGCCTTAGGCTCGGCGCCGAGCACACGGGTCATCTCGGCGACGTTCGCCCCTTTTCCGCCGAGCAGCTCGCGCATGTCCTTCGAGCCCTCGGCGAAGTCATACACCCACTTGTGGTCGGACATCGCTTGCGATTGCAACCTATCGCTCCGATCTGCGCGATGGCAACTCTAAGGCGCCGCCGTCAGGCGCCGCCGACAAATCCCAGTCAGACCGCTTGATAGGTTGGGGTCATGGCCGCCACCGATGCCTCCGCCGCCGGTCGTCAGTCGGCGATCGGCGTTTCGACTCCCCGCCGCGACTCCGAGCCCAAGGTCCGAGGCGTCACCCGTTTCGCCGCCGACGTCCCCGTCAACGACCTCCTGCACGCCCGCCTTCTGCTCGCCCACGATGCCCATGCGTTGATCAGATCGATCGACACCGCCGCCGCCCGTGAGCTGCCCGGCGTCGTCGCCGTGCTCACCGCCGACGAGCTCCCGATCGTCGCCACCGGCTCCGGCCGGTCCAAGAACCCGCTCGCCCGGCACGAGATCATGTACGCGGGCCAGCCGATCGCGATCGCGGTCGCGGAGACCGAGGCGCTCGCGGCCGACGCGATCGAGCTGATCGAGCTCGAGCTCAAGCACGTCGAGCCCGTCATCGACGTGGAGGGCGCCGTCCGGCCCCGCGCCCCGCGCGCCCGGCTCCACACCGCCGAGGAAGGTGACGATGGCGACCTCGGCGACGCCCACGCCGCGGTCGCCGCCGGCGGCGTCGGTGACGAGGAGGAGCTGTCCGAGAACGTGCTCGGCACCGCCCGCCTGGCCAGCGGCGATGTCGACGCCGCGCTCGCCGCCAGCGAGGTCGTCGTCCGCGGCCGCTTCCACACGCCGTGGGTATACCAGGGCTACCTCGAGCCTCAGACCGCCACCGCCTGGTTCGACGTCGAGGGCGAGCTGATCGTGAGCACGTCGACGCAGGCCCCGTTCATGACCCGCGACGAGGTGGCGTCTCTGTTCGGCCTGCCGGTCGACCGCGTGCGCGTCCGCTCCGCTCCGCTCGGCGGAGGGTTCGGCGGAAAGATGATGATCCCCGAGCCGCTCGTGGTCTCGGCGGCGCTCGCCACTCGCCGGCCGGTCCGGCTGGCGATGACCCGGAGCGAGGACTTCGCGGCCGCCAATCCAGCGGGCGCCGAGGTGCTCGAGGTCGAGCTCGGCGCCGATCGCGAGGGGAATTTCACCGCGATCCGCACCCGCATCTGGTGCGACCGCGGCTCGACCGACAGCATGGGGGTCGAGTCGATCGCCGCGATGCTGAGCGCCGGCCCGTACCGTTGGCAGGCCCATCACCTCACCTGCTACGGGGTCATGACCAATCGCGTGACGTTCGGTGCCTACCGCGCGCCGACGGCGCCGCCGGCGGCGTTCGCGGTCGAGTCGTTGATCGACGAGCTGGCGGGGCGACTCGGGATCGACCCGCTCGAGCTGCGGCTGCGCAACGTGCTGATCCCGGGCGACAAGACCGTCGCGGGCCAGGAGATGGCCGTTTTCGGCGCGCGCGAATGCCTCGAACGCCTCGGTGAGCAGCCGTTGTGGACTTCTCGACACTCGCTGCCCGAGAACGAAGGCGTCGGTCTCGCGATCGGCTGGTGGCCGGGTGGGTACGAACCGGCGGCCGCCGCCTGCCGGCTCGACTCCGATGGGCACATCACGGTCATCACGGGCGTGTCCGACATGACCGGGGTCCAGACGACCTTTGCCGCGATCGCAGCCGAGGCGTTCGGGGTCAGCCCGGACCGCGTCCGCGTCGTCAACGCGGACACCGCGAGCGCGCCGTACGCTGGCGTGAGCGGCGGCAGCAAGATCACCTACACGGTCGGCCGCGCGGTCGAGATGGCCGCGCGCCAGACGCGTGAGCGCCTGCTCGATGTCGCCGCCGAGGAGCTCGAGATCGCGCCCGAGGACCTCGAGATCGTCGACGGCGCCGTGCAGCCGGTGGGAGTTCCCGCCAAGGCGATGGCGATCGAGCAGCTCGCAAAGAAGGTGCTGACGTTCGGGAGCCCGTACCCGCCGGTGGAAGGACAGGGCCTGGTCTCGCTGCCGCAGGTCCCGCAGTCCGCGGCCCATCTCTCGCACGTGCGCGTCGATCGCGAGACCGGAGCGGTCACCGTGCTCGGGCATGTGGTGGCTCAGGACGTGGGCCGCGCGCTCAACCCCGCGCTCGTCGAGGGGCAGATGCACGGCGGGACGACTCAGGGCCTCGGCTGGGCGCTGCTCGAGGAGATCGGTTACGACGAGCATGGGCAGCCGATCGCGGGGTCGTTCGTGGAGTACGCAATGCCGACCTCCGGCGTCGTCCCCGCGATCGACACGGAGATCGTCGAGGTGCCCGCACCCGAGGGGCCGTATGGCGCCAAGGGCGTAGGCGAGGCGCCGGTGATCGGCGTGCCCGGCGCGGTGGCCAACGCGATCGCGGCGGCGACCGGCGGGGTGCGCCTGCGCCGGCTCCCGATGACTCCCGAGCGGGTGTGGCGGGCGCTGGTCTATGGCGACGGTCGCGCCGGCTGACGCCCTGGCGGGCTGGGCGGCGGCCTTAGATCCCTCCGCGGGCGACCTGGCGCTCGCGCGGCGCTCGCTGCTGGACACGGTGGCGGTCATGTGGGCGGCGCGGCGCCACCCGCTGTGCCGGGTCTTCGGCCGGCTGTCCGAGCCCGGGCGCCTGGCCGCGCTGGCACACGTGCTCGACTACGACGACCTGCATCTGGCCTCGACCACCCACATCAGCGCCGTGTGCGTGCCGGTCGCGCTTTCTTGCGGCAGCGATGGCGAGATCGCGGCGCGCGCCTACCTGGCCGGCGCCGGCGTGATGGCGCGAGTCGGCGTCGCGCTCGGCTGGCGCCACTACAAGGCGGGCTGGCACGCCACGTGCACCGCCGGCGCCTTTGGCGCGGCGGTCACGGCGTCGATCGCCCGCGGCCTTGACGCTCGTCGCACGGCGGTGGCGATGGCGCTCGCGGTTCCCGCCGCCGGCGGGGTGCAGCGGTCCTTCGGGACGGCCGCCAAGTCGCTACAGGTGGGCTTCGCGGCCGAGGCCGGGGTGCGCGCGGCGGCGCTGGCGCAGGCCGGGGCGAGCGCAGACGTGCGCGCGTTCGAGGACTGGATTGAATTGGTCGGCGGCGACGCCTCGGGGTTGGTGGGCGGCGACCCGCCGACGCTCGATCGTTCGGTCACGCAGTCGGCCTCGGCCGTCCCCGGCGGGCTCGCGATCAAGCTGTTTCCATGCTGCTACGCGCTCCAGCGACCGCTGGCCGCGACCGCCGAGCTGGGATTGGAACCTCCGGCGTCGGTACGGATCCGCGCGATCACGGTGACGACGCCGGCGAGCTCGCTCGCACCGCTGATCCACCACCGCCCCGGAACCGGCCTCGAGGGGAAGTTCAGCCTCGAGTACGGGATCGCGGCGGCGCTCCTTGACGGGCGCCCGGGACTCGACAGCTTCACCGACGAGGCGGTCAGGCGACCGGAGGCCGTGCGCCTTGGCGAGGTGGTCGAGATCGTCGCGACCGCCAGCGGCGAGGACCTCCTCGCCGGCGAGGTCGAGATCGAAGTGACGCTCGCGGACGGCGGCGGCCTGAGCACGCGACTGGAGCTTCCGCCCGGCGCACCCGGGCGACCTCCGACCGACGATGAGCTACGCACGAAGCTCGAGCTGTGCGCCGGCGGCGAGGCGGAGCGGATCGCGGCGCTGTCGTGGGAGACGGCCGCCGGCTACGCGCACGACCGCTTTATGGCCTGATTCAGATCAGTGCGCGACCTGCGCGAGCTGGTCGCGCCACTTGGCCAGTTGTGCGCGCTGGCACGCGGCACACGTGCCCACGTGGGCGGTGTGGCCGCAGGCCTTCGCTGTCTGACCAATCTGCACGCGAACGGGCTTCGTGCTGGTTGACGAAGTGTGGGTTCGTAGCATCGTGTCTATCCCGGTCTCAGTAGGGCTCGAGAACTGAATCTGAGCCCTTTATCGGCCGCACCAGCTCGGGGTGTAGCCGATGGCGCAGCACTACCCGGTTTCGCCAGAAACTAGACCCGGCCCGCCACATCTCTACTGTAGCGTTACGCCGAGAACGGCAGCGCAGATGAGCCGGCCACCCACCATCGACACGGACGCCGGGGCTCGAGGGCACAGAGCGCAGCAATCGCCCACCGAGCTCAAGGAGATCATCGCCGCCGAGCGGACCGGCTACCCCTTCGTCGTGTGGCGCGCCGAGAACGGGGAGCAGCGACTCCTGCTGCTCGAGCCGGACCGTTGGCGAGTGACGATCGGCCGCGACTCAGGCGCGGACATCCCGCTCTCTTGGGACGCCGAGGTGTCGCGCACGCACGCGTTGCTCGAGCAGGTCGGCCGCGGGTGGATAGTGATCGACGACGGCCTGTCGCGCAACGGCACGTTCGTCAACGGCACGCGGGTGCTCGGCCGCCGTGGCCTGCGCGACAAGGACCACCTGGTGTTCGGCAACACCACGGTGACCTACCGCGAGAGGTCGGGCGGCATCACCCAGACCGCGGCGGCGATCGACACGCCGTCGTCGATCCCGCTGTCGCCGATGCAGCGCAAGGTGCTGATCGCGTTGTGTCGACCCGTGCACGAATCCGCTTCCGCCACGCCGGCGACCAATCGCCAGATCGCCGAGCAGGTGTACCTGACCGTCGATGCGGTCAAGGCGCACCTGCGCGTGCTGTTCGATCGGTACGGCCTCAGCCAACTGCCCCAGAACGAGAAGCGGGCCCGGCTGGTGGCGGCGGTACTCGACGCCGGCGTGCTCGCGCCCCGCGACTTCTGAGCGCGTCGTTCCCGGCCGGGAGGGTGTGACACTCACACCCTAGGGGTGGCTGTCAGGCGGCGCGGGCGGTCGTAGGGTTTCCGCCATGACGACGAACCAGCCGCAACAGCGATCGGAGATCGGGACGGAAGGGCACCCGGCTGGCTTCGGAGAAAGGGGGCGTGGCGACTGGATGGGCGCCAGTCGTCACACGTTGCTGGGGGCTGTTTCCGGGGGCTGTAGCGAAACGGCCGATGCCCTTCCGGAAAGGGGATACACGATTCACGTCGCGTCTCTCCGGGAGCTTCGGGGGTTGCTCGATCCGGAAGGGCATCGCCAGTAGACACGGTTCCCGAGCGGCGACCTCTTCGGAGGGAGTCGCTCGGGAAGTTTCTCCGACGTAGTCGGGGTTTCTTCCCAAGCGGGACGCCGCCGGCGCAGGTGTGCTGTGATGCACGCCGATGAACGGCCGGGAACGCCAGACCCAGATCTATCTTGACGGCGTGAGCAGCATCCGCCCGACGATCCCGCTCGACGCCGACCGGCTCGAGGCGGCCGCACGCCGGCGGATGAAGCCGCACGCCTACGCCTACGTCGCCGCCGGCGCCGGCAACGAGCGCACGGTGGCCGCCAACCGGGCGGCGTTCGACCGGTGGCGGATCGTGCCCCGGATGCTGCGCGACGTCGAGCACCGCGACACCAGCATCGAGCTGTTCGGCCAGCGCCTGTCGAGTCCGTTCCTGCTCGCCCCGCTCGGCGCGCTCGAGATCGTCCATCCCGAGGCGGAGTCGGCGGTGGCGTGCGCCGCCCGGGACGCCGGCGCCGCGATGGTGTTCTCCAACCAGGCGTCGCGCCCGATGGAGGGCGTGGCCAAGATCCTCGGTGACACGCCCCACTGGTTCCAGCTCTACTGGAGCCGCTCCGACGACCTGGTCGCGAGTCTGGTGGGACGCGCCGAGCGCTGCGGCTGCCGCGCGATCGTGATCACGCTCGACACCACCATGCTGGGATGGCGCTCCCGCGACCTCGAGGGTGCCTACCTCCCGTTCCTGCACGGCAAGGGCCTGGCGCAGTACATGAGCGATCCGGTGTTCCGGCGGCTGATCACCGAGCCCTCGGCCGGGACGCGCCGGCAGCAACCGAAGCCCACGCTCGCCGCCCTGCGCACGCTGATCGAGGTGACCCGGGCATATCCCGACAGCTTCGTCCGGACCTTGATCACCGGGCGCGGCCGTTCCGCGATCGAGCGCTTCACCGAGATCTACTCGCGCCCGTCGCTCACCTGGGAGACGCTCGCGTTCCTGCGCGACCGAACCGACCTGCCGATCCTCCTCAAGGGGATCCTCCACCCCGACGACGCCGCCCGCGCCGTGGCCGAGGGAATCAACGGCATCGTCGTCTCCAACCACGGCGGCCGGCAGGTCGACGGCTCGATCGCGACCCTCGAGGCGTTGCCAGGGGTGGTCGAGGCCGTCGACGGCCGCATCCCGGTGCTGCTCGACTCCGGCGTGCGCGGTGGCGCGGACATCTTCAAGGCGCTCGCGCTCGGCGCCCGCGCGGTCCTGATCGGCCGCCCGTACGCCTACGCGCTGGCGATCGCCGGCCGCACCGGCGTGCGCGAGCTGCTGCTCAACCTGGCCGCCGACTTCGACCTGACGATGGGGTTGGCCGGGTGCCGGTCGGTGGCCGAGATCGGGCCGGACGCGGTCGTGTCGGCGCCGGGGCCGACCGGCGATCTGCGCGCGCCCCCGGTGGCGCTGCCGGACGCTCCGGCGCTCTGAGGCGCGAAGACGCGTTCTAGTCCGGGCGGGTGGTTCGCCGCGCGACCCCGATCAGGGTGCCGGCGACGGCCCCGGTGATGCCGACGGCCAGGACGCCGGCGCTCACCACCGACCGGTGGTGGACCACCGCGTGCCCAACGATCGTGATCGCGCCACCGAGCGTGATCAGCGTGAGGATCAGCCAGGGCGCGACCCAGAGCACGATCATCGCCCACGAGGCCGGACTCGAGGGATCGGCCCCGAGCAGCCGGATCAGCAGTGCCTCGTCGACGCGCCCTCCTCGGCGGGCCGACAGCGCGGCGGCGAGCACCGCGGTAGCGACGACGCCGATCAACAGGCTGGGGATGAGGACAAGCGCGCCGGGGCCGGCGACGCCGATCGCGACGCTGACCAGAACCGTGCCGGCGGTGATGGTGGCCAAGGTCAGCGCCGGCAGGGTGCAGTGCGCGAGCAGCACGCGCGCGAACGACCACGTGAGGAGCGTCGCGCTGCGGTCCGGGTAGTCGACGTCGACGCGCAGCGGCTCGCAGAGCACGCTCGCGGCGAAGTACAGGCCGGCGGCGGCGAGGACGGCCGGAAGCAGACGCCCCGGATGGGTCAGCGCCCCCACGGTTGCGCCGGCGCCGAGCAGGGTCGCCCACCCCACGCGCGAGGCATCACGCGCCAGCGCAATCGCATCGCGCCATAGGACGGCGCGCTGCGGCCGGGCCGGTGGCCCAATCCGAATGCGCACACCGAGTCTGGCCGGCTGCGCCGCCCGGTAGCTGAGCGCCGCGGTGCGGTAGTTGAGCGTCCACGCCGACGCGCTCAACGCCGAGCGCGTTCCGGCACGCACCGCGAACATCTCGATGCTCGCTGCCCCCGCCCGCCTCAGCGCCCAGAGCACCACCACCGCGCTACTGGTGAGCGCCAGCCCGAGCGCCACCGGCCAACCGGTGCCGCCGGCCAGCGGGGCGATCGACCATCCCCACGGACCGGACCACATCCCGAGTCGGCTGAAGACCACCGCGCTACCCGCCACCAAACCGCCGGCGGCGACCACCACCGCCGGCGAGACCCAGCGAATGCGCTGCCCCGATCGTCGCGACGACTGGACGAGCCAGCCGATGGCCACGCACAGGGACGACAGGCTGGCGAGCGCGACCACCGCGGCGACCGATCTCACCGCGCCCAGCGCGCCCGGTCCCCCCGCGACCACCAGGATCGCGACGCCGCCGACGGCCGCACCCGCGAGCGCGCCGACGACCAGGCTGTGCTCGAGCTTTGGTTGCACCAGGTCCGCGGTCGCGATCGGCGCGGTCAGGACGAGCGCCAGATCGGCCGCCGAGAAGGACACCGGACCCTGCCAGCTGCCGAACCGCGCCGCGCCCAGCACGACGACGAGGAGCACCGCGGGGCCCAGCACGAGCAGGCCATGGACGCCGATGCCGCCACCAACCAGGCTCGTGATCGCGCCGCGAACGAACACGCCGATGATCGCCCCGCACACGACGGTGGCGTATACCTGATACGCGCTCGGCCGGAACGGCCGCCGGTGCGATCGCATGAACGCCCTTGTCGCTCGGGCGCGCCCCTGCGACTCAGTGGCCAACCTGCTCACAGCAGCCCGTACTCGCGAACGATCGCCCCGTCGACGATCTCGTCGTACGGTCCGTCGGCCACCACCGCGCCCTCCGACAGCACGACCGCGCGGTCAGCGACCCCGCGCGCGAACTCGAGCTGATGGGTCGTTAGGACGACCGCCCTCCCGGCCCGCTTCGCCTCCAGCAGGAGCTCACGCAACGTCCGCTGGGACGCCGGATCCAGCCCGACCACCGGCTCATCCAGCACCAACACGCGCCAGGGACGGATCAGCGCGCACGCGAGCTGCACCTTTTGCCGCATGCCCCGCGACAGCGTGACGGGCATCGCATCGAGCTTCTCGGCCAACCCCAAGCGCCCGAGCATGTCCTCGATTCGTGCGTCCACGTCGGCGTCGGCCACCCCATGCGCTACGGCGACCAGCTGCAGATGCTCGCGGACCGTCAGGTCGTCATACAGCGACGGTGTGTCGGGGACCAGGGCCAGCGCGGCGCGGGCCTCGATCGCCCCCACCCCCTGATCGACCGAAGTGCCCTCCACATGGACCGACCCCGCCGACGGGTCGAGCAGGCCAGCGATCACGCGTAGCGCGGTGGTCTTGCCCGAGCCGTTGTGGCCGATCACGGCCACGCATTCACCCGGGCGGACCTCCAGATCGAGATCGTGGAGCGCCGTCAGCTCGCCGTAGCGTCGCCCCAGCCCTGAGACGTCGAGAACGGGCAGGGAGCTCATCAGACGCGCACCGGAGTCCCCGGGCGGACCATCGTCCCGGGGGGGCAGTACCACGCCATGACGTCGACCGCCAGTCGCCCCGCGCGGACCGCGGGATCCTCCTCGGCGAGCCGGCGCGCTTCCTCGAGCGAACCGGTCCGGTAGAAGGTGAGCCCGCGGAGCGATTCGTCGGGCTGATCGACCACCGGCCCGTTGGTGACGACGTGGCCGGCCTCGCGCAGTGAGCGGTGATACGCGAGGTGCTCGCTCTGAATCCGCTCCAACGTCGCCTCGTCGTACGGCAGCGCATCGGCTGGACGCCGGAGCAGGACCAGCTCATACGCCTCGAGGTCCACGATGGCCATTCTCCCATGCCGTACACGCCCGCCCGTGGGGACACGCGCTCACTGCACCCTAGGTGCGCGCGCCGCGACGTGGAATCGGCAACGAGACGGTTTCGGCGAGGTTGGTCGACGACGTGCCGAGGCCGTTGACCGGGTCATACGATGCCGCGGCGGCCAGCGCCTCGAGCCCGAGCGGCGGCCCGGTGGCGGGGGCGGTGACGCTGTAGAGGACCGTGAACTGGTGTCCCGGAGCCAGGCGCTCGAGGCGGGCCCGCCCGAGCCGTGCGACGCGCCATCCGATGGGCGCGACTAGCGACAGCATCAGGCGCTTCAGCGCGACAGTCCCCTGATCGGCGAACGACTCCAGCACGGTCGTGGTGCCGCCGGCGGCGAGCTGGGAAACCGCCGCGGCGAGCGAAAGCACGGTGTGCGGGGCCAGCACGCGCAGGGCCGGGCGGCTCTGCGGCGCCACCCGGAACATGGCCACGCCGTGGGCCGGTACGAACGCGCTGATCTCACCGCCGGTCTCAGTGACCGCGTTGCTCCACAGGTTGTAGAGGCTGTAGCCGGACGCCCGGCGCAGCCCGGCGGCCGCGGCACTGGTCGTGATTGTCGTCGCCGTGTCAGTCGAGTTGAACAGCACCACGGAGCGGTCCCCGCCGGTCAGCTGCTTGGTGAGCACCCACAGGCCGCCCGCGCTCGAGATCGGAATGCCGGGCCGTCCCAGCACGTCCTGATCGACCGCGATCACGTTCGCGTTCTCGTAGATCGACAGCGCGGCAGCCGAGAGGTCGCCCACGTCGGTGCTCGCGATCAGCGGCGCCGCCATCTCGGCCCACAGGCTGAACTCGCTCTGGTACTCGGTCAGGGTGCTGCCGCCGTTTCCGATCTGGAGGAGATCGGGGTCGTTCCAGCCGCCCGGAGCGGCGCTCGAGTACAGGTCGACGGTGCCCTCGAAGCCGGCGAGCATCGAGCTGTAGTTGTCCTGGATGTCGGGGGTCGTCCGCCACAGGTTCGCCACCGTTCGGCCCCACGTCCAAGCGTCGACGCCCGGATTCGGGTCGCACACCGAGAAGGCGATCGGGCGGCCGGTCGCCCGCAGCGCGTCGCTCATGCGCGTGAAGAGAGTCGCGTCGACCTGCTGCTGCGACTCGCCCGGGAAGTCGGCGTATGGAATGTTGCAGCGGTCGTATTTCACGTAGTCGACGCCCCACGACGCGAATGTCTCCGCATCCTGCGTCTCGTGGCCGTAGCTACCTGGATACCCCGCGCACGTCGAGATGCCGGCATCCTCGTAGATCCCGAGCTTCAGGCCGAGGCTGTGGACGTAGGCCGCCACCGGCGCGATCCCGTCCGGGAAGCGCGTCGGGTCGGCGACGAGGTTCCCAGCGGCATCCCGGTATGGCGCCATCCAGCAGTCGTCGATGTTGATGTACTCGTAGCCGGCCGCCGCCATCCCGTTGGCGACCATCTCGCGAGCGGTCTGCTCGACCGACTGGGCACTCACTCCGCAGTACTCCGAGTACCAGTTGTTCCACCCCATCGGCGGCGTCAGCGCAACCCCGTTGGGCTCGGCCAGGGCGCTCGGAGCGAGCGTGACGAGCCATGCCGCGCACACGCACACGCACACGCACACCGCCAAGAGACCACGGTGGCGGCGCATCTGCATACGATGCCGGGCGTGCGATTTTCGGCCAACCTCAGCTTCCTGTTCAAGGACGCGCCCTTCGGTGAGCGCTTCGCCCGGGCTCGCGACGCCGGCTTCAAGGGCGTCGAGTTCATATGGCCGGGCGGCGATGAGCTGCTCGCCGTCGAGCGAGCGGTGGCGCAGACCGGCCTCGAGGTGGCGCTGTTCAACTTCGACGCCGGCGACCTGGCCGCCGGCGATCGCGGCCTGCTCAGCGACCCCGAGCGCCAGCACGTGTTCCGCGAGAACGTTCCGGTCGCGCTCGAGCTGGCCGGCAAGATCGGTTGCACCCGGCTGAACGCGCTTGTCGGCGTCCGCCTCCCCGAGCTCGAACTCGAGGCCCAGCTCGAACTGGCCCGTCAAAACGTCGCCTGGGCCGCGGAGCGGGCCCAGGTGCAGGGTGCCAGCATCATGATCGAGGCCGTCAACACTTACGAGAATGGACCCTATCTACTGGACACGACGGCCAAAGCCGTGAAATTCCTGGACGCCGTCCGCGCCGACAACGTCGCGCTTCAGTACGACGTGTATCACATGCAGCGCATGGAGGGGAACCTGTCCGACACCATCTCGCGGGTCCTGCCACGGATCGGGCACGTGCAGATCGCCGACCCTCCGCGCAGGGGCGAGCCGGGCACCGGCGAGATCAACTACCGCTACATCCTGGATCTGCTCGAGCGCCGCGAGTACACGGGATGGGTGGGACTCGAGTACAACCCTTCGACCCCGACGACCGAGCAGAGCCTCGGTTGGATGAAGGAGCTCGGTTATGCCTGACAAGGCGCCGCCGTCAGGCGCCGCCGACCATTCCCATAATGCCGTCGTCGGGTTCACCGGCCTGGGCATCATGGGCCGGCCGATGGCGCCCAACCTGCTGCGCGCCGGCTACCCGCTGATCGTCCACAACCGCACCCGCGCCAAGGAGAAGGATCTGGTCGACGAGGGCGCCGAAGCCGCGGCCACCCCACAGGAGGTGGCCGAGCGCGCCGGGATCGTGATCACGATGCTCCCCGACTCGCCCGACGTGGAACAGGTCTACCTCGGGGAGGACGGCGTCATCGCCGGGGCGCGCGGCGGGCAGCTGCTGATCGACATGAGCTCGATCGCGCCGGCGACCGCAATCGCGGTGTCTGACGCGGCCTCGGGCAAAGGCGCCGACATGCTCGACGCACCTGTGTCGGGAGGCGACGTCGGCGCGCGCGACGGCACGCTGTCGATCATGGTCGGCGGGCCTGAGGCGGCGTTCGAGCGGGCACGGCCGCTGTTCGACGTGCTCGGCAAGACCGTCGTCCGCCTGGGCGAGGCCGGCGCCGGTCAGACCGCCAAGGCGTGCAACCAAATGCTGGTTGCAATCACAATCGAGGCGGTCAGCGAAGCACTCGTGCTCGCGTCGAAGGCCGGCGTCGATCCCGACCGGCTGATCGAGGTGCTGTCGGGCGGACTGGCCGGCAACCGGGTGATGGAGGTCCGCCGTCGCAACTTCCTCGAGCACGATTTCACGCCGGGCTTCAGGCTCGAGCTGCACCACAAGGACCTCGGGATCGCGCTGCGCACCGCGCGCGAGCTCGGCGTGTACGTGCCCACGACCGCACTCGTCGATCAGATGCTCGCCGCTCTGAAGGCCGCCGGAGACGGGGGTCTAGACCACTCCGCACTGCTGAAGTTCATCGAGCAGGCGTCGGCGCACGAGATCTAGTGCCAGTCGCATTACCTGGCCAGTAATCGACACGCCTCCATCGGATTGCGACGCTGTGCGCATGACCAATATCAACGCAGTGATCGAGAAGTTCGTAACCAGCTGGAACGACCCGGATGCGACAGCGCGCCGGCAAGTGATCGATGAGATCTGGTCGGAGGACGGCATCTACCGCAATGCCTCAACCGAGTTTGAGGGACGCGGCGGCATCGAGCAGGCAGTCACCAATGCCTACAACGGGTACAGCTCGAACGGCTTCGAGTTCCGACTGGCCGCGGTCGACACCAATCACGACGCGGTGCGCTACCGGTGGGAGATGGTGCCGACCGTGGGCGGCGAGCCGGACTCGATCGGCACGCATGTCGCGATGGTCGGCGCCGACGGCCGGCTGGTGAGCGACCACCAGTTCATCGACAAGCCGCCGTCGGGACGCTGATCCGAGCGGACGGCTAGCCCCAGGCTTCCGGGTTCAGGCAGGTAGCGGGCAGACCGCCCGCCAGCAGCTCGAGCAGGTTGGCGAGCACGGCGTCGCCCGTGCGCGCCAACCCCAACTCGGTGTACGAACTGACATGGCCGCTGAAGATGGTGTTCGGCGCGCGGAGGATCGGATCGTCGGGCGCCGGCGGCTCGCGTTCGAACACGTCGAGCCCGGCGCCGGCTATCTGACCGGACTCGAGCGCGGCCGTGAGCGCCGCCTGGTCGACCAGATCGCCGCGCGCGGCGTTGACCACGATCGCGTGGCGCGGGAGCAGCGTGAGCTCGCGAGCCCCGATCAGCCCTCGCGTCGACGCCGTGAGCGGCGCGTGCAGGGTCAGCACGTCGACCCGCGGGAGCATCGTCTCGAGCGCGGTCATCTCGACCTCGTTCTCCGAGACGAAATCCGGGTCCGGGTTGGGCTCGACCGCGAGCACCCGGCAGCTGAACCCGCGCAGCCGCCGCACCACCGCCCGTCCGATCGCGCCTAGTCCGACGACGCCGACGGTGGCGCCGGCCAGATCGCGGCTGGGTGGCCCAACCCGCCACTCGCCGGTTCGCACGACGGCGTCGAGCTCGCGCAGGCCGCGGATGCACGCGAGCATCAGCGCCAGCGCCATGTCCGCCACCGCCTCCGCATTGACACCCGGCGTGGTCACGACCGCCACACCCGCGTCGGTGGCGGCGTCGATGTCGATCGCGTCGGAGCCCGTCCCCCAACGGAGAATCGCCTTCAAGTCCGGCGCCGCCTGAAACACCTCGCGGGTGTAAGGCTCGCCGGCCGCGATCACCGCCCACGCCCCGTCCAGCCCGCGCGCCAGCACCTGCGGGTCGTGGGTATGCGCGAGCTCGTAGCGCTCGAGCACCTCGATCCCGTCGAGCCGCTCGAGCTCGCCGCGGATCCGCTCAGCGGCTCTGATGCTGAGGATGATCGTGCGCGTGGAAGCCATCTTGAGTGTCCCGATGGGCCGTCCATGATGACGACTTGCGCCGGTCACCGCGAGGAGAGTTCCCGGCAAGCAAGAGGCACGGACGGCGCTCAGCGAGCTCGCCGTCCGTGCCTGGTTGGTGCCCCCTAGGCTTCGTGCCGTAGCCCTAAGTTCCGACTAGCGCCCGAGGTGCAGGAGGCGCTGCACCCGCAGCGTCGCCATCCTCTGGGCTGCGGACTGGGTGTTCTCGCCCTGAGACCCGGTCTCCACCGGCAGCAGCGCGTGCGGGGCCGGGTACAAGCCCGCGAGGGTGGCCGGCCGCTCGGCCGGCTTGGGCGCCGGCGGCATATCCCGATACTGCGGCAGTGACGAGACTGCGTGGACGGAGACGCTCTTGTTGCTCCCGGCGCCCAACGCCAGGACGAAAACCGCGATCGTCAATCCGGCGGCGACGAGCGCGGCGAGCGCGATCACCCACGAACGGCGCGAGATCCGGACTGGTGATTCCGGGATCGAAAGCGACTCTGAGCTGTACATGCTGCCCTCCTCTATGGCCCCTGCACCCGACCCGGCTGGTCTGGTGTGGTGGCCGTGGCTTATGGAGGGCAAATCTCCCAGCGGCAGGGGGGCCCGACCACGTCCGTGGACGCGCAGCGAGTGCGTCGTTTGACCCAGAAGATGACGGCGCTCGGGCGCGGCCGTGAGCCCGCCGGAGCGGCGCTCGATCAGTAGTAGTCCTGGACCTGAATCGACCAGTTGGCGCTGTCCCAGCCGGGCTTGATCGCGACCTGATAGTCGCCCGGGCCGGTCTTGAACACGCGGGTTTGCCCGCCGCCGTCGTTCAGGCTGAACGACACGTTGGTGGAGCCGGCGCCGAGCACCTCGGCGCTTGGGCCGTTGCACCAGAACACGAAGTCGCAGGTGCCCTGGTAGGACATCGAGTAGACGATCCGCCACTGCGTGCCGCGAATGTGGAACGGGATCGACTGGCCGCCACCGCCGCCACCGCCGCCCGAGAACGACGTCACGAACCGCCACGTCGGCGTCTCCGCGACGAGCAGGGTGACGGTCGCGTGCCGGTGCAGCTGCGTGCCGACCGTCGGCGACTGGCCGGTGACGATGCCCGGCGCGATCCCGGGCGCGGGCACGTAGCTCACCTGATCGTTCAGACCACTCCGGTTCAGCTGCGCCGCCGCCGCGCTCGAGGTCTGGCCCTTCAGCGACGGCACGTCGATCGGCCGCGGCCCGCGACTGAGCACAACCTGCACGGTCGAGCCCTGGTTCACCCGCGCGCGCGGCGCGGGCGACTGGGACACGACCGCCCCGGAAGGCACCCGACCGTTGAACGCGTGGAAGAAGCTCGCGTGCAGGTCCAGACGCTTCAAAACCGAGTCGACTTGCCTCCGGCCCCCGTGGAGTCCTGGCACCTGCACCTTGGCGGGCCCGGTCAGGATCTTGGTCGCCACCGCCATCGCCAGCAGCAGCCCCAGGGCGAGCGCGAACACGGCGACGCTGCGCCGGCGCGCCGCCGGGTTGACGTTCCGTCGCGGCGAATACTCCGGCGCGATCCAGGTCGAGCCGTCCAACCGGCGGCGCACAGCGCCCAAGATCTCCTCGGCCTCGTTCTCGCCCGTACCCGTGGCCATCGCCGTCGGCGAGCGGGTCGACCCGGCCCGGGCATCCGCCAGCGCCGCCGCCATCTCTGCCGCGCTCTGATAGCGGTCGGCCGGCTCCTTGGCCAGCGCCCGCAGCGCCACCTGCTCGAGCGACCAAGGCGTCCCCGCCGGCAGCGGCGGGGCCGGCTCCTGCACGTGCCGGAGCGCGATCTCGACCGCAGAGTCGCCGTTGAAAGGCGGGCGCCCGGCCAGCATCTCGTACAGGACGATGCCGGCGCTGTAGACGTCAGTAGCCGGGCTGACCGGCTGCCCGTTGGCTTGCTCGGGGGCCATGTAGCGCGGGGTCCCGACGATCGTCGCGGTGCCGCCGTCGGTTGTCCCCTCGGCCAGCCGCGCGACTCCCAGATCGCCGACCTTGACGCGCCCGAGCGAGGAGATCAGCACGTTCGCTGGCTTGATGTCGCGGTGCACGATCTGCTTGGCGTGCGCGCGCTCGAGCGCGCGGCAGATCTGCTCGGCGATCTCGCACGCCCGCCACGGCGCCAGCGCTCCGCCTCGCCTGAGTAGCGCGGCCAGGCTCTCGCCGTCGACCAGCTCGGTCACGTAATAGCGCCCTTCCTCGGCCTCGCCCACGTCGAAGATCTGAACGATCCCCGGATCGCTCACCCGCGCCAGCAGCTGCGCCTCGCGCCCGAAGCTCTCGGCCCACTCCGGGTCCTCCGACCACCACGGCTTGATCACCTTGATCGCCACCTCGCGCGCGAGCCGGCGGTCGTACCCGCGATAGACGCGCCCGAACGTCCCCTCCCCGATCAGCTCGCGGAGCTCGTAGCGGCCGTCGAGCGCATGGCCAACGAGGTCGGGCGCGGTCCGCATCGCGGCTCAGGCTCCCCGCGCGGCTCTCAGCTCGCGGCTTATCGCCGCCGCGAACAGGCCGACGTCCCCACCCACCGTGACCAACCGGAAGCCGTAACTTGCGTACAGCGAGGCGGCGGCGCCGCTCGAGCATTGAATGCCCGCGATCAGGCCATTCGCCGTGCACGCCTGCCGGATGCGCTCGATCGCCTCGGCCAGCGCCGGCCGGTCCTCACGCGCGTCAACGGCCAGACCCCCAGCGTGCAGGCCCAGCGCGAGCGACAGGTCCGACGGCCCGATGTAGAGCCCGTCGAGGCCGGGAGTGGCGGCGATCTCCTCGACGTTCTCGAGCCCTTCGCGGGTCTCGATCATCGCGAGGCACAGCACCCCGCCCGCCAGGGCTTCTGGCGACGACGACCCGAGCACCAACTGCGCGCGGACGCTGCCCGCGTATGACCGCCGGCCAACCGGGGGGTACCGGCACGCCTCCACCGCCCGTGCGGCCTCGGCGGCGTTGTCGATCAGCGGCACGATCACGCCGATCGCGCCCACGTCAAGCGCGCGCATGATGAGGTACGGCTCGTTCCAGGCCAGCCGGGCCAGCGGTACTGAGCCGGCCGCCTGCGTGGCCTGGAACATCGAGATCATCGTCGCCTCATCGCTCATCCCGTGCTGGAGGTCAACGCAGACGTAGTCGTAGCCGGCCGCGGCGCCCATCTCCGCTACGAGCGAGGTCGGGATTCCTGCCCACAGCCCGAACGCGGCCTCGTCTGCGTCCCATCTCGCACGCAGGCCCTGGCCCGCAAGAGTGGTCGTCCCCATTGACGCCAATGGTATGGCCTACAGGATCTCGACGACCGGCGACTGGCCCGGGCGCCACACCCCGCGCGGCATCGCCTCGGTCGAGAATGGCATCGCCACCCGGCCGTCTGCGTCGACCGCGATCAGCCCGCCGACGCCGTCGCACTCGGCCACCCCGTCCAGCACCGTGAGCGCCGCCGAGTCGAGCCCGGCGCCGTGCGCCACCAGCGCGCCGAGCAGTCTCGCCGCCCCGCAGCGGATGAAAGCCTCCCCCGCGCCGGTGCAGGAGACGGCCACCGATCGGTCGGCCCACGTCCCCGCCCCGATCAGCGGCGAGTCGCCCACGCGCCCGGGCCGCTGCCCCAGGCGCCCGCCGGTCGACGTGGCCGCCGCGAGCAGCCCGCTCGAGTCAAGACAAACCGCCCCCACGGTCCCCCGGTCGTCTAAGGCGCCGCCGTCAGGCGCCGCCGACCGTCCCTCTGAGGCGCCGCCGTCAGGCGCCGCCGACCATCCCCCGAAGGCGCCGCCGTCAGGCGCCGCCGACAGCGCCCGGTTCTCTCGCTGACTCAGCCAGCGCTCGAGCCGCCGGCGCTGGCGGTCGGTCACGAATTCAGACGGATCGTGCTGCTCGAGACCCTGACCGGCCGCGTGCTCGTCGGCGCGGCTCCCCGCCAGCAATACCGGCGGCGCGTCCAGCAACGAGAGCGCGGCCGCGACCGGATGGCGAGTGCGCCGCAGCATCGCCACCGCGCCGGCTGCCCGGTCGGAGCCGCGCATGACCGACGCGCTCATCTCGACCGAGCCGTCCGAGCACAGCACCGAGCCATAGCCGGCGTTGAACAGCGCGAAGCTCTCCATCACCATCACCGCCGCGCAGGCGGCCTCCACCGCGCCGCCGCGCTCGAGCTCCGCGGCGCCGGCCGTGAGCGCTCGCTCGAGCGCGTCACGGGACTCCGGTGCCTGCGAGAGCAGATCGCTTCTCGCCCCGCCGGCGCCGGCATGAACGACGATGACCGGCTCGCTCACGACGCCGACACCGGCTCGACCAGCTCGGCGTACAGCTGCTCCAGCGTGGCCGCCGGGTCGTCCGATAGTCCGGTATGGACCTCGGAGGGCTGGACGATCGTGCTCGAGGGCGCGACCAGCCAGCCGAACCGCTCCGACGGCGGAAGCTCCCCGATCGCGCCGCCGTCCGGGCCGCCGGCCGCTACGCGCACGAGCGCCTCCAGGTGCGCGCGCACCTCCTCGGCCGGGACGTCGGGCGCGAGTGCGGCGAGCCGCCGCTCGTCGAGACCGACCTTGACCCCCAGGAAGTCGCGCTGGCGGCAGAACAGCACCACGCCGGCGTTGAAGCACTCACCTCGCTCGACCCGCGGCACGACCCGCAGGACCGCGTACGAGAACGGGTTAGGCGCCAATTCGGGCACGCTCCGCCTCGACCGCGAACGCCGCGCCCTGAAGGCGCCGGCTCAAGTACTCCACGTATACCTCGCCTTCCTGCCCAGCCGCGAACCAGCTCTGCGGCACGAGCCCGACGACCTCCTCGAGCTGCGCGCGATCGACCGTCGGCGCGAGCCGCTCGTGCGCCTCGGCGATCGACCCCGCGCACGGCAGCAGCACGTGCTGAGCGATCAGCGGGAATGGACGCAGGGAGTGGTCGGCGGGGTCGAGGCCGCCGTGCTGCAGGTACACCGCCGCCCCGTGGTCGATCAGCCACAGCCGCTCGTGCCAGATCAGCAGGTTCGGGTTGCGCGGTGTACGGTCGACGTTGGTCGTCAGCGCGTCCAGCCAGACGATGTCCGCAGCCAGCGCGGGGTCCGGTCGCCACCGTCCCGCCGGGGTGTACGGAAGCGCGCCCGGCAGGAAGTCGACGCCCAGGTTCGAGCCACCGCTGTCGGTGATCAGCTGCTGGATCTCGGGATCGGGCTCGGCCGCGCCGAGGACCGGATCGAGCTCGAGCTCGACCAGCTCCGGCACCAGCATCCCGAGCCGCCGGGCCAGCTCACCCACGATCACCTCGGCCACGAGCGCCGGCAGCCCCTGCCCGGCGCCGCGGAACTTGATCACGTACAGGCCGTCGTCATCGGCCTCGACCAGCCCAGGCAGCGACCCGCCCTCCCGCAGTGGCATCACGTAGCGGATCGCCGCGACCGAGCGCAGCGCGGTGGACACGGCCATGACCGCGGAAGGTACGGGTTTCGGGCGCTCTTCAGCGGAGCGCCGAGTACGCAGCGGCCTGGATCTCGCGATGCGCCCGCGGCAGGTCGGGGCTCTCGAACCCGCGCTGCGTGAGCACGATCACCGTCAGGTCGTGCACCGGATCGACCAGCCACGAGCTACCGAAGCCGCCGTCCCAGCCGAACGCTCCGGCGTGGTACACGGCCTGGCAGAACGACCACGAGCGGCCCTTGAAGAAGTCGGGTCCCAGCCCACCGCGGGCCTTGACCGCGGCGGTCAGCTGATCGGTCGTCATCGCCCGCGCCGCCTCCGCCGACAGTACCGGCACGCCCCCGCGCGTCAACATCTGCGCGAACGCGTACAGGTCGTCGACGGTCGAGACCAGTCCCGCCGCCCCGTCCTCGAACGCCGGCCGCCTGCTCCACCTCCCACCGGGCTCGTCCCACACCACCAAGCCGTCCGGCGTCGGCCGGTAGGCGGTGGCGAGGCGATCGGTGTCCGAGGTCCAGAACGCGGTGTCGCGCATCCCGAGCGGCTCGAGCACCCGCGTGCGCAGCGCCTCGCCGAACGGCTGGCCGGTGGCGCGCGCCAGCAGCACGCCGAGAACGGACGCCCCCGTGTTGTAGAGCCAGCGATCGCCCGGTTGGGCGATGAGCGGCAGCGACCCGAGGTTGGCGATCCAGGTGTCGGGATCGGGCTGGACGCTCGGGTCAGGTGGGTGGATCGAGGCCAGCCTGAGCTCCTCATCGGCCCTCACGATCGGCCATGGCTCGGGCGAGGAGAACATCTCCAGCGCCATCCCGAACCCGAACGTGAACGTCAGCAGGTCGCGTGTAGTGATCGGACGCTCCGCCGGCACCGTCTCGTCCAGCGGCCCGTCCGGGCGGACCAGCACCCGGCGATCGGCGAGCTCGGGGAGCAGTCGATCGACCCGATCATCGAGCCCCAGCAGCCCCTCCTCGATCACCGCCAGCGCGGCTGCCGCTGTGATCGGCTTGGTCGTCGAGGAGATCCTGAACAGGGAGTCGCGCCTCACCGGCGGCCCGCCGATCGTCAGCTCGCCGGCCGCCTCGACATGCACTTCCTGACCGTGCGCCACCAGCGCGACCAGCCCCGGCACCTGCGTGTCCCCAACTTGGCGTGCGACGACCTCTTGCAGTTCCATGCCTCTCTGACCGTGGGCGGCTCCGAAACTCATCGGGGGATTTCGGGGCCTCGCTGCGCTCGGCGTCCGCCGGGTGAGTCGAGGCCGGCCCGGTTAGGCGAGGCCGGATGCCGAGCGGGCCGAGCCGAGACCGCCATCCGTGCCGGGCGGGGTGGCCGCGACCTACAGGTTGACCCCCGCCATCCCGGCCTCGTCGTACCGCGCGCCCGCGACCGGCGGCAGCTCCGCCTCGATCCGCTCGAGGTCCGCGGGCGCGAGCTCGACGTCGGCCGCGCCGGCGTTCTGCTCCAGATACGTGCGCCGCTTGGTCCCGGGAATCGGCACGATGTCCTCGCCCTGGGCGAGCACCCACGCGATCGCCAGCTGCGCGGGGGTGACGCCTTTCTCTTCGGCGATCTCGGCGATCTTGGCGGCCAGCTTCAGGTTGGCATCGAGGTTCTCGCCGGTGAAGCGCGGTCCCTGCCGGCGGAAGTCGCCGTCCTCGAGCTGATCGGGCGAGGTGAACCTGCCCGACAGGAAGCCGCGCCCGAGCGGCGAGTAGGCCACGAAGCCGATCCCGAGCTCCCGGCAGGTGGGGAGGATCTCGGTCTCGGGGTCGCGCGACCACATCGAGTACTCCGTCTGCAGGGCGGTGATGGGGTGCACGGCGTGGGCGCGGCGGATCGTGTCCGGCCCCGCCTCGCTCAGCCCGATGTGGCGCACCTTGCCCTGCTTCACGAGCTCGCCCATCGCCCCCACCGTCTCCTCAATCGGCACGTTCGGATCGACCCGGTGCTGGTAGAAGAGGTCGACGTAGTCGGTGCCCAGTCGCTTGAGCGAGCCCTCGATCGAGCTGCGGACGTGCTCGGCCGAGCCGTCGACCGCCCCGACAGTCGGCATGTCGCCGGGCGTGGCCTTGTCCATCCGGCGGGCGAACTTGGTGGCGATCACGTACTCCTCGCGCCGGCCCTTGACCGCGCGGCCGACCAGCTCCTCGTTGGTCAGCGGGCCGTACAGCTGGGCGGTGTCCAGGAAGTTGATGCCCAGCTCGAGCGCGCGCTGGATGGTGGCGACCGCCTCGTCCTCGTCGGACGCGCCGTAGAACGCCGACATCCCCATGCAACCGAGCCCGAGCTCTGAGACCTCGAGCGATCCAAGCTTGCGCGTTTTCATAGCTGCTCCAGTCTTTTTGCGGTCGTCGTCTTCCCACCTTAGAACGTGCGCGGGAACGGGCCCGCCGCTTTGTCAGACTGGGCAAAGCGCCCTGCAAAACTCCCCAAACCTCCCGCCACCGCCCCCACCTTGGCGAGATAAGCATTGCCTCCATGCTTATGTGGCGAAGGTTGGCGGCGTGCGGCGGCTTTGTCCGGTTTTACAGGAAGGCCGGACTCCCGCGGCCCCCGGGTGCCTCACCTTCCGCGGACCACGAAGCGCAGACCACCCTTGGGGCCGAGCGTCGGGGTGGTCACGACCGTGGGCGGCTCGGCTGAGCAGGGGTTGAACCGGACCCGGGTGAGCAGCACCCCAGCGAGCGCGCGCAGCTCGTACTCGCCGAAGCGCTTACCCAGGCACATCCGCGAGCCCCCACCGAACGGGATGTAGGCGCCGCGTGG
>Ga0187772_10000178_pt1 | contig 26496 bp, 32 predicted proteins | sample 0116_SJ02_MP15_2_FD_133137 | JGI IMG/M metagenome (GOLD analysis project Ga0187772, IMG submission 133137) | Tropical peat soil microbial communities from peatlands in Department of Meta, Colombia - 0116_SJ02_MP15_20_MG | ecosystem: Environmental > Terrestrial > Soil > Wetlands > Peat | place... | reverse complement strand
TCACTCTGAAAAGAAAGGCATGGGGCGGGCCCGCTGGAATAGTAGACCTCGTACACGGCAAACGAAGCGACGACTACTGTCACAAGCACCAGGACCGCTAGCACCGGCCTGCCGATTCCAGACTTTGTCAATCGCTCATTCCGTCTAGGAGTACGCTTCGAAGCTCTTCCCCAAGGACCCCAACGCGATCTTCTGCTCAAGGATCTCGTTTGCCCCTTCGTATATCATGGTCACTCTGCTGTCGGCGAGGTGACGGGCGGGTCTGTTCTCGAAGGAGTAACCGTTGGCCCCAAAGACCTGGACCGCTCTGTTGGCTGCGTCGAAGGATGCGTTGGCTGCAAAGTACTTCGCCTTCGTGATTGCCTGGTCGGTCGCGTCCCTGAGCTCTGCGCTCTTCGGGTTCTCTTCATACTTCTGCTTGACGAAGGCAGCCTTCAGGAGGAGAAGCCTGGCGGCGTCTAGATTCAAGGACATCAGGCCGATGTGCCTCTGTATCAACTGGTGCTTGCCTATGAGCTTCCCATGTTGAAACCTCACCCCGGCGTACCGTACGGCCTCGTCCAGGCAGTCCTGTATGACTCCCACGCACCCAGCGGCGACGCTGAGCCTTCCATTCATCAGGCCAGACAACGCGACTGACATTCCCTTGCCTCGTGGGCCAAGCATATCATCCCTGGAAACCTCGGCTTTGTCCAGGTAGACCGTAGAAGTGTCTGCCGTCGGGAGACCCAGTTTGTGCGGGATTAGATCTGCCTTGTACCCTGAAGTGGACGTGTCCAGGACGAAGCTGCACATCCCTTCCCTCTTCCCTTTCGGATAGGCAAAGACCAGGATTTGATTGGCCGTCGATCCCAGGGAGATCCACATCTTCTGTCCTGTCAGGTAGTACTTCCCCCCTTTCTCTTCGAAGTATGTCGTCAAGGAGGCGGGATCGCTCCCGGCGTTAGGCTCGGTGAGACCGAACGCGAGAATCTTGTCTCCCCTGGTGGTGGGAGGGAGGAGCCTCGCCTTTTGCTCCTCGGTCCCCCAGTGCTGAATAGTCATCTCTCCTAGCGCCATGTGCACGGAAAAGAACGTCCTGAGCCCTGTACCCTCCCTTCCGATCCTCTCCACCGCCAGGGCGTAGGTCATCATGTCGGCTCCCTGGCCGTCGCCGTACTTCTTGGAGACTGGGAGGCCCAAAAGGTGCGCCTTGGCGAAGAACGGCCTTACCTGGTCGTTGATCCTGTGATCGAGGTAGCACTTGTCCTCGATTGGCCTGAATTCTCTGCAGGCCCTGTCGACCTGCTCCAGGACCATGGCCTGCTCCTCGGAGACGTCGAAGTTCATCTGTGACAGATTCATGAATTCGTCCTGTTCGAGCATTCTCCCCTACTCCTTCCACCGTTCCTTCCTGACCCTTCCTCTCACGTGTTCGATTATCTCTTCGAACGAGCTCCCGGGGCCGTACAATCCGGTGATCCCGAGTCTGAGGAGCCTGGGCTTGTCCTCTTCGGGGATTATCCCGCCCCCCACCACGACTATTGCCTTCCCTCCCATCTTGTCGAGCGTCTTCTTGACCTTCGGGAAGGCGGTCATGTGGGCCCCATTGAGAAGCGAGAGGGCCACGACGTCGACGTCCTCGTCGATAGCCATTTGGGCCACCTGCTCGGGGGATGGCAGGAGCCCGCTGTAGATCACTTCCATGCCTGCGTCCCTGAAGGCCCTTGCGAGCACGAGTACCCCCCTGTCGTGGCCGTCGAGACCTGGCTTTGCAACAAGTATCCTGATCTTCTTCTGGATGGCGGCAGATTTCTTCGCCATTTCTATCCCAGCAAGACCTCGGGCCTTCAAAACCTTTGCTGGCTGGCCTGGCGTATGGATTACAGCAGCATAGGTTCCTTGAAGGCGCCCCACACGCGTCTGCCTTCGTCCACAATTTCTCCGAGAGTGGCGTACTGCGTAACCGCTTCAAGCATCGGATAGATTGAGTTTGCATTCTCGTTTTCAAAGGCCCTTCCCATTTTCGAAAGAGCCGCTTTCACCCTGGCCTGGTTCCTCTCTCTCTTGACTGCGGCCAGCCTCCTGACCTGGCTCCTTTGTGCCTTGAAGTTGATCTTGAGCGTCTCTATCGGCTCCTTCTCGGGTTTCACATACTTGTTCACGCCCACCACGGAGTCCCTCCCTTCTTCGACCCGCTTCGAAAGCCTGTAGGAGTTCTCGGCTATCTCACGCTGGAGATATCCAGACTTTATCCCCTTGAGGAGCCCCCCTGCAGATTCGATCCTGTCGAAGTACTTGTAGGCCTCCTCCTCCATCTGTTCGGTCAGCCACTCCACGTAGTACGAGCCCCCCAGCGGGTCGATGACGTTCGGAACCCCTGTCTCTTCCGCGATGACCTGCTGGGTCCGAAGGGCAACCTCGACCGCCTGCTCTGTCGGCAGAGCCCAGGCCTCATCGTAGGAGTTGGTATGGAGAGACTGCGTCCCGCCCAACACCGCAGCAAGCGCCTCTATTGCCGTCCTGACGACGTTGTTCAGGGGCTGCTGCCAGGTCAACGATGCCCCAGACGTCTGGGTGTGGAACCGCATGAGAAGGCTCCTTTTGTCCTTCACTCCGTACTTCTCGCTCAGTACCTTGGCCCAGATCCTCCTCGCCGCCCTGAACTTCGCTATCTCTTCGAAGAAGTCCATGGTCGAGTTGAAAAAGAAGCTCAGGCGCGGGGCGAACTGTTCCACCTTCAGCCCGGCTTCCAGACCGAGCTCCACGTAACCGAAGCCGTCCGCCAGTGTAAACGCCAGCTCCTGGGCCGCGCTGGATCCTGCCTCCCTGATGTGGTAGCCGCTTATGCTGATGTAGTTCCACATCGGCATCTCCCTCGTGCAGAACACCATCAGGTCCCTTACCAGCCTGAGGTGTGCCTCGGGGGGATAGACCCACTCCTTCTGGGCGATGTACTCCTTGAGCATGTCGGCCTGAACCGTGCCCCTGAGCTCCGACATGGGGACCCCCTGTTTCTTCGCCACGCCGGCGTACATGCATGTCAGGACGGTAGCGGGAGCGTTGATCGTCATCGACGTGCTGACTTTGCCCAGGGGTATCCCATCGAAGATCACTTCCATGTCTCTGAGCGAGGAGACATTGACCCCACACCTTCCCACTTCTCCGTGAGCCCTTGCATGGTCGCAGTCGTATCCATAGAGCGTCGGCATGTCGAAGGCGACGCTAAGGCCCGTCTCGCCGTGCTCCAGAAGCAGCTTGAGCCTCTTGTTGGTGTCTTCAGGAGTCCCGAACCCTGAGAACATCCTCATGGTCCACGGTCTCCCCCTGTACATGCTCGGGTGCACCCCCCTTAGGAACGGGTAAACTCCAGGGAATCCCTGGCCTGAGTAGTCGGCGTTAGACACGTCAGCTGGCGTGTAGAATGGCTTCAGAGGTATGCCTGACGCGGTCTGGAAGTCTCGTCTCGCTCCGGTGGGCTTCTCGCCCTCCGTCCTGGAGGCAGTCTGTTCCCACTGCTTCAGTCCCCTCCGGACGCCTTCGATCGCCTTCCCATCGTAAAGCATGCCCTCGCGAGCCCTTTCCTCCACGACGGCTTTCGCCTTCCGCCGCCAGTAAGCATCCTTCCCGCCTCTGAGCAAAGCGGAAATGCGGTTCCCTGCCTAGAGATAAACAGTGCCTCAAACCGATTAAAAAGCCCGATTAACGGCCGACGTACCTGGCTTTGCAAATCAGGGAGCTCGCGTCTTCGATCAAGAGAGGAAACAGGGCATCGCTGGCCAAGGGGATTACACTGGTCGAAAACGACCCTGTCCTGGCTCCCAGGCTGCTTAGGCAGATGGGGACCCCAGGGCACTCGTTCGTAGTCGGCATCACCGGCCCACCCGGAACAGGGAAGAGCAGCTTGGTGGACAGATTGATTGAGGCTTACCGCAAAAAGGGGCTCAGAGTCGGGGTCATCGCCGTCGACCCAAGCAGCCCGCTTACTGGAGGCGCTCTGTTGGGGGACAGAATACGCATGGCGGGGCACACGAGCGACAGGGGCGTCTTCATACGAAGCATGGCCTCCAGAGGCTGGTCGGGGGGGCTTTCGAGAGCGACGTCCCAGGTTATCCGGCTCATGGACGCGGCCGGGTTCGATCTCATCCTCCTGGAAACCGTCGGAATCGGACAGTCAGACATCGAGGTGGTCGGAGTTTCTCATGCCGTGATTATCGTGCTCATGCCAGGTCTCGGGGACGACATCCAGGTCTCCAAGGCGGGTCTCATGGAAATCGGGGACATCTATGTGGTGAACAAGTCAGACCTCGAAGGCGCAGATATCATGGTTGTGAACCTCCTTTCGCTATTCCGCGGCAGCATCCGTTCCCCACCGGTTCTGAAGTCATCCGCCCTCTCCGGCGAAGGAATCGATATGCTTCAGGACGCCATTGAGCGGATACGCTCATCCTTCGAAGCCGGAGACCCCGAGCTGAAGTTGAAGAGCATAAGAGGCATGATCGTAGAGACGGCCAGGGGCTCCGCCATGCAGAGGCTGGCTGTGGTATCAGAATCGAGAGCCGAAGGCCTTGCACGTCAGGTTATGGGAGGAAAGACGACGATTGAAGCTGCCGCCGCCAGGCTGGCAGCCTAGCCCATTCTCTTATCGATGGGGACATACTTCAGCCCTGACTGACCTATGTAGGTTGAGTCAGGCCTAATCAGCTTGTTGTCTTCAAGCTGCTCGTTGTAGTGCGCCATCCAGCCGAAGATCCTGCTGGCTGCGAATATAGGGGTGTATAGGGGGACCTCGATTCCGAGGCTGTAAAAGATCGGGGCCGCGTAGTAGTCCAGGTTAGCTGGTATCCTCTTCCTCTCCCACATCTCCTTCTCGATGAAATCGCAGAGTCTGAACAGGGTGTCGTCCCCTCGCTTCTTCAGAATTTCCTCCAGATACCCCTTGCAGAGTCTTGCCCTGGGGTCAAACTCCTTGTAGACTCTGTGCCCGAACCCCATGATCTTCTTGCCCTCTTTGAACGACTTCTCCAGAAACTCTGACGCCCTGGACGGGTCTTTGACCTCAAGAAGCATCTCCATGGCCGCTTCGTTTGCCCCTCCGTGGAGCGGACCCTTGAGCGAGGCCAGGCCTGCGGACGCTGCGGCATAGGGGTCGGCCAGTGTCGAGGCGACCACTCTAACGGTAAAGGAGGAAGCGTTCATGTCGTGCTCGAGGTACATGATGAGGACCCGCTCGAAGACCCAGCGCTCATATTCAGTCGCCTCCTTCGACGTCAACATCTGCAGCAGGTTATCGGAGAACCGAAGGCCTGTCCTTGAGGTCCTCGGAAACTCTCCCCGCGGAATCCTGCGGCAGTTGGCCGCGAGGACCGACATCTTCGACTCCAGTGATGACTCCTCCCCGGCCAGATTGGTCTCACCGTCCACGCTCCCGAGCGCTGACACCGCCGTCCGGATGACGTCAATGGGGTGAGCCCCTCCACCGAGATAGCGCATTATCCCGAACACCTTCTCCCCCACTTCGGCCCGATCGTGGAGCCCCTCCGTGAAGGATTCAAGCTCGCTTCGAGTGGGCAGGACCCCCCTCAGTATCAGGTACGCGGTCTCCTCGAACCCAGCGTTGGCCGCTATCTCTGAGATGGGGTAACCCCGGTAGATCAGGGACCCATCCGCGCCACTCTTCGAGATCTTCGTGTCGGTGATGGAGACTCCAGCCAGCCCCTTCGGCACCTTCACGGGTTCCTCGGCTCGCGTCACGTCCTGTCGCTCCTCAGCCGCTTAGCGGCCTGCAACGCCTTCTTGTCCGCCCGCTCATACTTGTAGTAATCAATCAGATCATAGAACTCTTTCCTCGTCATCAGCGTGTCAAGCATCCTTTTCTGCGTCCCCTCCTTCTTCAGGCGGTCGTAGGTGCCCTCAACCGTCTTCATCATTGCCCTGAAGGCAGTCACCGGGAAGATGACCACCTCGTATCCCATGTCATCGAACTCTTTCACCGTAAGGTAGGGGGTCTTCCCGAACTCCGTCATGTTTGCCATCAGTGGCAGTGATATCTTTCTCCTGAACTCCTCGAATTCCTCCCTGCTTTCGAGCGCCTCAGGGAAGATCATTTCCGCGCCGGCCTTTGTGTAAGCGGCCGCCCTCTCTATGGCAGCGTCCAGTCCCTCGACCGTCCTGGCGTCGGTCCTGGCTATCACGAGAAGGTCCCTTCCAGCGGCTTCCTTTGCAGAAAGGAGTTTCTTCACCATCTCGTCTGTGTCGACCAATTCCTTCCCTTTGAGCTGGCCGCACCGCTTTGGAAGGACCTGGTCTTCAATGTGGATGGCTGCGACGCCAGCGTTCATCATCTCTTCCACCGTCCTTGCTACATTCAGCGCTTCTCCGAAGCCCGTGTCGACGTCGACTATCAGGGGAACCTTCACCTGGGAAGTGATCTGCCGTGCAGCTCGGCTGACCTCTGTTAGCGTCGTTATCCCTAGATCGGGGAGAGCGAGCATGTTGGAGAACCCTGCACCTGAGAAGTATAGTGCACTGAACCCCTCCTTCTCGGCGAGCTTTGCCACGGCCGGGTTGAAGACGCCAGGGGCTACTGTGATTTTTCCCCCTCTTAGCAGCTTCCTGAAAGCTCCGGCTCCGGTCCCCAATCGAATCCTATGACCGTAGCCCGGGCTCGTGTTTTATCCTTGTCTCCAAGTCGTACCCCATCAGCGTTAAATCGAGCGGCGGCTGGTCACGCTGAGTTGCTCGATTCAATCTCACACGAATCACCCTGCGACGTGGTCTTCGTGCACGGCGCAGGAGGGAACAGCCTCCTCTGGCGAAGGACCCTGCAGGGCCTTTCAGGAAAGGCGAAGGCACTGGCGGTCGACCTCCCAGGTCATCCGAGTGGCGAGATAACCTGCAGGTCAGTCGGTGATTACTCAGAGGCTCTGCACGATTTCATCCAAAGTAGTGGGCTCGAGAAACCGGCGGTGTGCGGTCACTCGATGGGAGGGGCGACCGTCCTGACGCTCGCGCTGACTCACCCTGGGGACGTTGGCGGCCTCATACTCGTGAGCACCGGCGCCAAGCTGGGGGTGGCTCCCGAGATACTCGAGGGACTGAGGGTGCAGCCGATGCGCGCGATCGAGACCTTAATCACCCCCTGGAGCTTCAACTCCATCGACCTGGGACTTGGGAGAGAAGCCCGCGCCGCGCTTTCAGTCTCCAACTTGCCCGTGTTTCTGAACGACTACCTAGCCTGTCGGGCCTTCGACGTCCGGGCAGACCTTCAGAAGATGGCCATGAAGACACTGGTCACATGCGGGGACAAAGACAGGATGACTCCGCCCAGGTGGTCTCATTATCTGGGTGCGAACATCGCCGGTTCGGAGGTGCGCTTCTTCAAGGATTCAGGTCACATGCTCCCCCTGGAGAAGCCGGAAGCTCTTGCCGCGGTTGTTCAGAGCTTCCTAAGCGGCCTCATTCCGTGAACTCTTCGCCCCCCCTGGCAATCCTAGTCATCTCACCGACCAGGGCGATCATCCCCTCCTGGGTGGTCGACGACACCGGGTACAGGTCGGCCCCGAAGGAGAGCCTTCTGATGCTCTTGAAGAGCTCAGAGTAGAGGGTGTACTGCTCTCCGTTCTTCGTGCCTGCGAGGGCGTCTTCGAACACCTTGGTGTCTCTGCTCCACTCGGTTATCCGCTTCACTCCGTCTCTCGCTATGTCCTTCTTGGTCAACACAGTGATTTTTGGTATGTTCAGCCTGAGGCCGACCGAGGCCGACAGCAAGGCCAGCGAAAGGAAATTGGTTGGGGAGTTCGCGAGTAGAGGGTCAACCAGGAACATGAGCAGCTTGGAATCTGCCCTCAGCTCTCCGACGATGAACCCCCCGCTCTCTCTGAAAGCGAATAGCTCGGTCTGTCCCGGTGTGTCGATGATCACGTTTTCCGCCCTGTGGGAGTCTATCTCCTCCTGGAGGTCCCCAAGCTTCGTAGCAACAAGATCTGCGGCTAGTATCAGTGCCCCGTTCGGCCCCAGCCCATAGTCCTGCATCACGTCCTGCAGCTGTATCCTGTCCCTGATGTCGACGTCCGGTTCGTAGGGGAGGTCGACCACGCCGGGGTCGAGATTCACTGCAATTGCGTCCTCCCCTCTGTTCACATACCAGTTCTTGAGAGCGCTCGTCAGGAGCGACTTTCCCGAACCTGCGGTGCCGGTCACGAAAGAAACGTCCAAGCGGCTACCCTCTCGAGGCTCCGGCTGACTTCGCCGTCCCGCCCTGCAACTCGACCGACTTCGTCATCTCTCTGGCGATGGCCTCCCCTTCTTCATCCGTCCGCTTCGCATCTTCTCCGACGACGGCTATGTCCAGCTCGATCCGGGAGACCCCATTCCTCACCCCTCTTGGATGGGACTTGATGTAGGCCCCAGGGTGCCTCATGAGCTCCAGCGCTATGACCGGCGCAAGCGCTGACTCAAATATCCCTTCCAGCTTCAGCGTTACGTATTTTCTGTGCAACCTTCCCATCCTCCCTCTGATCTCCGGCTCGACTGACCTGCGGAATATGCCTCGCATCTCGACCGGAACCCCGGGGAGGCAGTAGACCACAGTCTTGTCCTTCACAAACCTGACTCCAGGAGCCGTCCCCCACAGGTTCACCACAGGATCGGCTCCGACAGGCAACCGGGCCATCTTGGCCCTTGCAGGGGTCATCGCCATCTGAAGCCCGCGCCTGACATAGTGTTCCTTGATGAGGGCGAGTGCTCTGGCGTTTCTTCGAATCGGCACGCCTAGCCCTTGTGCCACCCCCTTGAGCGTCATGTCATCAGGAGTGGGCCCTAGCCCGCCAACGACGATAAGAAAGTCAGGGGACCTGCCCACGGCGGCCCCTAAGGCCGAAGCTATCTCCCCGAGGTCGTCATCAATGGTGGTCACTTCCTTGAGCATCGAACCCATCCGGGCAAGCCTCTTACCGATCCAGTGCGCGTTCGTGTTCAGGGTCCGGCCTATCAGCAACTCCTTTCCAACCGCGAGCATCTCGACCCTGACCACGGCGAGCCGCTAGATGATTCAGGCTTAAAATGAGTGCCTGGAGTTACAGCGTGCATGGATTCGCCCAGAAGATATCCCACGAGGCCGCTCGTAGGAGCCGGCGCTGTAGTGCACCGCGGGGGCCGAGTGCTGCTCGTCAGGAGGAGGAACCCTCCCAACCAGGGTAAGTGGGCCCTTCCAGGAGGGCTGGTCGAATTGGGCGAGACAGTCGAGGTCGCTGCCACGAGGGAAATCTTCGAGGAGACAGGCCTGCGGGTGACCATCGAGGGCCTCCTCGACGTACAGACGGAGGTCCACAAGGATGCGGCTTCCAGGCTCGAGTATCACTACGTCCTCGTCGACTACATCTCGAAGCCAGTCGGAGGCAGGCTTAGGCTCAACTCCGAATCGTCGGAATCTGGTTGGTTCACTGCCGAACAGACGATGCGGCTCCGAATGAGCGAAGGGACGAGGGCCGTCCTCGGAATCTATTTCAGGCAGCGGTCACCCTAGGCGCCCATCGGGGGTGCGCACCGCCGAAAGTTGGTTGGTTACTTTTCCTTGTTCCCGCTAAGCCACCATTCGAGGTAGTCGGCCTGCTGCCTGGAACGCTTCCGCTTTTCGTCCTCTTCGGGCGTCCTCGCCTTGAACCTCGCGTCAGAGAGCTGGTCCCTCGTGAGGAATGCTCCGCACTTCTTGCACCCGTATCGCTTCGTCGGCGCGTCGTACAACATTATCCCGACATGGCACTCGGGACAGATCTGGTCCAACAGTTTTCGCTCCCCCGCCTCCGCGCCGTGCCCTTAACGCTTTCTCCCACGTCGCCTATGGTTTGGATTCACCGCCAATCCGTTAAATAGCATACGGAGCGGAGCCGAATCGAGCGATAGGTGGCCGAAAAGCTGGTCTTGGCTGGCCCCGCCTCCGAAGAATTGGGGCGGTCTGTGGCTGAAAAGCTCGGTTTGCCTCTTCTGTCGGCCGAGTTCAAAGTATTTGTCGATGGCGAATCGAAGTTCACCCTGAACGAGAAGGTCGACGGGAAGAGCGTCTTCATCGTCCAATCCACCTATCACCCTGTTGACCAGCACATGTTCCAGCTGCTCCTGGCTTCCCATCAGCTGAGCGAGGCAGGAGCGAAAGTGACGGCAGTCGTCCCGTACTTGGCATATTCACGACAGGACAAGGAGTTCCTCCCGGGGGAAAGCGTCACCCTTGGGGTGGTCGCACACCTCATGCGCTCCATGGGGGTGCGGAGACTGGTGACCGTCGACATTCATTCTGCTGAGGGTCTAGCACTCTTCTCCTTCCCAACGTACAGCGTGTCTGCAATTCCTGGTCTGGTGGAATACGCGAAGACGGAGCTAGACCTCAAGGACCCCGTAGTTGTCTCCCCCGACTTCGGGGGCTCAAAAAGGACCGAGGCTTTCGCTCAGCTGTTCGGTGCGAAATTCCTCCAGCTCAGCAAGACGAGGGACAGGACGACGGGGGGTGTAAGCGTCAAGGAATCCAAGCTGGAGGTTACGGACAAGGAGGTCGTAATCGTGGACGACATTATCAGTGCAGGGGACACGTTGAAGTTGGCCGCCGAGGCAGTCCTCAAGCAGGGGGCGAAGAAAGCGCTGGCCTTCTGCGTTCATGGACTCTTCGTGGGGGACGCCTTTCAGAAGCTGGAGAAGACAGCCGTGGGGCCCATAGTCTGCAGCAACACAGTCCCCGGGAGGTTTAGCAAGGTCGATGTCTCAGACGCCTTGGCGTCCCACCTAAGGACCCTTGAAGAATAGATCACTGGTGCTCCTCTCCGGGGAAGGAACAACGGTCCCCGCGGCCGAGGCGAAGGCCCTCTTCCTGGCCTACGACGATGGCTCAGAGTTCGAAGAACCCGAGCCTCGAGTGCTGTTGGTTCATTCAAAAGCAAGTCCTTCTGTCGTAGGGGGACGGATAGCGTTCGCGCGAAGAGTCGGGATCCTTCTTCGAGGCTACGAGGACGCCCCTCCGATTCTCGCGGGGCGCAGGGTGAGGTTCAGGTGCTTCGACCTGATGCACAGGGAGGACCCGCCCGACCCAGCTGAGTACCTAATGGGGACAGACTGCACCGTCGACCTCCTCAACCCGGATTGTGAGCTGACTCTCGTCAGAGGAGAGAACGACTACATAGCCGTGACCAATCCAAAAGGGATGAGGCAGGATTGGTCGTCACGTCGACCGCGGAGTCGCCCCTTTTTCCATCCATCGGCCATCTTCCCGAAGCTTTCACGGGCGCTCTTCAACCTAACACGTTGCAAGGAGGGGGAGGTGTTTTTCGAGCCATTCGCCGGGACCGGCAGCATCGCCATTGAAGCATCGATCATGGGCGCGAGGGTCGTGGCAGTCGATATCTCCGCTCTCATGACCCATGGTGCCCTGTCCAATATGAAGCGCTATTCCCAGGATTGGTTAGGGGTGACGCGCGCCGATTCCGCCCACGTGCCTTTGAGGAAGATTGACGCCGTGGCGACCGATATCCCCTACGGGAGAGCATCGAGCACGCGGGGCCGCTCCCCACGGGACCTGCTGCGGCTCCTCCTGCCGGCCCTCGCCGATGTCACCAAGCCGGGATCGCGCGTAGTCCTGATGCACCCGCGGGACCTTTCTGTTGAAGGTTCTGGGGATTTCGAGTCTGAAGAGGAGCACCACCTCCACGTTCATAAGCTCCTCACCAGGACAATAACCGTCCTAAGGAGGAGTTAGTGATGGTCAAGCTTGTGGTGACTTTCCTTGGGACGAGCGCCGCCGTGCCGACGGAGGGGAGGGGGCTCCCATCGGTGGCACTGAAGAGGGAGGGCGAAGTTATCATAATGGACTGCGGAGAGGGGGTGCAGCGGCGCGTTCTTTCGGAATCCCTTGGGCTGGGGAGTGACATGACCATCCTGGTAACTCATCTGCACGGTGATCATGTCACGGGCCTGCTGGGGCTCCTGCAGACAATGAGCTTGGCCCAGAGGCGCAAGCCACTGAACATCGTCGGGCCCGGCAAGCTGCTGAAATGGCTCGAGGTCACATCCGAACTCCTCCATATCGGTCTGACTTTTCCTATCAAGTTCTCAACTGCGAAGCCAGGGCTCGTTCTGCGAACATCGGGATTCAGGATTAGGGCAGCCACGGCCCAGCACTCTGTAGAGGCCTTCGCCTACAGGGTGGAGGAGCTCGCCAGGCCGGGAATCTTCTACCCCGAAAAAGCCAGGGCTCTCAGGATACCTGAAGGGAGGCTCTGGTCGAAGCTCCAGAAGGGGCATGCGGTGGAGGTCGAGGGGAGAAGGGTCGAGCCCTCTCAGGTCACCGGCCCTCCAAGGCCGGGGAGGATAGTTGGCTATTCCGGGGACACCCGCCCATCAAGGAGGCTGGCCCGGTTCTTCTCAGGCTGTGACCTGTTGATATTCGATTCGACTTTCAGGGGGAGCGACATTGACAAGGCCGTGGAGAGGAAGCACAGCACCTCGGTCGAAGCCGCCGAGCTGGCGAGGAATGCAGGGGTGCGCAAGTTGGTCCTCACTCACTTTAGCGCAAGGTACACGAACGTCGCGAGCCTGGTGAGAGAAGCGCGCGGGGTGTTCCCGAACACCGTTGCCGCCGCAGATGGAATGAGATTTGACGTGGCCTACCCGGAGTAGGCTGAAAGCCAGTCGATCACCTCCTGTACCTCCTCTGAGTCGATCTTCAGATATATCGGGCCGAGAGGAGATTCATCCTCGCTCCCGCAGATCGCGACGACGCCCGCAGCGGCGGCCTGCCTGTTGAGCATCAGCCACGTCGAGTGGCCTGAAGTGTTCAGGAGCATCTGCCTCCTCGCCGCAGCGCGGATGTGCCTATCCCTCAGCTGATCACGGATGCGTACGAGCGCCTTGGGGTCTTCGGTGACTAGCCGCGCGACGGAGGAACTCTGACGCCTCTCTCTGGGATCGGCGTCCACTAGATTGGCCAGAGCTTCGTCCACCTTTGTCGGGTCTTCCGAGGGGGAGATTGCAGCTTCTAGAATGAGTCTCGCCCTGATTTCATGTTCTGACGTGTTTCTCCCACCGTTCCATTACCTTCTCCATCTCCGACGCGAGCTCGTCAGGAGTCGCGTGCTGATTGGAGATCGTTTCGTCGGCCAGTGCGATCGCCTTTCCTATGCCAACGCCTAGCTCCCTCTTGTCCCGTTCGACGAACATTTCGGAGGTGAGGGGGTCATCCTTCCTCCCTCGCTCCCTCAGCAGCTCGTACCTCCTTTCAGGGGAAGCGTCCACCGCGACGAGAAGCACCGAGGCCTTCTTCCTGAACGCATCCACCTCCGCCATCGACCTTATTCCGTCGACGACCACCTCCTCAGCTCCCGTCTTGGCTATGGTCTCAAGGCAAAGGTCAGCAACTGCGGAGTCCCCCCTCTCCTTCCTCAGAAGCTTCATCACCTCGCCGGTGTTCTTCGCGTCAGGCTCGAGGCCACGGCGCCTTGCCTCCTCCCTGATTACGTCTCCCATCACGATCCGGGTCCAGCCTAGCTTCTCAAGGGCTCGGGCCGCTGTCGACTTGCCAGCGCCCGGCATGCCTGTTATCGCGACGATTCTGACCAAACTGTCCACTCCCGGCCGAGTGATAGCGGATTTAAAGGAACCAGCGTCGGCGGAATGATGTTGCGCGCATTCGTCGCCATCGAAGTGCCGGGAAAGGTGGTGGACTCCCTGGTTGACTTTCAGAAGGAAATCCCGGCCGCGGGCGTCGACGTCAAGCTTGTCGAAAGGGAGAACCTCCACGTTAACCTGAAGTTCCTTGGAGAGATCGACGAGGCACAGGCGGCGGACGTTCAGTCTCGGTTGGGCAAGCTTACCCTCAGGGGGGGAGACATGGCCGTCAGAGGCGTCGGTGCCTTCCCCAGTCCAAGCAGACCCAGGGTCGTCTGGGCGGGCTTAATGAAGGAACATGAAGAAATCCTAGAGCCGATCGCACAGGAGGTGATCAGCGCCCTCGAAGGGATAGGCGAAAGCGACGACAGGCCGTTCAGGGCTCACATCACCCTCGGGCGGGTCCGGTCGAATCGCAACTTGGAAGCGCTTGGGGAGCTCCTGCGGCATAACGCCGAGCGGGAGTTCGGAGAGTTCAAAGTGTCTGAGATCAAGCTGAAATCGAGCGTACTCGCCCCGAGCGGCCCTGTGTACAGGGACATGGGAGTGTTCCGCCTGGGTTGAGCCGCATTTCCGCCGTCATCAGGGAAGCCAAGAAGATGGTCCTTCCATCCACATCCGAAGAAGCCCGGATGGGCTCGATTGCTCGTGTCCTCCTTTCCAGGACCAGACGGGCGGCTAGAAGATTCCCTGAGACGCGGGGGGTCCTCATGGGGGGCTCCTTCGCCAAGGGCACATGGCTCCCCAGACACGTCGACCTGGATGTTTTTGTCAAGATTGACCCTGCGGTGACTGACGATCAGTTCGAAAGGATCGGGTTGGAAATCGGGGCCATCGCCACCAGAGGCTACCCCGCGGGCAAGAAGTATGCCCAGCACCCATACACGGAGGCGAAAATCGAAGGGGCGAGGGTGAACGTTGTCCCCTGCTTCGCGGTCGAAAAAGGGGAGTGGAAGAGCGCCGCTGACAGGTCTCCCTTCCATGTCAAACTCGTCGAAAGGCTCCCGAACGAAAAGAAGAACGAGGTGAGGCTCCTCAAGCTCTTCATGAACGGCGTAGGGGTTTACGGGGCGGAGATACAACGGCAGGGGTTCAGCGGTTACGTCGCCGAGGTCCTGGTCATGAAACTCGGGGACTTCGAGTCGGTCCTCGATTGGTTCTCCAAGTACGTGCCGCCGTCCAACGGCAGAATCTTCAGCTTGCCCGACCCGGTCGACGAAGGCAGGGATCTGGGCATAGCGGTGTCGGCGGAAAGCCTAGGAAGGATGGTACTCGCTTCCAGAGAGTTTCTAAAGCGCCCCCGCCTGCCCTTCTTCCGGAAGATGACCGGAAGAACTCATCGTGCGCTGCGTGACCGCGTCTACGCGGTCGCGTTCACACACACGAAGCTGAGCGAGGACACCCTCTGGGGGGAACTGAGGAGGACCACAAAGCACGTCGTAAGGCACTTGGAGGTACAGGGGTTCACGATCGCGAGGTCGATGGCGGCCTCAGACAATACGAGGAGAAGCGCTATCCTCCTTATCCCAGAGTACACCGAACTTCCGGTAATGGAACAGCGTGTTGGGCCGACCGTGGACAGGCGCAAGGACGTCAATGCCTTCCTCTCCTCGAACTCCAGAGATTCCCAACTCGTTTGGATCGACGGTGACGCCAGAATTAGGATTCTAAGACCGCGCAGGCAGACTCGGGTGGTCGAGCTGCTGAAGGATGTCGCTAGAGGCAAGGGAGAACCGATTGGGGCGTCGCGGGAGCTTGAGGCAGGGATGAAGAAGACTGCCGAAGTCCTTCAGGGGGCGTCGCTTGCCAAGGCAGCCATGGACGCGAAATGGTTGCGAGACGGAATCACGGAGATCACTTCCGATGCCCTCGGAACGCGCTAGCCTTGAAGACCTGACGAAGACGCCGTACATCCGGGTCCTCACCTATCCGCGCATTTCGTTGCGGGACGCGAGGTCGAGGGTCAGACAGCTGGAGCATCTCGGAGTGGACGAACTGGTCTTCGAAGGCCACACGAAGGTTGGTCGCCTTGGAATACTCGGCCTGGGGACTGTAGGAGTTGTCGTCCGAGCGAAGGCTGGTGGGCGTCTCTGTGCCCTAAAGATACGCCGGACAGACGCCAACCGGCCCGACATGGAAGAGGAGTGGAAGATCACGGCCCTGGTGAACCGCCTGGGCATAGGGCCGGAGGTGTATTCACACACGAAGGACATGATTCTCATGAAGCTTCTCGAGTCCCGCGAGATTGCAGAATGGCTCAAGGATCTCCGAGGAGCGGGGTCCCGCGATAGAGCCAGGGCGATGGTGCACTCGCTCCTGAATCAGTGCAGGAAGCTCGACATAATGGGCATCGACCACGGGCAGCTGAGCAACCTTAGGAAACACGCGGTTATTGCAGAGCGGAGGCCCTGGATAATCGACTTCGAGTCTGCGGGGACCGAGCGGAAGTCGAGGAACGTGACGACGGCCGCACAATACCTCTTGATCGGGGGATCCCTGGCGCCTGCCATGAGAAGAACCCTGGGGGTCGGGGACACATCAAAGGTCAAGGCGATGCTCGCGGACTACAAAAAGGACCTCTCAGATTACTCATACGCGAGGTTGCTCGAGCACCTCAAGCTGACCAACTCCTCCGAAGGATCTTGAACAAGAAACATGGGGTCGGTGGGATTCGAACCCACGACCACTTGCACCCCAAGCAAGTATCCTGCCAAGCTAGACGACGACCCCACTAGTCGAGGGCCAGACCTACGGGCATTTAAGCGCCGGTAACCCAACAAACGGACCCGATGACACAATTGGCATGGAGCCCTCCGGTTTTCGGTGCATAGAAGCACGTTTCACGCCCGGGTGCGAGTTGACCGTCCGGAACTCTAGAACCAACTAGGGCGCGCTGGGCGTTCGCCCCCTGCCAATGACGTAACCAGCGCAGAGTCCGAGGAGAGCGCCTCCGAGATGGGCAAGCCAGTCGACGTACGACAGACCGACGCTGCTTATGTAGAACACTGCGATGAACCAGACCAACAGCTGATAATCAACCCGGCCCTTGACGGCGTAGTCGAGGGCCACGGCGCCTGCCAGGAGCCCGAAGATCCCCCCTGAAGCGCCGAAACTGATCTCTCTGGGGCCGTTGAGGAGGCTGAGCAGGTTCCCGGCCAGCCCAGAGGCGACGAAAAGGGCATAGTATTCGGTTGGCGAGAAGGCATCGGACAGAAGCCCGTCCAGCCAGATCACGGCAATGGCGTTGAACAAGACGTCTACGGCGCCTAGTGAGTTCGGAAAGACCACCAGGAGCGAAGTGAACAGCTGCCAATACCAGCCTTGATTGACAAGGGAGTTGAACTGGAGGAAATAGTAGGTCAGAGGAGCACCGCCGACGTCAACGAGCGAGGTAACCGCACCTACGACAAGCCCCCCCATGATCGCTATCGCGAGGTTTCTGCCCTGGTTTGAGACCAAGCCCTGCGAAAGCCGGACGGGAGCTTGGGTGTTAAGCTCTATGGGCCTGGGCTCTGATTGCCCAAGGATTGAGAGATAGCTCTTTGAAGGGATGATTGACAGGTACTGGGCATGGGACTTGTTGCGAAGTATTTCTTCCTGACCAAGGGAGTCGGGAGGGACAAAGAGAACCTCGCCTCCTTCGAGGCGGCACTCAGGGACGCGGGCATAAGCCAATACAACCTCGTAACCGTCTCGAGCATCATCCCACCTAACTGCGCCAAGATTACCCGAGAGCAAGGCGTATCCATGCTGAAGCCAGGGGAGATTGTCTTCCTGGTACTGGCGCGCAACTCCACAGACGAGGACCACCGCCTCGTCGCAGCGACGATAGGTCTGGCTATTCCTTCGAACCGTGACGAAATCGGCTACCTATCGGAGCACCACTCGTTCGGTGAAACAGACGAAGTGGCCGGTGAATACTCCGAGGACTTGGCAGCAACCATGCTCGCGACCACGATGGGAATACCATTCGACATCAACGCGGCATGGAACGAAAAGGAACAGGTCTTCAAAGCGTCAGGAAAGATCATCAACACAACGAACATCACGCAGTCGGCGGTCGGAGACAAGGGGGTATGGACGTCCGTAGTTGCCGCCGCTGTGTTCATTGCGAGCACGAATTCAACCTAATCTCTCTTTTGGCTTCGTGAGAATCCTACCCTGATAACACCCTGACAGCAGAGTTCTTCGATCGACTCGATTACTTCGACTCAGCTTCTCCATCTCCGTGTTCGCAACCTCCTGATAATATATGGGGGCTTGAAGACTGCGACGCAGAACCTAGCCAATTGGTCCAACTCGTCAAGGATTACACGTCAGTTCAAGACGCTCTCGGACAGATTGGGAGAAGCATTCGCATCGGACGGGAGCCTGAGACCATCCCTCCGCTCCTAGCCTATGGCAGAATCCTGGCGATGCCTATCAGAGCCGAGAAGAACATTCCGCCCTTCCCGACGTCTCACATGGACGGGTTCGCCGTAGCCGCCAAGGGGCTCAAGAATGCGACGAAGGCCAGCCCCGTGTTCTTGAGGATAGTCGGGACAGTGGGGCCAGGTGAGCAGGCCAGAGCAAGTCTCGGCAAAGGCACTGCTTTCCAAGTGGCAACAGGCGCCGGACTCCCAGCGGGAGCAGACACAGTCCTGCCCATTGAATCAGTCGAAGTAAGAGGGCCGCAGAGTGTATCGGTCGGGTTCGCTCCTGAGCAAGGCCGCTACGTCTACAAGACCGGGGAAGACGTGCGAAAAGGGGAGCCTGTCCTACCTGCCGGGCACGCGATCAGGGCCCAGGACGTCGGTCTACTCATTTCTCTCGGGTTTGCCAGAATCAGGGTGAGAAGGAAACCCCTGATATCAGTCATCGCCACAGGAGGGGAGCTTACCACCGCCGAGCATCCAAAGGCGGGAAAGATACCCGATAGCCACACCCCGGTTTTCCTCAGACTCTGTCAGCGGCTTGGATATGATGTCCTCGACATGGGAATAATCGCGGACAGGCCGAGGGCGCTCTCTACAGCCGTGAGAAAGGCACTGGCCTCCTCGGACATGGTGCTCACGCTAGGTGGAACTTCCGCGGGGGGGCGGGATTACATCTTCAGCGCCGTCTCGGGCCTTCAACCAGAAGTGGCCATTCACGGAATCAAGATGGACAGAGGAAGGGTTACGGGCATCGCCTCGGTCAGAGGAACGCCCATCCTGATGATGCCGGGACCCATCCAGGCAGCCATGAACGCATTCCTTCTTCTTGGGCTTCCGCTCATGGAGAAGCTCTCGGGGAGAAAGCACTCCGAATTCGAAGTGCCCTGCGAGCTGGGCGAACAGTGGGAGGCCAGAAGGAGATTCTCCGACTTTCGAAAGGTCTTCTACGTGAAGCTCAGGAAAAAGCCGCAGCTCGTTGCAGAGCCTCTCCTGGCCGAGACCGAGTCGATTAAGGTGCTAGCGGAAGCGGAGGGTTACGTCGTAGTCCCCGAGAATGTCAGACGAATAAGGAGCGGGGGGCCGGTGACGGTCAGGCTCCTCCCCGGTTTCTCCTTTTCCTAGCCTGACCTTCGGCGGAAACTGCATTCGAGTAGTCTGATGGTGTGTCGATGTCGACCAGTATCCCTTCGTCATTCACATCAACCTGCAGCAGCTTGTCTTCGTTCCCAGCGACTACGGACTTCGCTCCGACGTCCCCTCTGATTCGCCTTATCTGGGGAAACAGGCTTCTGTCGAAGAGGACAGGATTCCCTCTCCTCCCGCGATAGACTGGGACGACCACCGGCGACTTCGACGAAACGTAGGCATCGATTATCCTGTCGATTGTGCCCGGGCTCACGAAGGGCTGGTCTCCCAGGACGATTATCGCAGCATCGGCTTCTTCAACCTCGGCAAGGCCGATCCTCAGAGATCCGCTCATGCCCTCCTTGAATCTTGGATTGAGGACCACCTTCTCCCGGCCAAACTTTACCCCCCCTCTCACCGCCGAGGAATGGGCGCCGAGCACGACCACCACCCTGTCGACCTTGGTTTGACTGAGGGTCTGGAGCACCCTCTCGAGCATGGACCAGCCCTCCAGTTGGAGCGTCTGCTTGGGTTTCCCCATGCGACTGGAGGAGCCCGCGGCGAGCACAACTGCTGCTATCAATTCTCGACTCGGAGCGGCATTCTAGGGATAAGTAATAAAGTGGGGACGTGGTTCCTCACGGCCGTTCGGCATGAAGCAGGTCGAGTTCGCGAAGATGATGGACTCTCTGATCAACCGTGGAGAGCCCTTCGCCGTGGCCACGGTCGTCAAGACCGAGGGGTCCTCCCTCGGGAAGCCCGGGTTCAAAGTAATCATATCGAACGTGGGAGAGGTGCTTTACGGCACCCTGGGGGGCGTGTGCCCGGAGTCGGCGATAGCCTACGCAGCGAAGAAGACGATGAGAACCGGCACCCCCAAGACCGTGAAGATATTCTTGGAGAGCGTCGAGAATTCTGTAGGAGCCGTCCTCAAGAGCCAGAACGAGGACGAGGTACACGTCGAGACCAACTGCGGAGGGACGATGGAGATCTACGTTGAACCCTACCTCCCGCAACAGAGGCTTATTCTCATCGGCCAGGGTGGGAAGGACGACGTGGAAGACGCCCTTGTGAAACTGGGGAAGAGTCTAGACTTCGACGTTGTCGTGATCGACCACAGCCCCGTGCTCAGCGAGCAGCCTGACCAGCTGATTGAAGCTGTAGATTTCGACCTAGGGACCTTCGCCTTCAACAACACCGACTCGGTCGTGGTCCTGACCAGGGGGGAGCGAGACGTCGAAACACTACGGGCCCTGTCGAAGTTCAAGCTAAGATATGTCGGAATGCTGGCGAGCCGCCAGAGGGTCAGGGAGGACCTAGCCAACCTTAGGAAGATCGGCGTGAAGGAGGATTTCTTGTCGTCATTCAGGTCCCCGGTGGGCGCAGACATCGGAGCTGTGACAGCTAGCGAAATCGCCCTGAGCATAATGGCGGAGGCGGTGGCTGCGAAGTATGGGAAGGACGTGCTTCGCAAGTCATTGGACGAGAAGTCAAAGGCCACAGAAATCGAACGCTGACCTTCTACCCTTCGATGGGGCTGCCTTTTACCCACTTCTCTGTGCCGTTTCCAAAACTTTCTTTCTTCCACATGGGGAGGGTCCTCTTGATCATGTCAATCGCGTACCTGCAGGCTTCGAAAGCTTCCGCCCTGTGCTCGCATGAGACAGCCACGGCCACGCTCACTTCTCCGACCTTCAGCTGGCCATACCTGTGAGACATAGCCATGCGCTTGACCGGCCACTTTCTTCTGACTTCTGCTTCTATCTCCCGCATCCTTTTCACCGCCATCTGCTTGTACACCTCGTAGGCGAGCCCCTTTACCGGCCTGCCCCCGCTCTTCTCCCTGATCGTTCCGACGAACAGCACCGCTCCTCCCGCTGAATCGACAGCCACAGATGCCAGCACCAGGGAGGGATCTATGTGGCGTCTAGTGATCGTGACCATCTTCTTCAAGCTCATCCCCCAGCCACCGGAGGAAGCACCCCCACCTCGTCCCCGTCTCGTAACCGTTCGCTGTTTCCCGAGACCTCGCGGTTGACTGAGAACCTTAACGACCCTACAAGGTTCTTCAAGGCCGGATGCAGACGAATCATCTCCCTCGCGAGATCCCCCACCGACGCTCTTTCGCTGAGAGAGACATCCTCGCTGCCGACCGATGCCATGTCACGTGCGGCCGCGAAGTAGAGCACTCTGACTTTCAAACGTCAACCTCCGATGGCGTTCATGTTCCTGGGCTTCGCCCAGCCGTCCTTGATCCACGGCATATACCCCACGCCATCCGGTTTCTTCCACACTGCCCTCAGAATCGCGTCGGCCAGCTCGCCATCGGTCGCCCCGTTGCGGACGATGCTTCGCAGGTCGTGATATTCGGTGTCGAACAGGCAGGAGAGGAGCTTGCCGTCCGAAGTCAGTCTTACTCTGTCGCAGTCGTCGCAGAATGGTTCGCTCATAGGCGTGATCAGTCCGAGGTCCCCTCTGCCGTCCCCGAACCGCCAGATGGAGGAAGTTTCGCTTGATCCTCTCCCCGTGGCCACGAGAGGGTACCTGCGCGAAACTGCGTCGATTATCTCCTTCCCGCTGACCACCTTCCCGTAATCCCACATCCCAAGTCCGTCAAGGGGCATGAATTCGATGAAGCGTATCGAGATCCTCCTCTCCCTGGCGTACTCTATCAGGTCAAGGATCTCGTCGTCGTTGTAGCCCCTTATGGCGACCGAATTGATCTTGACTGGTCTGAGGCCCTCGTCGAGCGCCTTCTCTATGCCGCGCAGGACCCTAGGAAGTGCGTCCACCCCCGATATCTTGGCGAACCTGTCGCTGCGGAGGCTGTGCAGACTGACAGTAACACCCCGCAATCCTGCCCTTCGCAGGGCTCCTGCCTTGCTTTCCAGGTGCCACCCGTTGGTCGTCATGTCGACCGATCGAATCCCGTCGATTGAAGTTATCCTCCCGACGAGCTTCTCAAGGTCCCTTCTAAGCAGCGGCTCCCCGCCTGTTATTCGGACCTTCTCTATGCCCAGTGAAGCGAGGACGGTTGTCACCCTCTCGATCTCATCGAAATCCAGTATCTCTTTGGCAGGTATCCAGCTTATCTTGTCCTTCTCTGGCATGCAGAAGAGACAGGCGAAGTTGCACCTGTCCGTGACAGAGATCCTGAGCTTCCTAGCGACCCTTCCCTTTCTGTCGCGCAGCACCCTGTCCTTCCGCACCTCCCCTGAGACCAAAGAGACCCCGCAACCTTCCTATCCGAAGTTAAAACTTTCCTGAAGCGGCAGTAGAACCTATATCGGGTCCCACTTGGAACCGCCCCCATGCCCTTCAGGCAGGTCGACATCTCGGGTAAGAGGGTGGTCTACAGGGAGGCTACTGCCACAGGCAGGATCAGGCTCAGCCGGAACACGCTGGATCTAATACGGAAAGGGAGACTGGAGAAAGGAGACCCATTGTCACTGGCTGCAACCACGGCGATACTAGCAGTAAAGTCGACCCCCGCGATCGTAGCGCTCGCCCATCCTTTGAGGGTCGAGAGGACCGAGCCGAAGGTGGAGCTCGGGAGAGACTGGGTCCAAGTGACCGTGACTGTCGCGGCCCATGAAAAAACGGGGGTCGAGATGGAAGCGCTGACCGCGGTATCAGTGGCCCTTCTCAACGTCTGGGACGTGGTGAAATCATCCGAAAAGGACTCGACGGGGCAGTATCCAACCACCAGAATCGAGTCAATCAGGGTTACGAGCAAGGTGAAGAGGAATTGAGACCGCACGAGGAGCACAGGAGGCACGCCAAGAGGCGGCTGAAGGTCGTCATCGTGACGGTGAGCACCAGCCGCTATGCAAAGAAGAAGGAAGGAGGTCCCTTCACCGATGAGGCCGGCGACGTGGCGGCCATGGAGGTAACCGGGGCTGGGCACTTGGTGTCCAAGAGGGTGTTGGTTTCTGACGACCGGTCGATGATCCGCAGGGAGACCAAGGCCTTCCTATCAGGGGGAGAAGATGTGCTTCTTTTCGCTGGAGGAACGGGGCTCTCGCCTCGGGACATCACGGTCGAGTCCGTCCGACCGTTCTTTGACAAGGAGCTTGAAGGCTTTGGCGAGCTGATAAGGAGGATAGGTTACGACGACGTGGGGGCAGCCGCGGCGATGACCCGGGCAACGGCGGGGGTCGCGAAGGGCAAGCTAATCGCTTGCATGCCCGGATCACCAAGGGGCGTCCGCACGGCAATGAGGGCATTCGTGGGTGAGTTTCCTCACATGGTCTTCATCGCAAGAGGCTGAAGACCAAGTCTGTTTCAGGCCAGGGGGTCCCACTTCTAGACCGGCGCAGGAGATTCATACCCCCCATCTTCACTGTAGGCTGAATCCTCAGAACCCACACCGTGGTGATTGGCAACCGAGTGGTCGATGTGAGCCGCGCACAATGTATCTCCGCTCATCGCCTTTGTGCTGCGACCCCGCTGGTCATCAGGTACAGATGGTCGGCAAGGTTGCCGTCGGCCTCGTCCTGGCTGGAGAAGACCACGTCTATGCCTGCTTCCTTTGCCAGCTTTCCGTAGACCGAAATGAAGGCTTCACGATCATCTAGGCCCAGGAAAGCCTCGTCTACCAATATGGCCCGGGGTGAGGACACCAACGCGGTTGCCAGCGCCACCCTCTGTCGCATTCCTCGGCTCAGGTTCCCAACGGTACCATCGTAGCCGATACCTAGATCGGATTTGACCTTCAACACGTATTCACGCGGTGGCTTGAACCCTTTCAACCTCGCTCCCCAGACGATGTGGGGATCCACTCTAAGATGTGGGAAGCAAGTAGATGGAGTGACAAGGATTACTCCCCTATCCTCGACCGAACGGTCAGTGATGTCAGTTCCCCCCACCCTGACGAACCCTTCGTCGATGGGAAGGAGGCCTGCGATCGCCCTTATGAGCGTGGTCTTGCCCGCCCCGTTCTTTCCTGCCAGACAAGTGACCCCCTCCCCCTTGATTTCCGCCTTAAGGTGGAACTCTCCTATTCGCGCCGAAATCATTGCTTCAATCATTTGCGAGCCTTCCTTCGAACCAGGTGGCCAGCCAGCGTGATCGGTATCGCCACGAGGATCATGGCGGCGGACGCGGTCACGGCGGCGTTCAAACCTCCGGCCATGTTCCCGCTGAAGAATTCATAGATGGTCACTGAGGCTGGGCTCACGCCGTAGAACGGATACTGAAGAACATAGAAGGCTATGATTGAGATGGAACCGAACTCGCTTAGCGCCCTGCTCATGGAGATCAACGAGGCGCTCGTGAGGCCGTCCCGGGAGTTCGGGAGGACGACGGAATAGAGGGTCCTCAGTTTTGAAGCCCCCATCCCCATGGCAAATTCCTCGGGGGATGAATCCTTCGACTCGAAGTACGGCTCCATGGATTTCACGTAGATCGGGGCAGACATGATGACGAGCGCGGTCACAAGTCCCAGGATGGTGTTGTAGAAGTTTATGTCGAGACTGAGTAGGAACTTCCCCGTCGGCGTAACCGGACTATCAAGAATCAGCAGCGCGACTCCGATGATTGGGTGAGGGACGCTTACGGGAATGTCAACCAGGGACTCTGTAACGCGGTCCTTCCCCCTGGCGAGATAGTAGGCGAGGGGGGTGAAAAGGACGAGGTCGACAATTACAGCCAGTGCCGAGGCAAACAGCGTAAGCCCGATGGAATCGAAGACTTCGGCGCTGTAGCCGACGGGGTCCCGAAATGGACCCAGGCCGTAATAGAGCAGGACGAGGATCGGGACCAGTAGCAAGAGCACGCTCGCAACCGAAATAAGCCTGAGCCAGTTCATGGGCAGCCCTCCGATTCCGCGAGATTTGTTCTTCTATATGGGTCCCGCCTGGACCAGTAGACCTTGGGCAAGCAGGGCCTGGATTGGCTGCGGGAGTGCGCTAGTGCCAGAGAGACTGTTGTAAAGCAAAGCGGTTCTGGGGATCACGAGACCGTAGGCCGACAGGCTCTCCATGTTCTTGACGATGTACTGGACGAACTCTAGCGCTTCCGCCGTGTTGACGCTGCTCAACGGTACGGTTACCACGAGAACTATTGGCGCCCCCGGTGTCTTGCCCGCAGAGTCCGTGTACGAAAACTGCGAATAATAGCTGGCTAGGCTTGCGTCTGACAGGTTCACGTGGTCGTCCAGCGCGATATATCCGATCCCATCTGATATGGCCGCCGACCTGTAGATGAAAAGGAACTGAATCTGTCCCGACTGCAGCGGGGCCACCAGGGCCGCCGAGCTGATACCCGTAACGTTGCTTTGCGATTTCAACAGCGGCGACGTGTAAGCCGACTGGTTGCCTCCTGAATACAGGTATCCTGCAGCTTCCAGGACCAGCCAGCCGCGCAGACCCCCTGGGTCGGCGACGGGGTTCGAGATCCCCACCTTCACGCTCCCGGATGTGAGGGCCGAGTAGAACGAGTTCCAGTCCGATGTTGCGTTGGACTTCTGGGCTGTTTCCCCTAATGAGATAATGCTTGACGCGGCAGAGTTAGACAGAGTGGCGTTAGAGTAGGCAACGACCACCTGATCCGTTGCGAAACCAATGGCCCAGTTGGCTGAGAGATTCCCAAGGTGCGAGGGCGCCGTGGCCGACAGCGCCGAAGAGACGAACACGTCATCAGGGGCTCCAGCCTTGATGGAACTGGCATCTGCGTTTGAGCCGCCCGAGATGACCGGTGCTGTTGGTATGCCAGTCGTCTTCGAGAAGCCGCTCAACACCGATGCGATCTCCGTCGCGTAGGCATCGGCTGAATATGAGACCAGTGGACTGGATGTCACCGAAGTAATTGAGGTGGACACACTCGTTAGGGTGGAAGTCACCGTAGACGTAGTCCCAGATGCAGTAGCGTAGAGGAACGCAAATACTCCCACGATGATAATCAGCACGACGATAACCGCCGTTGAAATACCCGAGTAACCCCTCTTTCTTGTAATCACGGCGCGTTCCAGTTATGTAGGCCGTTGCATAACGGTATATATCTGTTAAAAAAGCCGAGCCGGTTTGTTTTGAAGCGCCGCAGGTTGTTTGGTGTTTCCCAAGGGTCCGCCAGGTGTTGATAAGATACCTGGTTGCACATGCCAATGTTTAAGTCGCAATGATGACCTTCATGAACAGCGGCGGACTTGGTTCGTCTAGGCGTTAGGCCGGTTCCACATCTCTCCTTCCAGAGCGATCAACAAACGGTCTTGGACGAGACCGACGCATTGCTACTGCGAAGGATTTCCGAGACCGGATCTTTGACCCTGGCGGCTCGAAGGGTTGGCATATCGTACAGGAATGCGTGGGGGAGGGTCAAGAAATTGGAATCC
>Ga0187772_10000177_pt1 | contig 26735 bp, 23 predicted proteins | sample 0116_SJ02_MP15_2_FD_133137 | JGI IMG/M metagenome (GOLD analysis project Ga0187772, IMG submission 133137) | Tropical peat soil microbial communities from peatlands in Department of Meta, Colombia - 0116_SJ02_MP15_20_MG | ecosystem: Environmental > Terrestrial > Soil > Wetlands > Peat | place... | reverse complement strand
CGTAGGCCGCGCCGAAGACTTTCAGGACTTCGAAGACGGCTTCGCCCGTCATCGGAATGATCGGCGAAAAATCCATGTGGCCCTGGCCGCCGGCGATCAATCCGAAGACGGAAAGATTCGGGATGCCCAGATAGACCCTTTGCACATCGTCCGAATCTTTCAGCTCGACCGGGAAACGATAGGCGCGGCCGTCTTTGAACGTGGCTCCCGGAATCGCTGAGAATTTCTCCTTGGTGTATTCCCACTGCGCGTCGATGACGTTCTGCGGTCCCCAGAAATGGAACAGCATGCGCCAGTAGGGCAAATTCCTCTCGGCTCCGATTCGCTCCGTTTCGGCGACCGAAGGCCCGCCCGGCATGTCGAGCACGCTTCCTCCCTGCGACTGCCGGTAACTGAGCACCGGGCTTTCGAGCAGCATCGTTCCGCGGACAATCTGCAAATTCATCAGATAAGAGAGCGTGTCGACGAACGGGACGAGATCGTCGTGCTTCGGCACCGCGACAGTCCCCTCGCGATACGCTTCCGGCTCCGGCATCAGCCAGACGCCCATCTTGGTGACGACGCCAAAATTCGATTGCGAAAAAATGCCGTTCACGTACGGGCCGAAACCGTACTTGTATTGCTGCCACGTCTGCGCGCCGGGCAATGCGCCCATGCCTGTGCGCATCACCTCCCCATTTGCAAGCACGACTTCCAATCCGCACACCGACGCAAAATGGTCGCCCATTGGTGTGCGCCCGCCGCCGCGCTCAAGCGAATTGCCGACCGGGCTGCCCCAGCCAGGATCGGGCGGATCGATCCAGACCTTCAGCTTATTGTCCTGAATGTAGCGGTAGAGATCGAAATAGCTGACGCCCGGCTCGACCAGCGCGTAATGGTTCTTGTCGTTCACCTCGAGAATTCGACTCATGCGCTTCAGGTCGAGCGTGACGCAGCCCGAAAGCGCCGGAGAGGAACCGCCATAGGCGAGATTCTTGCCGGTCGAAATCGTCCAGATCGGAATCTTGTACTGATTGGCGATTCGAACGACTGCCTGAACCTGTTCCACTTCGCCGGGCGCTACTGCCGCGGACGGAATCCGATCTTCTTCCTCGTGCCAGAAAGGAGAGTACGAGTCGCGGTAGGTTTCCATGTCCTCATCGGACGTGAAGACCCAGTCTTTGCCGACAGCGTTTTCAAATTGCGTCAGGGCGGCGGCAAAATCGCTCGCGCTGACGCCGGGAGGCAGTCGCATAGGCTATTTCTTGTTGTTGCGCGTCAGATACGCCGAAATCGCATCGAGATCGGCGTCGCTGATTTCGGTTTTGCGAAACATGGGCATGAAGAGCACGCCATGGCGCACGAACGTTTTGATCACGGGGGCCGTCAGGTCGGTCCGCTCCTCGAGCACGGCCGGGTTTTGGCCGCGCGCCTTCAGAGAATCCGTTCCTGGCTTGCCACTACCCGTACCGTGGCATGGAAAGCACCACTTGTCGTAAACCTTGTGTCCTTGCTCGATCTGGGCGTCGTCCGGCGCGGCAAGCGCGGACGCGGCAAACGCAAGAATCATCGCGATCAGCAAGCCAGCCCTCGCGCGTTTCATGCTCGATCCTTTCTCATATGCTTCGGCCAAACGCCGCACCGTCCCGGCGAGAGAATGCCGTTGGGATCCACGGCGTCCTTGATCGTTTCGTGAAAGCGCCGCAGCGCGTGGTTATTGTACGAATAGACGTCCGCAACCGTGTCCATAAAGGCCGTGTGCGTCCGGTATTCGCCCCAGCCGTGCTCGGCAGCCGCCTTCACCAGACCTTTGAACACTTCGCGGCTTCGCCGATTTTTCTCCACGTCATGGTAGATCGGGAACCCGCACAGTATCACGAACGATCGCGGGAAGAAGGACGACGGGAAGACGAAAATCTGATTGATCGCGGGCACGCCCATGTCGTGATACGCCTGCCCGAACACTTTCTGCGCCTCGAAGACCGCTTCGCCCGTCATCGGAATGATCGGCGAAAACCACATGTGGCCTTCGCTTCGGCCCATCATTCCAAAAATCGTAAGGCTCGGTATCCCGAACTGCCGCTTGGGAAGCTTGTCGACGTCCTTCGGATCGTAGGGCAGCTTGTACGTCGGTCCGTCGGCGAGCGTCGCGCCGGCAATCGACGAATACTTCTGTTTTGCGAATTCCCACTGCGCCTCGACCACCTTGGGCGGCCCATAGAAGTTCATCTCGCAGTTCCAATAGGCAAGATTCTGATCGTGCGCGATCTTTTCCAAGTCCTGAATGGACGGGCCGCCGGGCGTCATCACGAGCGCTGAGCCACCGCCGCTCACGCTGCGCGCGGCTTGCGACATGAGCAACGGGCTGCCGATCGTGGTCGTGCCCTGCACGATGCCCGAATTCATCAGATAGTTGAGCGTCTCGATCATTGGGACGAGATCGTCGTGCCGCTGCACCGATACGCTGCCCGACTTGTAGCCCTCCGGCTCCGGCAAGAGCCAGAAACCCATCTTGGTGACGACACCAAAATTGGATTGCGAAAAGATGCCGTCCACGTACGGACCAAAGCCGTAGCGGTACTGCTGCCACGTCTTCGCACCCGGCAGCGCGCCCATGCCGGTGCGCACGATATCGCCATTCGCGAGGACAACTTCCATGCCGCAGTGCGCGTCGAAATGATCGCGCAAGGGAGTGTAACCGCCACCTCGGTCAAGCGAGTTTCCGATCAGGCTCCCCCACCCAGGATCGGGAACGTCGATCCAGACTTTCAGTCCCCGATCCTGAATGTACCGGTACAAATCGAAATAGCTGACGCCGGGCTCAACCAGCGCGTAATGATTTTTGTCGTTGACCTCGAGCACGCGATCCATGCGCTTAAGGTCCAGCACCACGCTTCCGCTGAGAAGCGGCGCGGAACCGCCGTAACCGAGATTCTTCCCCGTCGAAATCGTCCAGAGAGGAATCTTGTACGTGTTGGCGATTTTGACGGCCGCTTGGACTTGCTCGGCGGTATTGGGAGCTACCGCAGCGGACGGAATCGGCTCGATATCTTCGTGCCAAAAGGGCGAGTAGGAGTCGCGATAGAGATCCACATCCTCGTCGGACGTGAAGACCCATTCCTTGCCGACTGCTTCCTCCCACTGCTTGATCGCGTCGGAGAAATCCTTGGGAGTTACGCCCGGAGGAACTCTCATCACAAGCTCCTATCGAATCACGGCTTGTTGTTGCGCGTCAGATACGCAGCGATCGCGTCGAGTTCGGCGTCGCTGATTTCAGTCTTACGGAAAATCGGCATGACGGTGACTCCGTTGCGCACGTACATTTTGATCAGCGCGGGAGTCAGATCCGTGCGCTTGTCGAGCAAGGCAGGCAGCGCGCCCTTGTATTTCGCTTGCAGCGCCAGCGTACCCGGCTTGCCGACGCCCTCGCCGTGGCACGCCGAGCAATACTTCTGATATTCGACGTACCCTCTGGGCTGGCCCTGACCCGAAACCGTCGCGACCGTCCAAGACGACGTGATGCGTTGCCCTTGATCCTGCGCGCCAGCCTGATCTGCTGCGAGAGCGCAGGCAAACGCCAGTGCAGCAATCATCGCGGTCTTTTTCATGCCGGTTCTTTCCTCAGATGCTTGGGCCAAATCCCGTATCTTCCGGCCGAGAGGATACCATTGGGGTCGACTGCATCCTTGAGTGTTTCTTGGAATCGCAGCAGTGCGTGGTTGTTGTACGCGTACGTCGACATGATCAGGTCCTGATATGCCGGTGCAGTGCGGTATTCGCCCCAGCCGTGCTCGGCCGCTCGTTCCACGAGCTTCTTGAACGCGGCACGGTTTTTCTTGTTCGTTTCGATGTCGCGCGTGACCGGAAACGCAAAGATGAAAATGAATGCCCGCTCCCAGTAGCACGAAGGCAGGCTGAACGTGAGTGCGGGAATCCCGAACTCCTTCGCGGCCGCGTTGAACACACGATTGGCTTCGAAAATCGCTTCACCCGTTCGCGGAATGATCGGCGAAAACCACATGTGGCCGTTGGTGGGATTCGGATTCGTCGGCGTCCGCGCGCCAATCGAGAACATTGCCAGGCTTGGAATCCCGAATTGCGGCTTGTGAACTTTTTCGCGCTGCTCAGGCGTCAACGGCATCGTGTACGATTCGTTCTGGACAAACTTGGCTCCGGGAATCACCGAAAGTTTTTCTTTCGCGGATTCCCAATTCGCTTCGTTGGCTTTCGGCGCACCGTAAAAGCTGAGCTTACAGCTCCAGTAGCTGATGCCCTTCTGCAGGGCATACTGCTCCAGCTCCGGAGAGAAACCTGCTTCGGACTTCGCCAAGAGTCCCGCGAGCTCCGCGTCCGGCGGAGGCGGAGCTCCCCCCTCATTCCACACGTCGATTTCCTGAATCATCGGAATGTACAGCAGAGGACTGCCAAGGTCCGGCATGCCGTTGGTGACGCGCGTGTTTTCGAGGTAGTTCAAACTTTTTACGAGAGGAATCAGGTCGGCATGCCTCGGCACGTAGACCGTGCCGGAGAGATATGCCTCCGGCTCCGGCATCAGCCAAAAGCCCATCTTGGTGACCACGCCGAAATTCGACTGCGAGAATATCCCGTCGACCCAAGGGCCGAAGCCGGTTTTGTATTCCTGCCAGGTCTTCGCCCCAGGCATCGCACCCATACCGGTGCGGATGATTTCACCGTTGGCCAGCACGACTTCCATCCCGCAATGCGAGTCGAAGTGATTTCGATACTGCGCCATCAGGTAACCGCCGCCGCGGTCAAGCGAATTGCCCACGGGGCTGCCCCATCCGGGATCGGGAACGTCGACCCAGAGTTTCAGGCCCTTCTCTTGAATGTAGCGATACAAATCGAAATAGCTGACCCCGGGCTCGACCAGCGCATAGGCGTTCTCTTCGTTCACTTCGAGAATGCGGTTCATCCGCTTGAGGTCCAGCACGACGCTGCCGGAATAGACGGGCGCCGATCCGCCGTAGCCGAGATTTTTCCCGGTCGAGACCGGATAGATCGGAATTTTGTATTTGTTGGCGATCCGGACGACGGCCTGCACCTGCTCGACGCCATCGGGCGCCACGGCTGCGGAAGCTAAACGCTCTTCCGGTTCGCCGAGGAAAGGCGAGTAGGGATCGCGATAGAGCGCGACGTCTTCATCCGACGTGAACACCCATTCCTTGCCGACCGCACCTTCGAATTCTTTGATCGCCGCTGCGAAATCGCTTGCAGTCACACCCGGCGGCACTTTCATTACATTCCACCCCCTGCCTTCCTACTTGTTGTCCGACGGCGCGACCGACTCATCGCCCGCCGCGATCTACGGCTTGTTGTTTCTGGTCAGATACGCAACGATCGCGTCCAGTTCGGCGTCGCTGACTTCCGTCTTGCGAAACATCGGCATGTACGAAACGCCGTGACGGACAAACTGCTTGACCGCCGGCCCTGTCAAATCGGTGCGCTCCTCCAGTACGGCGGGCTTTTGCCCGCGCGCCGCCAAAGCTTCGGTACCCGGCTTCCCCAGTCCCGTGCCGTGGCACGGAAAGCACCATTTTTCGTACACCTTGTGCCCGCGCTCGATCTGCTCCTGATCGGGCGGCGCGGCAGACGCTGCACCCGCGAATATCAGGCTCGCCGCGAACAGTAGTCCCGCTCCCACAATTTTCATGCTTCCGCTTTTCTCATCCGCTTGGGCCAGATTCCACATTTTCCGGGTGAGAGAATTCCATTGGGATCGACCGCGTCTTTGACCGTTTCGTGAAACCGCCGCAACGCGTGGTTGTTGAACGAGTACGTGTTCGAAATATCGCCCATGAAAGCGGTGTGCGTGCGGTATTCGCCCCAGCCGCGCGCCGCAGCTTCTTTGATCAGCCGCCGGTACACATCGCGCGTCCGGCGATTTCTTTCGACGTCGCGCGTGATGGGCAAGAGGTAAATGATCACGAGCGACCTCGGAAAAGACGAGAGCACGGGGAACGCCCCGCCGCCGGAGCCTAGCTCGCGGTGAACCTGATCGAAGAGCGTCAACGCTTCGAGCAGTCCTTCGCCCGTCATGGGGATGATGGGAGAGAAGCCAAGGTGCCCTTCGCTTTGCTTGCCGAGAATCGAGATCACCGAAAAAATCTGCAGGCTGGGGATTCCGAACGGGACGGTATCCCTGATTTTCGACAGCTCCTCGGCGCTCAAGGGAAAGCGGTAGGAAGGACCGCCCTCAAATGTGGCTCCCGGAATCGACGAAAACTTTTCTTTGGCGTATTCCCACTGCGCGGCAACCACCTTGGCCGGACCGTAGAAGGGAAGAGGGATCGTCCAGTACGGAATCTTCTTGCGCGCGCCGTAGTTCTCCATTTCTTTCACCGCGCCACTCACGCGCAGAGGATCCAACTCTGGATCGGGCAGACCGAACCACAGTGGGCTCGACACGGTCGTGGTCGTGCGGAGCGTTCCGGAGTTCACCAGATTCGCGAAAATCTCGATCATCGGGATCAGGTCGTCGCGCTTCCAGACCATCACGGTTCCCGACACGTACGCTTCGGGCTCCGGCAGCAGCCAGACTCCCATTTTTGTGACAACTCCGAGGCTCGATTGCGAGAAGACTCCCTGGACGTACGGGCCGAATCCGTACTTGTATTGTTGCCATGTTTTCGCGCCGGGCAGCGCGCCCATGCCCGTCCGCATCACTTCGCCGTTCGGCAGCACGACTTCCATTCCGCACACCGCGTCGTAGTGGTCGTGCATAGGCGTATACCCGCCGCCCCTTTCGAGCGAGTTGCCCATCGGACTGCCCCATCCGGGATCGGGCGGATCGATCCAGACTTTCAGCTTGCGATCCTGAATATAGCGATAGAGATCGAAGTAGCTGACGCCCGGCTCCACCAGCGCGTAGTGATTCTTGTCGTCTACTTCGAGGACACGATTCATGCGCTTCAGGTCCAGCACTACGCTGCCGCCCAGAAGGGGGGCCGAGCCGCCGTAGCCCAAATTCTTGCCGGTCGAAATCGTCCAAAGCGGAGTCTTGTATTGGTTGGCGATCCGGAGGACTGCCTGAATCTGTTCGACACCGTCCGGTGCGACCGCTGCGGAAGGGATGGGTTCCTCGGGCTCGCCCCACATCGGCGAATAAGAGTCACGGTAAAGGTCCACATCTTCGTCGGATGTGAAGACCCATTCCTTGCCGACCGCCGATTCAAATTGCTTGATTGCCTCTGCGAAGTCAGCCGGACTCACACCCGGGGGAACTTTCATTCCGTACTCCTGCCTTGGCACCGCGGTTACAACGACTGCTCTACAAGCGCACTATGCTCTGTGGATCGGTGCGATGACCCAGGAGATGAGGTGCTCCGGGTCGTCCGCGTGCTTCTCTGTGGGCCCAATCACGTTCGATTGGGACGTTTGGAAACGGATGGCGGGGCAACGGGCGACCAGGCTCGCCACCTCGGTGCTCCAATTCATTTCGCCGCTGAGGACAGCGGCTTGCCGCAACATGCTCGACGGGCCGGAGAGAGCGTGCTCGATCGAGCCGTCGCTTCGGTAGCGATGATCGATGCGAAAAACGACTCTCATCCGCTGATCCCACGCCAGCCTTTCGAGGCAAAAGATCGGGCCGTGCGCCGTCATTCCGGCGATCGCCACGGGGCCTTCCTTCCAACGCGCGTAGAGATCGTGATACCAGAGATCGGTCATGTCGCCCTTGATTCCGTGAACCGAGTGGCCCTGCCGCTCGGCTTCTTCGGCAAACGCGCGACTCGATGGGTACCTCTCGTCAAAGACCACTTTGTAAAGAGGTGTCGCAGCGGGTTCGCTATCCAAGAAGGAGGATGCGGGTGAAATGGCGGCGTGTGTGGAAATCGGCAGCGCCAGCGCGGCGACCCCCATTTGAAGGAACTCTCTCCGGCTCGACATCTGGTCATCTCCTGCTTATGAGAGGGTATTGGCCGCGTGAAATTGTCATGCGGCAAGTCCTGTGTCAAGAGGAATTTGCGCGGAACCCGTCCGGGGACCCGGGGGACCTGCCACAATTTGCACTGATTCACATTTCGTTAACCTGCGCTATAGTAGCGGCCCCGGCACGCAAACAACGCGCCGCGCGGCATGGGCATCCGATAACGTGCCTGAACACCATGAATAAGATTTTGTCTCTGTTGGCGATTGCGCTGTTCGCTTGCGGCGCGAGTTTTCCACAGGCGAATTCGTCGCCCGAAGGCACCGCGCATGCTGCGCCTTCTCTCGCGCAAGATCGCCACGAAGGATTGGCAATTTCCGTCGATCCTTACACTGACACGGGCCGCGCAAAAGCAAAATTCGGCAAGGCAAATCCGATTCCAGTGGGAATCTTGCCCGTCGAAGTTTTCATCACCAACGAAACTCCGCAGCCGATTCGAATCAACATGGAAACGATTCAACTCACCGTGCATTACGATAGCGGCCGTCAAGAAGGCGTCGACTGGCTGCCGATCGGCGAGGTCGCCAAGGCAATTGCGCATCCCCACGGGCCGGCGGCTCCGAAGCAACCTCGATTCCCCATCGGCGTTCAAACAGGCGCGGACAAAAAGGTGGACGAGCTGACGGAGATACTGAGGCCGTACAGCCTCGATGTCGACGTGATCCCGCCGCTCGGCAAGCTGCACGGTTTCTTGTTTTTCGACATGAACCACGACCTTTCGCTCGCCGAGCACTCGAGCCTCTACGTTCCCGACGTGACAAACGAATCGGCAAAGAAGCCTTTGATGTTTTTTGAGGTCGATCTCGGGAAATAATCATGAATCGCATCGCCTATCGCCGGCAGTTTGCGGCATTTGCCTCCTGCCGGACGCCCGCGTATGATGGATTTCCCATGCCTAGCGTGCCTCGGAAGCTGCTTCTCTTTCTCTTCGCGGTCCTACTTGTCGCCGCAGTTCGGCCGGCGCGGGCAGCCGACGGCTCGGCAACCCTTCCCGTAAGCGATATCAAGCCCGGCATGAAAGGCACTGCCTACACGATTTTCGAAGGTGATCAGGTCGAAAACATCGATCTCGAAGTGATCGGGGTACTTCACAACGCCGTCGGACCGAAGCTCGACGTGATCCTGGTGCGGCTGCTGGGCGATAAGGTGCAAAAGACCGGCGTCGTGGCAGGCATGAGCGGCAGCCCTGTCTACATCGACGGCAAGCTTGTCGGCGCGCTGGCGCTCAAACTGGGCACCTTCACTCGCGAGGCAATCGCCGGAGTCACGCCCATCGCCGATATGATCGAAGTGGAGGACTCCTCCACCTCGCCCGCCAAAACGGTCGCGGCGATACCGGCGCAAATCAGCGTGCCAGACGAGTTCACGCAACGCGCGGCCGCAGGCGGCCAATTCCTGATCCCAATCGAAACCCCGCTCATCACCACGGGGCTTTACCCGGAAACGCTCGCGCGATTCGGCAAGGAGTTTTCTGCCTGGGGCATGACGGCGATGGCGGGCGGAACGGCGCCGCCATCACCAGATGACGCGAAATTGAAGCCCGGAGACATGGTCAGCATGGACCTGATCCGTGGCGACCTGTCGATCAGTTCCGGCTGCACGGTGACCACCGTCGTCGATGACCGCATTCTCGCGTGCGGGCACCCGCTGTTCGGATTCGGCGCCGTCGAAATGCCGCTCTCGCGTGCTCACGTGCTGATGACGCTTGCCTCGGAAGCTTCGTCCACGAAGGTCATCACAACGGGCGCAACCATTGGGACGCTGACGCAAGATCGCGAAACCGCCGTGATGGGAAAGCTCGGCGCCGGTCCGCCGATGATTCCGCTCGACGTCACCCTCGACACGCCCGCCGAGAAGAAGGAATACCACTTCGAAGTGATCGAGAGCCCGCAACTGACCCCGACTCTCGTTGCCACGGCGGCTTACAACGGCATCATTGGAAGCCCAGCGTACGGCCAGGGCCCGACGCTACAAATGGATGGCGCGATCAACCTCAAAGGCCATACGCCGGTCGAGCTGGAGGACCTTTTTGCGCCAGCCGATCCCGCGACTCCCGCGGCGTTCTATCTCGCGACGACCTTGCAATCCGCCTTCGCCGAAATTTACTCGAACCCGTACGAGCTTCCTCAAGTGGATCGCATCGATCTGCACGTGAAGGCGCTGACGGAGCGCCGCTCGGCTGCGATTGACGGCGCGTGGATCGAGCGCAGCACCGTCCATCCCGGCGAGACGCTGTCTGCAAAGGTTCTTCTGCGCCCCTATCGCGGGGAGCCTTTTATCCAGGAAATTCCCGTGACGATTCCGGCGCAGACCACCCGCGGCTCGCTCCAGCTCGTGATCAGTGACGCCGAGTTCCTGAACCGGAATGTCCAATCGCTCGCCGCCACTTCGGAGGGCCAGCTCGCGAGCCTCGAAGAATTAATCGGATTACTCAACCGCGAGCGGCACAACGATCGCCTCTACGCGACGCTCCTTTCACCAACACCGACCGTGCTCGTTGAAGACAAGGAAATGCCCAACGTCCCCATCTCCGCGATCAACGTGCTCAACCAGCGGCAAAATCCTGGCGGCGCGCGATTGCTGTGGGAGTCCACCGCGGGCGAATGGTCGGTGCCCATGCATCAGGTGATCACGGGCCAGCACATGCTCACGATTACGGTGAAGTGAGCGTCCATTCCAAAGGAGTTTCCAATCGATGACGCGTCGAGCGAACTGGGTGTGCCTGCTCGCCATTTCCACGCTGCTTCCGCTGGCTGCGAGCGCCGAGCATACGCGCTTCTGGAAGGAGACCGACTTCTCGCAGTTCGAAAAAGGCACTGCGAAGGGCGTGGCCATCCGCAGCGACGGCCGCCTCGCACCCGCGCCGAAGTTCGACTCATTCGCCGATCCGAATCTTGCGTACGTTTGGGCGCTGCGGCTCGACTCGCATGGACGCCTTTACGCGGCGGGCGGGTCCGACGCGAAGGTGATGCGCTTCGACGACGACGGCAAGGCCACTACAGTCTTCAGTTCCTCGGAGCTGGCCGCGCAGGCGATCGCGTTCGATGCCGCGGACAATCTCTACGTGGGCACGTCGCCGGATGGCAAGGTCTACCAAGTCGCGCCCGACGGAACAAAGAAGGTCTTCTTCGAACCGAAAACGAAATACATCTGGGCGCTCGCGGTCGATGCGAAAGGTGCGCTCTTTGTCGCCACGGGCGATACCGGACAGGTCTTCGTCGTCACGCCGGACGGCAAGGGCAAGCTCTTCTATCAAAGCCGAGAGCGTCACGCGCGCTCCCTCGCCTTCGATTCCAAGGGCAACCTGCTGATCGGCACGGAGCCGGACGGCCTCATATTGCGCGTTGAAGTTGTGCGCAAGAGTCCGGGGGCGGAGCCCGAAGCGGGCGCGTCGTTCGTGCTCTACGAGACAAACAAGTCGGAAGTGACCTCGCTCGCGCAGGACGGCAACGGAAATATCTTTGCCGCGTCGGTTGGAGAAAAGGAGCGCGCGCCGGCGCTTCCACGTTTCCTGCCGAGCACAGCGCCGCAATCGAACGCGCCGATCATCACTTCGCAAAGTGCCGGCACGGTCGTGCAGGCTCAGCCGCCGCTGCAGCAGCTGTCTGCGCCGCTGGTGTTTCCCTCGGTCTCGACGACGGGCGGCGCCGAAGTCGTGCGGATCGGGCCTGACGGCTCCCCAGACACACTCTGGACATCGCGCGACGACCTCGTGTTCGCCTTGGGATTTTCGGCGGGCGGCAAGCTGCTGCTCGGCACGGGCAACATGGGAAATTTGATCGAACTCGAAGGCGACGATCTCTATTCGAGCGTCGCTAGCACGGCGTCTTCTCAAGTGACGAGCCTCGTCGCGCGGCCTGACGGAAAGGTGCTCGTCGCCACCGCCAACCCAGGAAAGATTTTCGCTCTAGGTCCCGGCTACCAGACGAACGGCACGTTCGAATCCGACACCTTCGACGCGAAGATTTTCTCGCGCTGGGGCCGCCTGACTTGGTGGGACGAAAGCGGCGCGATGCAGGGCAAAGTCGCGCTCTACGTGCGCTCCGGCAACACGTCCAGCCCTGAGGACAACTGGAGCCCCTGGGCCGGGCCGTACAAAGACCCCGCAGGCCAGGCTGTCACATGCCCCGCCGCCCGGTTCGTGCAGTGGAAAGTCGAATTTCTCAACGCGAGCACGGATCAGGGAAATATCCCGAGCATCTCGTGGGTCAGTCTGGCTTATCTGCCTAAGAACGTGGCGCCGGTGATCGACGATATCGCAATCCAGGATCCCGGAATTCGCGCGATGGGTTTCCCCGCGCAGCCAACCGGGCCGGGAAACGCCGCGCCCGTTCCGCTCCGCAATCCTCATGGCCCCGCGGGCAGTCCTGGCCTCGTCATGATGAGCGCGGAAACGCAGCCTGCCGGCAGAATCGATCTTCCGGCGCAGGGCTTCGAGCAAAAGGGTTATCAGAGCGTGCTCTGGACCGCGCATGACGACAACGACGACGACCTCATTTTCACGATCTATTATCGCGGCGAAGGCGAACAGAACTGGCGCTTGCTGAAAGATAAGATCACGCAGCGCTACTACTCCTGGGATACGACCACGATGCCGGATGGCGCGTACTATCTGAAAATCGTGGCGTCGGACTCGCCTTCGAACCCCGCCGATCAGGCTCTTTGGACCGAGCGCACCAGCGAGCGCTTCGACGTGGCGAACACGCCGCCCAAGATCGAGAATCTGCGCGCCGGCTCGGGCGTGCTCAATACGAAGGCATCCTTCGATGCGACCAGCGCCTCCGGCCCTATCGCGCGCGCGCAATATAGCCTCGACGCGGGCGATTGGCAGACGATTTTTCCCACGGGTCTGCTCTCCGATTCACCGAAGGAAAGCTACTATATGGAGCTGCCGGGTTTAACTGTCGGCGAGCACACGCTCGCGGTCCAGGTCGCGGATGGTTTCGGCAACACTTCCACAGCGAAAGTGACGTTCACGGTTTCGCCGCACAATCACTAGAAGCCATCTCATAAATGCTCTTCGTCAGGGCACGGCTTCAGCCGTGCCAAGAAGCCTCCCAAATTCAGGGGTTTTAACCCCTGAGGTCGGCGCACCAGCCAATACCGACGTTTATGAGATAACTTCTAGCCGCAGCTTCTTTCTGCACGCGAGCGCCGCATCAGTTCGACCAGTTTCGCGGCTCCGTCAGTGGCTCGAACCGTTCCACAAATGCGCCGATTCCCGTCGTGCCTCGATCGTCGGCGCTTTCCTCCACGTGAACCACGAGCGCGCTGCAACGGACCTGCTCCGGCGCGCGGCCTGTCAGCTCGCGCGGCAACGTGAAATACATTTCGAGCCGCTCCCCCACCCTCACTCTTTCACGAGCACGAAAATAGACTCCGCGCTCGGAGAGATTGCACGCTTCTCCCTCATAGGCCGCCGCCCGCATCGCGGACTTCGTGGGCCTCGCCGCAAAGGCCGCCGCGCGATCTTCCGCATCGCTCAGATGTCCGTTTTCCATCACTCGAAAGCGCAGCGGCACTGCACATCCCTTTCGGGGCGAGCCCCGGCGTTCATTCGCCGACATGATTTCCTCCTCGCTGAATCCTGGTTGTGTGGTTCCTGGAGCGGTTCCGGAAGGGGTGGTGCAACGATGGCATCGCGCTGCAGCGCAGTCAAGATTTCTAATGTTGGCGGTGTGCGACCGGGTGAGTTCCGGGTTCCTCGGTCGCAGCGACGGGTCGTGGAAGTGCTACAGATTATCCGGGCGCCAGTCGGAAGGTGGAAAGTCGATCTTCCAGAATCCCGGCGACGGCGAGTCGAATTCCAGCGGCACGTGGTATCCCTCCGCCATTTGCCGGGGCGGGCGCGCCACTTTGCAGGCGATGCGTTCCTTTGTGCCGGAGTGTTCGAGCACCACCTGCGTATCGGCGGGCAGACTCTGGCTCATCACGACGACGGCGCCCTGCGGGTTGACGCTCAGCGTGGCTGCTTCGATGGTCGCAAGGTGCCCTTGCACAGCCACATGAATGTTCGCGCGCACGCGAAGCAGAACGCGCTGCGTGCGTCGGCGCTGCTGTTCCGCGATGGAGGCATTGCCTGTGACGCATTGTGGAACCGGCTCCGCTTTGGAGCCGCCCGACGCCGTCTTGGGTCTTGCGTATGCGGAGTTCTTCGGCACGTGCAGGCTTTGAATTTTCATAGGTCGACACCCCAGAAATTGAGATCGGCAGAGACTAATTCCACGCCCACATCCCATCCGTCCGGCCGCTGCGGCCCTTTCCACACCACGATGCCATCGGCGGCGTGGCGAGTGGCGAGGTTCGTGACGCGAATGCGTTCGCGCAAATTGATTTCCCTGGGGCTCACCAGCAGACAGCCGTAGTTGTTCACGACGCGCGTGAATCCGGGTTCAAAATGCAGCGGTCCGGCGGTTCCGTTCCATTCGATTGTTACGGGCACGCGGGAATTCATCCGAGGCCCTCGGCGCTTGCTTCTCGTTCGTATGTCTCTGGGCAGGTCTTCCCCGAAGGGCATTTTCAAAAGTGTCCCCACTGCATTGAGGCAAAACGCCGGAGTTGGCTTCCCGGGGGGCGTCTCGCCCACTCTCCCTAAAATCACTGGAAGTCCATGCTAGATAGGGAGCCGAAGTGGGTCAATGGTACGGGCAGGCATTCTCTTCGCTGTCCTCGAGGGCAAGCGAAGAAACAGGAGCAGAATTGGCGAAGATGCGGGACCGCGAGGAATCAATCGGCGGAGGCCGAGCTGTCGGCTAGGCGGGGCTTCGCGATCCCCACGATTCTGCCGAACCTGCGTTCCATCCAGCTCTGGAACGTGTCCATGTAGGTGTAGAACACGGGCGTCAGGTAGAGTGTCACGAGCTGCGAGAAGAGCAGGCCGCCGACGACCGCCACTCCCAGTGGCCGGCGGGAATTGGCGCCCGCTCCGGATCCGATCGCGATCGGAAGCGTGCCCATGAGCGCTGCCATGGTCGTCATCATGATCGGGCGGAAGCGCACGAGGCAGCCCTCGTAGACGGCCTTAGCCGCCGTGGTGTGCCCTTCGCGTTCGCGCGCGATCGCGAAATCGACCATCATGATCGCGTTCTTCTTCACAATGCCGATCAGCATGATGACGCCGACGAAGCCGTACAGATCAAGGCTGTAGTGGAAGATCTGGAGAGTCAGCAACGCCCCAAACGCCGCGGAGGGCAAGCCCGACAAAATGGTGATCGGGTGGATGAAGCTCTCGTAAAGAATCCCGAGCACGATGTAGATCACCAGAATGGCAATCAGCAGTAAAACTCCCAGGCCCGTCAGCGAGGACTGAAACGCCTGCGCAGTTCCCTGATATTGAGACGAGATCGTGGGTGGCAGGTACCGTGTCAGGTCATTGATTGCATTGACCGCTTGCCCTATCGCCACGCCCGGCTTCAGATTGAACGAAATTGTGACGGCGGGAAGCTGGCCGAGGTGGTTCACCGTGAGCGGGCCGAGGCTCGTGCCAAGGCTGGCGACGGCGCTCAGAGGAACCAGATTGCCCGTTCCGGAACGAATGTAGAGCATCGAAAGAGCCGCTGGATCGCGCTGATACTGATCCGCAAGCTCGCAAATCACCCAGTACTCGTCATTCGGTGCATAGATCGTGGAAACCTGCCGCTGTCCGTAAGCAGTGTACAGCGCATCTTCGACCTGTTCCGCTGTAACGCCGAGTGCGGAGGCCTTGTCGCGGTCGATCTTCACGTCCACCTGCGGATTGGCGATTTGCAGGTCGCTCGTCACGTCCTGAATCATCGGCAGCGCCTGCATGCGCTGCTCGAAATCGGTGGCTACGCGGTAGAGTTGCGTCGTGTCGGGGCTCTGGAGCGTCAATTGGTAGGGGCTTTCCGTGACGTCTCCGCCGATCTGAATCGGCGGCGGGTTTCTTAAGAAGACCAAAATTCCCGGAACCTTGGCGAGCTTGACCCGCAGCTCTTGCATCACTTCCGTGATATCGGGGTGATGTGAAAAGAGCGGCGTGATGGCGCGCAAAGTGCTTCCAACGACCGGCACGTTACCGTACTTGCGGTCCAGCGCCAGCATCGCCTGGCTGGGCACCTCGGGCCGGTCCGAAGGCTGCTTCAAGTGAATGAAAACGAATCCTGCGTTTCCTCCGCCGCCGACGAGACCGATCGTGGAGAAGAATCCGTGCCGGTTGGGATCGTCGACGAGAATCTTATTGAGGGCTTCCTGGTGAGCCTTCATCGCGTCGAACGATATTCCCTGTGCGGCTCGCGTGTAGCCTTGCAACGTCGAGGCATCCACCTCGGGCAAGAAGCCCTTGGGGATCACCGAGAATTGCCAGGCGGTGATCAGCAGGATGATCACGGAAATCGTCATTACCAAAACGCGATGGCGCAGCGACCACTGCAGCGAAACGTCGTACCTCTTCAGCAGCCGGTCGAAAAAGCCCTCGAGCGCCATATAAACCCGCCCGTGCCGCTGCTCGTGCTTCGGCCTCAGGAACCGGCTGCAAAGCATGGGCGTCAGTGTCAGCGAGACGAAACCCGAAACCAGCACTGACATCATGATCACGACCGCGAACTCGTGCAGCAGCCGCCCGATGATCCCGCTCATGAAGAACACCGGCAGGAATACCGCCGCCAGCGAAAGCGTCATCGAGATGATCGTGAATCCGATCTCGCGCGATCCTTTCAGCGATGCGTCGAGCGGGCCTTCTCCCATCTCCATGTGACGCACGATGTTTTCGAGCATCACGATCGCGTCGTCCACGACGAAGCCCACGGAAAGCGTCATCGCCATGAGAGACAGGTTGTCGAGGGAGTAATCGAGCAAGTACATCACCGCGAACGTCCCGACGAGGGACATCGGCAGGGCGATGCTCGGAATCACCGTCGCCGAAAGATTCCGCAGGAACAGGAAAATCACGAGCACGACCATGCAGATCGCGAGGAACAGCGTGAACTTCACATCGTTCACCGAGTCGCGGATCGTCGCCGATCGGTCGTAGACCTCCACCATGTTCACCGACGGCGGAATGATCGCGCGGAACTGCGGCAGGACCTGCTTTACACCATCGACGACCTCCACGGTGTTCGTTCCCGGCTGCCGCTGGACGGCCAGAATAATCGCGTGCTCGTCGTTGTAGGAGTTCGTGACCTTGTCGTTCTGCACGCTATCGAGGACCTGGCCCAATTCCTCGAGCCTCACGGGCGATCCGTTTCGGTAGGCCACGATCAGCGGACGGTACAGCGAAGCGCGCATCAACTGACCGGTGGCCTGCACGGTGTAGGCCTTGTGCGCGCCGTAGAGCGTGCCGGTCGGCAGATTCACATTCGCGTTCTGCACTGCCGCGTTGACTTCATCGATTCCAATCTGCCGTGCGGCCAGCGCCTGCGGATCGAGCTGAATCCTCACCGCATACTTCTGCGAGCCGTACACAACCACCTGCGCCACGCCCTTCACCATCGAGATTCGTTGCGCGAGCAGCGTCTCGGCGTATTGGTCGACTACCTGCGGCGCAAGAGTCGCCGAGCTGAGCGCCAGAAAATAGACAGGCTGATCGGCCGGATTCACTTTCTGGAACGTTGGCGGGCTGGGCATGTTCGGCGGAAGCTGACCCTGCACGCGGGCGATTGCCGCCTCCACGTCCTGTGCCGCGGCGTCGATATTTCGGCTGAGATCGAATTGCAGCGTGATCGAGGTGCTGCCCAACTGGCTCGTCGACGTCATCGAGTCGATGCCGGCGATCGTCGAAAATTGCTTTTCGAGCGGCGTCGCAACCGCCGCCGCCATCGTGTCCGGGTTCGCTCCCGGCAGGCTTGCCGACACGGAAATCGTGGGGAAATCGATCGTCGGGAGGTCGCTGACCGCGAGCGAGCGATATGCGATGATTCCGAAAATCAGAATCGCCGCCATCACGAGCGTCGTCATGATCGGGCGGCGAATAAATAGATCGGAAATATTCATCGCTGTGCTCTCTAGCTCGCCGGCACCGGGTTCGTTACCTGCACTCTCATCCCCGGTATCAAGCGAAGCTGTCCGTCGGTGACAACCGTTTCGCCCGGCTGAACTCCGCTCAGAATGACGGAGTCTGATCCCACCGTGCGCCCCACTTTCACGTTGCGCTGATCCACGCTGGAATCCGACTTCACCACCCAGATCATGTCTCCGCGCTGCCCGGTCTGAACGGCTTGCGACGGCACCACGATCGCATTCTCGTCCTCCGCCATCCGCAAAAGCACCGTCGAGAACTGTCCAGGCCACAGCCGGTGGTCCTCGTTCTCAAATGTCGCCTTCAGCTTGATCGTTCCCGTCGTGTTGTCGACGGTGTTATCGACAAAGGTCAGGTATCCGACCTCGGGCTGCGTATCGCCGTACGGGGTCGCCTCCACGCGCAGCTTCCCTTGCTTCATGAATTTTTCAACCGAGCCGAAATACTGCTCCGGAATCGAAAAATCGATGTAAATCGGCGTCACCTGATTGATGACGATCAGCACCGGCACATCATTCTGCTTCACGATGTTCCCGGGATAGACCTGCAGCGCGCCGGTTCGTCCGCTGATCGGAGCGTAGATTTTGCAGTATTCGAGCTGCAGCCGCGCTGATTCAACCGCAGCCTGGTCCGCCGCCACCGCAGCTTCTTGCGCGGCGGCGTTTGCCTTCATCGTATCGAACTGCTCTTTCGCGGCGACGCCGGCCTTGTAAAGCTGCTCATAGCGCTGCGACTGCACCTCATCGAGCTCCGCCTGCGCTTTATCCCGCGAAAGGTTCGCCTGGGCCTGCGCCAGCGCGGCATCAAACGGGCGAGCATCAAGCGTGAACAGCAAGTCGCCCTTCTGCACGAACTGCCCCTCCTTGATGTGCACCTCGTCGAGGACCGCATTCACCTGCGCCTTGATCGACACGTTCGAGTACGCATCCGCCGACCCGATCGCGGTCAACTCGATCGGCATGTTCTTCTGAACCGCCTTCGAAACCGTCACCGGCACCGTGAAACTCGGCGCCGTCTGAGCAGTCTTTGTGGTGCAGCCGGCCAGTAGAGCCGCGGCCAGGATGCCGGCAGCCATCGCTGACCTAACGCCCATGCTTTTCATCAATCGACGCATCCCTGACTCTTCCCTCTGTTATTCCTTGGAACAGGTCAACGGGGACAACCCTGCGTAAGCTCGCGCAGACCCGAGAGCGGAAGACTCTATGATAGCGCGTCTTCGAACCCTTGTGGTTCCGATTGGCTGCTTGCCCTGGAGGGTCTTTTCCGAGACTCTTTTTCCGCTCCGTTAGACGCGCGAGGTGCCATCCTCGTTTCAGACAAACACTGACGATTCAGCCCATTGCAGCTTTGTCGAGGTACCAAACCACGCCGTCTGCCGGACGAATCCTCCCGGCCGGATATTGGCTCGGGGCGCCCGCTGGCTCGGAACGCAAAGCATGAATGATTTCGCGTTTGTCTTCGCCCGCCACAAGAAAGAACGTGTTTCGCCCCTGGTTCAAGACGATGGGCGTAAAGGTCAGCCGCCGCGGCGGCTTCGCGGGCGCCTCCACCGCCATCACCCAACGCGATTTCTCCTCCAGCGCAGGCGATCCGGGGAACAGCGATGCCGTATGCCCTTCCACCCCAAGACCGAGGAGCTGCAGATCGAAAGCCGGCGGCGCAGCGCCGAAGAACTTGCGCAGATCGGCTTCGTACGCCTCAGCCGCCGCCTGCGGCGTGGAGTAATCCTCGGGCCCCGGAACGCGGTGGACGTTGGTGGCCGGTATCGGGACCTGCGCGATCAGCGCTTCTCGCGTCATCCGGTAGTTGCTCAGTGGATCGTCCTTCGGCACGTACCGCTCGTCGCCCCAAAACAGATGAACCTTGTCCCAGGGCGTCTGCGCGTTCTGGCGTTCTCGCTCCGCCCACAATTTGTACATCTTCTCCGGCGTGCGCCCGCCCGATAGCGCGATAGCGAACCGCCCGCGCGTCCGCACCGCGTCGGCCATGATTCGTAGCAGCTCGTCGAGCGCCCCGCGGCTCAGCGCGTCGATATCGGGAAATACTCGCGTGTTCATCGTCTTGGGATTTTCGAGCGGTTGATGATCGGCGATCGCGCTGTCTTACTTCGTCGCCGTCTTCACCGCGTGCCCGCCGAATTCATGCCGCATCATCGCGAGCAATTTGTTGGCAAACGGCTGCGGGTCCTGCGACCGGAACCGCGCGTCCAGCGCGCCTGTGAGCGCCGGTAGCGGCACGCCATGCTCGATTCCCTCCATCGCAGTCCAGCGCCCTTCGCCCGAATCGGTCACGAAAGCCTCGATGCCATCGAGCGTGGGATTCTTCGACAGCGCGTCGACCGTCAGATCGAGTAGCCACGACCGCACCACGCTGCCGTACTGCCAGATCTTCGTGATCTGCAGCAGGTCGAGCCCGAACTCTGTCTTGTGCCGGAAGAGGTCGAGCCCTTCGGCATACGCTTGCATGATCGCGTATTCGATTCCGTTGTGAACCATCTTCACGTAGTGCCCCGCTCCCGTTGGACCGACGCGTCCCCAGCCCTTCTCCGGCCCGGGCGCGAGCGTCTGAAAAATCGGCGCGATCCGCTTCACGGCGTCGGCGTCGCCGCCGACCATCATGCTGTAGCCTTCCGTCAAGCCCCAGACGCCGCCGCTCGTCCCGCAGTCGACGAAATTGATTTTCTTCGGCGCCAGCGCCGCTCCGCGTCGCACCGAATCCCGGTAATACGAGTTTCCGCCGTCGATGATCGTGTCACCCGGCGCGAGATGTGGCAGCAGTTGCTCGATCGTGTCGTCCACGGGCTTGCCCGACGGAACCATGATCCACACCGCCCGCGGCGCCTTGAGCTGGCCGATCAGCTTCTCGATCGAGTCGGCGCCGGCCGCCCCCTTTTCCACCACGCGCGCGACCGCTGCCGGATCGCGGTCCAATCCAATCACGCGATGGCCGCCGCGCACCAGCCGCTCCACCATGAATCCGCCCATCTTCCCAAGCCCGATCATTCCGAGTTCCATTGCTCTCCTCCTCGATCTGCTACGGCCACTGTTGCCCGTCGGCTTTGATTCCTAATTTCGCCAAATCGTCGCGCAATTGTGGAACGTTTACGAACTGAATCGTGTGCATGCCCATTTCCCGCGCGCATTCCAGATTGAGGCCCCGGTCATCGATCAGGACGCATTCGGCCGGGTCGCGCTGCGTGATTTTCAGCGCCAGACTGTAGATGTCGCGGTCGGGCTTGCGCACGGCGAGATAGCACGAACTGAAAAACGCCCCGAAATAATCGCGCAAATGAAACGTCCGTATGCGGTATTCGTTGATCTCGAGCGACTCGTTGTTGAGCGCAGCCATCATGTACCGGTGCGTGCCCGCGAGGTCGCTGAGAAACGCCAGCGACTCGGGAAACGCTTGTGACTGCTCGAACATGAATCTCTTGAACTCGTCGGCCGTGAAGGACCGTTCGCGGTAGAAGATCGTTCTTTGCAGGTACTCGTCGAGACTCGCTTCACCGCACTCGAACGCATTCAGCATCAGCTCATGGCGATCCTCGAAGTCGGCAAAATCCAGATGAAACTGTTCGACGGCCTGTCTCCGCGAGCCGCGGTCCCAGCCATTAGTAAGAATGACGCCGCCGTTGTCCCAGAACAGTGTGTTGACTTCCGACATGAGCCCTCTCGCGGCGCAGGCCCTTCTTCACTCCGGCCGGATTCGAAGGATTCCCGCGCCTGTGCAAATCGGCGACCACTAGCAGCGCACCATTATCCTTATCCTCCGTCTCTCACAGAAGCACTATTCTCATTGCCATCGGGCGCCGGTTCTGATGCCCCATTTCGCGCATGTAAAGGGCAGCCGCCGCCCGTCCCCGGCATTAGTATGATGCGCATGAAAACCCGCCGGAGTCGCACACCCCTCACCATTTTCACCATCGGCCACTCGACGCGCCCGATCGAGGAATTCATCGAACTTCTTCGCGCGAATGGCGTGACACAGCTCGTCGACATCCGCACGATTCCGAAATCGCGCCACAATCCTCAATTCAACACTGACGCGCTTGCCGCATCGCTTCGGGCCGCCCGCATCCGCTACCTTCATCTGAAGGCGCTCGGCGGTTTGCGCCACGCGAAAGCCGATTCCGTCAATCTCGGCTGGCGCAACGCCAGCTTTCGCGGCTTCGCGGACTACATGCAAACCGGTGAATTCGCGGCGGCGCTCGATCGCGTGATCCAGCTTGCGGAAGAGCGTCCCACCGCGCTCATGTGCGCCGAAGCGGTTCCGTGGCGCTGCCACCGTTCGCTCGTTGCCGACGCATTGACCATCCGCAAAATCCGCGTCCTCGAAATCGTCAGCTCCGCCGAACCGAAAGAGCACAAGCTCACGCCCTTCGCCCGCGTCCGCGGCACTCGCATCACCTATCCGAGCGATCAGCCATCCCTGCTCGCTTCCACTCAGGCTCAAGATGAACCACGGAATTAGTTACTTGAAGTGATTGCTACGATAGAATCCTCGCACCATGGACCGCAGCCTCTCGTTGCAGCAATTCCTCGAAGCGGCTCGCAATCAAGGCGTTTCGGACGATGCGATTGTCAGCCTTCTGCGAGGACGCGGGTGGCCCGAGGCTGACGTTTATCGCGCCCTCGCGGAAAATTACGAAAGTCGTACTGGCGTTGAGATTCCTTCATACAAGCGCTCCGGATCGGCGAAGGACGCGTTTCTATATCTTTTGAGCTTTTCGACCCTGGCCACTTGGACGATCGGCCTCGGCTCGGTCATGTTTACGCTCATCGAGAGGTGGATCAGAGATCCGCTGACCCAGAACAATTACTACGATCAAGGCGGCCTCTATCAGATGGCGGACTCGCTCGCCTGCGTGATCGTCGCATTCCCAGTCTACCTTCTGGTGATGGCTTACATCGTGCGAACGGTCGAGTCACATCCTGAGAAGCGTGACTCGGCTGTGAGAAAGTGGCTCACGTACATCGCCCTGCTTATCGCCGCAGGAATCGTCGTGGGCGACCTCATTACGTTTCTGACGTACTTCCTGCGGGGTGAATTGACGGCCCGGTTCGTCTCAAAGGTCGCGACCGTGCTCGTGATCGCCGGCGGCGTCTTCTGGTACTACATCGGGTCGCTGCAGAGCGCGCCCGCCGAAAAGCCCCGATGAACCGAAACCAGATAGCCGCTATCGCTTCGGCGTTGCTCGTGGTCGTCGTCGTGGTCCTTGGGTTTCGCGCTCTCGGAGGTCCTCGAAAACAGCGTCTCCTGCAGCAGGACATTCGCACTATCCAAAAGCTCGCCGAACTCACCCGGCAGATCCACGCGAAGTGGACCAGTTCAAATAAAATTCTCCCGGCGGATCTCACAAGTTTCCCGAAAGCGTTGACGGAAGATCCGACTACGCACCAGCCGTTCACCTATCGGCGCAAGTCCGATAACCAGTACGAGCTCTGCGCGGTTTTTGTAGCGGATGCCAGCACTAATCAGCCGGCCGGGCCCAACGGACAAGAAAATTTCTGGGCCCATACGAAAGGTGAGCACTGCTTTCCGTTTGGTGCGAACGATCAAGTTTGGCCTGTCTACTACCCAATGGGCCCATTCGGCGAGTGAGCGTTCTCATCCGCGTATCAGTGCGGCGGAGAAACATTGCGCTTCACGATGGACGGCTTCTGCATGATGAACGCCAGGGGAATCAGGAACGCCACAACGACAGCCAGGATGGAAATCACGTCCTTGTAGGCGACAGCGGCAGCCTGCTGTTGCATCATCATGTCCATCCGTGCGTAGACATGATGCATCGCGTCGGTCGCACTCATTCCCTTGCTTTGCAGTGTTGCCGACATCCCGCCGACCATGTCGCGGAATCGTGGATTCCCGTTGTTCATGCTCCCGGCCATATATGCCTGCCGCCGCTGCGACGCGCGCGTAATCAGCGTGCTTACCAGCGCGATCCCGATGCTGCCGCCGATGTTCCGCACGAAATTCATCATGCTCGCCACCTGGTTGTTCCGCTCGCGCGGAATCCCTGCGTAGCACAGCACGTTCGACGGAATGAAAATAAACGCCAGGCCCGCTACCTGGTATGTCCGAAGCATCGCCGCTGTCGGGAAGCCGATGTCCAAACTCAGATGTGTGGCCACGTAATACAGCCCCGCCGCTGTGGCCGCGTAACCCATCGCAAGCAGGATGCGCGGATCCATTTTCCCGCTGAGTGCGCCCGCCATCGGCATTGTGAGCATCATCAAAAACCCGCCAAGCGCCATGCATTCGCCGGCCTGCGCCGCTGTGTAGCCCATCAGCGTTTCTAGAAATTGCGGCAGCACCACCGTCATGCCGTAGAGCACCGATCCCAGCATCACCATCGACATCATCGCTGTCGCGAGATTCCGTCTTTTCAGGAGCGTCAGTTCGACGATGGGATGCGGGTGATGCCATTCCCGCCAAACGAAGAAAATCAGGGTGGCGACCGAAAATATCAGCCCGTACGTGATCAAGTGCGATCCGAACCAATCGAGCTCTTGCCCTTTGTCCATCACCATCTGCAACGAGCCCACGCCGAGCGCGACCAAGCCGAGCCCCCAGTAGTCGATGCCTGCCTTCTTCGCCTTCATTTTCTCCTGCGCCAGGTACGGCGGGTCCTCGACCACGCGCTGCGTCAGAAAAAGTGAAATGATGCTGATCGGTACGTTGATATAGAAAATCCATCGCCAGCTGTAATTGTCCGTAATCCAGCCGCCGATCGTCGGGCCGATGGCTGGAGCCAGCACGACGGCCATCGCGTAAATCGAAAAGGCCATGCCGCGCTGCTCGGGCGAGAACGTGTCCGCCAGAATCGATTGCTCGCTTGGCTGCAACCCGCCGCCGCCCACTCCCTGCAAAATGCGAAACAGGACGAGTGCTCCCAGAGTCGGTGCGAGCCCGCAGAGGAAACTGCTCCCGGCGAATACCACCACGCAAGACATGTAGTAACGTTTGCGTCCGATCCGAGTCGCCAGCCAAGCGCTGACCGGGAGCACGATGCCGTTTGAAACCAGATAGCTCGTCAGGACCCAGGTGGCCTCGTTCTGGCTCGCGCCAAAAGTCCCGGCGATATGCGGAAGCGCTACGTTGGCGATAGAGGTATCGAGCACTTCCATGAAGGTCGCCAGCGTCACCGTAACTGCAATGACGTATGGATTGTGGCGCGGGCGCCAGGCGGCGTGGTCGATCGTGATGGCAGCGGCAGCCATGAAAGTCTATTGCCAGAAAAGACCAACATGTATAACATACATACATGTATGTATGCTGTAAAGCACTTGGAAGGCGATTGATTTGAATCCGTTATGCTTTGAAATTTCCGCAACGTGGCTGGCTCGGCAGCCTGCCTGTAGGGGATCGGACCTTCAGGTCCGAGAAAAAGAACCAGCGCGAAGCGCTGAACCGCTGCGCTGCTTCACCTGCGGTAAGTATTCACTTTCGCTGATTTGCAATTGCCCGATGCTCACGCTATGAATCGAACCCGTGCATCTCGAATCGCATTGCGCGGCTCGCAATCGGAAAACATTCCGGCGTCGCGGCAGCAGGCTCGCACGCAAGCGACGCGCCGCCGCCTGTTGGCCGCAGCGGAGAAAACCTTCGCCCGCGACGGGTTCGAAGCCGCGCGCCTGGAAGATATCGCCGGCCTCGCCGGTTACACGCGCGGCGCGTTCTACGCGAATTTCCGCAGCAAGGAAGACATATTCTTCGCGCTGCTCGAAGACTGGGTCGCCCAGCGAATCGGCGAAGTTAACGCCGTTCTCGCAAAGCACGTGAACCCTGCTGCGCGACTGCGCGCATTGCGCGAGCACTACGCGCAGCTCGCCAAGGATCGCCGCCTCGTGCTGCTTTCGCTTGAGTTCAAGCTCTACGCGATACGGCATCCCGAAGCTCACGCGCGTCTTCGCGCGCGCCAGCGGAGGATCCGCGCATCGGCGGGGGAACTTCTCTCTCGCCTGGCCGAAGCGACCGGCCACCAGCTTCCCGTTTCCAACACGGCATCGGCCGCCGCGCTCGGAGCGCTATCGAACGCGCTGCTGCTCGAAAATCTGGTCGATAGCACGACGATCACCGATCACGACATCCGCTATTTGCTCGGTGTGTTCTTCGATTCCATATTCAGCACGCGACTCGGCAAGTAGCGCGGCAAGAAAGTTCTGACCCAACGGCGCGAAGGGCGCATCCTCGTCCGATCCTCGCTTTTGTGGCAGAGTAATTGGCGATGGCTTCGACCCCCGGGAACCCCGCGCGAGCAGGCTCGATCGCGTTCACATATCCGTCCTACAGGCTGTATCAAATCGCCCGGTTCTTCATCGTGCTCGCGACGGAAATGCAATCGGTCGCCGTGGGCTGGCAGGTCTACGAGATCACGAAGAATACGCTCGATCTCGGCTTCGTGGGCCTCGCGCAATTTTTGCCCGGAATCTTGCTGTTCCTCGTTTCCGGTCATACGGCCGATCGCTACGATCGCCGCAAAGTTTTGACCGCAGGTTACGCAGGATTTGCGATCTGTTCGGCACTGCTGCTCGCGATCAGCCTGTCGCACACGCAATCGGTGCGCCTGATCTACGGCGTCGTGCTGCTCGTCGGAATCGTGCGTTCGTTCAACGCGCCAGCGAGCCGCGCGATCTTGCCGCTGCTCGTGCCCGAGGAACATTTCCGCAGCGCGTTCGCCTGGGGCGCGACGATCTTCGAGGCCGCCACGATTCTGGGTCCGGCAGTCGGCGGATTGGTTTACGGAATCTTCCGCACGCCTTCGCCGGTGTACGCCGCGGCGATGATCGCTGCAGCGTCGGCGACCATCTCGATGGTCGGTGTGATTCCGAGATTCCG
>Ga0187772_10000176_pt1 | contig 26796 bp, 21 predicted proteins | sample 0116_SJ02_MP15_2_FD_133137 | JGI IMG/M metagenome (GOLD analysis project Ga0187772, IMG submission 133137) | Tropical peat soil microbial communities from peatlands in Department of Meta, Colombia - 0116_SJ02_MP15_20_MG | ecosystem: Environmental > Terrestrial > Soil > Wetlands > Peat | place... | reverse complement strand
CGGAGATACGGGAAGTCAGATAGCGGCGGCAAGCCGCCGCATTCCAAGGGGGTTGACACTCTTAATGTACCGTGGTACATATATACCCAGGTACTATGGTTACGGAGGCAAAGATGATTGAAGTTGAACGGGTCCAAACCGGAGCGCGGATGGAGAAGCGGCTGTTGAAGGTGTTGAAGGCGTTTGCGGAGCTGAAGGACATCACGCTGGGCGATTTGCTAGAAGGCATCGTGCTGCACGCGTTCGAAGGCAAAGCGCCGTTTGGGAAAGAGTCACTCGCGCAGATCGGGGAGTTGAAGAAGATCTACGGATTGACGCTGCGAGCGGTGGACAGCCACAAGCTGACGGAGAAGGCATCGTGAGAGGAGCGATGCTGTTTGTGCTTGGAGTGGTTTGTGGAGCTGCGGCGATGGCGGCGCCCCGGATTGTGAGGCACCTGCATGCCGCGTTGCAGGGCGGGCACGGTGGCGCGACTGGAGCGGTGCCTGTTCATACGGAAGAAAAATTCGAGTTCACGGTGCATGGACCGATGGAAACCGTTGTACAGCTTTTTGGCGCAGACAAGGAACGCGTGTGGGCGCCAGGGTGGAATCCGCAGTTTCTGCACCCGATTCCGGCGAACGATGAACAAGGAATGGTGTTCACAGCGGCGCACGATCATTTGCAGTCGGTGTGGGTGAACACGGAGTTCGACACGAAGAGTGGACGGATTCAGTATGTGTACGTGATTCCAGACGCGCTGGCTACCGTGATCACGCTGCAATTGACGCCGAATGGAAAGGAAACGAAGGTCGAAGTGGAGTATGACCGAACGGCGTTGAGCGCGGAGGCAGACAGACATGTACGGCATCTAGGAGATGGGGATCGCAAGTCGGGGCCGGAGTGGGAGAAGCAGGTGAATGGGTATTTGGAGAGAGTCGACAGTCAGTAGTTGGAAGTTGGAAGGGGCTGAAAGCCCCCACCTCCTAAAAAGCAGCGTTTTTCCACAAGCTGATTAGCCTGCACCCGGCGAGAGGAAAGAGTCAGTAATCGGTAATCAGATAGGGGTTCGGGTGGCCAGGGTTGGAATAGATTCAGGTGGAAGTCGAGGCTCCGGGCAAGCCTGAAAATCCACAACAACCCCGACTGCGGACTCTGTCGGGTTTCGCGTGAATCGAACGCTCCAGTCAAACTTGGCCCCGGCTATGAAGTGAGACTGATTCGCTTCGAAGAACCTGCGCCACAGGTTCGGGTCGATGGGCTCTCCCTTCGATTGAGGAAGGCTCAGTTGCCTACTTGTGGCGTCTCCGGCGAAGAGGTCAATTGACCTGATCCGGTAGAGTTGGCCTTCATCAATTCTGAAGGTGAGGTCGATGTGTGAATCGTCCTCATAGAAGTCAGTTTGCGGCTCGGGCACCATGTCGAGATAGCCCTTCGAAACATACAACCTGGTGATGTTTTCCATGGCGAGTCTGACTTTAGAGGCGCTAAACAGGTCGCCAGTCTTTAGTTCCAGTTGTGATCGCAGAAGGGAGTCGGCAAACGCCGGGGGAGCGTCTCGGGTGCTTACAAAACGAACCGTACCAAGGCGATACTGGGGTCCGCTCTGCATTTCGATCCGCAGAGCATAATAGAGCTCATGCTCCGTGGCGCGAATGAGAAACGGTGTGCCTTGGGGAACAACTTTCAAATATCCCAGATCCTGCAGGGTTCCGCGCACAATCACTTCGGTAGCTTCGATGGCCCAGCTATCCTGGGCGTCTTCCGGAGTAAGGACAAAACTCTGCGCCTGGATTTTTTTGGCGAGATCGGCTCGCTGAGACTCCGTGAGCGGGTTGTCTCCGTGGAATTCGACCTGGTCCACAAACACCCTAGTCTCCGGCTTCTGCTGATTCCCTGCGCCTTGACTGGATGGGCAGGCAGTCGATTGAGCAAAACCTGACAAAAGACAGGCATGGCCCGCGAAGAGGGCGAAAAGGCCGAAACGCAACATGGTTCCGCGGCTGTGCATGGCCTGGCGACCAGCGTTGTAACTAAAGATGCATTCTATCCAAGAGTGGATGCTCGAGTTGTGTAAATTTGGGATAAGGTGAAAAGAGAGAAGAAAAACGCGAGAGAGAGTCCATGGCGAAACTGACCTTTTTGGGTGCGGCTGGAAGCGTGACCGGATCGAAGTATTTGGTGGATGCGGCGGGAAAGAAACTGCTGGTGGATTGCGGGCTTTTTCAGGGAACGGAGGATTTGAAGGACCGGAACTGGAAGCCGTTGCCGATGGATCCGAAGACGATCGATTACCTGGTGCTGACGCACGCGCACCTGGACCACACGGGCTGGCTGCCAGTGCTGGTGAGGGATGGATACAACAAGAAGATCTTTGCGAATCCCGCGACCATTGAACTGGTAGGGCTGCTGCTGAAGGATTCGGGTCACCTGCAAGAAGAAGAGACAGAAGACGCGCAAAAGCACAATTGGAGCAAACACCCGCAGCCGCAGGCGCTGTACACGTCCGAAGACATCGATCCAGTGCTGCGCTTATTGGCGCCGATGACGCGAAGCGGCGGCTTCGACATTTCGCCGGAATTTCACGTGGAGTCGTATGACGCGGGGCACATTCTGGGCTCGTCGAGCCTAGAGCTGACGATCACGGAAAACGGGAAGAAGAGCGTGGTGGTTTTTTCCGGAGATGTCGGCCGCTACAGCCAGCCCATCCTGAATGACCCGAAAACGCCAAGCACGAAGCAGATCGACGTGGCGCTGTGCGAATCGACCTATGGCGACCGGGAGCATGAGGTGGGCGATCCGCTGCAATTGCTGGAGGATATCGTCAACCGCGTGGTGAAGCGCGGGGGATCCATTGTGATTCCCGCGTTTGCGATTGGGCGGACGCAGACGTTTATGTACTACCTGCGGCAACTGGAGAACCTGCAGAGAATTCCCAAAGTGCCGGTATACGTCGATAGCCCGATGGCGCTGAGCGCGACGGATCTTTATTTGAAGTACAAGGAGGATCACGATCCGCTGTTCGCCCGGGAGGAACAGAATGGCGGGGATCCGCTGAGCGTGCATGAATTCCACCTGGCGCGGAGCGTGGAAGAGTCAAAAAAAGTTAACAATGTGAAGACGCCGTGCATCATCATTTCGGCGAGCGGTATGGTCACTGGAGGGCGCGTGCTGCATCATCTGGCAAACCGGCTGGGGGATGCGCGGAACTGCGTAATCTTGGGGGGCTTTCAAGCGGAGGGGACGCGAGGACGGGCTTTGCAGGAAGGCACCAAGACACTGAACTTGTTCGGCAAGCCGGTGCCCGTGTTGGCAGAGATTGTGGAGATGGGGCAGTTCTCGGCACACGCGGGGAGGAGCGAGTTGCTACGTTGGTTGACTGGATTGCAGGTGCCGCCCAAGCAGGTGTACCTGACGCATGGCGAGCCGGCAGCGGCACAGTCATTACAGCAGGCCATTGTGCAGAATTTCAGGTGGAAGGCCAGCGTGGCGCGGTATTTGGATACAGTGGAGATTTGAGAAACTTGACGGAAGGATTCAGGCTGACGGGTGGGTTTTGCCGTTCGGCTGGCAGCACAAGAGCGGCGGCTCGCCCCGCACTCCAAAGACGAAATTGTAAAAAGATTGTCAACGTGTGAGTCAGAAGATGGATTTGGAAGGAAAAAGTTACGCGCAAAAATTTGCCGCCGAAGGTCCACTCTGGGGGCTGAAAGGTCGAGAGTTAATACGAAAAACTGGATTTTTGGCGGATATGCAGGCCAAAATGGTCTACGAAACCGATTTAATCAAAATATTTTCTTGGATGGAAGAAACATTTCGGAAGGAACTCTCGTCTATAGATGCAAGACCACTCGCGGGGTAGGAAACTGACCACCACAGGGCAACCGACCAACAGTTTCCTACCCCTTTCCTTCTCAAAGAGAAGGCAACCCGGGAGGCTAACGCCTCACGACTGACCGACCGGCACTTCGCGTGCCACCGCGGTGGCACGCAACATTGACGGCACTTCGACGAGATCCAAACCAGCCACAAACATGGGGGTGGGCGCCACGCGGCCCCATCGGTTGAGTTCCCATTTTGCGCGGACGAACTTTACTTCCGTGCGAAGGGAAATGTCCAGTACCATTTTCGTGGTACCGCAGTAGAACTGCTGGGGGATTTTGAGAAGGGGCTTCTTGCCGAAGTCCTGGCCATCCGCTGAACCCCAGATGGAGACCTCCAGGGATTCCTGTTCGATCTGCTCGGTAATTGCGAGAGCACAGAAGAAGGTGCGGGTTTGGCTGGTGGAGACGTCGATGGCCTCGCCGTCGCCATTGGCTACGAGTTTGGTTCCGGCGGGGATCAAAGAAAATTGGAGCGGCACAGGTTGGTTCCCTTCGTGATTGTCTTTACGGTGCGCGAGTGTAGCACAACGAGGGAGGGGAAACAGTGATGAAGGTTACAGATTGCGGAGCGAGAGTGGCCGCATACAAAGGGCGCACGCGGTACACAGCCTCGGTATATTGTGCAGAGTAGAGTGGCTGATTTGTAGTCGGGGCTACGCTGCAAAAGCGGCGGCGAGCCGCCGCACTCCCATAGGGCGCTATGTGGAAGAGCGAAGAGAATGCCTCAGGCCCACGTGCGCAGGCCAACAATGCCCCAGTAAGCCAGATATAGAGCCGAGATAAAGAGAGGCACAATTACCGCGATCGAGAACCAGCGAACACCCTTTCGGATTTCCGCTTTGGGCATGCGCCACAGGACAAAGATGCTGACGAGAGCAGCAAGGCCATAAGCCAAGGTCGCCACGAAGAGGTAGACGGACCACGGGGTCGGGTTCCCCATGCGAGAAATAAAGTCCTCGCTGGCAAGCAGGAAGATGACGACGATGGCAATCAAGCTGAGAACGGTGATGAGCGGCCAGAATCTAATGGCTCGTTCGGCAGGGCGCCGGCGCTTCTTGCTCAGGCCGGCGAGTAGCCAAAAGGGTACATAGACCAGAACGGCGACGACGGCGAGCACCCACCAACCGACCAGCAAGATTTCCAGAAGGGCGAGCCAGACGGGGATGCGTTTGAATGTTCCGCCGCCGATCTGGATGAATTGGCCATCGCTTAACGGCGCAAGCAACTCCACCGTCGGCGCGGGTGAGGGAGGATCCTTCTTGGGGACGCTGCGAAACTGCGTAGCGTTCACAGGCAGAAAAACCTGGTTGCGCTCGCCGAGATCGCTAAAGAGCAACTCTGAGTTGCCGGGCCGTACGAGAGTCAGGCTGATACCAGCCAGCGTAGGCTGTTGCATTGGCGGGCATAGATGCAACAGGGGGCACAGCTGGTTTTTGCAGATTGTGCGTAACATAAGCACGGATTGCTTTGCCCACTTGCTCGAAGGCACCCGGGTTGCCGGCGTTGATGCTGTAGAAATAACCGACACCCAAATCGGGCATATAGGCCATCTCGGTGAGACCACCTTCCACGCCGCCATTGTGGCCGTGATAGACGAAGCCGTCGTGGATGCTCCAGTAGTTGCTCAAGCCGTATCCGGTCTTTAGTCCTTGTTGGGCGGCCCAGGTGCGCGTAGGAACCTCCATGCGATCGATGGACGCCGCGGGGATGCCTTCTACACCGTTCACGGTGCCGCGGTTGAGATAGAACTGAACGTACGCGGCCATGTCGTTCGCGGAAGCGTTGATGGAGCCCGCGGGCCGATAGAGGATGTTCCAGTAAGGGTAAGTCGTTTTCCCATCGTCGTGATAAAGCAGAGTCAGAGGTGGAGAAGGCACTTGAAAGTATGTGGCCGTCTTCATGCCAATAGGGATGAAGAAGTTTTGCGCAACGTAGTCTTCGAAGCGCTGGCCGGTGACCTTTTCAACGATGTATGCGGCAACGGCGGGACCCGAGTTGCAATACGCCATGCGAGTGCCCGGAGGCCAGCGAGAGATACGCGAGTGGTGATCGTAATCGAGAGCTTCGTGCAGGCCCATTTTGCCAGGAGTGTCTTTAGCGTACTCGCGGAAGTGCATGTCGTCCCAGCCTGTGGTGTGTTCAAGGAGATCGACGACGCGGATGGGATTCGTGGCTTCCCAGCGATTCTCAAACCACACTTCGGGAGCGAGTTTGTGAACGGGATCATCGAGCGAGAGCTTGCCTTCGTTGGCGAGTTTGAGAATGGAGAGCGAGGCGAATGCCTTAGACGTAGAGCCGATGCGGAAAAGTGTGTCTGGCGTGGAGGCGCGTTTGGCGGCGACGTCAGAATAGCCAAGCCCGGCAATCCATTCGGGGCCGTCGCGGTGGACGATAGCGACAGAGACGCCGGGAGTGTGCGTATCTTTCAGGATTTTTTCCAGTTGTTGCTGGAGTTCCTGAATGGATTGCGCGGGCTTGGGCGCTTCTTCTTTCCTGGCTTGTTTGTTCCGGCTGGAGCAAGCGGCGGTGAACAAAGACAGAACAAGGAGAGGAATGAGGGTTTTCACGAGGGCATTCTCCTCTGCAGCAACTCCACGGTAACCCATGATTGGTGGGCAGGGCTAGGGGGATGGCTTGCGTGGTTAGGTTGACTCGCAAAAGCGGCGGCTGAGCCGCCGCACTCCAAGGGGTCACTGGAGCCAGACGCGGTAGATATTGTCTTCCGTATTTATGCGAGGATAGGCGTACTCCGAAGGATTGAGACCACCGAATGCGCGCGGCTGCGTAAGCAAACAGACCTACGGGTTCGCGTTGTTCCCTGGAAAGTATCTGCCGGATCTTCCCGCTGACGGCATCACAGGGGCTGATGCTGCGCGGGGAATTGCAGATAGATGGCGTCCGAGCATCTGACCGTGACATGGACCGTTAGCCTTGTAACCAATAATCTCCTAAAGATATATGTGCGAGATGGTAAGAAGCGCGGGATGGAAATGCAAGCAAAGGGAGGGTTTGTGTTGCGGAAGGGAGAGCGGGAATGAAGGCGCGTAACGGCAGTTGGCAGAATTGCGGGTTTGAAGACCGGCCACTGCACACGCTCGGCGGCAGGATGCCGCCGCTACAGGAGTTAAAGGTGGAGGTGGGAGAAGCGGGCCTCGGCGGCGGCCAGGGTTTCTTCCTTTTTGCAGAAGGTGAAGCGGACTTGAGAGGCGCCATCGTGAGGATTGTCATAGAAGCTGGAGCCGGGAACACAGGCGACGCCGATGTGCTCGACGAGATATTTGGCAAAGGAGACGTCGCGAGTTTCGGCCGGATATTTCGACTCGTCAAAATGGAAGCGCGAGATGTCCGTCATGATGTAGTAGGCGCCACGAGGCTTGTAGACGGTGAAGCCGGAGTTTTCGAGGATGCTGAGCAGGCGAGCGCGCTTTTTGGCGTAAGTAGAGGCGAGATTATCGTAATAGCCCTGAGGGAGTTTCAGAGCGAGGGCGCCGGCTTGCTGCAGCGGCGCGGCGGCACCGACGGTCAGGAAGTCGTGCACCTTGCGAATGGCTTGCGTGGCGGCTTCCGGGGCGATGGCCCAGCCGACACGCCAGCCGGTGACGCTGTAGGTCTTCGACATGCCGTTGATGACAATGGTGCGGTCGCGCATGCCGTCGATGCGGGCCATGGTGATATGTTCGGCGCCGTCGTAAAGGATGTGCTCGTAGATCTCGTCGGTAATGCAGTAGCAGTTCCAGCGAATGCAAAGATCGCGGATGAATTCAAATTCCGCGCGGGTGAAGACTTTGCCCGTGGGATTGTTTGGGGTGTTCAGAATGATGGCTTTGGTGTGTGGGCCGAAGGCAGCGGCCAGTTCCCTTTCGTCGAAGGTCCAGTCTGGCGGAAGGAGTTTGACGAAGCGGGGGGTGGCGCCTGAGAGAATCGCATCGGGGCCGTAGTTTTCGTAGAAGGGTTCGAAGACGACGATCTCGTCGCCGGGATTGATGATGGCCATCATGGAAGACATCATGGCCTCCGTGGAGCCACAGCAGATGGTGAGCTCGCGCTCGGGATCGACGTGAACACCCTGGGTGCGCGCAAATTTTTCGACGATGGCGTCACGAAGCGGTTTTGCGCCCCAGGTGATGGCGTACTGGTTGATGTCGTCGGCAATGGCCTGACGGGCGGCTTCCTTCACTTCGTTGGGCGCGGCGAAATCGGGAAAGCCCTGGGAGAGATTGACAGCGCTGTGCCTGAGGGCGAGGCGGGTCATTTCGCGGATGACGGATTCGGTGAACTGCTCGGCCTTAGCAGAGAGCATGCGGCGAGCGATTTGCGACATGTTGGTTTCCGGTGTGGACATGAGGAAGTTATTGTAGCGCATGCGGGGAAAATGACGGGAATGGAGCCGGTAGAGATATCAGCGATTCAGCGACCGGATATCAGACCAGAGAGGTTCCTCACTGCGTAGACTCGGTTCAGAATTACAGTGGGTTGCTACTAAAACTGGTCCAGGACTTCGCGCACCTTACCGCTCAGAGAGTCGTGGGTGAAGGGCTTTTGCAGGAAGTTCATTCCCGGAGCCAGGTGCCCACCTTCGCTAACCACATTCTCAGCGTAGCCGGAGACAAAGAGCACCTTGAGTTGAGCGCGAAGTTCCTTCATTTTTTCCACCAAGATGCGCCCGTTCATCCCGGGAAGAATCACGTCGGTAATCAACAGATCGATTTTCCCAGAGTGGGTCTCCGCCTTGTGAAGCCCTTCTGCCGGAGTTGCGGCCAAGAGCACGCTATAACCATTTGTTCAAGCATGGTGCGAAACCACTCGCCGGAGCACTTCCTGATCTTCCACAAGGAGAATCGTCTCCTTCCCGCTTGAGCAAGGTTTTGCCTGCGGCGTTTTATGTTCAGCCTTTTCTCCTTCGTTGGTCGCCGGAAGGTACACGCTAAACGTATAGCCTTTTCCGGGACAGCTATCGACTTCAACGCTTCCTCCCGATTGTGTCACGATGCCATACATGGTGGAGAGCAATGGATTCGAGGCGGTTCCTATTGGCTTCTTCCAACTGCTTCTCCCTGTCATAAATTTCCGCTTCCATGCGTTGCGCCCGAACGCGAAATTCTTCCGTGAGCTTCTCCTGTTCGGTTCCCAGTTGCTTCAGGGGGACGAACTCGGTTACGTCTTCGACGCGATAAATGATGTACAGAAGCTGGCCGTTTTCCCCAAAAACGGGGGAATTTACTGGGCTCCAATCTCTAACCTCAAAAGCCCCGCCTTCCGATGCGGGTTTGCGGATGTCGTACTTTTGCACCGGCATGGGATCCGAGACGCGATGGAGAAGAACCCTGTTCAGTGAGGCGCGCAAGTTCCGGACGCCTTCCGCGTTGGGTCATTCGGGTTGTTCGGAAAAATCTCAAAAATCCCGTAGCCCAGGACCTGGTCACGCTGGGTCATCGTTGCTTTTAGATAGGCGTCGCTAGCTCCGATGATGACAAGGTGGGGGTCCAGAACGAGGTACAGCCCGGGGGGGGGGATTCAAACAGTTTGCGAAAATCGGGGGGACCGGGAGAGTTGTTTGAAACCGACATCATTCATTCCTAAAAAGACGCGAGGCTCAAGAACTCAATTGTTGCATAGACGATAGCATAGAGCTGCGGTAAACAGCATTTTGGAAAGAAACGGCAGCTATGGAAACATGAACGCTGGTTGCTAAGCTACGCGCTCCCTTACTGCGGTCACCGGAGCTGGTTGGCCGAGGCGCGTCGTGTTTCCGAAGGCGCAGCGAGTGAACCATGTTCGCTAAATACCGGAGTGAGCAAGATAGCTGCGATGCGCGTGTGAGGGCCAGGCCGGCGTAACGCGGATGGTGGATGTAGCGAAAGGTCCACTCGAGAGAAACGTGCTCGCGCGATAGTGGATTCGAAATTCTGTAGGAAGTAGCGGTCAACCCAGACCAGCCTGGCGTAAAGGCCAGCGCTGCAGGGAAGAGTGAAGAAAGAGTTAGCGGCTGGGATGGGTGCCGGTGCGGATGGAGGCGGAGACGGTGTTCTTGTTGGTCTCGCCGTAGAGCCTGCGGTACATGTTGGCGTTACGTATGACGATCTGGACGTACTCGCGGGTTTCGCTGAAGGGGATGGACTCGACGAATTCGGGAATCTCATCGTAAGTGCGCTCTGATCTCCAGAGAGCGAGGCGATCTTCGCCGGCATTGTATGCGGCGGCAGCATATTCGGGCGCGCCAGTGCTGCGCGTGAGTTCGGCAATGTACAGCATGCCAAGCTCGATATTCGCACTGGGGTCAAAAAGAGTGCCCTTGGTGTAACGAACCTTGCGTTCCTTAGCGAGGCGGCGGCCTTCCTTGGGAAGAATTTGCATCAAGCCAATGGCGTTGGCGTGAGAGACTGCGTCGGCCTGGAAGGTAGATTCCTGACGAATCAGGCCGGCGGCAAACATGGGATCGAAATCATCGCGTTCAGCTTCGCGGCGAAGCATGGACTCGTAGGGAAGCGGATAGAGAACTTTCCAGGCGTTAGGGGGTACATCGCTGAATTTGCGCGAGTCGAAACTGGGAATGGCGAGGCGGCCGTAATTCATGCCCGCGGCGAAGTGACCTTGATCGAACGCGGCCTGGGCGGCTTCGACGAGGAAGCGCGGCGAAGCGGTGGCGGCGAAAGCGGCTTTCAGCTCGAGTTCGGCGGAGGCATCGAACGCGATGCTGCGAAGGGCCTGAGCGCGATTCCAGCGATCGAGGACATTGGGAGCGATAGGCTCGTCGAAGGGACGAAGAGGCGCGGCGGCGGGAATCGTGGCAAGAAAATCAGGCGCGTCGTCTTCACCCGGGCCGAGTTTGTCGAGACGATTTTGCGCGGCATCGGCGAAATAGGTCGTCGGGAAGCGGTCGATGGTCGTCTTGTAGTAGGCACGGGCGTGCGCGGAATTGCCGCTGCGCTCGGCATTACGGCCAAGCCAGTAGAGGGCGTTCACGGCGCCGCCCGAGACCGGGTATTTGCGAAGGAAGACGGTGATTTTTTCGTCGGCGTACGGCTGGCGATCAAGATAGGCGACCCAGGCAATGCGCCATTCAGCGTTATACGCATTCTTGCCGCCAGGGAATTTTTCGAGGACGCGCTCGTAAAAATGAGAGGCTTTGGTGCGGTCGAGAAGAACCCAATAGTAGTTGCCTGCCGCCATGAGGGCTTCTTCGGTCCAGCGGCTCTGCGGATACTTCTCGGCGACCTTCTCGATGTTGGTGATCATCTCGGTTTCGTTCTTTTCCGAACGATAGGCCTGAGAGAGGTCATAGAGGCGTTCGGCGTCCGCTTCGGGGTCAGGAGTATTCAGCTTGGTGAAGAGGTAGGGAGCGGCCTTCGGATGCTGGCGGCATTCCGCCGCGCGGACCATGGCACGCTGGCGCTTGGGATTCGCGGGGTCTTTGAGCATGGACTCAAGCTTTTCGTATTCAGCACGCGCTTCCTTCCATTTGTGCGCATTAAAAAAAATCTCCGCACGCTCGTCTTGAAGTTCGGCGGTAGCGTAGGGGAATTCATTGTGAAGCTGTTTGTTCAGCTTGGGGAGGGCAAGCGAAGCGTCCTTCGATTCATCCGATAGCGGGAATTTGTAGTAGAGGGTCTGATAGTCCTTGACGGCCTCGACGAGCTTGCGATTCGCTTCGTAGGCGCGCGCTCGGACAAGGAGAAGCCCGGGCTTGGAAGAGACGCCTGCGTAGGCGGCAAGAGCTTCGAGCGCATCCTGAGGGCGGCCGATTTCGATGGCAGTGGGCGCGTAGGCTTCGAGAATCTGTTCCTTGATAACGGTATTTGGATAGTCCTTCAGAAGCGCGGAGAAATCTTGCGCGGCTTCTCCGTTCTTGTGAAGAGCGCGTTCGGTCTGCGCTGTCCAGAAGAGGGTGTATTCGCGGAGAAGCGGATCGGCTTTAGCTTTCTCCATCCAGCTGAGCGCCTGGGGAAAACGACCCTTGGAGTAGTCGTCGTAGCCGAGAGCAAGAGCGGCGCGCTGGCCCCACACGCTGGAAGCGTTCTTGTTGGCGAAGGCTGCGAGCTTTTCGTAAGAACCGGGCGTGCCATGATGAAGATCGCGCGCGATGGGCGCCACTTCTTTTTGCGCGGCGGCGTCTTCGGGAGTGGCAGCGTCGAGGGCAGGCGCGGTGGTGTCCGGCTTGCAGCCAGTCTGGCAGGCGGGTGATTTCGGATGCGTGGCTTTTTTCTTTTTGTGCGAAGTGGTCTGCGCGGAGAGATTGCAAGTGAAAAAGAGAGCGAGCAGCAGCGCGAGAGCGGGTGCCATGGCGTGAGTGCAGCGGAAACCCAAGAGGGATTTCTCGCTCGGCAGACTCCGCTCGGAATGACGGGATTTTGTCTTTTCCTCGAGACACGCCGACGCTAAATCAGCAGGGATTGGCGCACAGAACGAGGGAATTTCAGCGCGATTTGCCGGCCGTGGCGTACGGATATTCGCCGAGGGCAGAAGCGTCGCCTTCGGCAAGGATTTCCACCAACCAGCGATAGAAGTAGTCGACTGGATGGTCCATGATAGGTTTGAATCTACGATCGTATTCTCGATGAGCTTTCTCAATGTCGTCTTTCAGCCGGTTGCAGATATCTTTATGTTCGCGGCCCAGTCTGACCTGTTCCGGACGTAACATTTTAATATCCTGCATCGAAACTTTGGCCACGCGATTTGCACGCCGGTGAAGTTCCTGTTCCTCAGGAGTTAACCGGTTGATGTCAAATTCCGCGTCGGCGGCGATAGCCACGTCCGCCGGCTCCAATTCTACCGGAATCCTTGTCGGTTCCGGGGGCGGATAGTCCTGTACCTGCGGCTCCGCGAGTACCGAACGCATGGAAGCCGGGCCCATGGCCTGGGGCTCGGGAACCTGGGGCATGGGGCGGACGGGGGCGGGCGACGGCTCGGGCGCCTGGAGGGCAATGGCCTGTGTGATCTTGTCCTCCAGAGGGCTGCGCGGGCCCGGTTGAAGCGCAAGAGCAATGAACCGAGAAAGAACATCCAGGGCAGCCGAGAGGGAGGCGGCAGAGGCCTGGGCACGTAGGAGCGGGGGCAGCGCATTGGTGGGCTTGGTGCTGGAGCAGGCTGCCACTACGTCATTGATGGCCTGCTGGAGCTCCAGGCCGGAGCGCTGGATTCCTTCCAGGTTGTCGCGAAGCGCGCGCGCAACGGCTTGTTCAACCGCATTAGGTTCTGGTGACATGCCTGTTTTTAGGGGTCTTTTGCCGAAGATTCCCCTGTTTTGCCATTTTGGGGGGGTAGGGGGAGGGGCGTCAACGACAGACGTTGGGGGTGTGCCTAAAGGAGTGATGCGGAATAGGGGTATGGAGGGGGAACCCCAGGCCCCATCCGCAAGGGCGGCCCGCCTGTGAACCAAGAAGGGAGGAGATGCCCCCAAGCCAAAAACTGGAGGGCGACCGCTATATTTGTCTTGCCTGAGGGGAGACCCTACCTATGGGCATAGACAGGAAAAGCGGCGGCTAGCCGCCGCACTCCAAGGGGGCGTGGTAAAATAAAGGTTCAGGGGGGCGACACGGTTTCGACGGAAGCTGTCGCGTCTCGGAGGCATGCCGGGGGCCACCCGCCCGTAACTGGGTGGAAACTAGAACTGCCAACAACAACTTGGCACTTGCTGCTTAATTAATTAAGCGCACGCTTCCCCGGGCTTTGCTCACGGGCCCGGCAAGAAGCGTCGTACAGTGAGCTGGCCTGAGCCTTTCGGTCCGCAAGGCTCGGACGAGAACCATCGGACTAGCCGGCAGCGTTTCTTGCTCGTTCCAAGCGCAGCGGGCGAACCAAACGAACTGAGATAAGCATGTAGGCTCCGTGGCGCAGCGCTTTTCGGACGGGGGTTCGACTCCCCCCGCCTCCACCATTCACCTTCAGGCAGGGCGAACCGGCCACTTTATTCAGCCACTTCTAGACATCTCAGGAAAAGCGCGACGAAGTTCAACTGACGAGGCGGACCTCAAGAACAGGCGGCCGCTTCGGCCATTTCGAGCCATTGGGTTAGATGGCTTTCGGCCCCGGCTTCCCTCAACAGGGCAATATCGAGAGCTGCAGCGCCTTTTTTCTATTGCAGGCTAGTTCGTGACCGAGGAGAAGGATTGGAACCCTCGAAGCCCGGAAGCCAAGAGAGTCTCCGCAATCACACAACCGGGCAAACCTGTCATCGCAGAAAAATAGACCACCCTTTTTGAGTTTCCCAAGATGGCCTGGCGTAGCCTATGTCCGGCGTCCCGCATCCAACACGATTGTCGAAGCCGGAGAGATTCTGCTATCGTCTGCGGGGGGTAGGAACATGGGGAAACTGGGCATGGTCTTTATCTTGGGCGCTGTGATTTTGGTGGCCGGGGGCCTGACCTTGTGGGTTATGAACCTCCGTGCAGGAGACAAGACGCCCGCCGTCGGGACAGATGCTCCCGATTTCACGCTGAATTCGCAAGACGGCAAGCCGATCAGCCTGCACGATTTTCGCGGTAAGTGGGTGGTGCTGTATTTCTATCCGAAGGACATGACGCCGGGTTGCACGATCGAGGCGCACAATTTTCAGCGAGATCTTGCGAAATACGAAGCAAAGAACGCGGTGATTCTCGGTGTAAGCGTGCAGAACGAAAAATCGCACCAGGAGTTCTGCGCTAAGGAAAGCCTGAATTTCAAGCTGCTGGCGGACACCGAATACAGAGTTTCGGATAAGTATGATTCTGTGATGAATCTAGGGGTGACGAAACTTTCATCGCGGCACACTTTCCTCATCGATCCGAACGGCAAAGTGCGCAAAGTGTGGCTGGACGTAGACGTGAAGAAACACAGCGACGAAGTGCTGGCGGAGCTGGACGAACTCCGCAAGGCGTAGTCGACTAAACTTGGGTCGATTTCTTCGCTGGCTGTTCCCGCGCGAACGGCTCGGCATGAAGCTGTATATTTTTTTGGGAGGCATTCATGATTCGCCGGAGTTTTCTTCTTGCTGTGCTGTTTGTGACTCTCTTATGTGCTGGGATTTGTTCCGCTGCGGTGAAAACGCAGACGGTCAGCTATAAGAGCGGCGACGAAACAGTGAGCGGATATCTGACGTTGCCCGATGGCGGAGGAAAGCATCCGGCGATCATCGTGATCCACGAATGGTGGGGACTGAATGACTGGGTGAGGGACCAGGCGCAGAAGTATGCGTCGGAGGGTTACATGGCGTTGGCCGTGGATTTGTACCGCGGCAAAGTGGCCACGACACCCGATGAAGCCCACATCCTGATGCGCGGATTGCCGGACGACCGTGGGATACGGGATCTGGAAGCGGCGTTCGCGTATTTGTCTTCGCGGCAGGACGTTGAAGCCAGCAAGATTGGCGCGATTGGCTGGTGTATGGGCGGGGGATGGTCGATCAAACTGGCGGAGGATCAGCCGAAGCTTGCGGCTTTTGTGGTGAATTATGGCGCCTTGCCTACGGATCCGGCCATCATTGCGAAGATTAAAGCGCCGATGCTGGGCAACTTTGGCGCGGATGACAAAGGGATTCCGCCGGAAAGCGTGCGCGCGTTTGAGGCGGCCATGAAGGCCGACGGGAAAAACCCCGACATCAAGATTTACGAAGGCGCAGGACACGCGTATCAGAACCCCAACAACAAGGACGGATACAGAAAAGAAGCGACGGAGGATTCCGATAAGCGCATCACCGCGTTCTTCCACAAAGAACTTCAGTAACAGGAAATAACCTCAAAAATACAGGAACGCCGGAGTTTCGCCGGCTTTAGAAAGCAGTATCTCCAGCGCCATCAGATTCTCTTGAATCTTAAACTCGTGGAATTTAGTCTCGGAGATCAACTGCTCGAATCCGGTTCGCGTGTAAGCGCGTTTGAGCAGCATGAATCGGAATGTTAGCCTGGTGATGATCGTGTCCACCAACCCAGCCTTCATGCTACGGATGGCTTGGTTTATCGACTCCATCGATGCGTCTTTTCGCAGATCAATAATCAGCGCTTTTCCACCCGGCCTCAGAACCCGATACATCTCGTCCAGGGCTCGCTGGGGCTCGGTGAAGTTCTTGAAGGCCGCGCAACAGACCAAAAAATCGAACGTTTCGTCCCGGAACGGCATGTCCGAGGCATTCCCGAGCTGGAAGTCCACGCGCACTCGAGCTTTGGCGGCATTGGTGCGAGCGATTTCGACAAAGGTTTTGCTGATGTCCAGGCCTGTGATGGCGTAGTTGCCGAGCTTCGCGAGCTCGATGGCGAAATAACCGGGACCGGGAGCGACTTCCAGGACGGCGGCACCGTCAGCAATTTGCTCCGCCGCGCGACGAGCCAACTCTTCGAAGTTCTTGAGCGATTTCCTGGTAAGCGCGGCGTACCATCTGGCAACCGCGCCTTCCATTCCCATGCCTTTGTAAGGTTTCGCGGCGTATGTGTGAGTGGACATTGAGGTCCTCCTTCTTATGGGACCATTCTGTTTTGCAGGGAAAATGAACTGGAGGCTTATTCGGCAAGCGGGCGATTTGAGCCGGCGAATAAACACATTTTGCCGATGAAAGTCCAATTCGCAAGAAGAGCCGTTCGTAGACTGTTCGTCCGCTTTACAAGTTTGGAAGAGTCTTCACGCCAGGAATACTTAGCAAACGCTGGTCTGCGGTGACCAGCGTCATGTCATGGGCCCTGGCCGTGGCGGCGAGAAAACGGTCGGCTGGGTCTTTGGAACCAAGCATCAGGATTCGTAGTTCGTGAACTACTCTCCAGTCCAACGGGGCCTCCTGCAAGTCCAGCTCCCCTCGCGTCTCCTCAAAGAACTGACCGAAATCCTGCCTGATGTCGATCCTCTTTTTCTCGAGCAAAATCACCGCTTCCCAGATACTGATCGGCGAAAGAAAGCGGGAGTTGTCAGGATCGGAGATCGCCCGATGAACCTCCGAGGAAAGTTTGTGCGGCTCCCGGTAAGCCCACAGCCATATATGGGTATCCAGAAGAAGCCGCACTAGGATTCATCCTCGGGTTCTTGCGCCGCTTCCCAGTCGGAAATGTCGGAGATTGGTCCAACGATATCGCCCAAGATCCGCATCTTCCCAACCCCGCCTCCGAGCTTGATCTGCTTCGTCGGTTGCGATGTTGGAGGCTCGATTCTGGCAACCGGCTGGCCGAAGCGGGTGACCAGGATGGGCTCGCCGGTTTTGCGGACTTTCTCGAGAACGGCAAGGCAAGTGGCTTTGAATTTGGAGATGGCGATCTCTTGCATGGGCAACTCCTTCTGCGATAATAGAGTACCCACGAGATTGACCATAGTCAATCTATAGTCAGACCATGATCATAACTTGGAATGTCCGAACTCTGCCCGTTTAGGGTCTTGCACAGGAGGGGCCTGCTTCACGGGAGGAGATTCCTCGCTCCGAGACTGCGCTCGGAACGACGGCGTCTGCGCAGGCCGGACGGGCCGGGCCACGGGACTTCTTTCGAACTGCGGAGTCTTGCGCAGTTCACAGTTATGGTTCGTCGTCCCCTTCGGCGACACCGCCAAGTTCCTCGGTGAGGGGTTTCTCTGGATCGATGGGCTCGAGCCCAGCTTTCGAGAGGTTCTTGTTTATGTCAGGAATATCTCGCTCGCGGATGGCGCTCCAGTGACGGCGCACGGCGGTATCGCTGTCTTCGAGATCCTGATAGGCCGCTTCGGCTTGCGTGGTCGGAGCCCCGTCGGCACTGTCGGCGATGGCGAGGATGGCCGCGAAGTGTTGATTGAGCGTGGACAGGTTCTCCGGCTGTTTGCCGCTGGTGGGCACGCCATAGAAGCTGTGTTGCTTGGCACCTTCAAGCTCGGCGCATCGGTTGTCCAAACCTTCGAGCTCTTTAGCGAGCTTGTCCTTGGCGGCGACTTTCTTCGAAAGGGCTTTGATCTGTTCGCGGACGGACTTCACCTGCTCCAGCGATTCGTAGCTTTCGTCCATGCCTTCGACCGCCGCCATCTCCATTTCGTGCTGCTTGCGGAGATCGTCGAGCGAAGTCTGGACGCGGGGATCCATTTTCAGGGTCAACGGCTGGGTGTAACTCTTGCCGTCGACCATCAGCTTGACAGTGTAAGAACCGGGAAGCGCCCAAGCACCCAGGGGAACGAGGGGCGTGCTGTGGAAGATCGCTGAAATCGGGAATTCGTATTCGAGAGCCTGTGGCGGGGCGTAGTGCACATTCCATACAAAGCGATGCATGCCCGCTTCAGCAGAGAGAATTTGTGTGGGACGAACCCAGTACATCGGGATGGGATGTTCAGCGGCCAGTTTTTCCATGGAGGGCGGCTTGTCTGTGCTCGAGTAGCGGCGAACCAGTTCACCCTTCGAGTCCAGAATCTCGAGGGTGACAGGACCTTGCGCGCTCGGGGCCAAGTAATAGTCGACGATGGCGCCATCGGGGGGATTCTTCCCTGCAGGGACTTCTGGCGGAAGAGGCGTGTCGGGATTGCGATTCCAGTGCCAACGCAAAGCCTCTTCGGGCGCGTAGAGAACCACGGATTGCTGCGCCAACTTGTCGTCCAATTGGCGCAAGGGCGTAATGTCGTCTAGGATCCAGAATGAACGGCCATGAGTGCCGACGATCAGGTCATCGCCGTGTATGGTTAGATCGCGCATGGAGGTGTGCGGCAGGTTGAGTTGAAGCGACTGCCAGAAATCGCCGTCGTTGAAGGAAACGTAGACGGCGTTTTCCGTGCCGGCAAAGAGCAAGCCCTTGCGCTGGGGATCTTCGCGAACTACATCTGACGGCGCGTTCGGAGGAAGACCGGAGACGATCTCCTGCCAAGTGGCGCCATAATCGCGCGTGCGATAGATGTGCGGGTGGAGGTCGTCCAGGCGAAACGTGTTGACGGCCGCGTAGACAGTGGCGGGGTCGAAGTGCGACGCCTCCAGGATTGAGACTTTTGCCCATGGCGTGAGCTGCGGCGGAGTGACATTCTTCCAGGTCTTTCCGCCATCGCGCGTGATGTGAATCAAACCATCGTCGGTGCCGGCCCAGATGGTGTCCGCGTCCTTGAAGGAGGGAGCGACGGCATAAATCGTGCCACGATGCTTCCCTTTTTCGGGATCGGCGGCGGAAAAGGGACCGAGGTTAGCGGGAATTTCGTAGGATTCGCGGGTCAGATCGGGGCTCATGAGCGTCCAACTGCGCCCCTGGTCTGTGGTTTTGAAAAGAACGTTCGCGCCAAAGTAGAGCGTGTGGGGATCGAGGGGCGAGAAGATTAAAGGAAGCGTGCGGTTGTAACGATATTCGCCGCGGCGAATTGGTTCGGGAGCAACGTCGGCAACCTCGCCGATGTCCTGTTGGGTACGGGTCAGCTTTGCGCCAAAAACGATGTTAGGGTCTTTCGGGTCTACGGCAACCCGGCCGTATTCGAAAACGCCAGGGAGAGTCCAGTCCCGAAAAGAGATTTCGCCGTAATCGCTGCGGCTTTTTGTGGCGACGCTGCCGGATTCCTGCTGTCCGCCGTAGACCCAGTAAGGAAAGCGATTGTCCGTAGTCACGTCGTAGAACTGCGCGGTGGGTTGGTTGTACCAACTGCTCCAGGTATCGCCGCCATTGACGCTGACGGCCGCGCCCTGATCGGCAGAAATCGCGATGATCTGTGGATGTTCGGTGCTGATCCAGATGCGCTGGTAGTCGTCACCACCAGGAGCGCCTTTCCAACCGACGAGTGTTTTGCCACCGTCAGTGGATTTCCAGGAAGTAGTGTTGGCGACGTAGAGCACGTCCGGATTGTCCGGTGCGATGGCGATGCCCATAGCGCCGGGGCCGCGGCCGCCGATGCGGTGATCGTTGTTGACCATTTGCCAGGATTCACCAGCATCGTCGGAGCGATAGATGCCTGCCTTGTCTTTTTTTGTTTCGACGTCAAGGTACAAGCGTTTGGGATTGCTCGGCGAAATGGCAATGCCGATGCGCGAGAGGCCGTCATCGGCGGTGGGCAAGCCTTGGGTGATGGGGCGCCAGGTGCTGCCACCGTCGGTGGACTTGTAGAAGCCGCTGCCGGGAATGATGAAGTATTCGCCGCTGCGAACCTCCCAGGGAGCGACACGGGCGGCCCAGAGCGCGGCATAAAGGACCTGCGAGTCCATGGGGTCCATGACGACATCGGCGGCCCCGGTGTTCTCATCCTTATATAGGACCTTTTCGAAGGTGATGCCACCATCCACGGAGCGGAACACGCCACGCACAGGGTTCGGACCGTAAGGATGCCCCTCTGCGGAAACGAAGAGGCGGTTCGGGTCTTTGGGATCGATGACGATCGCCGTGATTTGCTGGGCGTCGCTCAAGTCGAGATGCTTCCAGGTCTTACCCGCGTCGGTAGATTTATAGATCCCATCGCCTACCGAGAGGTCCGGGCGTTGCAAGCCTTCCCCACTTCCCACATAAATAATGTTGGGGTCGGAGGGCGCGACGGCGATAGCGCCCACGGAGCCGGTGGGCTGGTCATCAAAGATAGGATTCCAGGTGTTGCCAAAATCGTCGGACTTCCACACGCCACCGTTCACGGGCGCCATATAGAAGACATTGGGCTGATGCGGGACGCCGGTGATGGCGACGGTGCGCCCTCCGCGAAACGGGCCGATACACCGCCAACGCATTTCGGAGAAAAACTTCTGGTCGTACTGTTGCGCGCACAGCGGCATGACCACACATGCCGCGAAGCTGGCGAGCACAATCCAACGCACGATCTTCGTCAATCGCATCGTTATCCTCCAGGGAACTACGGAGCATACCTCGCACCTTCGGTTAGGGCAAACCGGCTACAGAGTGGGCCGACTCATCATTAACATGGAGTTGTAGCGCCGACGGCAGTAGGAGAGCACACTAAGCACAAACGGAACAGGGCCTCCTTATGAGCATGAAAGCAAAGTTGATTGTGCAGTCAGCATTGTTTTTTGTTTTGGCGTTCACGCTTCTTTTCCTTCCCGCAGGCACGCTGGATTTTTGGGAGGCCTGGGCATACCTGGGAATCATCTTTATACCCATGGCTGTATTTACGATCTACTACTACAAACGCGATCCCGATCTGGTGCGGCGGCGGATGCAGTATCGGGAAAAAGTGAAAGAACAAAAATGGATCATGCGCGTGGGGATGATCGTCACAGTCGTGGGAACAGTGATACCTGGACTGGATCACCGGTTGGGTTGGACGCGCAAGTTCTTCGGCGGGGTTCCCTTATGGCTCGAAATCAGCGCGCTGTTTATCGCATTGGCTGGGTACCTCGAAACGATGTGGGTGATGGATGTAAACCGGTTCGCGGCGCGAACGATTCAAGTGGAGGAAGGCCAGAAGGTGATTTCGACAGGCCCCTATGGTGTGGTACGCCACCCCCTGTATGCCGGGGGAGTGCTGATGTGGCTGGCCAGTGCGCCGGCGCTCGGATCGTACGTAGCCACGCCTTTCTTCCTGCTGCTGATTCCCACTTTTGTGTTGCGCATCCTGAATGAGGAAAGGGTCCTGCGAAAGGAACTGCCCGGATATCCCGACTACTGTGAGCGAGTGCAGTACCGTTTACTGCCGCATGTCTGGTGAGTCTCCTTCCCTGCTGACGCCCTGCAGACTGTCATACAGAAGCAACCAGCCACGCGTAGAATTGAGTTACAATCGGAATGTCTCTGATCGCCACCAGGCCGCCCCAAACTGGCGATCGAACCAATCAGGAGAAGCAAAATGAATCGCTTTTTCAAGATATTTACGCCCTTTGTGTGTGTGTGTCTTGCCGCCGGTTTGGCCAGCGCGCAGCAGAATAAAAAGGAAATTCCCGCGGCAGACGTTATCAGCAGGACCACCAAGGCTGTCGGGTATGAGGTTGGCGGAGGCGCGACAAAGCTGATCTTCGTCGGCACCACGGCCGCTCCTGAAGCCAGTGGCGAAGCTAAAGTGGATGCAAAGAAGGCGGGAACGGACATCGACTTGAAAGTGAAAGGCATGCCCCAGCCCACCACACTTGGCGCGGAGTTCCTTACTTATGTGCTTTGGACCATTACGCCGGATGGCAACACGACAAACCTGGGCGAAATTCCGATCGACAAGAATGGCAATGGCAAGTTGAGCGTGACGGCCCAATCCCAGACCTTCGCGATGATCGTCACCGCCGAGCCCTATTTCGCTGTGGAACTGCCCAGCGAACTGGTGGTGTTGGAGAACGACACAAAAAAGAACACCAAGGGCAAAATCTATCCAGATAACAATTATCAGCTAATGAAGCGCAGCCAGTACGCAAAGCTAGGAAATCCGCTGGCCCTGGCGCCTGATCTGAAGAAAGTTCCTCTGGATATGTACGAAGCTCGCAACGCAGTGGATATTGCCAAGTCCCAGAAGGCCGAGCAATATGCTCCCGAAGTTTTCGCCAAGGCCACGAGCAGCCTGCAGATGGCGGAGAATTCGCTCAGTTCCGGCGCGGAAAAGCCGCAAATTATCACCAACGCCCGGCAAACGATCCAGTTCGCAGAAGATGCGCGGGCGCTATCCGCGCAACGCCAGGAAGCGGAACGCGTCCAGAAGGAAAAGGATGCAGCAGCAGCAGCCGCTGCGGCAGAGGCGGCTGCTAAGGCCAAAGCCGAAGCCGATGCGGAGGCTAAGAGACAGGCGGAGTTGACTGCCGCCAGAGAAGCTCAGATGAAGGCGGAAGCGGAAGCAAAAGCTGCGCAACAGCGGGCCGCTGCGGCTGCGGAGCAGGCAGCTCTGCAAGCCAAGGAACAAGCCGCCAGGGAAGAGGCCGCGCGTGCACAAGCCCAGACCGCAGCGCTGCGGGCCCAGTTGCTGAAACAGCTAAACGAGGTTCTGCAGACCACCGACACGCCACGAGGCTTGGTAGTGAATATGGCAGACGTTCTGTTTGAGACCAACAAATACGCCTTGAGCCAAGACGCTCAGCTGAAGCTGGCCAAACTTTCCGGCATCATCCAGGCGCATCCGGGGTTGAATCTGGCGATCGAAGGATACACAGACACCACGGGTACGCCAGATTACAACCTGAAGCTCTCTCAGCAGCGCGCGGATGCGGTGCGAGATTTCCTGGTAACCCAGGGCTTGCCGGCGGACACCATCACTTCGAAAGGACTCGGCCAAGCCGACCCGGTCGCGGACAACAGTACGGCGGCGGGACGGAAACTGAACCGGCGCGTGGAGATCATCGTGTCCGGCGAGGTGATCGGCGCAAAGATGGCCAAGTAGGAAAGCTCATCGTAGCTAATCCCCGGATTTGGGTTGGGTTGCCGGTCTCTCGGAAGGCCGCGCGGGCGTGCCGTCGGCTTTCACATAGTGGGCATACCAAGCCAGGTAGCGTTCGTTCAGGTCCTTGATATGGCTGGGGGTCTTGAACTCGTGGTATTCGTCTGGATAGACGACCAACAGAGTGTCGCGCCCGAGTGCCTTGAGCGACTCGTACATTTGCTCACTGCCTACGATCGGCACGTTCCAGTCGATGTTACCCCCCACAAACAAGGTTGGCGTGTGGATGTCTTTTACGCGCCAGAAGGGTGTGACCCGATCCCAGACATCGCGATACTCCCAGGGCAAACCGAGCTCGGTGATGTAATCGCGGACGTACTCATCGTGGCCCCACAGGCCGGTGAATTCCGCCGCCCCCGCCCAGGAAATGGCTGCTTTAAACCGGTTGGTCTGCGCAATGATGAAGTCAGTCGAGATCCCTCCATAGGAGTGTCCCCCGACACCTAATTTATCCGGATCGGCAATGCCTTGCGCGATGGCGTAATCGACGAAGGCCATATCGTCCTGATAGTCTTTATTGCCCCAATCCGCATAGATAGCTTTACAGAAATCCTGTCCGTAGCCGGAAGAGCCGCGCGGGTTCGGCAATAGCACGATGTAGCCATTCGCGGCGAAGAGCTGGGCAACGTCCTGAAATTCTGCGTCGTACTCTTCCACTGGTCCCCCATGGAGCCGCAGGATAGTTGGATATTTCCTCCCGCGTACGTAGTCCACCGGCTTGTACATATAGCCGTGAACGGTCGTGCCATCTTGGGACTTGAAGGAGACGTACTCGCCCTGAGACAACTTGAACTGCGCCAGCCAGCCGTCATTGACGTGTGTGAGCCGCGTGAGTTGCCCGCCCGGTGCGGTGTACAGCTCGTAGGGGCGGTCCACCATTGAGATGTTGGCGGCCATCGTGCCATCCTTCGCCATCGAGAAGCTTTCCAGTGTGAACCGCCCGGCCATCGGCCGGGAAATCTGGCCGTCCGCAATGTTGACCTGGGCGAGATTCTGTGTGGCGTCGTCGTCTACGACAAAGTAAATGGACTTCCCGTCTCGGGCGAAGCGAGGAACGGTGCCATTGCGATCGAGAGGGGCGGTGAGGACCTTTGCTTGGCCTCCCGTGGATGAAACCAGGGCAATGAGGAAAGTTCCGTATTGGAAGAGCTTGGGGTCCAATTGCGTGGAGAAGGCGATCCATTTGCCGTCAGGGGACCAAGCGGGCTGATGGTCGCCGCCAAGCCCGCTGGTCACTTGAGTTAGAGTGACGCCCTTGTCGGCGTTGTCTGCCGGAACGACCCAGATATTCGTGGCGTACGTGAAATCCGGATCGGGTTTGGAACGGTTGCTGGCAAAGGCGAGAAACTTGCCGTCGGGTGACCAGGCTGGCTCCGTATCATCATAATCGCCGGAGCTGACCTGCTTCATGGATTTTGCCGCTACGTCGAAGACATAAAGGTGCGTTCGGCGGCGCTCCAAGTAGCCCACGTTATCCTCTTTGAATAGCAGCCGGTCTATGACCCAGGGACGCTGAGATTTCGATCTCTTCGGAGCCGAAGCTTTATCCGAGCTGTCCACGTCTTCCTTGCCCTTCTCCGCGGCAGCTTCCAGCTCCTCAGGGGAGGGATCGCGGAGAATCAGCACAAGGCGCTTACCGTCGGGGGACCAGGCGAAGTCCTCCACGTCCTGAATCGTATCGGTCAAGCGCTGAGCTTCGCCGCCCTGACGATTGAGTAGGTAGACCTCGTTTTTGCTGTCGCCGCCGTCCGCGTCCTTGCGGGAGGAGAGGAACGCGAGGAACTTCCCGTCAGGAGACCAGCGGGGATGGTCGGAGGTGGTGTCTTCGGCGGTGAGCGGGATGGCATCGCCACCGGCGGCGGGAATCATCCAGATTTGCGTGAGGTTCTTGTCGTCCTTGAGCGAGGTGGAATTGACGGTATAGGCGATGAACTGGCCGTCGGGCGAGATTTGGGGATCGTGCACCTCGCGGACTCCGAACAGGCCATCCACGGTGACGGGACGCGGTGTGACAGGCTGTTGCGCGCGGGTAATGGAACTGGTCAAGACAAACACGGGCAGAAAAAAAGCCGGTCGAAGCCTCATGCAGATGATTCCCCCAAGATATGAAGAGTGAGATCGAACTTATCGAGTGTAGCATGCACCTTTACAAGATTCCGGCGGAGGCTGCGGCAAACTCGAAGTCATCGCAAGCGCTGAGGCTCACCTCGACCAAGCAGGAAGCGGGGAAATGAGTGCCGGGGCCGTCCGCAAGGACAGTTAGTCCAGGCAGAACTTTTTTCGATTTTGTGCATTTTTTTCTTGCGTGGGTGCGCAGACCCTGTATTCTTCAAAAAGTGCGCTTGCTTAGCAGCAAGAGACAGCGGGCCGCACTTTAGGAGGACGAGAGAAAAAAATTGAGCACAGTGTCGCTCCCCGGTGGAGTTCCCTCCCAAATATTTCCTACAACAAGAAAGGCAGTCGCGAAGCTGACTCTCTGGCCGCTTGTTGCCGCCACGTTCTTCATGGTGTCCGGGGGCACCTACGGAACCGAATCGATCATCGCTGGCGCGGGATATGGCCGTGGAATTTTGGTGTTGCTGTTCCTCCCTGTGCTTTGGTGCCTGCCGACGGCATTCATGATCGGCGAGCTTTCGAGTGCGCTGCCGGCAGAAGGTGGGTATTACGCATGGGTGCGCCGCGGCCTCGGTAATTTTTGGGGATTCCAGGAAGCTTGGCTTTCGCTCGCCGCGAGCATCTTCGACATGGCGATCTACCCGACATTGTTTGTGATCTACCTGAAGCAGATGGTGCCGTGGTTCGCGGAAGGCAACCATGGATTGCTGGCCGCGCTTTTCGTCGTGGTCACCTGCGTTTTTCTGAATCTGGCCGGTATCCGCGTCGTCGGCCTGACTTCCGTATGGCTGTTCTTCCTGCTGTCTTTGCCCTTCGCGATTATCGTGCTGCTGTCTCCGATGAAGGCGGGGGCCTATTCAGACGCCCACGCCGCCGGCGCGGGAGCTTCCGTTTCCTTGCTCGGTGCTGTGCTGGTAGCTATGTGGAATTACATGGGCTGGGACAATGCGTCCACCATCGCGCAGGAAGTGGAACGGCCGCGGCGGACCTACCCTCGCGCCATGATTGCAGCGGTGATTCTGGTCTCGCTGACGTACATCTTGCCTTTCGTCGCCGTGTACTTCACCGGGCTTCCGGCCTCGGCCTTCAACGAAGAAGGCTCTTGGGCCACGATTGCGAGTACGCTGGGCGGCTCCATTGGCGGGGTTCAGTGGCTGCGCTTCATGGTGACGCTCGGAGGCATGATGAGTGCCTTTGGCATGTTCAACGCGCTGGTGCTGAGCTACTCGCGACTGCCCTTAGCTATGGCACGCGATGGCATGTTGCCCAAAGTGTTCAGCAAAGTGACCAAGCAGAACGGGACTCCATGGGTTTCCATCATCGTCTGTGCCGCGTGCTGGGTCCCCTGCCTCGTGCTCGGGTTCCAGAGGCTCGTGACGCTGGACATCATGTTGTACGGTGCGTCGCTCATGCTGGAGTTCGTGACCCTGGTCGCGCTGCGCATCCGCGAGCCGGAACTTCGGCGCGACTTCCGCGTGCCGGGCGGGATGGCTGGTGCCGTTACCTGCGGGCTATTTCCCCTGGCGCTGCTCATTCTAGCGATGGTCGAAAGCGACCATGAGTCCTTGCTCGGGATGAATGCGCTGGTGTTCGGGGT
>Ga0187772_10000172_pt1 | contig 26938 bp, 21 predicted proteins | sample 0116_SJ02_MP15_2_FD_133137 | JGI IMG/M metagenome (GOLD analysis project Ga0187772, IMG submission 133137) | Tropical peat soil microbial communities from peatlands in Department of Meta, Colombia - 0116_SJ02_MP15_20_MG | ecosystem: Environmental > Terrestrial > Soil > Wetlands > Peat | place... | reverse complement strand
GGGCGTTAAGCTCAATCGGCTTGGTGAGGACTTTGAGGTCCGCTCAAAGGTGGTTATCGGCGCAGACGGCGTCGAATCACAGGTTGGACGGTGGGGTGGGATCAACACCACCCTCAAGCTCAAAGATATCGGGAGCTGTGCCCAATACTACTTGGAAAATGTCGATATTGCGAAGAACGTGTTTGATTTCTACATAGGTTCAGAAGTCCCGGGTGGCTATGCATGGATATTTCCGAAAGGCGCGAGAGCAGCAAATGTAGGGCTTGGCGTGCTTGGGAGCAAATTGGCTGCTAAGAGACCTATAGAATACCTCAACGAGTTTGTAGCGAAAAAGTGTCCTGGTGGGCAACCAGTGGAACTGGTGATGGGGGGTGCCCCCCTAAGTGATGCGCTTAAGACCTTGGTGAGGAACGGATTGATGCTCATCGGCGACGCGGCGCGTCACACTGAGCCAATTACCGGCTCGGGGATTCCCAGCGCTATCAGAGATGGTGTGATGGCAGGAGAAGTCGCTCAGAAAGCCGTGCACGCAAACGATTCGTCTGTCAGGGTGCTTCGTGAATACGAAACGAGGTGGCGCAAGTCATTTGGCAAAATACATTGGGGTATGTATAAAACAAAAGAATTCATGGTGAAGCTATCAGATGATGAACTAAACAGGATTACACGGGTATTCCAAGGCACGATGCGTGAGGAGCTAAGTATTAGGGGGATTACGATGCGCCTACTTAAAAAGGATCCGAGGCTCCTCCTCACTATACGTCATCTTTTATTTTGAGAGAGAGACGACTATGTTATACGATGTAGAAAGGATGTCAAGTTCATAAAGATTTTCAGAAAAAAAGCACATTAAAAGGCAAGTTCGATCATGCGCTTTCTGCAAAACTTTATAAGAAACTAAATATAATTATTTTTTGATGGCAACGAGCAGTTCGACTGACACGGTAGTTGAAAATCAAATCGGAGAATACGATGATGATCTTGAACTACGCCTTAAACAGATTGGCCGTATACTTGATATACCAAGCATCGTTAATGGATCACAGGAGAAGCCGCACATAATTAACTATTTTGAGGAGACTAAAACCCTATACAGATTTTGGCATAGCTGGGAAGGATATCTTCATTTCGGGATTAGTTACGACGGGAAACATAAGAGGGAAAATTTCAAAGAGCAGGCAAGAATTGTTGAGAGATACATCCGCGATAGTGACGCCAAAAACGTGCTGGAACTTGCATACGGGATGGGTACTAATACCGCATTTCTGGCGCGCCGGAACCCCAGCGTCATGTTTGACGGAGTTGACCTATCACACAAGCCTTTGAAACGCTATACAAAGATACCAAACGCGCATTTTCAGCTCGGCGACTACCACGATTTAAGTGCCCTTGAGGACGACACTTATGACGTCGCCTTTGTTGTGGAGGCGTTGTGCTATTCTACAAATAAATTGCAAGTCTTTCGAGAGGTAAAGAAGAAATTGAAAAAAGACGGTCTTTTCATCGTTATAGATGGGTATCAAAAAGATCGTGCAGCCCCACTGAGTCCGTCTGAATCTTTGATGTGGGAACTTATTTGGAAGGGCTTTGTGATTCACAAGCTTGAACATATCAAAGACGTTGAGAGCTACATGCGAGAAGGATATTCAATAGTTGCAGCAGAAGATGTCACGCAGTATGTCCTTCCGTCTATGATTATTCATGAACGTAAGAGTCATGATGTTTTCTCTCATCCTATGTTTGGAAGAGTTGTCAAGAAACTTTATCCATATGAATTTATGAAAAACATCATGGTGATGTACCTTCTACCAACAAGCATAAGAAGACAGATCTTTTGCTATTATATTCACGTGCTAAAAAACGATAAGTAATCTCAAATACTCTTAACTGAATCCGTCTCGATGAAATCAGCCAGCGCGAGCAAAAGGTTCTTAGCTTCACTTGCCCTCAATTTTTCAATCCCCTGCCGTGCCTCAAGGAGGTACCCCTTTGATATCTCTCGAAGATGCTTCTCTTTCTCCTCATCCGTTTCTACGAAACTTGCTGTATCCGCCTCTACATCTTGCTGCTGATCCGCCAGGTCATCCCAGATTTGAAATGCCATGCCAAACAATCTTCCGTAATTGGATAACGCTTTTATTTCATCTTCACGAGCTCCGGAGATTAGCGCCCCGAGCGTCGCCGACGCTTCATAAAGACACGCGGTCTTCTTCGATATTATATTGAGGTACTCGGCCTCGCTTTCTGGCCGCTTTTGTTCTCGCACGACAATCTCCTCTAGTTCCCCTTCGCACATCATGGATGCCGTGCGTGCCAAAGCCTGTCCGACTCGATAATCTTCGTACTGTGCGACTATGTTGAGAATAACCGAAAAAACAAAATCTGTACTTAAGAGAGCCAATTCGTGATCATATGCGGCGTGAAATGATTTTGACCCCCTTCTGAGCAAATCCCCATCAATGATGTCATCATGTATGAGGGACTGCATGTGCATGAGCTCTATCGCAACCGCTGCAGGAAGCGGATCCTTCTTCCTCCCGTCTGCACTTTCAAATGCAAGGAGCATGATTATCGGTCGCAGACGCTTGCCCCTTTTTAACGCAAACTTAAACGGCCTAAATAGAGGAGAGTCTTTATACTGCTGCAACTCCTTTGAAATAGCGTTGTCGACTGTAACTCGGTAGTTGTTAATTTTGGTTAAAAAAACATCTGAAAAGATATTTTCTGCGATTTCGTCCATTTATCCTCCGATTTGAATCGAGAACCGTATCAGAGCAACGACTCAATATGGTCATGCATGTATTTACGATTATCCCATATTTTATATAGGTATGGTTAAGTGCAAGTCAAAAGTGAACTTACGTCGATGTGCGTTTCCTATTTCACTGATGGCCGTGGACTGAAGTTTGGCGCATACGTCGATGGCCATGCCGGTCATGGCTTCCGAGAGAACGAGGTGTCGGTGCGATTGCCAACCAGTTCAGAGAGTCTGGAACGATTCGATAAAATGATGTAATGGAAAGAGATAAATAGACTATTAGGAATAAAATGGATGTTCATAAAGATAGAATAAATACTCTCAAAATGGAACGCAATTTCATACTACTTATTGAAGAGAGAAGGGTATAACGGTGTCCCAAGTATCAGTTGGAGAGGTGTTATTTGGTCATGCTGCACCTGCCGAACCCACACTGAAAAATAGAATTATCGGGTTTATAGAGCTGCAGCGGCCAGCGATAATTGTACTACCCTTTTTCCCACTCGTATTTTCCACCGCGGCTCTCGCGGGCGCACGTCTCGATGACCCAAGGTGGCCAATCGGGCTTGTAATGGTGTATCTTCTCACGGCAGCAAATCTCATAATAAATGACTTAGGTGACGCGGTGCGGGATCAGCAGAAGTGGCCGCAGCGGCCATTGGCAACGGGGTTGATCTCAAAGAGTGAGGCAACGCTCTATGTTTTCATACTGACCGGAATATCGTTCGCTATAGCACTTTTGGTCTTCAATTGGCTCAGTGCTGCAATAATTGTGTTGGTTTTTGTAACGCACTATATTTATGCGCGGTATACACGTGATCGCATTGGTTATCTCACCGTTGTCGTTCCTGCAGGGATAATTCCTTTAGCAGTGTGGGCGGCCATCTCTCCTGGGACTATTTTTACCCCAGTGCCATGGCTGCTGGTTGCTCTTCGGGTGTTCTATGACGTGGGGTTAAACACCGCTAATGAAGCGACTGATCAAGTGTCGGTCAAACCGTTCTTGGTCCGGGTCAAGCCCTTCATGGAGAAGGTGGACTACAGTGTCGGTGTCATGGCCTCGTTGGTCATAGGCATACTGCTCATCGTTTACGCGCAGTTGTCGTGGCTCTATTTGATCGTATTAGTGGTGACAACGGTATGGGCGCTTACTGTGGTAAAAAGTGTGGGGACCCGACGGTCTCCGGAAGCGGTGGGAAAGAATATTATGACCTTTGTAATTAGCATGGCCGTCTCTCTGTTAGGCTTGGCAGTCTTTGCTTGGATCAAGTAAGTAGGTAGGTCATGCACAGAGCGAAGGTATGTGTTATGGTGATGAAGCCCTAAGCCACCAGCCCTTGACCACCCAACGCGATGGCAATGAGCCACCATGTTAAGGCGATGATTTTGCGTTTCGAATCTCATGAAGAGAAAGGGGAAGGGAAAAATAAGAGATTCTAGCTCAGGAATCGCGATTACTCGATTATGGAGCTTTCGTTTTGTATGTCATAGCGAGCAGTTGTTGTCTAGTCATGACACTTTTGAGGGAGCTCTTCGATAAAACGTTGCCTAGATAGACCGATAATGTGTCACCCAATCTTGCCAACTGATAGCGGTCGGGGGGCAGCTGCCGGCAGGCACGTCAGAGGGTTTAAGACCTATTAATACAATGTGACGTCACAGGACAGAACAGAATAATGAGGGGGAGGGGCCAATGGAGCTTGCCAATAACAAATCCGTCGGTGCAGACACAGTCGATGAGGCGTTGCACGATGATGATCCGTGCGTTCGTGTAATGGCCGTCAAGTTCCTTGAGCGAATGAGCACTTCTGCTGTTCTCCCCCTCATCGATGCTTTAAAGGACGAAGATTCAGACGTTCGATGGGCGGCTGCGGATGCGTTGGACACTATAGGAGACGCATCAGCGGTCGAAGCGCTGATTGGCGCACTGTGCGACAAAGATCCAGAGGTGAGGCAAAAAGTCACTGAGGCGCTCGGCACTCTTGGTGATGCCCATGCAGTCGAACCGCTCATCGAAGCGTCACGGGAAGCAGAGCCTCTCGTGCGCTACGCTGCGATCATCGCGCTCGGGAAGATCGGACATAGGAGTGCTGTCGGCCTGCTCAGTGAAGCTCTCTGCGATGATGATTGGGAACTGCGCAAACGCGCAGCGTGGGCGCTTGGAAAGATTGGTGATCTTAAAGCTGTTGCCCCTCTTATTGCAGCCTTACGCGATGACCATCCTGTAGTCAGAAAACGAGCAGCTGAAGCGCTTGGATCTATTGGCGATATACGGGCTATCAATCCTCTCGAGAATGCAACGTGCGACAGTGATCCGTTCGTTCGAGAAGTCGCCTTAATCGCACTGACAAAGCTACAACATTATTAACGAAGGCGATATGAGTACATACGTGCTTGAGATGAGAGAATACGAAGCGCTGTCGCTAAAACAGTCGAACGGATATCAACGAGAAAGAAATGACCCTGTGCGAACACTCTGGTATAAACATTCGGCTGACGTTGGCATCTTTATGTTTTTTTGAACTATTGCCTCATTTTCATTGTCCTATGTGAATATCCTCGATACACCCATTCGCCAATAAAACAGAGGGTGAGGGTGATGACAAGCGCGTCCAATGCTGCTAATGAGTGACTTATTTCGTAGTAAACGAGGATTCCAAAAAAAGTGAGACTCGCAATGACAGTTAATAACAGAATAGAAGGCCTCGCACCAGTATTTTTATACAGTCGTAGATGAGCTACATTGACCGCTACAGTAATCAGGAGAATAGAGGAGCTCCCTAACATAGCAATTCCGCTTAAATCGAAGAAGTTTGCAAAGAGGATTGTTAACCCTGCGGTAATGAAGAGGCCTTCGGTACCTCTCCTCCATATTTTTCTCTCGAAGAGTGGAGGTAATTCTCCGTCCCTAGCAAGCATATAGCTCACATTTGCCCCACCATAGAGGGTAGCATTAATACCTGAAGCTGTTGAGAACAGGGCAGCAATTGCTATTATTTTGAATCCCATGACGCCTAAGAATGGCTGCGCCGCCTGTGCAAGGGCATAGTCTCGTGCATTTATGAGCACTGGAATAGGTAAATTGCCGACTACAATAAGAGATACGGAAACGTAGATGAGGATGACAATAATGACACTGAGGTATAAGGCCTGTGGTAGTGTCTTTTGAGGACTGTCCATATCCTCAGCTGTATTGGTGATCAAGTTGAAACCCGTATAGGCAACATAAACAACTGCTGCCCCAAAAAAAATGGCGGACGCGCTAGGCCATAATGAATGTGATAAAAGCTCGGGGTGTACAAAGAAAAGACCAGTTCCGACAAATACCAAAAGGATGACCACTTTTACCGCTACGATGAATTTCTCGGACCCCCCAACGGCCTTTGCACCTATAAAATTAATAGCAGTAAAAACAAGAATTATAGCTACTGCAAAGATGTTGGCCCAAATACTTGGCGCATCTAGCAAAAAAGTCTTAGCATACTCGCCAAACGCTCGTGAATAAAGCGCCAAGCCAAATACATAACCAATCCAGAGAAGGATGTTAAAACCACCGCTCAAAATTCCGTCACCGAACCCTTGCACGAGATATTCGGCAGGCCCTCCGGCAGAGGGATATCGCACTCCCAGTTTTGCATACGAATACGCGCTTAGAAGAGCTACAATCCCACCGATCATGAATGAAATATAGAGCGCGTTGCCTGCTATTTGGCCTCCAACTCCCAAAATGGAAAAAATGCCTGCCCCTATCATTGCGCCAATACCGATAGCAACTGCCGACCATAAGCCGATGGCTTTTTCCCCATTCATTGTAACATCTCCATTATTTGTTAACCTGCTCCCCCTCTGTCTACGTGTCGTTTCAGTCGTACAGTTACGCATCGCTACGCAACAAGCGGAATCGTATGCCGGTCGTATCCAACAGTCGGTAAAGGCGCACTTTTAAAAAGTCAGTTGCTCCAAGATCTGCAACGATCGCATATCCCCACACGGCTAACGCGAGTGTCCACCCAATAGGTGCCATGAGCACGCCGTAAACCACGATGAAAGTCGCTATTATTTGCGTCCCTATCACTGCCCCTAGCAAAATATTCGCGGGACGAGAGCGCCAAAAAGGACCCTCTGTCCGTACGACGAATATCATGAAATGCCCCGCCACTGACAGTTTCAAGTATATCATGGATTGAATTATGATCCGCGGCAGTAGAAAGACACGATCTAAAAGGAAGAAGAGCGTGAAAGTTTCAACGACCCCTATGAGCCCCACAAGCGTAGCAATTGTCAGTAACCTTCTCATATCCCACGCTTCAGGTTGATTGGAATAGCGAGCACGGTCATAGGCTATAGTAAGGATAGCACCATCATTGAGTAGCGCGAGAAGAACGATCATAATGGCTGTCACAGGGTAAAAGTTGAACACTAATATGGAGAGAGTGATAAAGAAGAGCACTCTGATGGTTTCGCTGATACGATAGATTGAATAGCTATTCATCCGCTGGAATATCTTCCGGCTTTCTTTGATGGAGTCGATGATGACCGACAGGCCAGGGTTGGTAAGCACGATGGCAGCAGCGGACTTCGCTGCATCCGTAGCTCCAGCGACCGCAATTCCTGCATCTGCCTTTTTCAGTGCGGGGGCATCGTTGACACCGTCTCCTGTCATGCCGACGATGTGGCCTTTATCTTGGAGTAATTCAACGATACGGTACTTGTGCTCTGGGAAGACCTCAGCAAAACCGTCAGCAGTTTCAACAAAGCTTTCTGCCTCCAAATCAGATTTCTGTAAAAACTCAGATGCCGGAATAATATTGGTACCCAGATGTACTTGTTTGGCAATTTCCTTTGCAATGGCGGTGTGGTCACCAGTTACCATTTTAACGTCTACTCCCATATCGTTGGCAGTTTTGATGGTGTCTGCCGAGTCGTCACGGGGTGGATCGTAAAGAGCGAGAAGCCCCACGTACTGCCAGTCACCCTGTGCCTCGGCTTTAGCTACTCCCAAGGCGCGAAATCCCCTAGCAGCAAAGGCATTTATGACTTCATCCACGCTGCTTTGAATGTTCTCCTTGTTTGCAATAAGGGAGAGAATTGCCTGTGGCGCGCCCTTGGACACCTTGAAGCGATTGCCGTCAGCATCCTCTATGGTTGCCTCTGTGCGTTTTACAACCGGATCAAATGGTTTAAATTCCATTACCTTGTTGCCACTAGACGCCTGATCGAATATGTTCAACTCTTTTGCTCTAGCGATAATGGCAGTATCAATGGGGTCCTTATCCTCCTCTCTCGATGCCAACGTGCCAAGGAGCATCACATCATCCTCTTTGAACCCTGCAAAGGGTTTCACCTCACCGAGGGTCAGCTCATTTTTCGTAACGGTGCCAGTCTTATCCGAACAAAGTATATCAACACCAGCCATTTCCTCGATAGAGGCCAATTTACTGACGATTGCTTCCTTTTTTGCCAGAGCAATTGCCCCAACAGCCATTGTGACAGAGAGCACCGCTGGCAGTGCCACCGGTATCGCCGCGATCGTGAGTATGAGTGCAAACTGGAGGATCATCAAGAAGCTCTCGTGTCGAAACAATGCTACAAGAATGATGACAGCAGCCAGTGCAACGGCAAGGATGATTAAGTAATCACCGATTTTGATAACAGCTTTTTGGAAATGACTCTGAGTCTTAGCTTCTTCTACGAGCTTTGCAGTTCTGCCGAAATAGGTATTCATCCCGGTCGCAACGACAAGCCCGTTCATCTCCCCCTGCCTGATGATTGCACCAGAATACCCAACATCAGAAAGGTGTTTCTCCACAGGCAGGGATTCCCCTGTCAACGCAGATTCGTCTGCTAGGAGATAGTCACCTTCTATGAGCTTAACATCTGCCGGAACAATCTCACCCAAACGCATCCGCACAATATCGCCGGGGACAATGCCCTCTGCAACGATGTCCGACCACTTTCCATCGCGTAACACGCGAGCCTTAAGCGCTAATTTTTCTTTCAATAATTCAATAGCATTTTCCGCTTGGTGCTCCTCCCAGAACCCCACAATAGCGTTTAGTAACAACAGCGCTAAAATGATCCAAAAATCCTCGTAGTGTTGAATAATTATCGACAGTATGGCAGCAACTTCAATCATCCAAGGAATTGGACCCCAGAAATAGGTGAAAAATTTGAGGATTGGATTGCGTTTTTTCTCAGCTATTTCGTTAGGGCCATATTGTTGAAGGCGTTGATCTGCCTCCGAAGAGGAGAGGCCGTTTTTACTCGATGAGAGTTGCTGCAATAGCTCATCAATACTAGACTTTCTTGCCGCTTCCGTGCTTATAAGAACACGATTCATATGTTTACGGTCTGACTGGTAATTCTATCACTTTTATGAAGAACATCGTAATTTAATTCGTGCGTTTCTCATTCGTGTGTTTCTCTTTTCAGTAAAAGTCTATGACTCATTACTTAATATTAATCCAATAATTGTAGCCTTAATTTGGCAGTTTAACAAGGAAAAAGCCCAATGGTTAAATAATATTTAACGGCTTATCACTATATGCCTTAGTTTCTCTTCGTCGCATTAGGTGATAATGCCATGAATTCCAAAGAAGCGGTGTCTTTCAAAAGGGACATTATACCGAACTTAACGTTATGCATGGTCACTCCGTACCCCCCGAGATTTGGAGGAATTGCCACCTACGCTGATGAGCTAATCCACGCCATTAAAAGCTACGACTATACAGTATACGTTATCTGCAATCCTGATGTAAGCAACGGCGGGCACGGTGGGCAGGAAGGGGTGTATCCTGCCATGGATGTAGAAAAGACAGGGTGGCATAAAGATGTCTTTAAAGCGATAAAGAATATCAATCCCGATATCGTGCACATCCAACATGAATATGGGCTATATGACATTGATGATAAATTCAGCACGGACCTGCTCGACCTCCTTGTGCTCTTAAATTTAGATAGAATTCCCACCGCTATCACCTACCATTCAGTCTACACCACTCTCAGCAGTAAAGAACACGTCTTTATGAACTTAAGTCTGCAGCTTGTCGATGCGGGTATAGTGCACGAAGAACTACAGAAGATATTCTTGCCCGTGAATTTGGGCTGGGTGCCTCAGAACCTACATGTGATACCGCATGGCGCTAAGATGGTGGGAGAGGTGGATGTGCCGGATGCAGCCGAGGCCAAGAGAATCTACGGACTTTCCGGCAAGGACGTAGTGATGTGTTTAGGCTGGTGGGAGCCCTATAAGAAGTTCGAAGACGTTGTTAAAATATGGCCAGAGGTGGTAAAAGGGGATCCAAATGCGATCCTCGTGATAGCAGGTGATGCAAGACCAGGATCGAAACGAGGGATAATTTACAAACCTGCGTTGCTTACAGCAATAGACGAGTCTCCTGCTAAAGAATCTATCGTACTTATCCAAGGCTCTTTTTCCCCCAAAGAGTACAATACGATATTAAATGCAGCAGATATTATAATATTGCCTTATGATCGAAGCAGCCAATCAGGCGTTCTTGCACACGCATTTGCTCTCGGAAAGGCTGCTATAGTCACTGATGTGGGGGGCTTAATGGCCGAAGTTCGTGCAAGTGGAGCAGGAGTAGTGGCGGCGCTTGGAGATTTAGATGCGTTGAGGGATTACATCTTGCTGTTGCTTAAGAATGAACATATTAGAGCCAGATACGCACAAAAAGCAGTGCAATACGTACAGAAGAAGATAGGATGGAAATACGTCGCAGGCATGCATCTCTCACTTTACTCTTCTATCGTCAGGAGCAAAAAGGGGGAGGGGTCTCCGCCTAACTATTAAGCTGACTAAATGGGAGAGATTTTTCAAAGCTATTATCACTCGCAGCGTCCCCCTTTGGGCCTTCCTATAGTATGTGACTAACATAAAAGAGCCGTCATTTACTCGGACAAAAAACTTAAGACTCTTTTTTGTAGATTCTACGCCTCCAGTAATGTTGTCAGACTCAGAAGTCTCATCTACATCTAATAAGACGTAGTAACTCACTCCGCCTTCTTTATATGACCAGTTAGTTGATTATTTAATTAAATATACGTTGAAAAACTCTTCTCTGCCAACATCCACAGTCAATCAACGACAGGGCTTGAAACGAGTGCTCAGATCCTACTAGCATCTCTACTGATGTGGCGTGATCGATTCTTGATTTGTAAAAATAAGGAGTAATTGCAGAAAAACAGGAGAAGGGATAAGAAGGCATGCACAGATTGGATACGTAGGCATAGTGAGCAACAGAATGCAAGTTTGATCTGCGATTATTATGAAAGCGACGAGCATAATGAGGTGAGTCACCATGAAAGAAAATGAAGGTGGACAAAGTCGGTCCAATACGTATCCACTAAAGGTGTGCATGGTCACGGCGTACCCTCCGAGGGTGGGCGGTATTGCTACGTATGCATCAGAGCTGATCCGTGCAATAAAGCGATATGGCCACATGGTAGAGGTCATCAGTCACCCCGACGCGGAGGTTGGAGGGCACGAAAATCAAAAAAATGTATACGGGCTTATGGACATCCAAAGAGCAGGGTGAGAACGGATAGTATTCAAGAAGATACAGGAGTTACAGCCCGATGTTGTTCACATCCAGCATGAATATGGCCTGTATGCGACCGAAGGCGATTACGGGGTATCAATTATCGACCTCCTATTTCTCTTGCACGTCAATCGAGTCCCTTCGGTTATCACCTACCATTCAGTCTATAGCACGTTAAGCCGAGCAGAGGCGGCTTTCACGAGCTTAAGTCTCGCTGTTGCGAGCGCGGGAATTGTCCATGAGGAGTTTCAGAAGATTTTCCTTCCGGCAAATTTGGGCTGGATTCCTGGCAATGTGTACGTCATTCCGCACGGGGCAAAGACAACTGTCACGGAAGCCATTCCGCCTATGCTCGAATCAAAAAAGGTGTATGACATTAGCGGTAAAAAAGTGGTGCTCTGCATGGGTTGGTGGGAGCCGAACAAGCGGTTTGAAGACGTCGTAGCGATCTGGCCAGAAATAGTCGGGGGGGTGCCTGATGCTGTGCTGGTCATCGCCGGAGATGCGAGGCCTGGATCTCCTAGTGGAGGATTTTATAAACCGAAGCTCTTGAAGGAGATAGAGGAATCCCCAGCAAAAGTTAAGATTAAGGTGATTATAGGAGCGTTCAATCCTAAAGAGTACGATGCTATACTAAGTATGGCTGACATGGTCATCCTTCCCTATGATAGAGCATCTCAAAGCGGAAACCTCGCTCACTCATTCGCGCTTGGAAAGCCAGCGGTAGTTACCGCGGTTGAAGGATTAAAGGCAGAGGTTGAAGCAAGTGGAGCGGGAGTTGCTGTCCCACTTGGATCTACTGAGGACTTAAAGGCAGCTATAATGATGCTCTTAAAGGAAGATGAATTAAGGAGGCGGTATTCAAAAAGGGCACTAGAGTACGTTAAGAAAGAAATTGGCTGGTCGCATGTTGCGCAAAAGCACGCTCAACTTTATGAGACCGTTATTGAAAAAGAACTGCTTAACAGAACTGCCGTAGCAAGACCAGATACTATACGGGGTTAGAGTGGGATTCGAACTCTCAAATAAACGAAGATGTGTTTCGTTCGAGAGCTTAATTGTGTCAATAACAATAGCTCACTAAATATCTGGTGGTGGATAAATCTCAACGATAAAATTGTAAGAGGGTAGAAGATTTTTCACTCACATAACGGAAAAAAAGTTAATCTTATATGGTGCTTGCACGAATTTGTGGCTTCTGTGGAAAAGGCCAGCCAATATTACGATTAAAAATGTATTCACCTAGCGAGAAGATCCCGAAACATTCAATTTCTTGTATAAAAACAGTATTAAACTCATGAATGGCAGTAGGGTCCACTGCTGTCATTAGACTCCCATTGTGCTCAACAGGCTTTCTGGTGCAATGTGCTCTGCCCTCTCTAATCTATCACCGGTCGTGAGATGGGAGGTAAACTCTCTATTTGTGCTCTTTAAATGGGAGATGTATAAAGCTATCACAAAATAATTAATTGTGCAGACAGTCTTATAACTGTAAGAGATGACTTCCATAAAAGTTTCTGCAAGTACTGAAAACACATCTCGGTGTGTTTGCTATAAAAGCGATTGTCCCACGTATGAGCATAATCGTCTGAGGGGGCGCATCTTCTGTTCAACAGGAAAGAGCAACATAACTCCGGAAAAGTGGGGGTGCATATGTATGGATTGCTCAGTTTGGCAACAGTATAATCTGAAGCGCTTTCACTTTTGTGTTCATGGAGCTGCTGAGGAATAATGCTACTGTGGCAGGACTAATGACGGTAAAAGAACTACATAATGACTATATCCGCAAGATATATGATTATACAGCGGCGACGTGAAACGGCAGTTGATGGATACCCGCCTAGTTGCCAAAGAATGGGGCTATAGTGAAAGCGAAGTTGATGGTTCCCCAGCGTACTTCAATGTAACAGGATACATCGAACTAGGTGATGGGGCGATGCGTACCACGCCACACAGATCACTCTTGATGGCATTGAATATGTCTAACGTATGAACCAAGAGCACGGTTTCTTTCGTATGTTCCACGAACTCGGCATCGGCACAGTGTATGCGGCACAGTCACTGCTTAGGCTCTCTGGCGTAACCAGTAAAATACTCAAATTTTACTTGCATCTCAGGGAGGCCCATCTCTCTGAGCATAGCGCTCATCGCGTCCAACATTGGCCCTGGACCGCTTGTGTAAAAGACACGTTCTGTGTAGTCTGGCACTACTTCCCCAACCATCTCCCTATTTATCCTACCTGTGCGCCCTTTCCAACTCTGGCTAGGCTGCGTTATTGTTAGAATTACCTTTAAGTTCTTGTTACGCCTCTGCATCTCATCAAAATCATCTTCGAAAGCAATGTTATCTTCATAGCGGTTGGAATAAAGGAGTTTTATGTCTGCTTTCAGGGCCTTATCAGTTGCGTAGCGGATCATGCTGCGTTGGGGAGTTATGCCTATTCCGCCGGCTAGCATGCAGACTTTATCGTACTCTCCCTGAAAAGTAAAAGTGCCGTTAGCCCCACGTATTGAAGCGATATCTCCGACTCTCAGGGCATCCAAGGCGTTTGAGAACGCATGACCAGTCAGCCGCTTCGTAACCTCTAAAGAGTCCTCAGTTGGGCTACTTGAGAGGGAAAGCTGCTTTGTTTTCCGCTCTTCTCCACGGCCGATGGTTAGGAATATCCATTGCCCTGGGAGATACTCGAACCCCTCTGGCCTTCTAAACCTGACAGATTTCGCATCCTTGGTTCGCCTGATAATTTGTGTTACCTCTGTTTCAAATTGCATCGGCTTCATACAGGTTCACCACAGAGTACGTCATAAGTTGGCCTTTAAAATACTTTCTGAAACTTTCATTGTTCATAAGGGTGCCTTACCCAGCAGACCTTCATAATTACGAGGCTTAGTACCCACAAAAGATTTGATTTATTTATTCAGATTCTAAGTAAATCGATAGTTTTCATAATAGTAAAGAGCATAAAAATTAAGGATGTGCGTTTTTTGATATGCTCGGAAGCGGAATAATTAAGAAATAAAAGTAAAAGTCCCGGCTTACCAAGAAAAGATTACGAAGACGTGCGCAAATATAACTATTTAGCTTCCAGGAAAATGATGTGCGAGCATCGAAACAAACTACGTCAAGCAGAGAACGTGCAAAGCGAACAAAAACTTTGCATTATAATGTAACTTTAAAAAATTCTGTTCGATATGCGTTCAATCCGTGTGATTTGCTAACTTGTATTGCTATATGCGCAGGCAAATTTTATCACCGTGCATTCCCTTGTAAAAACAGAGAGATATTCACCCATCTGGAATGCCCAAGAACTTCTAGCTAGTTAAACAACAAGACGCGGACAAAGGCCTGCTTAAAGTGGCGACAATTGCAGAATTGGAGACAATTAATTTTTATGACCAAATAGCTGCTCTTATGTTAGATGAGGACATAAAAAGAGAGGCCCTTAATGTAGCATTCACGATGGATCAAGCGGCATAAGTTTCCGGCCGAATGTCTCCTATCCAGGTGATGTAAAATGGAAATCGGTGAGGCTATTACAGCAGATCATAGGGAATTCAAACAGATTATTGAGAAGATGGAGAAGACTACTGAGAACGATGTGGAGCTTAGGAAACAGCTGCTTCCACATTTTATGGTTATACTCAATGCACATCATGTGGCAGAGGAAGAGGTACTCTTTCCTGAAATGTACAAGAAAGGGATGATGAAGAATCTGGCTCGTGACCTAACCGAAGAGCACAGGGCGATGATGATCCTTCTGCATGATTTAAGAGTATCGGGGTGGGACTTCAAATTCTGGAGCAATAGGCTCCGCCCATTCCGTGAGATCATCGTCCCCCATTGGGGCAAGGAGGAGGAGTTATTAATTCCTCATATGCCAGACTATTTCTCGCAGGCTGAGATTGATGAGCTAAGCGCAGGGTTCGATGCCGTGCGGGCGCGAGAGCGGAAGGCAAAATGACAATACGCGGCATATTCAGGGAGAAGATTACATTACCGTTTTCCACTATTTCCCAAAACATTTTCTGGGGTGTCTTGCCTACTACTTCTAAATGGTGAATAATTTGTCCGAAGTTTACTAGCTTTCTAAATTCGAGACAATATGAACATTGAATAACCCTTGGGGTCGATATCACTTTCATCTACAATTGTAATGTGTGATTCACATAGTAGGGTGAGAAAGATGAAATATAGCGGCATAAGAGAAGAACACAGGCTAAGCACTCTCATCCAAGATTTGAAGGATGAAAGTCCAGACATTCGTAAGCAAGCAGCAATATCCCTCGGAGAGAGAAGAGATCCAAGAGCAGTAGGCCCTCTCATCCGGGCGCTGAAGGATAAAGATAAGGACGTGCGCGAGAGGGCGGCAGAGGCTTTGGGGGAGATAGGAGATCCGCGAGCAGTAGGCCCTCTCATTCAGGCATTAAAAGATGAAGAGTGGTATGTTCGATTGGAGGCTGCAATATCTCTTGGTGTGATCAAAGATCCGCTAGCGGTGGAGTCTCTCATTCAAGATCTGAGAGATGAGAACAGAGAAGTGCGCGAGAGGGCGGCAGAGGCTTTGGGGGAGATAGGAGATCCGCGCGCGGTAGCCCCTCTTATCCAAGAGCTAAAGGATGAAAACAAGGGTTTTCGATGGAGAACGGCAAGAGCCCTCAGAAATATAGGAGGGGCAGCAGTAGACCCCCTCATCGAAGCGTTAAAAGAAGATGACGCTGATATTCGCAAGAGGGCAGCGACAGTGCTAGGAGAAATAGGAGATCCGCGCGCGATAGAGCCTCTCACTCAGATTTTACGTGATGAAGACCCGGATGTTCGCTTGAGAGCAGCAGGGGCAGTAAGAAAGATAGAAGAACCGATACTGATCCAGTCCCTCATCGAGGACTTAAAGAATGAAGACCCTGCTGTTCGATGGCGAGCGGTAGAATCCCTTGGGGAGATAAGAGATCCGCGCGCGATAGACCCCCTTGTCCAAAAGTTAAAAGATGAAATCTCCGATATTCGCAAGAGAGCAGTGATGTCTCTTGGGGAGATAGGAGACTCGCGAGCGGTAGCCCCCCTCATTCATGCATTAAAAGATAAAGACAAGGACGTCCGTGAGAGGGCGGCTGAAGCCCTAGGCAAGATAGGAGAACCAGTGGTAGTCAAATCCCTCATCCAAAATCTGTACGATGAAGATCCAATTGTTCGCAAGCGAGCAGCGATGGCACTGGGAGAAATTGGAGATCCCCGGGCAGTAGAACCCCTTATTCAGACATTGAAAGATGAAGACAGAGATGTTCGCAAACGGGTAGCAATATCTCTCGGGGAAATTGGAGATCCGCGCGCAGCGAAACCCCTCGCTCAAGCCATGGACGAGGATCCGGATATTCGGAAGAAGGCAGCAATAGCTTTACAAAAGATTAAAAGGAGCGGATAACCTCATTTTTAAGAAATATCCGCCAGCACATAGTAAGGTGCGTTAAGTTGTAAAGAGGCCTAACAACACATGCACTCATTAAGAGTTTTCAGAATAGGTCTACCAAGCGCGTTGACCTCTATACTAAGGAGAACGATCTTGTACTCCATTCTACATTTTCATGCCCCCTTGATTTTACCGCGTATTTACAATGAGAAGTGCACAGCTTTAACCTCAGTAGATTGTCTGCGCCAGGTCATGTGAAAGTTTCAACCTCATGGTGAAGATAATCGCTAGGCTGTATCCACAGCGTTGCTACACCACTCTGATATGGGGATTCACGGAACGGCTATACAAAGAGGTAATAGTAGAGACAATGCCGGAAAAGGTTGCTTCTTTCATCTGACATGAAAAATTTTTCAAATAGACTCTTTGATATTTATGAGAGATCAGAAAGAGGACAAATGTGGAAAACAGCTCTGACAGATCACGATAGAATAGCCATATCTTGCGTTTCAGAGGTTACACGATAAATGTGATATAGACGGTGATGAAATGATAAAGCTCAAACGAGTTTATGAACAAGCGGACGACAGTGATGGCTTCAGAGTTCTCGTCGACAGGCTGTGGCCGAGAGGCGTGAGCAAAGAGGAGGCTAAACTTAACGAATGGTTGAGAGACATAGCACCGAGCGATGAGTTACGAAAGTGGTTTGGCCATGATCCTGACAAATGGACTGAGTTTGAGAGACGGTATAGAGGAGAGCTAGCCTCTAAGGAGGAGCTGGTGAACAAATTGTTCGAGGACGCAAAAGGGGAAGATATTACCCTCCTCTATGCTTCGAGAGAGACAAAACATAACAATGTCGTGGTGTTGAAGAACGTCTTAGAAGAGAGGATGTCGCAGCTGAAAAGTAGATAATTAAGGTATTTAAATCGGCAGGCTCATAAATGCAGCAGTGTCTGTTTTTTCGAAGGCTGAGGTCCAAGTAGCTGGCGATAGATTCACTGCTGATTGATGTTAGAGAAATTAGGGTTACCCCAGTAGAAAACGTGAGGCCATCGTTAACGGAGAGATGTGTAGCCGCTTCGTGGCAAGAAGTAAGAAAAGCACTACTATTTAGGAGAGGTTCAAAAAATTTAATCAGCCCTCCTTGTGAAGAAGCTGCTTCATTTAATCGGTGACCTACTGATCGGCTCTGAAACTGGGAATTCGTGTATCTTTAAACATCCTCATTAACATCACTTTAATGGGGTCATTCACCACAAAGGAGAGGCCAAAGGAGAGCGCAAGGGCTGCCAGAGACACACTTAAATGTATTGGAGGGAGTCCTGGCATCCCGAGAGTTGAGATGAGTATTACAAAGAGTACGTCGCCGGTAATGGATACCATCAAGGGGGTGCTCGGTCGAGAATTCCAGAAGTGGTGTCGCTCTCGTACTAACAGCACATCGAACAACCCAAAGAAAACGAGGAAGTTAAATACGAACGTCTGTAGATGTATTACGGAGGCATGCAACCCAAACCACGAGGCGCCGGCGTACAGCAAGAGCATCGACTCGGCGACAATGACCACGCCGAGAACTATGACTGCCGCTACCAACCCTGTGATGTTCCAACTATCGGGCTTACCTGAATAACTCACGTTATCGGTAGACAGAGACAGCGTCACGAAATCTGTCAGGAACAGGAACAGGATCATACTGAAGACGGACACGACGTACTGCCCTGTGAGAACGAAAGCAAAAATGACAAAGACAACGACTTGAAACGTTTTGACGATCTTATTTAATATCCATGTGACGATCCGCCGATAGACCATTCGTCCATTTTTGACCAAGTCAACTATGCCTTCGAGTCCTTCAGTGGTGAGAATCGCACTCGCTGCCTTTTTGGCAACATCGGTGGCATTGCTCACCGCGATGCCCACTTCGGCCTGCCTTAGGGCGGGCGTATCGTTCACACCATCACCTGTCATACCCGTTACGTGTCCCCCCTTCTGAAGGCTCTCGACGATAAGGTACTTGTCTTCTGGATAAATCTCGGCAAAGACATCGCTTTCTTCTATTATCCTAAGCGTACTATAGCCCCCTTCAGTCGTACGTCGCTTTACATCCGCCATCCTCGCTACCGGGCCGTTCAGGTCAACTTCTTTAGCCACCTCCTGTGCTATCGGCAATGCATCTCCCGTCAGCATTTTTACGCTGATGCCAAGGTCTTTTAGTTCGCGGATGAGAGTCGGGGAGTCGTCTCTCGGCTTATCGTAGAGAAATACAATGCCCACTAAAGTAAGGGCGTCTTTCGATGGTCCTTTGGCAACAGCTATGTCTCTATACCCTTTAATTGACCGCCTTTCGGCCTCTTGTTCTGCTGTGGTTAGCTTATCGCGATTATCTTTGCATAGAGGAACAATAACATTGACTGCACCCTTCACTACAAAAAAGTGATCCCCTTCTTTCTCCACTGTTGCTTCCGTCCTTCGTGTGGCAGGATCGAATGGTATGAATGTGTTTTGCACGTACTCGCTCACCGACAATTGATGCTCATTCGCGGCTGATAAGAACGTCAAATCGATCGCGTCTTGATTCGCTTCTTGAGAGGCTAATGCACCATACAACAGCACATCATCATCACTGTAGTTTCCAGTGGCCATAACGTCTGCGACAGAAAGCTTGTTTAACGTAATGGTGCCAGTTTTATCGGCACACAACACATCCATCGTCGCCGCATCTTCTACTGCATTAAGCCGAGTAAGGAGGACCCCCTTCTTTGCAAGCACAAGTGAGGCCAGAGCCATGCTTAAGGTGAACATCGTTGGCAGTGCAATGGGTATGGCTGACAAGAGGAGGACCACTGCGAGCGGAAGAATGTCGAGGAGAGCAAGGCCTCTCGCTACCGTAAGGAAGAGACCAAAAATAACAAGAGCGCCCACCATGACGAGCAGCCACTGTACGACTTTAGACGTCACCTCTTCCATGTGGAGTTTAGGCTTTGCGATCTCAACGAGCTCTACGGTTCGTCCAAAATAGGTCTTTGTACCGATCGAGGCTACGATTCCGGTGATCTCTCCCCGCTTCACTACTGCGCCACTGTACAGTGTATCCGCCACCTTCTTTTCAACTGTCAACGATTCACCAGTGAGCGCTGACTGGTCGACCTCCACTTCCCCTTCTGCGATACTCACGTCGGCTGGGATAACATCGCCAGCCCTGAGCCTGACTATGTCTCCAGGGACAAGTTCTCGAGCAGGAAGAGTGCCCCATTTCCTATTTCGCTTTACTCGGACATTGACTGCTAACTGTTGCTTAAGGAAGGTAAGGGCGGCGTTTGCGTGTGTTTCCTGAATGAAACTTAAGACGCCGTTGAAAAGCAGGAGGGCTATGACGATATATGTCTCCAGATACTTTCCAATGATCCACGTGAGTGCTATCGTTACTTCCAACATCCACGGCGTTAATCCCCAAAATTTTTTAACAAACCTGAGAAACGGGCTCTCCCTCTTCTCTGGAACTTCATTGTAGCCGTATTTGTTCCTTCTTTCCCTGACTTCCGCCGTACTTAAACCCGTTTCTACCGTCGTTGACACGTTTAGTGTCTCACCATTATCATTAATCATAAAATACCGACATTTATACGAGTGCCGTAGGCTCGGCGCATATCGCTAGCCTGCATTTAAATTAACACAACGATGTAGTGCAATAAATTATTTTTTCAGTAAAAACGAGGCTTCCTCCCTAGAAGCAGCTTTAGCCATGCGTGCAGCACGATTATGATACAGATAGGAGTGGGAGTGAATCTAATAAACGATAAGGGACGCTGCATAATCAAAAAAGTCTCTTCTGCTCCTGCCATTCACTCGTTAACACTGAGACGTTCCACTGTCTTCGATGTAGTGAGGAGCCCAAGTGCTTCCGGTGCCAAACTTACGATAACGCCTTCTACCGGTGTAGCTAATGTTGATCTCGAACTCTTCTTTTGCTCTATTCATTAGAATGTGATTCCCTATAGAGCATCTGGGCTATCAGGAAATTGTTGCAATCGGTATCGACGGTCAGCGAAAAGATCTCATCGAGAGAGAAGTTGACTGAAAGCAAAAGATTTACAGCTTCACGCGGGCAAATAGGAACTCACAGAGATCCACAAAGATAAAAGAATTAGTAGCGAAGCAGATGCTGGCTCGGTTGATAATGTGGATTGCTTAGAGCAAAGAAGGATGCTATCTTTATTACCTCTTCAGAGCCGACGAATTCCACCACAGAACGGACTTCCTACGTCAACTACTCACTTGATAATGCTAAAGAAGACTTGGTCTTACTAGCCAATCCATTAAAGTATACAGTCTATGTAACGTGTGGCAGCTTATCGAGAGAGTTAAAATACTTAAAGTGGTTAAATTCATAGTCGAGTCAATTAGGAGGTTTAAGAAAATATCTCAAGACAAGGGTTCTATTCTGCGACAGAACAGAGATGCAGCAAAGTCTATAACAAAGAGGACCTACTTTATCGGTCTCATCGTAATACTTGCCTCGTCTTATTCCCAATACGTGGTCAGGGGCTTCAATCCGGTGTCGGGGATGCTCGTCGTCTATGGGATCCCCATAGTGATCATTAGCTTACTCTACGGGAAAACGATAGCTCAGAGAGCTTTCAATCACACATTGACTGCGCTGAGGTTTGGCTTAGGACTTTTCGGCACCTTTACGGTTCTAGGGATTCTCATATCCACAGCGGTCTTCTACATTATAGTGAGTTTTGACCCGACGGCTGTGAACCTACTACATAGACCTAACCCAGTCCTCCACGTGCCGCAATACGTCGCTTGGATCATGGTGTTTACTTCTTTCATAGTTGTAGGACCTGCGGAGGAGTATATTTTCAGGGGCTTCATATATGGCGGTCTCCTGAGACTCTTCAAGGATCGTCACTGGCTCAGCCTTGCCTTAGTCTCGTCATTGCTATTCGCTGCCTCACACCTTTATTACGCTGTTGTGTATAGGATAGACTCCGCGATTCTCTTCATCGACATTATCACCTTTGGAATGGCTATGGCTATGACATATTACCTCTCAGGCGGTAATCTTCTCATACCTGCAATGATCCACGGTACATACGATGCAACGGGATTTCTCGGGATCGCAGTGTCACCAGCTGTAGGGGTATTTCTCCGAAGTTCCATGGTAGCGATCGGCATCATCGTAGCGGGTGCTCTCGTCATCCAGAGAACATTTAAGGGAGGGGGTTTGTTGACAATGTGGGCACCGCCCGAGTGCGAACTCTTCTGATACCTCGCTTCATCATATAGCTCAAGCCTAAGCATATGACAAACTCTGTAGCAGCAGAAAGATACCAAATAGCGCGACAAACCTCAAAGCAGCTTTTTGCCACGGGCTAGATGGCCCCCCACTTACAAGCGTCGTCGCACCAGTATGAAGTAGCACAAACCCAACCGCTCAGAAGTCAAGTAGTGTTCGCCATTTCGTGTAGCTACGCTTCTTGTAGTTATTCCCTCTTGAATAGTTGTGGCAGACCTTTAATGTAGCTCCAGTGCAGTATCAGATGCAGTGCGACAATAACGATGGAAATCAGCCCCAAATGGGTATGCACGACTACCCAAAAGGCAACCTCTCTGTTTCGAAAATCATTCCCTGCACGGGGCATAAGAATCCAGATAAATTGAGCCAGTAACGGCAATTATCACAAACTGAGAAAAATGCAAAGACATCCACAAAAGTATTTACTTTTGACTTATTCACGTAGATTGCGTTATTGCAAATACATTCGTTCTGGATAAGTTCCTGCTTAGTTGTTCCTGCTCAGTTCGCTCCGGAGGTAACACAAGCATGATACAACTTATGAGATAATGAAATACTGAATTTGTGAGCTTTTTTATACAAAGTGAGTATTTGAGATCAGATCGAGAACAAATAACGTCTAATTACTTCAACGATTTTTCCAATAGTTCTCGAATCTTAACCAATTCATTCAGCACTTGTGCATTAATATTTTCTTCCTCAAACGTTTGCACCGCTACCGGTCTTTCACCTCGGATAAAACCCATCAGTTGTTCCCGCAACTCCTCAAATTGCTTCACCCCGTCAATTCGTATTTCAGCTAGACGTCCTCCGTCTGACGCCGCTGAATAGCCAGCAGTTTGAATTCTGAGTGATGCTATACCTAGCATTCTGGAAAGTGGACCCTGAATGATGTCAACATTGGTTATTCTATTGAAGGGAACAATTCCTGTTTGCTTAAACCATACTCCTCTGTTCCATACGATTTCAGTTTCAGTAAATTTGTACCTTACCGTATCGTAGTAGCGCAGGATCCAATAAGCTATGAAAATGACAAGAACCAAGAGTGATATTGAAACACTAAGGTTCGCCATGAGAGGACTGAAAAGCGACAGAGGGATAAACCACGGGATAATTCCAACCACAATAACTAACAATAAATAGATAAAGTATAACCTTTTAAATTCAGTGGCTGGCTTAAACTCTTCACCAATTTTTATATCAAGGGTTTTTGTCACAGCCATCACCTTCCTTATTCTTCTTAAGTATAATAATTTCTCCCTCTATAGCGCTAAGGCGTGAGCAGAACAGCTTGCGACTGCAATTAAACGAGGGTAAGTTTACTTAAATTTGGGAAACTAGTTTGAAAAAAAACGAATAGCAAAGATGAGCTTAACACATGCAAAGAGAGGCCATTTCGCTTTAAGAAGACGCCAGCAGAAGCCTAAGGCATAATGATGGCAGGCATATCACCAGCAAGCAGGTACTTAACAAGAGCGCTTTTTTTCTGATAGGCGTTTCCAAGAGATAAGATGGCCAAAGAGCTTACCAGAACAATTCCGCAAGGAGGAGTTGAAAACTCGCAATCGCAAGCCCTCAGAGAGGTTTATATTCTCGGGGTAATGAGGACAAAACTCGCCACTCGTTAAAGAATAGACCTTAATGAACTTAACAAGTTGGGGGTAATGTGATGATTCAACTTCACACTACTTGCCGATTGTTCAGTGCTCTTGCAAAATTCTCGAATCGTGCACATGACTTAAGACTATCACTGAAGGAGCAGCAGGGCAGCAGATAGCACATGTGAGAGAAGTCAGTACTTCAGTCTTTACATTCAAAAAATCACAATCACCCGTCGCGATCCATTTACGTTACGTATGTATGTGTCATCTCCCTAACACCGAAGTGATGCTACATATAAAAGATACCCTATTAAATAAAGGTATTATATTCCTACTTGTGATGTAACACGTTTAATAATATAACGTAAAAGCTAACCAACAAGAGAGGTGAGGTAGTTGAAAATCCCTGATACCGATGAAAATTACCATAAGTGCATGTGCTATGATGGTGGCTGCCCAACGTACGATATAAATCAGCTTACAGACGGACTCTTCTGCTCACGAGGGAAGAGCGAAAAAGCTGCGAAAAGTATACAATGTATTTGTCCTGGCTGCCCGGTATGGGCAGAGTATGATCTCAACGACTATGACTACTGCATTAAAGGGGCTGCTGAAAGATAACCGCACTATCCCCGTATCGCATTTGGGGCAATTAACTGATGAAACGCATTAAATGAGGTGAAATCAGTATGTTGGACGCGTAAACGATACGAGTGATCCTGTTACTGCATAACATGACAATGGCCCCTATTTTCTATCGTGCTATTATGATTGTTTGTTGGTGTTAAAAGCGGCGTGATTTGAATTGGCGTGAGCGATAACTATGCCCATATTGGTGTCCTAGTCTGGCGTCTTATGACATTGCGCCCGACCAAGGCACTATGTTGGAATGTAGGTTCGACCCATAGGCATTCTCTCAACGTGAACCTACTGTAAGGAGAAAGAGACAGGCAAATGTACTAATAAGAAAGAGCACCTTATTAACTTCTGTTTCATTTTTTCAATTGCCACTCATTCATGCACAGATGTCGCGACCTCGACACGTTCTTCTTTCTGCTTCTCTTTGTGACATTGTGTCCACTCTTTATCGGCATGATGACTAAGAGCACGATATTGCATGCCCTGTAAGGAGCGCCTCCTTTTCAGTGGGAGAGTCTGGTGGTTACTTTTAAGATCTCGCCGATTGGCTTTTCCAAACGTTTGGAAACACGTTTTATAAAGCTATCTAAACCCTCGCCATAGCATCCGGCTTACATACCGCCCGGTTGTTCTTCTCACGATTCGCTTACCAACTGTGCCCTTTTGAACCGCGTTTAAATCTCCAAGAAGACGAGCAGACCGATAAAGGTTACGGCGGACTTTCGAGATTTTCATTGTTACCTCCTTCTTCTAACCACTCAACCGCTGACCGGAGACGGTCGTCTTAATCTCTCCCTTATCCTCGTAAGCAGAGGTTTCGCACGAGGCATGGCCAGCGGAATCCGAGCCACTAATACGGAATTTTCATGCCTTAGATAGTTCAAATTCGTCTGAAGCTCGTCAATTTGCGTGTCTCTCAGTTTGATTATCTCTTCTTTGAGGGCAATGTTATTTTGTAATTTCAAGAGATCCTTTTCCTTACGTAGCATGTTCTGTTGAAGTTCGTTATAGTCGTCCAATAGTCGCGCATTTCCATGCTCACGCCCATGCTCATGCGAGTCTGGAGCAAAGTACTCTTGTGTAATGAGGGCAAGCGCCCGCCCCCTCTTGACGTTGCGTTTCTCCGCTTCATCAGCGAGCAGCTCGTAGATATCATTATCAAGTAGTGCACACACTTGAGGCATAATAGACAACCATGAGAATGTCTATTTATCAATGTTTTTAATTTGTTTTCATGTTGATCATGAAACTGTCGTTTTGACGGAAGCATAAACCATGCAGTATCATGCAACTCCATTTTTGTGCAATGAGTAGCGCGATTTTTTAATTCGTCGAGACTAAAACAGTCGTTAAAAATAACGCTTCAAGTAGTACGTCAATGAGAGCAGCAAATGCTTGTCTGATGTTTAATGACAAATGCGGCAGCAGCCATAGCCGATTGCAAACCAAATCGACTGGCACCCTTTGTCGAGTGCGGAGGTAGGGTTTGATGCGACTTTTTACCATGTCGATGACTGACTGAACCACTGGAAGCACCTCGAAGTTTCCCAAGTCATTGAAGTCAGAAAGCAGTTGATCCCAGAGCCTGCAGGGTAACTATCGTCGCGAATCCATCTCGGTCCTTTTCGTGCTCAGCCATCAAAATATGCAGCCTGTTATCCGCTGTTGTTTTCAAGGGTTAAGTTATATGTATGGGGCAAAGGCGGCAGGGTATCACCCAATACAACTTCCCGCATCACTTCAAAGTCGAGGTAATGTAACCCTATGATAAGCAGAACTAACCCCTTTATCGGAATGTTCGTCTCCTCCTTCCGGGCGTTGAGCTTGTCATAGATCCACTTAGGGACTTTGGTAGTTACTCGTTTATACAGGAGTTTCTGCTCGTCGCGGGAATGGTCAGGCCAATTTTTGACTGCATCCCCTATGAGATTCACGACCATTTGGTTTAACGTGATGTTCTTGTCGATACACTCCTTTTTTAAGCTCTGCAGATAGAACTCTCCTAGCTCAAATGCAAGGTATTCAAAGTCGCCATTTGTCCCTTTCTTGGGGCTGTCTCCGTTACTGCGACCCATAAAGGAAATAAGCACCCCCATCGTCATAAAATTATGTGCATTAATTAGCAAAAGTTTCTAAAAATAACAATTTAATCGTAGTTAAAAATATCATTTCTTCTCAACACGCAAGTACTAGTAACCAGTCCGGTTTACATGAGGCTTTACGGGGAGATTTTTCGATGTGGACGTTCATCAGTCTACTCCTTAGCAAAGTTATGCCATTTACCAAGTCGGGAAGATCAACTGTTAGGGGGGTGCAGCTCTTACTAGTACACCGACCTCAACACAACAGACTTATTTAGGATTCAGGATACAGAACATTTTAGAGATATATGATAAAATAGAACGTGAAGCACTTAAGCAATTCTCTATCGTCGTTTAAAACTGCAATGAGTTCTGAAAACGACGGACTATTGTTAATATTGCCATCTTTTTCTATTGGCAGATGTGCGCCAGTACAGGATGTAAACTGAGACAATTAAGGTTACTTATATATCCCATGCGTGTAGTAGTATGTGTTCTTAAGAACTACTATGAGGGTATCAACATGCACGTACATGCACCTCTTTCACTCATTGCAACCATACTTCTTGTTGCCGTTCTGGGCGCCGT